>JACCEC011399525.1_pt1 | contig 34151 bp, 34 predicted proteins | sample 7450121 | NCBI WGS metagenome assembly JACCEC01 (sample SAMN15323455, study PRJNA562643) | freshwater metagenome | isolation source: river surface water | place: USA:Blue River Watershed | collected 2017-08-18 | reverse complement strand
TTGTACTTTTGTTTTAGTTCAGAAGAACTATAATAGTTAGCTAGAGTCGCTTTTTTCGCCATGATCTGTTCCGGGTTTCTTTTCTTTGATTATACACAGCTTTTGGCAACCGGATTTAGTATAATTCAACATGAGGGAATTTTTCAGCAATTTGTTGCCAGGTATTAAACGCGATCGCACCTAAAGAATTAAATCGCATTTTACCTTGAACAATATCTCCAAATAAACATTGTTTTTCTTGGGTACAAATCGTCACAAAATATCCCCCAGGTTGAGTATAATCGTATCCTTTTAAACGAATAGAACGCCGATGATGAAATTGTGGATTATAGGACATCTTTTTTGCTCATGATAATCGCCTGTAAATAGCCAGTCCCTTCTTCAGAATCTTTGAAACTGTTAATATAAATCGAAGATAACCCCTGACATTGACTCACCCTGGGCTCAAACGTGACACGGCGTAACAACACGATACAATAGGAGTGATCTAGCCGGAAACCATATCAACAAGGAGATAACCAACGCATGGGCAAAGTAGTCGGCATTGACTTGGGAACAACAAACTCTGTGGTTGCGGTCATGGAGGGCGGAAAACCCGTTGTGATTGCTAACTCTGAAGGGATGCGAACTACCCCCTCCGTCGTTGGCTTTACCAAGGAAGGAGAACGCATCGTGGGACAGATGGCTAGACGACAGGCGGTTTTGAACCCCCAAAACACCTTTTATGGGGTCAAACGGCTGATGGGTTGTCGCTATTCTGACCTGTCTCCCGCCTCAAAACGGGTTCCCTACACGATGCGGCGGGATGAAACAGATAATATTAGAATCAAATGTCCCAGAGTTAATAAAGATTTTGCGCCGGAAGAAATTTCGGCAATGATATTAAAAAAATTAGTGGAAGAAGCGACTCGATATTTAGGAGAAGAAATTACCGGGGCTGTAATTACGGTTCCTGCCTATTTTAATGATTCACAACGACAAGCCACCAGAGATGCCGGACGCATTGCTGGATTAGACGTTAAACGCATTTTAAATGAACCCACTGCGGCTTCTTTAGCTTATGGTTTAGAACGTAGAGATTATGGCACAATTTTAGTCTTTGATTTAGGCGGTGGAACCTTTGATGTCTCGGTTTTAGAGGTGGGAGAAGGAGTATTTGAAGTTAAATCTACCAGTGGAGATACTCAACTGGGAGGAACGGATTTTGATCAGAAAATTGTGGATTGGTTAGCGGAAAAATTTCTATCAGAAGAAGGAGTAGATTTAAGACGCGATCGCCAATCGTTACAACGGTTAACAGAAGCCGCCGAAAAAGCAAAAATCGAGCTTTCTGGCGTTGGAGTTACGGATATTAATTTACCGTTTATTGCCGCAACAGAAGACGGCCCCAAACACTTAGAAACCCGCTTAACGAGAGGAGAATTTGAGGGGTTGTGTGGGGATTTAATTCAACGGTTACGCCGTCCCGTTAAACAAGCCTTAGCCGATGCAGGATTAACATCTAATGATATTGATGATGTGATTTTAGTCGGCGGTTCAACTCGAATGCCAATGGTACAACAATTAGTGAGAACATTAATTGATTTAGAACCGAATCAAGGGGTAAATCCTGATGAAGTGGTGGCGGTTGGTGCGGCAATTCAAGCGGGGATTTTAGCTGGAGATGTGCGAGATGTATTATTATTAGATGTCACACCGTTATCGTTAGGATTAGAAACCATTGGGGGAGTGATGAAAAAATTAATTCCCCGAAATACTACCATCCCAGTCCGTCGTTCTGATATTTTTTCAACTTCAGAAAATAACCAAACTTTGGTAGAAGTTCATATCTTACAAGGAGAACGAGAATTAGCCGTTGATAATAAATCTTTGGGTCGGTTTAAGTTAACGGGAATTCCCCCAGCACCGCGAGGCGTTCCTCAAATTCAAGTGGCGCTTGATATTGATGCCAATGGTATTTTACAAGTTACCGCGTTAGATAAAACCACTGGACGGGAACAAAGTGTTGTCATTCAAGGTGCTTCTACTTTATCTCAAGAAGAAGTCAATCGCATGATTCGAGATGCGGAAAAATATGCAGAAGTTGACCGTTTACAACGAGAACGAGTCGAAAAACGCAACCGAGCCCAAGCTTTAACTTATCAAGCGGAACGACAATTAAGAGAAGTTGCTTTAGATTATGGAATGCAATTTGCTCAACGTCAACGCTCAAGAATTGAAACGTTAATTCGGTCTTTAAGAGATAGTTTAGAACGGGATGATGATCGAGGAATTGATCAAATTAGTGTAGATTTACAGGATGCTTTATATGAGTTAAGTCGGGAAGTTTCGATTTTTGCAACGGAGGACGATGAGGATGATTTATTTGGTTCTATTCGTCGAACTTTTTCAGGAGAAAAACGTCGAGTTGATCCCTATGAACCTCCCACCCGCAGTTATCCTCGATATGACCAACGGATCAGCAGTGGCGGTAGTTTAGGCGGAGGTGTATCCCGTTCTCGTCGCTATTCTCAAAATGATAATTGGGATGATGATGATGATTGGTTGTAACCCTAGAAACCGGGTTTCTCAAAGAAACCGGGTTTCTGACTACTTAATTATTAACTTGTTAACTTAAATTTAACTTATGCAAAATTTTCGGAATTATTATCAAATTTTAGGGGTTTCGCGTGACGCATCTGTCGATGAAATTAAGAAAGTTTATCGCAGATTAGCTAGACAATATCACCCCGACTTAAACCCAGGGGATAAGGAAGCGGAAGAAAAATTTAAAGATATTGGAGAAGCTTATAATATTTTATCCGATCCTGAAAAACGATCAGAATATGATAATTATAGTCAATTTTGGAAACAAAAAGGGTTTCAAGATTGGCAAAAAAATGCGTTTTCAGGAATCAAAAATTGGGGAAATCGTCGCACCATTTCTCAAACTGAATCTGTTGATTATGGGGATTATTCTGATTTTGACACCTTTGTCGATCAATTATTAGGAAGACGGCGAGAAGTACGAACCGTTGACCCGAAAAATTCCCCTCAAATGATATCTACTGACCCCTATAATTCTCCTCGGACAAAAGCGGTTTATAAACCCACTCCCCGCGAAACAAAACGAAATATTGAAGCGCGATTAACCTTACCGTTAGAAAAAGCGTATACCGGAGGAACAGAACGCATCCGTTTAGAAGATGGACGGTCTTTAGAAGTGGATTTACCCCCAGGAATGGTGAAGGGTCAACAAATTCGTTTGAGAAATCAAGGAATTAATGGAGGAGATTTATTTTTAAGAATTAATATTACTCCCCATCCCTTTTTTAAAGTGGAAAAATCAGAAATTTATTGTCAAATTCCCATTACTCCCACAGAAGCAGTATTAGGGGGAGAAATTGATGTTCCAACATTAGATGGTTTGGTTAAAATGCGTTTACCTGCGGGGGTTGTATCGGGTCAACGGTTACGATTAGCCAATAAAGGTTATCCCAATATTGAAGGAGAACGGGGTGATCAATTAATTGAGATTCAAGTGGTTATTCCTAAAAATATTACACCTGAAGAACGAGAATTATATGAAAAATTACGTCAAATTGAAACCTTTAAACCCCGCCAAAACTCAAAAATCTAACCCGTAGGGTGGGTGCGATGCAGCTTACGCACCCTGAATTTTTTAAAAACAAAAACTAGATTGATTTGTTGCTGTTAGGGGGTGGTGCGTGCGCTGCGATGGAGCACCCTACGGTTATTAGGTTGGGGTTTGGGTTAAACGTTGATAGACCGTTGCTAACCCATCGGAGTTTCCGACGTTTCCTGGGAATAAAACGACTGGTAAATTGGGGTATAAAGGATGGTTAGATGGGGTTTTAACCATTGAACAACCTGCTAACACTTGACCGAGTAACCGGGCTGTTTTTAAGGCTAATCCTTTACTCAAAACATCATTAGAGGTTATCCCGCCTTTACTAATTAAAAATCCAATATCTTTCGGTAAACCTCGCACAATATCCATGAGTAAATCAGAGACTTTAATTCCAAAGGCTAACCGAGTTTCTACCGTGTCAAATTGTAATTCTTGACGACTGGTATAAATAACTGGGGTTTGACCCGCCTCATGAATTGTTTTGATTTGGTCTAAAATTTGTTGTAGGAGTTGCTGTCTTTGAGTCTCACTTTCTTCTAATAAATGGGAAACATCCACTTCAATTCCGACTATTCCAGGTTCTTGTAATAATCGTTCTAATTGTTGAGTGGATTTTTTAACATGGGAACCCATAATCACGACACCCGGTTTCCCATTGCGGGTATATTTTGCCATTTGTTCTGCGGGGATGGGTTGATTTCCCAGCGCTGCTAACGAGGTTAAAATACTCGCCGCACTGCGGAATAAAAAGCGTTTTCCTTGACTAGCGGCGGTAATAATATCCGAAGCAAATTGATCAAAATCTTTTTGGGTTTCACCATCAACAACAACACATTGATTCCCGGTTAAACGCATTAACCGAGGTAAAGTTCCGACCCGAACATCAGATAACAAAAATTGTTCTACTTTTTCCGATGGAATTTGACCGTTCGTTTTTTCGGTGACATAATCGGGTAAATAACTATGTTGATAAGCAAAGACTGAATCTTTAGCAAATTCTGTTAAATGAACGGGGGTTTCTACTCCATCAATGATTAAATAATGAATACTATTGCGGGTAATTCTTCCCCCTTCAAAAAAAGCTGGAACGAGAAAATGAGCATCAAAGGGGCCAAGTTCCTCAGCGATAACATCGGTTTCTACTGGGTAGTGACCCCGTAAGGTAGAATCAGAACGACTGACCACCAGAAAATCCGTGATGGATTCGGCGGCGAGGGCTAATTTTAAATTTTGGGTGACTTCACGGGTAACGGAAGCGGCTTGTTCGGGTGTTAGGGCTCTGGTATTGGTGAGAATAAAGAAAATTGGAGATTGGTCAGCGAGTCCAATTCGCAGCGTATCCACATCCCACTGAGTCAGCAATAAGCAACTATGAACGGTTTGAGAACCTGTGGGGTCATCATCGAGAACAATAATTTTAGGTCGCATTGGAGTTCCTATCACAATCGTGTTAAGGTTATTAGAGGATTTTTGGATATTAAGAAAAGACTACCATTGTTGACATCCGCCTCACCATAAACGGACGCAAATTCCATCTATTATAAGTTACAAAAATTGACAACTGCTTAAATTCTGGCGGGTTGACGCTTCTTTGGGTGCTGCTATTGCTTTAAGGATAGTCTGACACTTCCTCCACCCGCGTTTGGAGTCTCGGTGTATCCCTCTGGCGACACTTCCAGATAACTTTGATATCATCTTATTGATCCTGATTAATATTGATTAATCTTGTTCCACCCCTGGGGGAGTAAAGCGAATTTCTATGCGTCTTCTTGTTTCATCAGAAACACGATTTTGCGACGCATATTGTCCTGAAGGTAAAAATAATTGTGCGGCTGAATAAGCTCTAAACTTTAACCCCTTTAAACGACCTTGTTCTTGAATATCTTGGAGTTTTTTAACCACTGCTAAAGATCGCATTAATCCTAAATCAGCATTGGAACCGGGTTTAAGATTTTTAACAGGTTGACTCCCCTGGGCAACTTGTTCTAAGATTTGATCTAAATTACTCGCTGGATTAAAGGTTTCTTGACCATCAGTATGGCCGATTACATCCACCACATAACCTTGATAAACTTTAGAAAATTCCTCTAATTTTTTCACCACATCTCCTTCAATAAAAATTCGCAACCCTTCGGGTAAATCTGCCTTACCTGTTTCAAATTTTAACGATCGCCCCTGAGCATCTCGGTCAGAATCTTTAATCACAATAACTGGTGGAGCTTTTAATCGTTCAATTTCGTTTTTTAATGAACCAACTGTTGATTTTAAGTCTTTAATTTTCCGATCTTTTTCTTGGGAATTTGAAGCTAATAACGATGATTTAATAAGTGCTAATAGTAAAAACAAAATCATAATTAAAAAAGCATTAGACATTAAATCTGTAAATGCTTGCCAGACATTCAAATCTTCAGATGAATTGTGAATTTTGGTGGGACGACGCATGATTTTAAACTGTTAATAATAACAAAACTTACAGAATTTTTCCCAAAAAAATTGGGTACTAATATAAATAACTTGGACGTGACCCCAAAAATAGTCAATGATTTTCGGCATCAGTCCTAAATTTATTTACTTTACCAAAATTTGGGTCTATTAGTCTTAATTGTAGTATTACCGCTTTTTTCTTTTAAAAGTTTAAGTACCTGAGATAAATCAGATTTCATCTCAATAATATATTTAACATTGGGTTTAATTGCTGATTCTAATTTATCCGCTAAAACTTGTGAATGGGACTGATTACTATTTGATTGTTCTTCAATCAGCTTATTCATCCTTTTAATTAAAGTTTCTAGTTCAAAATTCACTGTATTGGTATAAGTATTAAGGGTCTTAACTAAATTTTCTAATTGTTTATCAATGCCTTCTAAATCATCGGATTTATCGCTAACTTTGTTTTGGATATTCTCTAACATTTGAGTGCCTAATTCAAAGCTTTTTCCTCCTTGTTGCAGGTCAGGAATAATCTCAGCTAGGGATTGTTGATTGGTTTGATTTAACTCTAAAACTTGTAGTGAACTTTGATTTAATTCGCTTAATTTTGCTTCCGTTTTCACTAACTGTTCCGTAAAGGTCTGAAGTTGATTTAATATTGTTTCTAAAGATTTAACTGTTTGAGATAACCTCAATGCTGAGTCAGAAAAATTCTTTTGATTCTCTCCAAAATTCGTGGCAATTCTGGATAATTGTTTAGGAAATTCACTTTGTTCAAAACCTTGGGCAACTTGTTCTAATTTCTCAGCCGTTGTCTGACTAATTTGTACGGCATTTGTAAAACTTTCTGTTGCGGTCTGAAACTCTTTAGCTCCCCTTTCTAACGTTCCTGTAGCATTGGATAATTGACTATAGACTTTTTGAGCTAATTGACTCGCTTCTACATTTGCTTCTGTAATTTTATGAATATTATCTCTGATTGCTGATTCCACTGCCTCTCTAACGGTGATACCAAATCGATCTAAGAAATCTTTAAATTCACTCGACATTCCTTTAACAACTTTATCCAGTCGAGTTTGACCATTTAAGGATGAATAATAAATATTATCGAGGTAGTGTTCTAAAGAAACCGTTAAACGATATTTGGCTAGGTTCGTATTCCATACAAAGCTTAAACAAGTTAATAATGCACTAGAAAATAACCCCGCTAAACTGGTAATAAAAGCGATCGCCATTCCTTGTAGGGGTTCTTTTAATTCCTCCACTAATTGACTCACATCCGTTGCTTGACTTTGGCTAATAGTTTGACTCAAAGAACCCAAATTAATCGTAATACCAACAAAGGTTCCAATTAATCCAAAAGCTAGAAGTAAATTCGGAACAATTCGACACAAATATTCAATTTGTTCGCAGGATTTCCCTAAAACCTTTTCTTGGCTATAGGCTTGATCAATTAAAGCCGCCGTGTTCACTTGCTCTAAATTTTGGCTTGATTCTGCAAAACTTTGTTCTAAAACTTGTATAATCTTAGGCGGGAGTCCAAGATCCTGTTTATTGATAATCTGATCAATTTTATTCGCCTGAGCGTTTAAATGTTCATACAGATTCCAGCGATAATAGATGGTTATGAATGAGGGAACAACCACAAATATCACGATCGCAATGATCAACAAAGGCGGCAAAGGAGGAAAAGAAGAAAACCACATAAAATATCCTCAAGATTGAACATGAGCCTAGATTCAAGCCAATTTAGCTAGATTAAAATGAGTTAACAACCATATCTCCGTAGAATTTCTTCTTTGTCTAACTCATATTTTTTTTGATTAATAAATCCCTGATCTAATTTTTGTCTTAGCTGTCTTAATTCTGCCTGTAAATTGTTATCCCCTGGGTAAAAATTGCTGGGATTTTCTATAGGTCTTCCTAAAGCAGTCGAACGATTATTAGGCGATGTTGGTAAACTTCCAGTCTTAGTTAAGCTTTCCTGAATTTTTCGACGAAAACGATTAATAACTCCTTCATGTCCTAAATGATTAATTGTGCCAGGAGTCCCCACAACGGTTGATTTATAAAGATAATTAGGATCAGATTCCTGTAATTTATCCACATAATCGACAAATTGCTTTAATCGGGGTAAATATTCACTATTCCAAAGATCAGGATGTTGACGAATCAGATTAATTTCCTCTTCTAATAACTCGTTTAACGTTTTCGTCATTTCTGGGCGATGTGCCAGTTCTTCTAATGCTTGATTCCAAATTGGGCTCAGTTCTGCTTTGTAATCAAAGTCTCTTAATTCATCATAATATTGAAATTCTAAATTTTGAGTTTGGGGATTTTGAACAATTAACTGAAATGCTAAACAAGGATAGAAAACATCTTCCAATTCTTGCATCAGTCTAGCATCTGGGGGGATAATATCAGTAAAGGGAATCTGATAATCCGAATGACAAGAGGAGCCCTCTTTATTTTGTTCTCGGATATAATGATTTCTGATTTCTTCTAAACCATTGATCAATCGTAAAGGAAAGCCGCCATATTCCCGAACAATTAAAATTTCATCTTCCGCTTGAGTTGGTTTTAAAGTCGTTGGGTCGATTCCTCTATCATGAATCAGAGTCGTTTTAAACTGTGTTACTTCTGTCTCATCGGTATCTTTAAACCCAATAAATTCTTTGCGTTTATCCGAAAGATTAGAAAAATAAGGATCACTCAGATTTAAACGTAATAAAGGTTCAGCCTGATCAATAATTTGTCCTAAACGGGGAGAACGAATTGATCCAGAATATTTTTGAATAAAACGCTTAATCACGGATTTAACAATTTGGTTACTTCGAGAACCAAATTCACCATCTATTTTTTGATCAATTTCTGTTTTCAGTTGCTCTGCGCTGGTAATATCAATCAATTTAAAGATCGATTCTTCCACCCCGGATGCTTTTGTAATATCTTTACTTACTAACACTAATGCAGAGCGAAATTCTAAATCAGGTAATAAGGTCTTATAACATTCTTTAATATCTTCTGGAGCAAAAATAGCGTCTCCACTCATCTCATTCAAATTAGAATTTTTCAGATCATTTTGTTCTTTTTCATAATTCGTTTTTAAATTTTCCAGCATTCGGCTAAAAGTAGCAACTTCAGTAGAACGATCTCTAATATGCTTTTGCAAATCATTGACGATTTTTAACGTTTCCTGAGTTACGGTCAGTTTAAAATTATGCTGAATTAACTGAATAATAGTTTGAACAGAGGTTCTCGCTACTTTCTGAATGTCTCTATTTTTACGATTCAGCATCGGGAGTTCCATTCTTTGCTCTATCTCATCCATGCTTTGTTCTAACTCTCGGCATTTTTTCTCTAAATCTTCATTTTTTTTCAGTCCTCCTCCTTGACTAATTTCTTCCTCTAACTGACGTTGATAGGTGTTTAATTCTGTTTGCATCGCATCTAACCAATCTCGAACACTTTTCGTCGAAAATTTGGGGTTACTAGGGGTCATTAATTCCGCAATAAATTCATTAATATGCTCTTTCAATTGTTGAGTGATGCTCGGTTGTATCTGCATTAACCGAGTTAACCAAATTCCTCGTGTTGTTTCCGTTTCTCCCGACTGCACTTTTCTAAACTGTTCTCGAAATTCTCGTGATAAGTTACTTTTTAAACTCAGTCGATCTTCACGATTTTTACACTCATTAATTCTTTGACTTAATTTCTCTCTGAATTTATTTAAGGTTGTAGAAAAGTTTTTGCTCCCTTCTTGAACGCCTCCAGCTAGTCGTTCTTTAAACCCATCCCGTTGAATTAAATCGCTATACCAATTATATTTAATCAAAAATTGTTCGAGAATTAATTGAGGGTCGGGGCTTTGACCTTCGCCATTTAACCAAAAATTAACCAATTTTAAACTAATCTGATTTAAGGCAGTTTTGACAATAATTTCACGCGGAAAATAAATCGCCGCCAAACCAAAGGTTAAATATCCTTGGGTATTAGGACGGGGATGATTATCCGATTGAATTAAATGGCTGAGTAAATTATCCCGCATTCCTTTAGCAACGGGGGCTAATTCTCCGATAAAATCTAACGCGATTTTATGAGCAATGACATTACATAATTTTTGTTGTTCTAAGATTGTATATTCACCGTTTGTTTCATTAGAAACTAAATAAGTATAATCAAATGGGGCGCGGGGTTCCTTCACAATCACTAAATTTTGCATATCATAACAAGCTTCAAATCGAGTCCCGGCACTGCTATAATAATTGAGTTCTTTTAAGGCTGCATAGGTATTAGCATTCATGTAGGACGCATTGCTGTATAACTGTGGACTTACCACTAAATATCCGAGTAATTGCGTGCCTTTATCTCCATAGGATTTCCTTAAACTATAAGCAACATCTAAAAACATTCCGCTTCCCGTACCACCGCAAAGGGAACCGATGACAAAAATATTTAATCCGGGTTCAAGTTTTAATCCAGCTTGCAATAAGGTTGCTTCATGACCCATTGTCCGTTTTGCTGCGGTATCAATGACGGTTTTGATCTTTTGGTAATTATGAAAAAACGCTAATCTGCCCACAGGTCGAATGCCTTTGGCGCCTTCTTCAACTGCTCTAATATTATGAAGTAATTGAGGTGGAAACCAGCGAGAAATATGATCAAACGGCCCAGAATGACCGAATTTAGAACGCTGTTCCACCCCTTGCACAAAATTGGTGACTTCTGCGGCGGTTAAAATGGCATTGACTTTTTCAGAATCTCGAAAACTTAAATCAACACCCCGATAGGTATTCCCGGTTTTTAAACTCGCAGACTGAGTGGCGGTTTTATCCGTGTCAATATGAACAAAACTAACAATGGGTAGTTGGTTTAAATCCCCATATTTTTCGACAATTAACCGCCGAATTCGCATTAAAACATCTCGTCCAGTTCCGCCTAACCCGATACAAATCGTGCGCTGAACTCCTTGCAGTTGATGATCATTAGCTTGCATGATGAATCCCTTTTAGTGAGTTTATTTTTGGATTTTAATGGTGATTTCGTAGTTTTTTTTAGACTTAAGATTAGGACAATTTAAGTTAATCCTACTCCTCGTTATTTGGATTGTTTTCTCAACAATTTTGTCTTGATATTCAATGGGGCTATTGTGGGTTGGTTCTAAATATAGTTTTTCTCCTTTTCTAGTTAAATAAGCCCGAACTTCTGATCCAGGTATATCAATGCTATCTTGACAACCCGATTCATATTCACCAATGGCAATTCTTTGATGATTACCGAGAGAGCAGGGTTTATCGGCGGCTTGATCATCATCATCAAAATTAACCATCAGTTTCCATTTTTTATTCAGGCGGTAAAGTTTAATTCCTATGCCTACACTAGCAAGAATTAAAATTCCTAAAAATAATCCGGGCGGCCATAACTGTTTCCATAAATAAGGAGAAACTAAACAAGTTTCTTTCTGTCCAGGGGTAGGAGTACAGAACTCTTGAACATTCGGAGGAATATCAACAATCGTGAGGTTATATTGTCGCTGCTCTTGAGTTTTAATCGGAAGCGATCGCTGATTTAAAGGTAATTTATTTAACCATTCTTGGCGCTGTTGTGTTTCTGGAGAAACTGCTACTCGAAAAGGACTGTTTGCTGGGGTTTCCGTCCATTCTTCAGAAGTGGCGGGAGATTTTGTTAAGAGTGGCGCATCGGTAATCCAAACAACAGATTGCGGTTTAATCGGTTGATTTTGAGTTAAACGGCATTGATTGAGATCGGCTAACCCCTGATAAATGGTTAACTCAGCTTGTTGAATATCGGTATTTTGTAATCTCAGATCAGGCTGAAACGGAATCAATTGTAAAATCTTTTCTACGTCAGCTTTCCCTTTAAACTGAATTGCTGTTTCAGAAGTTAAAGGATTGATCTCAGGGGTTAAAGGGTTAGTTTTTGTAGCAAAAGGCACAACATAAACGGTGTCTCCTGATTTTAAGCTGTCTTCAACAATTTGGCGTAAACGCAGATGACCTTCATCATTCAAACCGACGCTTTCCGTTAGGTCAATCGCCAGTACCACATCCCGTCCACCATGTAGACGAGCGACTGATTCCAAACCGATTTTCTGGAAAGGCGTCAACGGTTGACCTGGTGCGACTGGGGTACAAATCTCACTCAAGATAGTTTACTTAGAAACTGATACAGTTCCTTATCATATCGTAAAACTCCGTGATTTAGAAGGGGTTGGAGTGAAACTTTTTTATCTGTTTATAGAACAAGGGTTGACAATCAGCGATTCGGTCTCTAGTGGTGATAGGGAAATTGCCAATTCTTTGTCGTGGGAGCGTCCCCGCTCGCTAGAATAGTGATTAATAAAATTGATTTTTTCCCCCTATTCTTTGTGCTTAACTTTCTGTTGCTGCTGAAGTTGTTTTAACTCTTGATGCACTTCGGAAGCAATTTTAAAGGCTTGATACAGAAGTCTTCCTTGTTCTGTTGTGGGTTCCTGGGTTTCCAAAACGGTTAAAGTGGTAAAATTCGGATCAAAAAGTTCTGGGTTTTTATCAATAAATTTTTGATGCTTTTTTAAAATTCGTTCTATTTTTAAACCTTTAATTAATTCAGTTCTAATTAACGTTAAAGCTTCAATAATTGCGGTTCGATTTTTTAAGGGTTCTTGGGGATGTTCTGCTAATTGCAGTTCATCATAAATCTTTAAGGCTTTAATAATTGCATGATAACGATCCACTTGATTACATAATTTGACAAACTGAGGACGGGTTAAGGTAAACCAAAATTTAAGAATATCTTCGAGGAGTAATAAAATCCCAATAACTAAATAAATTATAATTATAATTAAATATAATTCTGGAAAGATTAAACTCCAAATCCAATAACTGATGAATAATAATCCAATAATAGTAAAGGTTTTTAAACCTTCACCAAGTAATTTTTTAACAGTGGCAGGTCGATACACAGACCTTTGATTGATTCCACTCCAATGTTTAATTTCTCCTGAAGTAATTTCTAACCCTTTCAAATCAGATTGCATGATTACTATGTCAGAAGTTATTCCTAAAGTTAGACCTGCCGACTCTAATTGAAAATTTAAGAAGATTTACTTAAAAATCTGTCATGTCCCCCTGCCTCTTTCAATTCGGTTGGAATGAGTTTTTGTATAGCATTTTCCGTATTAATAGCTTTTTGATAAGCCCATTCTGGACAAGCGGGTAGGGATTTTTTACTTTCACTATAGGCAGAATTAATTTGAACTAAATCATTAAGTTCTTCTTCAATCAGTCGGGGTTCTAAACGACATTTGAGTAAAAAAGAATCATATTGATCCGCCATTTGTTCATAGACTCTGGACGCCACTAAATGGGTATTGGCTTTGCCATTGGGATCTAAAAATGTTAATAAGGGTGCAAGAATTGCCACTAAAATTGCAATAATCACAGAGACTAATTGATAATTTCCCCCTAAACTAGAAATGGCTTGTACACTAGCAACAGCAGCTAAAACCGTACTGGGAACCCCGATATAAAGATGGGTTCTTGTCCAACGAATGGAAACATAAATATGAGCTTGACTCAAAACTCGACAAACCGTTTTGCGGTCTAAAGCACGATAAAGGATATCTTCTTGGGCAATATAAGGGACAGGTTGACCCGAATTTCCATTCACAGGAACCGATGAATTCACGGAATTATTGATCATGTTATCAGGGCTACTGGATGCACTCATAGGCGTTAAACAACGTAAAATAGGTTTGTAATTAATAGGTTTTTAGAAGAGTGTGTTCTATTTGACACCGGATATTGAAATTTGCTTTCGCCAAGATACAACATCAGTTGAGAAAAATAATTTTATCAATTTCTGTTCAATTGTTGATCAGGAGTCACACCCTCTAACCAAACGATAAATGTTGTTCCTCTGGGAAGCTCAGACGAAGAAATCATATCTTTGGAAACCCAGGCGGGATGAACGGGAGAAAACACTTGAATTTCTCCGTGCATTTGTTCGATTAATGCTTTAGCAATAGCCAACCCTAACCCTGTCCCTGGAATTTCTGAACGTTCTTGTACACCCCGATAGTGACGTTCAAATAAATGGGTTAAATCTTCTGGCGGAATACCGGGGCCAGTATCACTAATGCCAATTCCGACTTGAATGGGTTGAGATTGACGTTTTTGATTCGGTTTCTTGAGTCGAACTCGAATATTAAGTTTCCCGCCTGGTGCGGTATATTTTAAGGCATTATCGAGAAGATTACTTAAAACTTCCCGTAACGCTTTACGATTTCCTGAGATGGCAGGTAATTTAGCGGGAAGGTCAACTTGACATTGTAGTTGTCGTTCTTCGGCAATGGCTTGGGTAGATAAAATTAACGGTTGTAAAACCTCAGACAAGTGGATGGGTTCAAGTTGATCCGAGGCAGGTAATAAGGTGAGAACCGAAGATGAAGTGGTTACGTCTTTTTCTGGGGAAGTCGCAATCAAAACAGAATCAACGGTGAGGGGTAAATTTAAGGGCGGTTCTGTGTGATCTAAGGTTTGATCGGCTTGTTGGAGCAATTCTTGAATGCGATCGCTTTCTCGCAAAATACTATTAGCAATCGGATAGCTTTTATCTTCCGGTAGCAGTCGTTTTAATAATAATTTGCCAAAGGTACGAACGGCCGTTAGGGGACTTTTGATTTGATGAAAGATATTATGAAGGGTATCGGCTTGTTGGGCTTGTAGGTGTTGTTGTTGTCTGAATTGTTGCTGGAACCATTGGGAGCGCTGATCTAAAATACAGGCTAGAGCTAAGGTATGGGCAATTTCTTGCAATTGGTTATATTCTTCTGGGTTCCAAGGTCGATCCTGACGTCCAGTGACTAAAAATCCCAGCACCACCTCTTCTTGAATTAAGGGTAAAACGGTTTGACTTTGTTTTTGCCAACAGGTTTCTGCTTCTAAGGGTTGATCTTCGTTTTCTTCGGTTTCAACACAATGGTTAATCTCCACCGATGGTAGTAGAATGGGGGCGGTTGTTTCCTGTTCTGTTGTTAACACACCCGGTAAAGTCGGCGTTAAGGTTTGCGGTAAGCTCATTAAACCTGGACTTTTTAAATCATCCAGGGACGTTTCAGGATAAGCCGCAATCGGGATCAGTTTCTTCTGTTCCTCATCCACCCAAGCTTCAGCCAAATACACCACACTCAACGACGCACCTAAACTCGCCGTCAACGACAGTTGCGTGCGGCAAAGTTGAATAAATTCAGAACTGGCTGTGAGCATAACGGTTGATGGTTGACAGTTGACGGTTGACAGTTAACAGTCCCTAGTCAACAGTCAACTCCCTATTTTGTATCAATCTATTAAAAGATCTTGAAATTTAGAACTAAAACAGATATACTTCTTTCGGATTTTGTAGCTATATTTACAACCCGCCTGCTTAAAAAGGAGGTCAACAAGTTGGCTAGAAGACGTAAGCGTAAAAGCCGTCGTAGACAAGAAGGACGTCGAATTTTAGAATGTGTGCCTCAATATAGCATTTCTAGTGGCGAAGATAAACCCGTAACGGCCGCTCGCAAGTTTATCCATGCCGAGGGTATCATTCCCCCTGCTGTGCTTCTTGTCAAACGTAATGAGCATACCACAGATCGGTACTTCTGGGCTGAGAAGGGTCTGTTTGGTGCTCAATACGTCGAAGAAAATCATTTTTTGTTCCCCAGTTTAAAACAACTTGTGGAAAAAGTAACACCCGTGTCTTCAGCTTCTGTTGTCAAGGCAGTTTCAAGCTAAAACATTGTGTTGAACGGTCTTTCTTGACCCATCAAACTTGATGTTCTCTATCAGCAATAGGAGTTTCAATCCTCAACTGAGATTGACATGGTCGCAGACGTGAAAAAAAACAAATGGGACTGGTGGAGGGAGGTCAATTGGAACAATTTATCTTTTGGCGTTGACTTTCTTTTAGACCAATCTGCCAAACAAATAATTGCTTCTGTGCTAACCCGAATGGGATGAAAACGATTCCCAAGGTTGGAGATGGAGAGCTTGCTTGAGTGTTGCCAGTTCGTCTCGATGAGCAGTTACGGTAATTAAACTTTGAGTTTGATTCCCTTGACCCAAAACAGCATCTAGTTTGAGGGTCACTTGTTCTGGTCGCTTGGCACCTTTCCAATAAAACCAACCCGCTAACGGTGAAACCAACACCAGCCCCCAAAACAGTTTACCTAGATTGGGAATAGCCATCGATAGGACTAACCCTAAACATAACAGTCCAATTGCTGTTAATAGGGTTAAAAAGATGGCTAAGAACCAACTGGGACGCACTACTCCTTCAAAGGTGATTTGATTGTCTTCCTGATTTAACTGTGCAACACGATAAGCTCGTGCTGCACAGTATTGCTGGATTTGTATAAGCAACGACTCCGCCTCCTGTTGAGCTACAAGCTTTTCCTGTTCTGTTCGATCTTTTGTCGAAGCCCGAATAAAAAAGAATAAGCCAATTGCCAGGAGTAGAGTCAGCACGAAGGTAGAAGGAATTACAGGAATCATCATAGATTAAGTCAGTTTAGTTTTAAAGTATCACTCGTTGATGTGTAGTTTACAGAAATTTACCCCGACGAGCAGTATATTCCTGCCAAAGCTGTGCTAACTCTTGCGCCTGAGTTTTAGATTCAGGTATGATTTGGTACATCCTGCGCGGACGACCTCTGCCTTCTACCTTCTGCCAGTATCCTGTAATTATTCCTTGCTTTTCGAGAAATTTTAGGGCGCTATAAAGAACTGTATCGGATAATCGATAGGCGGAATATTCCTGTTCTAGTCGTTCAATCAGTTCGGTTCCATAGGAGTCTCCCCGGAGAAAGACTGATAAAATGTAACAAACCGCCAGTTCTTTATTGAGGTAGATAGGCGGGGGGTCTTGGAAAAATTGATAGATTTCTTCAAAGGTCATAAGATTCTCCCGCTTGCTCGTCAAGCATGATTGATTCACCTCAAGTTTAAATAAGGGTGAAAATTTCGACTTCTAGGCTGACTCTATGGTTGTGACATCCACTCCCATTAACCTTGTCGGCGTTGTAACAGGAAATTCCTGATTCTGATGATTCTAGGTTTCTGTATTTAAACGCGCGTTCGGTCATAGATTTATCGCCACAAACTTCTTTGATTTTAGCTTTTGATTTCGAGATTCGTACTCCACTATTTTTCATATCTCGTTTTTTATCCCTGGGTACACCCATCAGGTTAGGGGGAGTGTTCAAAACGATATTTTAGATAATTTATCGCGGTGTGATTCGGGATTTAGTTACGGGGGTCACTATTTTTCGAGATCCGAGAGAAAATATATCATACTGGTCTCCCTAAGCTTCACTAAAAACGACAGGTTAAGTTGGTTTTAACGGGACAAGCTGGTTCTGTCAAGGGACTCCCTCTTAAGTCTAATCCCGTTAAGTTTGTCAAGCTTTGTAAGGGCTGACTATTGGAAACTTTAGTATTATACAAATCTAAGGTGGTTAATTGTGTTAGCTGTTGTAAAGGAGTGATATCTGACACGGAAGTATTAAACAAGCTGAGGATTTTTAGGTTTGTTAATCCTTGTAAGGGCGTTAAATCGGTAATGGGGTTATTTCCTAAGTAAAGTTCGGTTAAATCGGTTAGGGTTGCTAAAGGACGAAGATCAGAAATTTGGTTATTAAATAAGGTTAATTGGTTAAGATCAGTTAACGAGTCCAGAGGGGTTAAATCTGCAATTTGGTTGTTAAACAGCAGCAGTTGTTTCAAATTGGTTAAGGAAGCGAGGGGGGGTTAAATCTGTAATTTGATTATCATAAAGGGCTAAATAGCTGAGTTTTGTTAACGTTTGGAGGGGGGTCAGGTCTTGAATTTGATTTCCGTGTAAGGATAATTTTTTTAATCTGACTAAAGATTGCAAGGGCATAATATCTTGAATTTGATTATCAAATAATACTAAACTTTTTAAGTTTTTTAAACCTTCAATGGGTTTTAAATCAATAATTTTATTTGTATCTAAAATTAAAGTTTCGAGTTCGGTTAGGGAAGATAAAGGCATTAAATCACTAATTTTATTAACATCTAGCACTAACCATTTTAATTTTTTTAAGTTAGATAATGGAGTTAAATTAGAGATTTTATTTCCGCTTAAATGAAGAATTTTTAATTGATTAAAAGAGCTTAGAGGGCTTAAATCCTTGAGTTGATACCCACTCAAATTTAATTGGGGTGTTTTAGATAGAATTGTATTAGCGATTTTACAGTCTTTTGTTTGAGCAATTTGTAATAATAAATCAAGGGTTTTTTTCGTTTCTAAATCTACACTATTTTGACTTAAACATAAATTTTCAAACTGATCAATAGGCGGTAAATTATGATTAGACGAAAAAACCGGGTTAATTGGGAATAAAATGATTAAAATTGCGATAGCCAGTTGAGCAGGATTGATAATTTTAATGATTCTGTTGAACATAATTTTAAGAATTGATTTAAGATTAAATCAACAGTCAACCTTCTGCAATCATTCGATAACAATCTTCCACAGAAGCACGATTTCTCATGGCTTCTACTAAACGATAATAACCTGTTTGGTGAGTTTCAATTAACGTTTTAGCTTGTAAAATCGCCCAACGTTCTTTAACATTCACTTCACTGATAGGACGGTTTAACTGAGTCCAAATGGCTGTAATTTTTTCTCGGTCATCCCGTCCACCTTCCGCCGTTTCAAACATTAACCTTTCGGCGGCGATACCCGCCATCCAAACCGTAAAATAACGATCTAAAACCCGTGATGAGAGTTGACCTTGTTGCAATTGTTCCCATAACTGTTGATCGGCAAATTGCACCCCACCTTGAGCTTTTAATCCTTGTTTAAAGGCTTCCCAACCATTTAACGCATATCCTTGAATGGGAATTTCCAGCAAATAGGCGACTAAAAAATGTCCAGCTTCATGATGTAAAATACGCTCACGAGTAGAAGCAGAAGTTCCCGCTAACCAATCCACTAATAAATTAGCACCCTGACCTTTAAATTGAAACAGATCTAACGTTGCGATACCCAATAAAAAACAGGTAATACTCGCAGGAATAAACGGCGATATATTTAAAACCGGACTCAATAAAGCCGATAAAGTGATTGCGAAAACACTAATAGCAATTAAGTTTAAACTGGTAGTTCTCATCCGTTATTTTTCAGCTTTCTTGCTTTATAAAAGGTTTCCAAACTATGGCGATCGCCAACAAACCGCCAATGCCAAGGTTCATAACTCACTCCTTGGGGATTGTTCTTAGGAAAGGATAACTCAAAACTATAAAAAGCGGCATTCTCTTTTAACCATTGAAATGCCTCAGTTTGCTCAAAACTCACACTTAAATTGGTTGCAGGTCGATTACCATCCCCAATATCAATGGCATAACCCGTATGATGTTCACTATACCCTGGAGGGGCGCTGACTTCTGCTCGTGTCGTTGCTCCTTGTCCCCGTTGAGCTTTAATTTCAAAAAAGATCCCTTCCTGGTCTTTAACCGTGCGGAACGTTGAAATCGGAACTAAACTCACGCCACTAGCTCTTGCTTGTTGTTCCATTTCCAAATAAGCTTGGGCAGCGGCTTTGCGTAACCGATGGCTGCCATCATCGGTAATGTTCTCTAACTGTGTTGCTGGAGCTTCCTCGTAGGGAAGATGGCCTAATAAATTATCCGGTAAGGTTGGGGATGGAGTGGGGGAAACCGTCGGGGTCGGAGTCGTTGAAGCGGTGGAAGTTGGACTCTCAGAAGGGGTAACAACAGCTTGGAGTTGTACGATGGGAATCTTGGGTTGGGAAGAGAGAATGGCAAATTGATAATTTAACGCTAAAGTCACACCAAACGCCACGACTCCTAAGCCTAACATTTTCCAGAAGAGTCCTGGTCTTGCAGAGGGTCGGGAGGAAACGACGGGAACTACGGGAAGATCTCGGACAGCTTCGGGAATCTCTTCTGTTGATTCATCGGCGACAGTTTCGGTTTGTTTAGGCAGACTAGAATTCTTCAACGGCTTCACTCCTGCACATCCATTTAAGGCTGAATTTTATAATACTTCATATTGACGGTTAACCGTCAACACCTCAACAGTGAACACTTAATCTTTATGTCTAATTCCCTAACTCAACTTCTAACACTTTATGAATGGCTAATTGGCGGAGTTTTAATCGGATGGATTTTAGGTCGCAAATTACCTGCCATTGTTCCCTATTATTTAGGTAAAATTCTATATTGGGCAATTGTTCCCATCGCGATTATTGCATTCTTAAGAAAAGCGGATTTATCCGGTTCAATTTGGATTGCTCCCTTAGCCGCTTGGGCTGCAATTTTCATGGGAGCAGGATTAGCTTGGATGGGGTTACATTGGCAAAACCGGATTCTGAAATTCAATATTTTACCTCAATCTTTACCCTCCCAAGGTAGTTTTTTATTAGCTTCAATGGTGGGAAATACGGGATATATTGGTTTTCCGGTTAGTTTAGCATTAGTCGGCCCCCAATATTTCGGTTGGGCGGTATTTTATGATGGGTTAGGAACAGTGATTGGAGCCTATGGTTTAGGTGTGGCTTTAGCGGCAAGATTTGGCATGGGAAAACAAGACCCTTGGCAATTAATTGGAGTTTCATTAACCAACCCTGCTTTAATCAGTATGGTCATTGGTTTAATGATCCGCAATATTCCGATAGCTTATCCCATAGAACAGGGATTAAAGGGAGTTGCTTGGGGAAGTGTTGCTTTAACATTAATATTAATGGGAATGCGCTTAAGTCAGCTTCATTCTTGGCGTTATTTTCAACCCGCTTCTATCAGTTTAGCAATTAAAATGTTAATTGTCCCTTTGGTTTTAGGCTATGGCTTAATGTTATTAGGGTTAAGCGGATCTCCGTTATTAGTTGTCGTTCTGCAAATGGCAACCCCTCCCGCTTTTGCTACCTTAGTTTTAGCAGAAGCTTTTAATTTAGATCGGGAATTGGCTGTGACAAATTTAGCAATGGGTTCTACCCTCTTATTATTAACATTACCACTCTGGTTATTTTTGTTTGGACATTAATTCAGAAACTGGGTTTCTAGTTAGATGAACAAAGATAGGAACGTTCTGCTGTCCAATGGCGATCAGAAGATTGATAAATTCTCATATTCTCTAAACCCGCAGACTCGATAAAATTAATAATTTCATCTAAGGTATAAGCCGCTTGTAAGGAGTCTCGAAATAATTTTTTCTGATGGTCGTTACAATCTCCCGCATATTGTTCAACTAAGGTGTTGAGTTCGGGTTCACTACTCGGTCTAGTTAAATCTCTCAAAAATATTCCCCCCTGGGGTTTTAACACGCGCTGAAGTTCTTGAAAAAATAGCAGAGGTTCTGACAAATGGTGTACAATACTATTGGAAATGACCAGATCAAATTGATCATCGGGATAAGGCAACTGTTTCGCATCCACTTGTTCTAATTTGATTTGTTCCTGTAACCCCGCTTGCTCAATATTTTGATTCCCAATAAATAGCATATTTGCTGATAAATCAATTCCGGTAATTTGCCATTGCGATCGCTTTTGAGCAATTAAAATCGGAATTCGTGCTGTTCCAGTTCCTACATCTAAGATTAATCCGGTTTCTGGCCCTAATTCTAATGCTAATTCGGCAAATTCTTGATTAACTTGGGTAAAGTTCATGGCATCATAGTCGCTGGCTTCTTCCCAAGTATCCATGACTTCTACTTCTGGGATACGTTCCATAAGGGTGATTCCGATTCAGGTAAGTTCAGAAGTATTGTAGAAGTTCTGCACTCAAGAAAACCAATGCACAAAAATATTATTTTGTCAATTCCTCTGAACCTTACCCCATCGATTCTGCTAAAAACTCGTGCATCGCTACAGCTAAATTCTGTCAGGGTTTTATAACTTTTTACGAGGTAATCGGGGTTTGAGGATAGGGTTTTAAGGTTAAGTTATACTTCCCCAGATTTTCATTTTTCTATTATAGCCCAAACCCCCATAATTCCGTCAAGTAATTGCAACCCGTTTGCAATAACCTCTTGACAAAAATCGAGGTTTTTTCTCAAATTCTTTTAAAATTTAAAATTTTTATCTTATAAATATAATTTTTTATTATAATACGGATGCAGCGATTAGACTCGCTACCCTACCCGGAGAAGACAGAAACTGGTATAATCCGATTAAATGAAGTCGTTATGAGTTTTAGATAAGCAAAATGACAAACCCAACCGTTGAAAACCTGGTGATTATTGGTTCTGGGCCTGCGGGATACACTGCGGCGATTTATGCGGGACGAGCGAACTTGAAACCCGTTGTCTTTGAAGGCTATCAAATGGGGGGAATTCCGGGGGGTCAGTTAATGACCACCACAGAAGTCGAGAACTTCCCCGGTTTTCCCGAAGGCATTACCGGGCCAAAATTAATGGATCGGATCAAAGCTCAAGCTCAACGGTGGGGGGCGGAACTCTTTACTGAGGATGTGATTTCTGTTGATTTGAGTCAACGTCCCTTTACCGTTAAATCTGAAGAACGGGAACTCAAAACCCATGCCATTGTGATTGCGACAGGGGCGACGGCGAAACGGCTACACCTCCCCCATGAGGAACAATTCTGGAATGCAGGAATTTCAGCTTGTGCTATTTGTGATGGAGCCAGTCCGATTTTTAAAGGGGTGGAATTAGCGGTTATTGGCGGCGGAGATACAGCCACCGAAGAAGCGGTTTATTTAACAAAATATGCCACTCATGTTCATTTATTAGTTAGACGTCATGAACTGCGGGCGAGTAAAACCATGCAGCAACGGGTTCTGACCCATCCTAAAATTACCGTTCATTGGAATACCGAAGCAGTAGATGTTTATGGCAATGACAAATTAGCAGGAATTAAAATTAAGAATAACCTGACAGGAGAACAACAGGATTTACCTGTACAGGGGTTATTTTATGCTATTGGTCATACTCCTAATACCCAAATATTCCAAGGACAATTAGATTTGGATGAAGTGGGATATATTGTTACGAAACATGGCACTCCTGAAACCAGCGTTGAGGGGGTTTATGCGGTTGGGGATGTGCAGGATCATGAATTTCGTCAAGCGATTACAGCCGCCGGAAGTGGTTGTATGGGAGCGATGTTAGCTGAACGTTGGTTATCGCTAAATGGGTTAGCGCAGGAAGTTCAACAAATAGAAACGACTGAACCGGAAGCAGAAACTCCAACTTCAACCCCACCTCAAATTACGACTTCTGAAAATTTCGATCTCCAAAATACCCGCCATACCGGGGGTTATGCGTTGCGGAAACTTTATCATGAAAGCGATCGCTTAATTATGGTAAAATATGCCTCACCCACCTGTGGGCCCTGTCATGCGCTTAAACCGATTTTAGATAAAGTGGTGGGTGAATTTGAGGGTAAAATTCATTATGTCGAAATTGACATTGAAGAAGATCCAGAAATTGCCCAAAGTGCAGGTGTTGTTGGCACTCCAACGGTGCAAATGTTCAAAAATAAAGGTTTAATTCAAGACCTCAAAGGTGTTAAACCGAAGAGTTTATATCGAGAATTAATTCAGGAGAATCTATAGGTTTAGTAGAGATGCGCCATGGCGTGTCTCTATTGTGATGCGTAGTGCTATAAAAAGGAGAAACCCGGTTTCTGCGAGAAACCGGGTTTTTGAGTTGGGATAAAGTTAAAATACTGTTTGCTGCATACTGCCTAATAAAGCAATAATAATTTGAGAACCAAATTGGAGAGCAAAAATAGCAATAATGGCTGAAAAATCAATTCCTCCCAAGGGGGGAATAAAAGACCGAAACAGATTGAGATAAGGGTCAGTTAATTGACTTAAAATCGAAAAGGGAGGATCATACCAATTAATGGTGGGAAACCAGCTTAATAAAATCCTAATAAATAGGATTACCATATAAATATTGAGGAACTGTGCCAGGGTATTAGCGAGTAAACCTAAAGGAAGTGCCATAAAATTTTTTTGATGTTTAACTCAACTTGACTGAATTTGAAATCAACTGATGACCCCTAGTGTATCACATTTTAGGAACGGGGCAGAGGTCAAAGGGAATACCAAAACCGATTAGTCGTAGGTTTCCGAGTTACTATTGCCATTAACCGTTCCTAATTGCTGACGCACATCATCAATCGCTTGATTAAGTTGAGAAATTTTATCCTCCAAACTCAAACGAGCGGTTTCCATCTGATCTTCCGGTAATTTAGCTGACTTGACGGATTTTCCTGATGTTTCTGGCAACAGATCCACCGACTCTTGATCCTTAATTCGGGAAGCTAATACTACCCCCAATACTCCACCAACCAGGCCTCCTAACGTTGCACCGAGGAACAAGCCACTGGTAAAGCCATCTCGATTACTCATAATTTACCACTCTGTCATAATAGCTTGATTTTATAGTAGGGAACAGGCAACAGGGAACAGGCAACAGGCAACAGTCAGGAAAAAAGGGATACAGACTTACTGTTGTGGCAACCTAGAGATCGATTCAGTGGGGAGATGGTCGAATGTGCCAAAGGTGCGATCTCCTGCATCTCCGAGTCCCGGTACAATAAAGCCTTGTTCATTGACTTCTGGATCAATAATCGCGGTATAGATTTGCAAACTCGGATAAGCTTGACTTAATTTTTGTAACGCAGGGGGGGCGGCGACAATTGAAATAATCCGGATCAAAGCTGGGTCAAGATGGCGCTGGGTGAGTTCTTCCATCACCGCCATGATGGTTACTCCTGTTGCTAACATGGGTTCACTGATAATCACCCGCGTTTGAGGATTAAATTGGCTTGGTAAATTATTGAGGTAGCAACTCGCCTCTAAGGTTTCCTCGTTGCGTACCATCCCGATATGATAGACGGAAGATAGGGGAACAACGCTTTGAATTCCTTCCATTAACGCTAAACCCGCGCGTAAAATCGGAATCACCACTAAGGGAACTTCAGGATTAACAAACGTAGCAGCAGATTCCGTTAATGGGGTTTGTACGGTTGTTTCTAGGGTGGGTAGCCAGTCTCTGGCGACTTCGTAGGTTAACCAGCGTCCTAACTCCGTCATCGCCGTGCGAAATAACGCTGGAGGAGTGGCTTGATCACGAGCAACCCCTAACCAATGTTTGATTAAAGGATGGGGGGGGACATAAATCCGCAGTTGATTAACCATAAGGAAATGATTGGAAAGTTTTAACTATCATCCCATACTTCATCAAACCCTACACGAATAGATTTAGACAACTTTAACTGTGATTTGGCTGTCTTGAGTTCAGAATCAGGGCTGTTATCAATAGTTTCTCAGACTGGGGATATAATATTAAACAATGGCTTGGGATCAAATGATGATGAAAGTTATTAAACCATTCCTGATTGTTTTTTGTGCTTTATTTTTGTTGAGTGGTTGTGTTCGATATGATGTAGGAGTCAATTTTCAAGATCAAACTCACGGTCAAATTGTTCAGAAAATTCAATTAGGAGAACGATTAACCAGCTTTAGTCGGGATGTTATTGATGAATGGGTATCAAGTTTAGAACGACGAGTTAAACAGTTAAAAGGGAGAACTAAGAAACTCTCTAAACAAGAAATTTTAGTGACCATTCCTTTTGATAATGGCAAGGATTTAGAAGATAAATTCAATCATTTTTTTAATCCGGCTGAATTTAATCTGAAAAAATCTAAAAAAGAAGCTGAGGTGAAACTTCCTGAATTTTCTTCCCATCTTAATCTTAAACAAAATAATTGGATTTTTGCCATCCGAAATCATCTGAGTTTAGAATTAGATTTGCGATCGCTTTCCCTACTCTCCACCTCAGAAAATGTATTAATCAGTTCAGGGAATTTATTAGAGCTACAATTTGTATTAACAACTCCTTGGGGAGCAACTATTGTTAATCCTGTGAGTGTTTCTGAAAACTCCGAAGCACCTCAATTCGTTAAGGTTGAGTTTGATGGTAAACAAGTCATCTGGACACTTAAACCCGGAGAAATTAATCAATTAGAAGCCATTTTCTGGGTTCCCAGTCCTATTGGAATTGGAACGATTATAATTGTTGGGATAACCGCTTTAGGAATGTATCTGAAGTCCAATCTTCGGCCATCGGTTAAAATGGATCAATCTTCAATTCCAACAAAAGTTTAATCAGATTCAAACCCCCAAAAAGCCTTAAAATTAAATTAGGCTTGAATAAGGGATTCCGTATAACTCACCATTCCCCCGATTAGAGACAATGATCATGCGAGCACTCAACTTTTTGTTTATTTTTATTGTCTGTTTAGGATTAGTTTTCTTTAGTTTAGAAAATACCGATCAAGCAACAGTTCAAATTATCGAAGGTATTAAAATCCAAGCTCCCATTTCTATTGAATTAATAATTGCCGCCGGATTTGGTGCATTCTTAGCTTGGATTTTTAGTTTATGGTCAAGATTGCAGCGAATTTTATCCAATCGTGAAACGGCTCGTCAAATGCGACAACAAGAAAAACAGATTCAAGAGTTAGAAAAAAATTTACAAAAACAACTCAAGGACTATCAAACTTCCCTAGAAACTCAACAAAAAACCTTGATTCCAACCGTCGAAGTCTTCACCCATACTCCTGAAGTCCTCCCCAACGAGCAACAACCCACCGAAGGACTCCCGCAGTGACAACGGAAGGTTTTGGTTTACAATAAATAGACATTGAGCGAACTACTGAGTTTTGTACCTTCAGTGATTTCAGGCGATTCTATCCTTCCCAGTCCTGATCCCCTTTCCAACTTTCCCCTAAGTGTTGCCACTCCTCAAGATGCCTTAACGGCTTTATCTGAGGGAATTGCACTCCTAATTGACTTGGCACAACGGGGAGAGATTGATCCTTGGGATGTTCAGGTGATTGATGTCATTGATCGTTATCTCAGTAAACTAACCCCTCCAGAGGAATCAACCTCCAGCAATAATTTTACAGAATTGTCCCAGTCGGGCCAAGCTTTTTTGTATGCCTCCATGCTCGTCTTACTGAAAGCCGATAGTTTGATGGCAACGGAAGCTGACCCCAATGAAGCTTTACCCGAAGTCGAAGAGTTCCTAGACTTGGAAGACGGAGGCAATGGAATTCAACGGCCCCAACAACTTGAACGACAACTCCGTCGGCGGGCGGTGGCTAAAATTCCCCAGAAACGGCGCGTCACGTTGCAAGAACTGATTGAACAATTGCAACTGATGGCCGCGACCATTGCGGCCCAAAAAGCTCGTCCTCGCCCCCGTCCCAACACGGCTAAAACTAGAGCCACAACAGCCAAGGCGATCGCAGAGTTAGCCCACCAGGAAAACCTCGTTGAAATGGCGGCAGAAGTGGAACGACTGTTGAACCTGGAGGCCAGCGAACAGCGTCAGGAATGGTTGAATCTTGACCAGTTATTAACCCTTTGGTTACAAAGGAAGCAACCCCAACGGTCTCCGGTGTCTGAAGAAAATCCAGTTCACTTGAGTCCCAATCATGATCGGGTGGGGGTGTTTTGGGCATTGCTGTTATTATCGGCACAATCAAAGGTTGAACTGGCTCAAGAGGAATTTTATCAAGACCTGAAAATTCGCTCCCTGACTGAACCATCGCCAAACTCTTAAAACCTTGTTCATTTCAGATTTCAAGAATTTCACGGATCAATCACAGTAAACCTTGATAGGCTATTAATTGATTCAGGACTTCTTGGATTAGATTGTCCAATCAGGCTATGCTTCTGCTAAAAAGCGTTGTAAACGCAAAACCATTCCTGATTTTTCTCCCTGAATTGCATCTGATTTGATTACTTTAAACATTGCTTAAGGTTGAGGAAGTGAATATGAAAGCTATGATTCTTGCTGCTGGAAAAGGAACTCGCGTTCGTCCGATTACTTATACCATTCCTAAACCTTTAATTCCGATCCTACAAAAACCTGTGATGGAATTCTTGGTGGAATTACTAAGAATGCACGGGTTTGATGAAATTATGGTTAATGTTAGCCACTTAGCCAATGAAATTGAAAACTATTTCCGAGATGGTCAACGGTTTGGGGTTCATATTTCCTATTCTTTTGAAGGCAGAATTGAAGATGGAAATTTAATCGGACAAGCCTTGGGTTCCGCCGGAGGCATGAAGCGAATTCAAGACTTTAATCCTTTTTTTGATGATACCTTTGTGGTGTTATGTGGGGATGCTTTAATTGATTTAGACTTAACAGAAGCGGTGAAATGGCATCGAGAAAAAGGCTCTATTGCTACTATTGTAATGAAGTCGGTTCCTAGGGATCAAGTGTCTAGTTATGGGGTGGTTGTCACCGATGAAACGGGTCGTGTGAAAGCGTTTCAAGAAAAACCTTCAGTACAAGAAGCTTTGAGTACGGATATTAATACAGGGATTTATATTTTTGAACCAGAGATTTTTAAATATATTCCTTCCGGGTGTGAGTATGATATTGGAAGCCAATTGTTTCCCCATTTAGTTGAAATTGGTGCACCTTTTTATGGAATTTCAATGGATTTTGAATGGGTGGATATTGGGAAAGTCCCTGATTATTGGCAAGCCATTCGCAGTGTGTTATTAGGATATATTAAAAATGTTTCAATTCCTGGTCAACAGGTACGTCCAGGGGTTTATACTGGATTAAATGTGGCGGTTAACTGGGATAAAGTTAATATTCAAGGCCCAGTTTATATTGGAGGGATGACTCGCATTGAAGAGGGTGCAAGTATTATTGGCCCTACTATGATCGGCCCTAACTGCTGGATTTGCAGCGATGCCTATGTAGACAATAGCGTGATTTTTGAATATTCTCGTTTAGGCCCCGGAGTCCGTTTAGTGGATAAATTAGTATTTGGGCGCTATTGTGTAGATAAGCTCGGTGCTTCTATTGATTTGCAAGCGGCATCGTTAGATTGGTTAATTACAGATACCCGTCAAGTGTTTAATTCTGATTCTTCTGAACGACAAGCAATTGTCGATTTATTGGGTAATTCTTAATCTCAAGGGTGTCGGTGTCCGGTATTTCCGATCCGCCACCTGTCACGTTTCTCACCGTTAATACTCAACAAAAATGGCTCATGTCTGTTTTGACTTGTGATCAACCTCGGTTAATGGTTACTGAATCTGGTGCATCTTATCATCAAGATCATTCGGATAATTCTGGTTTACGTTCAGAACGATTTGTTGAAGTATTGGTGGATATTCCTTATGGGTTTAATACTGAGGAAAAAGAGGATCAAAAATTATTAACTTATCGAATTTCTCCAGATTTAATGGTGAAACCGGGAGATATTGTCAGTGTTCCCTTTGGAACTCAACAGTTAGGTGGAATTGCAATTCAGTTACAAAAAAAAATCCCTCCCGATTTACCTGAAAATCGAGTCAAAGCAGTTGAAGATATTATTTGTAACGGTTTCTTCCCTTCCACCTATTGGCAACTGTTACAACAGGTTTCTAATTATTATCAAACTCCTTTAATTTTAGTCATTCGGACTGCTTTACCCCCTGGATTATTAGGCAGAAGTCAACGTCGTATTCGTTTAACCTCTGAACCTATCCCGAAGGATGCTCAATTATTTTTAAATCCGGCTGCTACTGCTCTTTTAAATCTTTTACGAGCTTCAGCAACAAAAGATTTTACTTGGAAATATTTAAAACAAAATGTGATTAATGCTCAACGAGGATTGAAAGATTTATTACAGCGAAAATGGGTTGAAAGTTATTTAGAACCCCCTAGCCCCCCTCGTCCTAAATTAAAACAAGCTGTTACATTAGTTGATGATATTATCCCTTTAGATTTAACCCCCCGTCAGCAGGAAGTTTTAACTCTGGTGATTAAAGTTCTCAAGCAACAAGGAGGAGAACTTTGGTTTAATGATTTAATTAAGATTTGTAGTACCAGTTCTAGCTTATTAAAAAACTTGGCAGAAAAAGGCTGTATTATTATCACTGAAAGAGAAATTTTAAGGCAAAATCAAGGTGTTTTTCAAACTCCTGATCAGCCTAAAATTTTAAATCAATATCAAACTCAAGCTTTACAAACAATTAACGATTTATCCGGTTATGCTCAAGTTTTATTACATGGGGTGACAGGTTCAGGAAAAACCGAAGTTTATTTACAAGCGATCGCACCGATTCTAACTCAAGGAAAATCTGTTTTAGTCTTAGTTCCTGAAATTGGCTTAACCCCCCAATTAACCGACCGATTTCGTGCCCGGTTTGGCGAACAAGTCTTTGTTTATCATAGTGCTCTTTCCGATGGAGAACGTTATGATACCTGGCGCAATATGACTTTAGGTTTACCCCAAATTATTATCGGAACTCGTTCAGCAATATTCGCACCTTTACCGAAATTAGGATTAATTATTCTTGATGAAGAACATGATAGCAGTTTTAAACAAGATCAACCCTCTCCCTGTTATCATGCTCGAAAAGTAGCTCAATGGCGGGCGGAATTAGAAAATTGTCCCTTAATATTAGGATCAGCAACTCCTTCATTAGAAAGTTGGTTAGAAATTAAACAAAAAAATCAACAAAATCGCTTTTATTTATCCCTTCCTGAACGCATTCAAGCTCGACCCCTTCCGCCGATTAAAATTGTTGATATGCGTCAAGAATTGCGCCAAGGAAACCGATCAATTTTTAGTTATGATTTACAAACTGCCTTAAACCAACTCAAAGAAACTCGTCAACAAGGAATCTTATTTATTCATCGTCGGGGACACAGTACCTTTGTTTCCTGTCGTAGTTGTGGTTATGTGGTGGAATGTCCCCATTGTGATGTGTCCTTAGCGTATCATCATGAACATCCTGATGCGGCGCAATTGTTAAGGTGCCATTATTGTAATTATAGTCAACTCTATCCCCAGCATTGTCCTGATTGTGACTCTCCCTATTTTAAACATTTTGGTAGTGGAACTCAACGGGTTATTGAAGAATTAAACCGTTTATTTCCTGAGTTAAAATCTATTCGATTTGATAGTGATACAACGTCTCGAAAAAATGCTCATCGTACCTTATTAACTCAATTTGCCAATGGAGAAGCGGATCTATTAGTGGGAACCCAAATGTTAACAAAAGGGTTAGATTTAGCTTCTGTTAGTTTAGTGGGAATTGTATCCGCCGATGGGTTATTACATTTATCCGATTATCGCGCGAGTGAACGAGCATTTCAAACCTTAGTTCAAGTCGCAGGACGCGCAGGAAGGGGGAATGATCCAGGGCGAGTGATTCTACAAACCTACACCCCTGAACATCCTGTTATTCAAGCGGTACAACGTCATGATTATGAATCCTTTGTTGCTACAGAATTACAACAGCGACAGGAGTTAAATTATCCACCTTATGGTCGTTTAATTTTATTACGGTTAAGTAGTTTTAATCAGCAAGATGTTGAAGAAACTGCTAAAAAATTGGCAGAATTGTTATTAGAAAATAATCCCGATTCTGATTTTGAATTATTAGGCCCCGCACCCGCGCCTATTCTTCGAGTTGCCAACCGTTATCGCTGGCAAATTTTAATTAAAACCTCTCAAGGATCTTCTATTATTTTACCAAAATTATCTGAGTTTAATTCCGGTTCTGTTTATGTTAGTATTGATATTGATCCTTTGCATTTGTAGAGACTTTCCTAAAAATTAAGCGATCGCACTCATAAAATATGGCGATAAATATGTAATGGCAGTTGAGTCCGTTTTTTAAAATCAAGAAAAGACTTATAACCCCCTCGTTTTTGACGTTCTAAAACGATAATTTTAGCGGCATTCATATTTAACCCTAGTTCCACTAATTCATCCATTGATAACACATTTAATCGTCGCCAAGAATGATGAATTTCTTTATTAATATCAAACCCAAAAGTAACTAACGGTGCAATGCGTTTGATCGTTGCTTCGGGAATAGCAATTAATTCAGCAAGTTCTTCTAAACTTGTAAAATTATACCCTTCTCGTTTCAAGTCTTCAATTTCATTAGCATAAACAATCGGTAAATCTAACCCATAAACTAAGTCATGTTTAGAACAATGATTAATATCAATTTTATCGTGATATTGAGCTACTAATTGTGTCAGATTAACTTCATGGGAATTAGATACAGGATGGGGAAACGTTTTAGCTAAAAATTCCTTCCTTAATGCGATCGCAGTAATAATTTGACCCATCCAAACCAAGCCAGCAAAAGAGGTATCCGAGAAAATAAAAGCCGCAGCTACAAATCCTAAACCGATATAAATCCAAGGTTGAGTTTTTGTTTTATTTCCAGCATAAACAATAGCCAATCCCCCGAATACGGGCAATAAAGACCAATATAACCATTGGGGGACTTTCTGAAACCATTGGGATAGATTAGACACCTTCAAGGTCACTCCTGTTGAGGTTTACAGTTCTTTTAATAATTTGCGACGTTTTTCTTCATATTCTTCTGCGGTAATTGCACCTTGATCATAAAGGTTTTTGAGTTGAGATAAACCGACAGTAATATCCTCAGCTGAACGACTTCCGTTTAATGTTGAATAAGCAACACCCGGATTAAATTTAGCATTGAACGCTTGATCCGACATTAACAATAAACCTAAAAAATCAAAAAACGCTAAAATTGCCGGAATAAATGTCCAACAAAACAATAAATAAAGAATCCCCCCAAAATTTTCTCCTAAATAAAACTTATGAACTCCAAAACCACCTAAAAAGAAAGCCAGTATAGCTGCTGCAAATTTATTCTTCATGGGTTTTTCTCCTAAATTTTAGGCATTTAGTCTGGATTAGCGATTAAGTTTACGGTTCTGGCTTTTGGAAAGCCTTGCTGTCAAAAAGTATAACAAAATGATAGAAGTTTGTGCTTCAATCACCGTTAGGTATCCCTTAACAAAAAAATTAGAATCCCAAGTCGAATTAAAATAAAAAATCAAAACACCTACAACAGCATAGGGAAGAAAACGAAATCGACTCCAGAGCACTCTGGTTTGATCGGTCTTAGCAGGAGTCATGTTAAATTTCTCATCCTTGTGAGTTCAGAATAAAAACTTGATAAGAATTACAAATACTCTATATGAGTTTAACACATCAAACTTGGAGGATTCCTGATCATTGAGCCTCCAATTTCGATTCCGTCTTGGGATCTATACCCTTTGTCGTCAAAACTCGTATCCTGTGCTACACCATCTTTCAAAAGATTTGCTATCTTCAGAGTAGACATCCGTTTAGAGGAGAATGAACGATTTGTCAAATAGTTGTTACAATTGTTAACAATACTAAAAAACTGATAGGAGCGAACCATGAACCAACCCGTAGAACTCTCCCTGGAACAACAATTTAACCTCACTTCCTTCAAGCTGCAAGTGGGTCAAATGAGTCGAGAACAGGCACAGGAGTTTTTAATCAATCTCTATGAACACATGATGGTGCGAGAAAATATGTACCAACATTTTCTCAAACACCATTGGGGTCTGGAACCAAATTTTGTGCAGGAATAATGCCGGAAGATGTCGCAGTCAGCGACCTCTATCTCTCACTTTTTTCCAACAGTTGGAAACAAGTTAGGGGTAATGGGGCGCAACCTGCTTCTTTGATGAAAAGCGTTTGATTGAAGTTAAATTAACGCGATCAGATTAAGATTTACGTTCTAAAGTTGCTTCCATCACACTAATTAAATTTAGAGTGTGTCCTGCCATAATTCCGCTTGAACAATAGTAATGGTTTGAATCAACTTTTCTCAGGGTTTCAAATCCATTCCGACGTTGACGTTCATCTCCTAATACTCGATAACGTTGGACAATCGACTCAGGGCAAATTAAGCCTTCTCCTTCGATTTTTCCTAATTGACTGTGTTGTAAAACAAAGGTATATTCTCTTTCATTACTATCTAATCTTCCCCGATACTGTAAAATAATATCTTCCCGATCTTGACCCGGAAATACTAATTTTGTCACCATACTAAACCAGTCACTTTGATTCCATACAACAACTGTTTTTCCTCGGACGGCAATTGGCAGTTCATTACGGTCAAGCCAACTTCCTTCTAATAACCATTGACCAGATTCCATTAAAAATGTATGAGCCACAGTGCCACCCTTATTTTCTCTGCACCTCAA
>JACCEC011108846.1_pt1 | contig 34190 bp, 21 predicted proteins | sample 7450121 | NCBI WGS metagenome assembly JACCEC01 (sample SAMN15323455, study PRJNA562643) | freshwater metagenome | isolation source: river surface water | place: USA:Blue River Watershed | collected 2017-08-18 | reverse complement strand
GTCGAGCGCGATTACCGGCTCGTCGAAGGTCCGGCCCGCCGCGAGCGTGCCGGGCCACGAAACAAGGAACGGCACCCGGTTGCCGCCCTCCAACACCTGCCCCTTGTTGCCGCGCAGCGGATGATTCCGCGCGGTGTTGTAGGAGAGATAGGGCTTCTGACCTGCCCCACCGTTGTCGCTGAAGAAAAACACCAGCGTGTCCCGTTCCATGCCCTGCTCGCGCAAGTGGGCGGTCAGCCGGCCCACGCTGTCGTCGAGGCCGACCAGGAGCGAAAGGTATCCGCGCCGCTCGGGATCGGTGACGGCCGCGGGCACGCGGTCGCCGTATTTTTTGATGACCTCCAGCGGCGTATGCACGGCGTTGTGGGCGACACACAGGAACCACGGCCGATCCTGGCGGCGGCGCATGAACGCGATCGCCTCGTCGGTGAAAACATCCGTCGAATAACCGTCGATCCGCTGCAGTTCGCGGCCGCGGTAGATCATGTTGCGCGAGTAGGCGGCTTCGAACTCCGGCTCGCGGTCGGCACGAAGCACGAAGTTGTGCATCGCGACCAGAAAGCCGAAATACTCGTCGAAGCCGCGGGCGAGCGGATGACGGTCCGCGCTGAAGCCGAGGTGCCACTTCCCCACCAGCCCGGTGGCGTAGCCGGCAGCGCGCAGGTGGTCGCCGATCGTCGGCTCGGAGAGCGGCAACCCGAGGCGCGACTCGTCGCCGACCCGCGCGTTGAACTCGGCGCCGAAACGCGTCTGGTAACGCCCGGTGAAGAAGCCGGCGCGCGAGGGCCCGCAATACGGCGCGGAGACGTAGCCGTTGGTGAACCGGATGCCCGAGCGCGCGAGCGCGTCCAGATGGGGCGTCGGAACTTCCGCGCCACCCTGCACCCCCACGTCGGCATAGCCGAGATCGTCGGCGAGGATGACGAGGATGTTCGGCAGTCGGGTGGCGGCGTTGGCGGTGCAAGCGGCGCAGCACGCCGCGAGAGCTGTAGCGAGGAAGCGGCGGAACGACATGGCGTGATCAGAAGCTGCCCTTGATCCCCGCCGTGATCTGCGCGCCAAACTCCGACACCATGAACATGCGGGCGTGGGCAGGCGTGAGGGAACCGTAGCGCATCGCCAGATTGGGCACGTTGAAGACGTTGCGCACCGAGCCGAAGACCGCGAGTTTGCGGCGGATCTGCCAGTCGACGCTGACGTCGAGATGGGTGCGGGCGCGGAGATAGTTGAACGAGTCGGGTCCGAGGGCGGCGAACGGGCCGTTGCGCTGCAGGCCCCGCCAGTTCCACCGCGCCATGACCGTCACGGGCGAGCGGGCAAACGTCACACCCCACGCCGCGCTCTTCGGCACGAAGCCGGCGAAGTCCGCATTCCGGTTGCCCTCGAGCAGGAGGCGCGAGCCGTTGGCGAAGACACTCAGCGAACGCGCCCACGACCCCAGCCCGCCGAGCGAGTGCCGCACACTTACTTCCCCGCCGCGGATGCGCGCCGCGCCGGAGTTGACGGTGGTCGACAGCTGGAAGCCGGCGAAACGTGGATCGAGTCCGAGTTCGGCGATGTCGGCGGCACTCGCGACGCGCACGGTGTCGGCGAAAAAGTCGCGGATGTCCTTTTGAAACGCGCCGACGGAAAACACACCGCCCGCGGCCGTGTAGCGTTCGAGCGAGAGATCGAAGTTGTCGGCGGTCCACGGCCGGAGCGACGGGTTCCGCACGGTGAGCGTGCCGGGAATGACGGTCGGATTGGCGAGGTCCTCGGCGGAGAGGTCGCGCTCGTTGATCACGACGTTCGGGATAATCTCGCTGAAGTTGGGGCGACCATACGTGCGGGCGTAGGCGAAGCGGACCACGAGATCGTCCGTCGGCGTCGCGGTCACATGGACGCTCGGGTAGAAGCCGTCGTAGGCGCCGGACGATTCATTGCCGCGCTCGCGCCGGGTGAGTCGCACTTCCTCGATCGAACCGGCGGCGCCGGCCTCGGGGCGGCGAATCCGCTGGCCGCGGGCGTCGAGCGCGAAGGTGCCGTTGGCATTGCGCACGAAGGCGGCGCCGGGATCGAAGATCGGGCCCTGCCCGCGATTGGCCGTTTCCTCGAATCGCACCCCGGTCAGAAGCTTGAGGCGCCCGGGCACGAGCTGCAGCTCGGCCTGCGTGTAAGCCGCCTTGAGTTCCTCGCGGATGAACTCGGAGGTGTTGATCCGTGAGACGGCCTCGGCAGCAGCTTGGGCGGGGGTCTGGGTGATAAGCGCCGGGTTGGCTTTGTAAGCCCGCGAAGCCGCGACCGTGTTGATAAAGGCGACATCGCGCACCCCGAAGCCGGAGTCCTGGTTCACGTAGACCTGCATCCGGTAGGGCAAGGCCGAGAAATCGCCGTTGTTGCCGTTGTAGGTGAAGTTGCGGACCGGAATGCGGCTGTCCCGCCGCTGCACGCGCTGCAACGCCCCGGCTTCGACGAAGCCCGGAAATTTCAGCAGGCTGATCCGTCGCCGCAGACTCACGTCGGCCGACACCACGTCATCCGTGATGGTCCGGCCGCCGATCGCGGCCGTGGTGACGCGAAAGTCGGCCAGGTTGTTGAAGTTCACCTCGCGACCGTCGTTGCCGTAGGCGCGCACGACCGTGGACGAACCGGCTGCGCTCAGGGGCGTCACGCCGGTGTAGGCGATCCGCAGCGGGACGGCGTAGGTGGCGGTCAGACTGTTGAAGACCCAGTCTTTGCCGCCGCCCCGAAACTTGGCGCTCGACGACGAGCGATTGACGCCGGCCTGCACGCGCCAGCGGCCGTCGTCGAAGCGATAGCGCAGGCTGCCCGCGAGCGTCTGCTCGAGCCGATTGGAAGTCTCGCTGGTGAGGTTGACGACCCCGCGGCCGGTGGCGCCCTGCGTGAAGTCCGGCCCGAACGTCAGCGGAATTCCCCCGGCCGCCGCGGCAATCGTCGGCGTGCCGTTGGTGCCCGTGCCGAAGGTCCGGAGGTTGTTTCCGCCCTGCGACATGAAGTCGCTGAGGTTGAGTCCGAACGAGAGCACCGAATCCCGCGCCGGCCGCCAATCGAGATTCAGGCCCGCGGCCTTGCGCCAGGTGAAGCGCGGCGCATCGCGCGTGACGTCGCTCGACAGATAGGGATTGCTGAGGGAGGCGGCAGTGCCGGCGGCCGCGGCCGTCCAGACCGACTGGTGGAAGCGCTGCGGGTTGAAGAAATTCGAGGCGAGGCCGGTGACGACGAGCCCGAAGTTGCGGTTCACCGGAATCGTCCAGTCGAAGTCGACGTTCGGCAGGATCTTGTAGGCGACCTTGTCGTCGTAGGTGTAGGGCGACCGTAGCTGCAGCGCGAGCGAGTTGGCCGAAAGGTAGGTGCGGTAGCGGAACTCGGCGCGCGTGCGCTCGAAGGCACTCTTGCTCACCAGATTCACCGAACCGGCGAGCGACGCTGCGGAGTTCGCGGGCGTGGGGACCTTGAAAACCTCCACGCGCGATGCGCCGGTGATCGAAGTCTGCGACATGTGCGGGGCGCGCGAATTCCCGAAGTAGTTCGCGTTCGAAGTCTGCGCCCCGTCGACGGAGAATTCGGTCAGGTTGGGCGCGAAGCCCCGCAACGAGAGGTCGCGCGCCTCCGCATCGACGTAGTTCACGAGCACCCCGGGGAGAAACTTGAGGAACTCGCCGACATTGCCCTCCTGCACGTCGCCGAACACGTCGGTTGCCACGACCTGTTTCAGATTGGGCGAGAACCGCTGCTCGTTGGTCGCCAGCGCGTGCCCTTCGGTTTCGCGGGCCTGCGCCACCACAAAAGGGTCGAGCCGCACCGCGGCATCGCCGGCCGCGGCTTCGACGCCGGCGAGCTCGACGTCCCAGGTCGCGAGCTGCCCCGGTTTCACCTCCACCGTGGCGCGCTGCGGCTGGAGGCCGGTGAAATAGAACTCCAGGGTCGTCGCTCCGGCCGGCAGATCGGGCAATCGGTAGGTGCCAAACGCATCGGTGAACGCGACGACGGCGGTGCCGGGGACAGTGACGCGGACGTTGGTCAGAAAACGTCCGGTCTGGGCATTGCGGACCCGGCCCGTAACGGACCCGGCGGAGTCGGCGGCACGTGGCGATGACGCGTCGGCGGCGAGCGCTGCGGAGGGCGACCCGCAGACGAGGACGGCCAACGCAAGGGGCAGGAGTAGGCGGCGGGGTTTCATGGGGTGCAAAGCGAGAGGTGCGTCAGGCTGATCCGGGATCCGCGGCGGCGAGTTCCTGCAACGCCTCGATGGCGAGCAACTCGCAGTTGAACCACATCAGCCCCGTGGGCTGCATCACCCAGGTCAGGTAGCGGCCAGGTGCGCGGGTATTGGCCTGGGTGCGGGTGAGCGTAGCGGCCAGCGCACGGGCTTTGGCGAGATGCAGCGGATCGCGCGTCACGCGATGGGCGGCCAGAAACATGCGGATGAGTTTCGCCGAACTCGCGCAGACCGGGGCGTAGGCGCGATACTGCTCCACCACACACGGCAACATCCACGTGCGGCTCTTGGCCCCGGCGACACCGTCGGGACTTTGGTCGCCCGGTCGCGTCGCCGGCGGCTGCGCCCACATCACGAACTGATCCTCGGCGAAACGCAGGATCTCGAGCGCCAGTTCCCGATCGCGCGCGGAAGGGACGGGCTGGCGAAGCAGGTGGATCGCGTAGTCGCCGGCGTCGTGCTTGGTCAGGTTCTGGTAGGCCGGCTGCGGCTTCACGTCCTCGAACTGGCCCTGCCAGTTCCACGTGCGCACCGGATTGGCTTCGATCCACGCGACGGCGCGATCCCGCACGGGATTGAAGCGGTCGAGCCCGGCGACGCGTTCCAGCCGGTCGAGAAAATCGACCACCATGGTCGGCACCATCACGTTGTCGGTCACGAGCGCGCCGTCATTCACCCGCACGAACAACGGCCAGCTCCCGTCGGCCTGCTGGCGCCGCGCGTAGGTGTCGGCGATGCGGACCGCGGCGTCGCGGTAGCGCGTCTCGCCGGTGGCCGAGTAGAGGGTGAGAAAATACAAGCCGCTCTCGGCCCCCGAGGTGGTCATGTGGTTTTCCGGCGACATGTGGCCCTTGAGGCGGTCGCGGAACTTCGTCGGATGATAGGTGGGGGCATGGTGGGCCCAGGGCGACGATGCGGGGAAACAAAGCCCGAGCAGATAGTCGGCGGCCCGGCGGGCGGCCGTCAGGGCCGCCTCGGCGTCGTCGGGAGCCGGAGACTGTTTCGCGTAGAGCGCGAGCGCGGCGGCGGCGGCGCCGACAATCTTGTAGGGATAGCGATAGAGATGGAACTGCGCGTCGGGTTCGCCGGTGGTGAACCAGCAACGCAGGTCCGGCGAATGCACTAGGGCCTGCAACGCTCGCCGCGAACTTTCGCGCCATCCGAGCGCGGCCGGCGGATAGCTGGCATCGAACGGGGCGGCCCGGTGAAACGTCCGCTCGTTCGGAGCGCCGATCGCGCCGCCGCGGACGTCGAGCGCTTCGACCCTCAGTCTGGTCCGACCGACCGGCAACTCCGCCCACACGGGGGAGAGCGGCGCCGTCGGCTCGGGCGCGGAGAACGTCCGGTTGCCGCCGTCAGCTCCGGTGACGGTGAAGCGGTAGGCGTGCGCGCCTTGCGCCGCCGGAATCTCAAAAGCCGGTGCGTGGAGGAACTGCACCGCCTCACGATTCCAGAAGGGCTGCTCTCCCGGCTTGCCCGGGCGCACCGGCGCGGCGGTTTCGTGGCGGGCTCGGGCGACCAGTTCCTCGGCCACCCTGCTCGGCGATGAATCCGCGGCCAGCAGCGGCAAGGCAGCCATGATATAGAGAGCACCGGGCAGCGAATGAAGGGACATAGGTGTGGGGAGGTGCGCGGACCGGTCACGCGGCCGGCGCGTGGCTGAATTGGAACCAGATGAAGTAGGCGTAGAGCGCCCCCATGAGCGCGACGAACAGGCCCCACCAGAGAAACAGGCTGCGCCAGCCGCCATACCGGCTACGCTCGGCCTCGGGCAGCGCCGCCATCCGCGGAGACCAGATGATGCCCTTGATCCGCTCGGGATCGGGCGCTGCGCCCAGCAGCGATATCACCACCATCAATACCATCGAGACGGCCCAGACGGCGAAGGTGCGGTTGAGCCAATTGTCGAACGGCTGGAGCAACGTCACGTGCTTGAACAGCACGTGCTCGACGAAGGCCGTGAACGGAAAGCCGAACCACAGCACGAACGTCGCCGCGGCGGCGTTTGCCCGCGACCACAGCACGCCGACCAGAAACACCGCCGCGATCGGCGCCGCGACCCAGGCGCCGACGTTTTGGATTAGCACAAAGACCCCGAGCTGCTGCCGCGTGAACCAGATGGCCAGCGCGGTGGCGATCGCGAGAATCACAAACCCACTCCAGCGCCCCACCCGCACCAGATGCGCCTCGGACTTCTCGCCCGGCACGAGCGGCTTGTAGAGATCGATCGTGAAGACCGTGCTGCACGAGTTGAGCACCGAGCTGATGTGCGAGAGCATCCCGCTCGCGAGTCCCGCCATCACGATGCCGCTCAGGCCGACCGGCAACAGGTCGCGGACGAGGGTGGGAAACGCCAGGTCTTTGTCCGCGAGACCGGGGTAAAGTTGGAACGCGACGATGCCCGGCACCACGATCAGGAGCGGCAACACGACTTTGATGAAGCCGGCGAACACCACCCCCATCCGGGCATCCCACTCGCTGCGGGCACCGAGGCAGCGTTGCACGATGAACTGGTTGGTGCAGTTATACCAGATGCCGACCGAGAGAAAGAGGGTCCAGACGCCGAACCACGGGTAGTCTTTGTCGGTGGCCGGGTAGATGATTTTGAATTTCTCCGGTGCGCTCTGCATGAGGGCGCCCAGACCGCCGACCTTTTCCAATCCCACCCAGGCGACCACGAGCCCGCCGATCATCATCACGACAAACTGCAGGAAATCGGTCCACGCGACCGACCGCAGCCCACCGTAGATCGTGTAGGAGCCGGCGAGCGCCGCGAGCGCGAGGATCGTCGCCGTCTCGTCGAAATCGAACATGCCGCGCATCGCCTTGGCCCCCGCGAGCATCACCACCGCCATCTGCGCGACGATCCACAGGACGAGGCAGCACACGGCGAAAAGATAGCGGCAGTGGGCGTTGTAGCGCCGCTCGAGAAACTCCGGCATCGTGTAGAGTCCTCCCCGGATATAATACGGCAGGAAGATCCAGATGAGCGCACTGAACGTGACCACGTTGCCCCACTCCCATTGCGCCACCACGAAGCCCACCGCGTAGGCAACGCCCACCATGCCGATGAAGTGCTCGGTGCTGATGTTGGCGGCGATGATCGAGCCTCCGATCGCATACCACGGCAGACCTTCACCCGCGAGAAAGTAGCCGCGCGCGTCGGTTGCATTGCGCCGCCCGACCCACAGCCCGAGGACGACCGTGCCCACGAGATAGACCCCGAAGAGCGTGAGGTTCAGCGTGCTCATGCGGAAGCCGTGGCCATCGCGTCGGCGCGCGCAGTGAGGTCGGCACCCAGCGCGATCGCCGCGGCCGTCAACCGCTCCAGCCCGCCGGCAAGGAAGGGAGAGACCGCAACCGAATAGAGGCCGGCGTGCTCGTAGGCGGAGCGCGGCGGCAGGTAGCTCGCATAACCGTTGGCGATATTGATCGCGGCGACAGGCCGCGGGTTGAACCGGCGCCGCAACTCGACTTGAAACGCACTGTAGGCTTCGTGCGGGTGGGCAAGGAGGAGTGCATCGCCGATACGCCAGCCGTAGAGAGCCGTGGTCATGGCGTCCCCGTCGCCCACGTTGCGCCGCACCGCGCGCTGCCGCCGCAGGCGTTCCGCGCTCAGCCGGTCTTTCGTCTGCTCCAGTTCCCGATCGATCTCCCCGACCGTCGGCATCGGTTTCAGGGCCAACGTCACGTCGCAGCGCGTGGCCGTTATCGTGCGCAACGGGCGATTCGGCTCGCGCCGCCACATCGCCAGGCTGGCGCCGGATTCAACGATCCCGCGTAACGCCAGACCTGTCGCCGGCGGCAGCATCCCGGCAAGCGTGGCCAGCACGGCGTAGCCGAGACGCCGACCGTGCTGATCGCACAATGCGGTTTCCCCGGCGTATTGCTCGGCGGGGGCAAGTTCCCCCGAGGCCCCCTGCAGGAAGAGACACGGCGCTCCGGTGCTGTGCTCCACGACCTCCCGCATCGCGCCGGGATAGTCGGGCGACAAAGCACGGTTTTCCCAAGCCAGCGTGGTCGGATGGCAGGCGTAGTTGACGAGGGTCGCGAGCACCGTGCCATCGTCTCCGGTTGCACGGCCCACCAGCAGGGTGTCATCGGCCGGGACGTGCGGATTGAATCCCACCAGCCAACGCCCGCTCGCCGCATCCGGCAGATCGCGATTCGTAGCGAGGTCACAGCGGCCATACCGCCACGTGAGCGTCGCCGGCCGCGCGGTGGCCAGTGCGGCGCGGGCCGTTGCGCTCGCCGCCTCGCGCACCTGCGTCAGATAGGGCCCGATTTTTTCCCCGCCGGGCCGACCCGCATCATCACGCCCAAGGCTTGGCCCGGCATGCGTGTGCGAAAGGCAGAGCAGCAGGCGGGTTTCATCGATGTTCAGGGCCGCGAGCACGCCATCGCGCACGAACCGTTCGTCGTCCCGGCTTTTCCACCAACCGAGGTCGGCCGCGATCAGGACGAGGGGCGGGGCGGATTCGTTTTCCCGAAGTGTGAAGCACGTGATCGTCAGCGGCCGATGCACGCCTTGCGCGACATCGTGCGCCGCCGCGCCCCAGCTGCGGGCATAGATGCCGACCGGCGGCGTGATGTCGGCGCGCGCGACGCCCATGATTCCGGCGAACGATGACGGCGCTTCGATCATGGACGCGGAGGCAGCAGCGACATGCCGCCGTCGAGCAACAGCACCGATCCCGCCATCTGGCGGTTGGCCGGTTCGCACAGGAACGCGACCGCCCCCGCCACTTCGGACGGCTCGATCAGGCGGTTCACCGGCACGAGAGCGCGGAGACCGTCGCGCAGCGCGGGATCGACCTGCATCATCCGCCCGCTCAGTCCGGCATCGACGATGCCCGGCGCGACCTCGTTGACGAGGATGTCGTGCGGCGCGAATTCGAGCGCCATGCATTGCGTCAGCATCCGCAAGCCGGCTTTCGAAACGCTGTAAGCGGGGATGTGCGGATGCACGCGATGCCCGGCCCACGAACCGATGAATACGATCCGTCCCGGACGGCCGAGTGCGATCAAGCGCTGCGCCGCGCTTTGGGCGAGGTGGAATGCCCCGTCGAGATTCACCCGCAGCTCACGCGACCACGCGGCCGGAGTCATCTCGCGACACGTCGTCGTCGTGACCTGCGCGGCATTGGGCACGATCAACGTCGGCACGCCCAGCTCCGCTTCCACGCGCCCCACCCAGGCCGCGGTGGCCGCGGCATCCGCGACATCCACCGGGTCGAATCGCGCCCGTCGGCCCATCGTCCGCACCTCGGCGAGGGTCGGCTCCGCGGCCTCGCTGCTCTGGAGCCCGCCGAGCGCGATATCGGCTCCCCGGGCGGCCAGCTCGCGCGCGATGGCCCGCCCGATGTCGCCCAGTCCGCCGCTGATGATCGCCACATGGCCCGCGAGTGTCGTCATCACCAGTCCCCCACGCTGCCGTCGGCGTAGAAGCTGCGTTGCAGCACTTCCTGCTCGAACGGGTGTTTCCTTACTTCGGATTCGTCGATCTCGATCCCAAGGCCCGGGCGTGTGCCGGGGCGCACGATCCGCCCCTTGGGCTCGACCGTGAATCCCTCGCGCACGACGTCCTGACGCCACGGCACGTCATTGTGCACCGTTTCGCAGATCACGTAGCCCGGGGTGGCGAACCCAAATTCCAGGGAGGCGGCCGTGCTCACGGGCCCCTGCGGATTGTGCGGCGCGATCGCCACCCGGTAAGCCTCGGCCATCGCGGCGATGCGGCGTGCTTCCGTAAGTCCGCCGCAATGCGTGATGTCCGGCTGCAGCACACTGGCCGCGCGTTGCTCGAGCACATCGCGAAACGCATACTGCGAGACGAGCCGCTCGCCCGTGGCGATCGGCGTCTTCACGGCCCGCTGGATATCGGCGAGGCCGTCCACGCTCTCGGGCCAGCACGGCTCCTCGAGCCAGTAGAGGTTGTAGGGATCAAGCGCCTTCGCGAACTGCAGACCCATCCGGGGCGAGGGACGCGCATGGCAGTCGACCATGATGTCGATGTCCTCGCCCACGGCCTCGCGCATCGCTCGCACGCACGCCTCCGCGTAACGCAGCGGCCGGTTGCCGTCGAGGGGCATCGTCTCCGGCACAGCCATGCTCTTGAAGGCCGTGAATCCGTCCGCGACCGCCGCTTGGGCCAGCTCGCCGAAGCGCTTCGCGTCGGCCGGGTCGGTATCGTAGAAGTCCTCCATCCGGCCGCCGCCCAGGTGGCTGTAGAGTCGCACAAAGTCGCGCACCGGCCCGCCCCACAACCGATGCACGGGCACGCCGTGCACCTTGCCGAGAATATCCCAGAGCGCGATGTCGATGCCGCTGATCGCGGTGCCGCGGACGATGCCGTTGCCGTGCCAGAAGTGCTGGCGATACATCATCTGCCAGAGGTGTTCGATCCGCGTCGGGTCCTCGCCGACGAGCAACTGTGCGAGATCCTCGATGGCACCCACCACGGCGCGCGTATGCCACTCGAGCGTCGCTTCACCCCAGCCGAACAATCCCGGCTGGTCGGTGACCACCTTCACGAAAATCCAGTTCCGCATCCGCGCATGGCAGACCAGCGGTTCGATCGCGGTGATCTTCATAGCGATTGCAACGCCGACTCCGTCGCTTCGAGCGTGCGGTCGATATCCTCGGCGGTGTGGGCCGCGCTGACCGAACCCTGTTTGCAGGCCAGGGGGAAATGATAGACGCCGCGCTCGATCAGCGCCAGGCGGTAGCGCCGGTCGAACTCGAAGTCGTGGTGCTCGAGGATGTCGTGCCAGTCGCGCGGGACGTGAGACATGAAATACACACAGAAAGCCGACGCGTTGCGCGAAATCGTGACCTCGCGGCCTTTGCGGCGGAAAAGCGTCCCGATCCCGTCCAGCAGCCGCTCCGTCTGTGCTTCGATGTGCCGGTAGATGGCCCCGTTGTCGCGACGGAGAAGTTCCAACGTCGCCATCGCCGCGGCAACGTTGGCGGGATGGCCGTTGTAGGTGCCGGCGATCAGCACGCGTTTCGCGGGTTCGGCGGCATCGAAGCGCTGCATGATTTCCCGCTTTCCTCCGAGCACCGCCAGCGGCCAGCCGTTCGCTACCGCTTTCCCGAAAACCGTCAGGTCCGGGGTCACCCGGGCGACGGATTGATAACCGCCGAGCGCCGTGCGGAAGCCCGTCTTCACTTCGTCGAAGATCAACACCACGCCGTAGCGGCTGCACAACTCCCGCAAGCCCTCGAGATAGCCGGCGGCGGGCAACACGATCCCGATGTTCTGCAACACCGGCTCCGTGATGAGGCACGCCACCCGATGCTGCTGAAACATCCGTTCCACCGACGCCAGGTCGTTGAAATTCACGATGTGGATGCGGCGCTGCGTGCTTTCGGGGATACCCGCCGAGATCGGCAGAAACGAATACTCGCCCGCGGCCACGCGCGGGCCGATCGCTGCGGCCGGCGGCATGACCGCCCGGCCGACTTCATCGTGCCAGCCGTTGTATCCGCCGAGGGTGACGACCACATCGTCCCGGCCGGTATACGCGCGCGCCAGCCGGACAGCGTTGGCGGTCGCCTCGCTGCCGGTGTTGAGAATCTGCAGCAGTTCCAGGCCGGGCACACACGTGCAGAGCAGTTTGGCCAACGCCGCCTCCCATGGCGTGGTGCCACTGCCGACCAGGGACCAGCCGTCGGCCATCGCCCGCGTGACGGCCGCGTTGATCTCGGGGTGATTGTGTCCGAGCAGGTGCGGCGCGAAAGCGGCGTGATAGTCGATGAAGTCCCGGCCGTCCGCATCCCACAGATGGCTTCCCTGGGCGCGGACAAAGACGAGGTGCGGCGGCGCCTTGCGATTCAGCGACACCACGCCGCCGGCGATGCACTCGGAGCTTTGCGCAATAACGGACGATGTCGTGTGGGGTATCACGAACGCAGTATGGCGCAAAACCCGTTCGACGCCCATGCACCGGAGCTTTCCGAGAACTGCACTTTTTCAACCTGAGCCGGACCCGACCGCCGGAGATCCTATCTTTCGGAGGAGTTCCCGGCCGCGCCCTGAAACCGTGCCCGATGTCGACGCAACCCGCGCGTCCCGGTTGGGACGATGAACACCCGGCCGCCGTGCCGGTCGCCACGGCCCGTGCGACTTACGGCGGAAGTCACGAACAACGTCGATCGATCTGCACCGCCGAAACAGCAGGAGGTGACATACGCGGCCGGGAGTTGAAATTTCGAGACCATCCGGCCGTCGCGTGGCGAGAGTCTGACCACGACTCCCGCGCCCCATCGAGCCGACCAGATCATCCCCTCTTCGTCGACGCAGAGGCCGTCGGGCACCCCATCGTCTTCCGCGCACCGGCTCAGCACCCGCCGGCGCGACACTTCTCCCGAGGCTGCGTCGAAATCAAAGGCCAGGATCCGCCGCGTCGTCGAACAGGTCCAATAGAAGGTTTTTCCGTCCGGTGAAAACGCCATGCCGTTGGAACAGCCCGTGCCGCGGACGACGCCGCGAACCCGGCCGCCGGGTTCGAAACAGAATACTCCGCCCGATCGGCGGGTTCGCCCGATGGTTCCGGCGAACGTCCGGCCGCGACTGTCCGCCACTGCATCGTTGAAGCGCACCGCGCCGGCATCCGCGAACGCCCGCACCGGTTCGAGTGAAGAGGGCCCACGGAGGAGCACGACGTCCTCCCGGCGGAAGAGCGCCAATGCGCCCTGATCCGTCAGGACCATGCCTCCCACCGGCTCTCCCTGATATATAACCTCCGCGCGGCGGTCGCCGACCGACCACGCATAGACGAAGCCCGCTTCGATGTCGGACCAGTAGAGTCGCGCCTGCGTCTCATCCCACACCGGAGCTTCGCCGAGCCGGCAGCGGGGGGCGGGAACGATGTCGGTGGGTTTAGGACTCATGCCGCATTGTCACGATGGTAGCATTCGACGTGGCGTTTTGACATGGCCGGCACTCCACCTTCTCATGTCTTTTTTCAACCATGGCTTGGCTGCCCTATCATCATGATTGGCGACTCGCCTTCCAGTCGGCGATCGGCCTGCGCTTGCACTGGTTCGGACGCTACGCCGGCAAGCCCGATTGGGCGGTGAGCCAGTCACGCCTGGCCGCGGACATGGTTTCTTTCTTCTTCGTGGAGCGCAACAGCTGCTGGGCGATCGTCAACGGTCGCCGTCTCACTCTGAGCCGCGGCGATCTGCTGGTGGTCATGGGTGGGGACGAGTTTTCCCTCGGCCACGATCCTGCCCGGCCCCACGTGAGCCTGAGCGCCGCGATTGCCTTCGAACACGGGGGGCGGGCGAATGCCCTGCTCTACCGCAAATTCCAGCGCCGCTACCGGATCGATTCACCGGAGCACTACGTGGCGGAGTTCGAAGCGGTGATGGCCACGTTGGGCAGCAGGTCGCCGTTTCGTGATCTTGAAGTCACCGGCGCCGTGCTGCGCTGGCTCTCGTTTCTCCTCAACCGCATCAATCCGCCGCTGGGCGCTCCGCACGCCGAGGACCGGAACGTCGTGGACAAAGTCCTGAGTGCGGAGACGTGGGCCGCATCCCGGTTGGGGCAGGTCATCACCCTCGACGCCTGGGCGAAAGCCGTGCGCCTGAATCCGGTGTATTTCGGCCGCATCTTCAAACGGGAGACCGGATTGCGGCCGATGGACTGGCTCAACCAGCAGCGCCTGCAACGTGCCTGCCATCTGCTGGCCAGCACGACGAAGAGTGTCGGCGACATTGCCGGGGACTGCGGCTTCGCCAACGCGTTCTATTTCTCCCGCGTTTTCCGCCGCCACTTTTCGCAGGCACCGTTGCACTACCGGAAAACCCAGCTTCACCCCCGCTCCGGATGAACCCCGGCGACCGACCGTCCACGTTCCGGAGTCCGATGCGGTAATCCGGGAAGAAGCCGCCGGGAACCATCCTGCAGCGTTCCCCACCGCCCACGAATGATCGCCGAATTTTTCTCCGGGATACGAAAGCCCGGACAGTAACCGGACAGACGAAGCGTGCTCGGAAAACACAACGACAAGCAAGTCGCTGGGTTTAAATGGCTGCCCGGGCTGGGATCGAACCAGCGACCAAGTGATTAACAGTCACCTGCTCTGCCACTGAGCTACCGGGCAACGGTAGTCGCACGGCCTTCACCGCGCGAAAGAGGCGACGAAAGACACGTTCCGCCCTCGCCTTGTCAATGCTCGTTTTTGCGCGCGGCCGGACTTTTTTCCCGGCCGCGCCGACGGTCCGATTTCACCCTTCGGGCTGCGTCGTTCAACCACGCACGCAGGCGTCCAGTTCCAGTTCAAAGAGGAGGTCGTCGCGGCAGATGTCGCAGTGCATCGGCACCACCGGCATCTCGCGCAGGTGCCGCTCGGCACACCACGCGTCGAAGTAGCCCTTGAAAACCGGATGCTGGAAATAGGCCGAGGCGCGCGTCACGTCGTGAAACGTCATGCCGCGCGACTGCAGGATCGCGGCGATCACTTCCATCGCGAGGTCGACCTGTTTCTTCGCGTTGCCGAGATGCGCGGTGCGGCCGTCGGGATAAATGCTCGCCGTCCCGGAGATCAGGAGCCGCCGGTAGCCGCCCGACACCACTTCCATCGCACGGGCGAACGAACTGCCGTAGCGCGGCGCCGGACACTGCAGCGGCGAAGCGATTTCCTGCGCGCACGGGCGGCCGTCGAGCGGCTGCACCGCCCACGCGGCAAGCGTCAGCGCCGCGCCCGCCGGATTCTTGCCCTCGACCGCGGTGCTTGCCGGGATCGAGCCCGTGCGCCACGGCACGGTCGCATAGTGCGCGGAACGCACGCGGTTGAATTCGTCATACCACGACAGGATGTCCTCGTTGTAGAACCACGTGCGCACCACGTCCGCGAGCGCGAAGCCCGCGCGGTCGAGCGCACACTCGAGATTGCCGAACATCTGCTGCACCTGCGCCGGCGCCCGCAGGGCCGTGGAGTTGGGCCCCATGCCGCCGACAAAGCAGTGCCGCACGTCGCCATGCTCGAAAACCGTCGCCGCCACGCGGCTGCCCAGGCGCACGCGCGTGAGCGTCACACCCGAGATCGCAAACACCTGCACCCCGGAGAGCGGCAGTCCGTCGCAGCTCGCCCCCTGCACCCACGTGACCGGCCACGCGATCTCGCCCATCGCCTCCGCCATCGCGCGGTCGATTTCCTCCCGTGCGTTGATCGAGCCGTAAACCATCGCGCTGATCACCTCGGCACGCGTCGCCGTCAGCTGCTCCGCCACGCGTCCGAACACCGCCGCGACCGTCTCACCGGCGCGCATCGTTTCCGTGATCACAAACTCCGGCGAGGTCACCTTCGCCGCCCTCGCCGCAAGCGCGCCCGCATCGACCGACACCTGGCCCGCTGGAGATTCGCCGCCACCGATGGAATGTGGAGTCATGGGCCCGCAGACGCGGGTTCGGGCCGCGCGTTACGCCCGGTGCCACCGGACCCACGCCGGAACACGGGTTAACACCTGCTGCACTGCGCCGCATTAGCGGACCATGGCGCACATTTTGTCCGCCCCAAAACCTGCCGCACTTTCGCGCATTAGGCCGCATTCATAACCGGCCGCCCCCGTAGCCCACCCGCCTCCGTGTCGTCTCCGGCCTGCATTGCCACCCGACGCTGCGCCGGGCGCATCCGCCACCATGCCAGCCCTCCGCCTGCTTTCCTCCGCTGTCACGCTGCTGGCGCTCATCGCCCTCTCGCCCGCCCGCGGCGAGGTCGCAGCCGCGTCCCCCGACGCCGCGGGCGCCATCGACCGCGCCACGCGCGCACACTGGCGCGAGCTCGGGCTCAAGCCCGCGCCACCGTGCTCCGACGCCACCTTCGTGCGCCGCGTGTTTCTCGATGTGATCGGCACGCTGCCGACGCTGGAGGAGACGCGCGCCTTCCTCGCCGACCGCGATCCCGGGAAACGCACCGCCCTCGTCGACCGCCTGCTCGCGCGCGACGAATTCGCCGACTACTGGGCGATGAAATGGAGCGACCTGCTCCGCGTGAAGGCCGAGTTCCCCATCAATCTCTGGCCCAACGCCGCCCAAGCCTACCACCGGTGGATCCGCACCGCCGTGCGCGACAACCTCCCCTACGACCGTTTCGTGCGCACGCTGCTCACCTCGAACGGCAGCAATTTCCGCGTCGGCCCCGTCAACTTCTACCGCGCCACCCAGAACAAGGATCCCGAGGGCCTCGCGCGCACCGTCGCGCTCACGCTCCTCGGCGCCCGCGCGGAGAAATGGCCCGAGACGGAGCGACGCCACCTCGCCGCGTTCTTCTCCCGCCTCGGCTACAAGGCCACCGGCGAGTGGAAGGAGGAAATCGTGTTCTTCGACGCCTCGACCGCGCCGGCCGCAGTCGAAGGCCGCGTGACGTTTCCCGACGGCACCACCGCTCCGCTCGGCCCCGACCGCGATCCGCGCGAGGCGTTCGCCGACTGGCTCGTCCGGCCCGAGAACCCGTGGTTCACGCGCGCGATCGCGAACCGCGTGTGGTCCTGGTTCATGGGCCGCGGCGTCGCCCACGAGCCCGACGACCTCCGGCCCGACAACCCGCCCGCCAACCCCGCCCTGCTCGCCGCCCTCGAGCACGAACTCGTCGTCGCCCAGTTCGACCTCAAGCGCCTCTTCCGCGCGATCCTCACCTCGCAGACCTACCAACTCTCCGCGGCGACCGCGGGCGACGTCGCCGCCGCGGAGGCCGCGTTTGCCTGCTACCCGCTCCGGCGGCTCGAAGCCGAAGTGCTGATCGACGCCCTCAACCAGCTCACCGGCACGACCGAAAAATACACCAGCGCGATTCCGGAGCCGTTCACCTACATCCCCGAGGACCAGCGCTCGATCGCGCTCCCCGACGGCAGCATCACCAGCGCGTTTCTTGAGATGTTCGGCCGCCCGGGCCGCGACACCGGCCAGGAACTCGAGCGCAACAACCGCGTCACCGCCACCCAGCGGCTGCACCTGCTCAACTCCGGCCACATCCGCCGCAAACTCGAGCAGGGCCCGAAACTCCAGGCGCTCCTCCGCGCGCGCGGCGGCCAGCGTGGCGCCGCCCTCGACGCGCTCTACCTCACGATCCTTTCCCGCCTGCCGACCGACGAGGAACGCGCCGCCGTCACCCGCTACGGCGCGACGCCCGGGATCGACCCACGCACCCTCGGCAACGACGTCGCCTGGGCGCTCGTGAACAGCGCCGAGTTTCTCTTCCGCCACTGAGTCCGCCGCCCCTGCCATGAACCTCCACCACAGCCTCGACCCGCGACTCTGGAACCTCGATGCGGAGATCCGCACCTTCGGCCTCGACACCCCGCACCTCACGCGCCGGGGCTTCCTCCGCGCCTCCGCGGCCGCCGGCGCCGCCGCCCTGCTCGCGCGCGGCGCTTCCGCCGCGCCCGCACCGGCCGCGAAAACCAGGGGCAAGGCGAAGTCGATCATCCAGATCTGGCTCTGGGGCGGTCCTTGCCATCTGGATACGTTCGACCCCAAGCCCGAAGCGGGCGCGGATTTCTGCGGTCCCTTCAACCAGCCGCTCGCCACCAACGTCGCCGGCCTGCGCATCAACGAACTGCTCCCGCTCCTCGCGCGCCAGGCCGACAAATACTCGCTGCTGCGCGGGATGACGCACGGCATCAACGGCCACGAGACCGCCGCCTACACCGTGCAGACCGGCCGCGCCTCCGGTGGCCGCGATGTCTTTCCCGGCGTCGGCGCGGTCGTCTCGCTCTTCAAGGGCTACGACGCCGGCTACAAGGGCCTGCTCCCGCCCTACATCGTGCTCACCGAGCTGCAGGGCCGTTTTTCCGAAAGCGGCTTTCTCGGTCCGCGCTACAAGCCCTTCGCTACCGGCGGCGATCCCGGCCAGCCACGCTTCCTCGTCGAGGGCGTCGTCGCGCCCGGTCTCGACGACGAGCGCCAGCGCGCCCGCCGCGAGCTCCTGCATCAGCTCAATACCTTCGAACGCGCCCGCGTGCAGGGCGACCCGCGCCTCGCCGCCTTCGCGCAATGCGAGCAGGACGCCTACGAGATGATCCTCGGCGACGCCGGCAAGGTGTTCGAAATCGGCCAGGAGAAAGACGAGATGCGCGACCGCTACGGCCGGAACACCTTCGGCCAGTCCTGCCTCATGGCCCGCCGCCTCGTCGAACGCGGCGTGCCGTATGTGACGATCAACTACAAGGGCTGGGACACCCACAAGCAGCACTTCCAGATCATGCGCCGCAAGCTGCCCGAGCTCGACCGCGGCGTCGCCACGCTCCTCGCCGACCTCTCCGCCCGCGGGCTGCTCGACAGCACGATCGTCTGGGTCGGCGGCGAGTTTGGCCGCACGCCGCGCGTGCAGGTCGAGCCGCCGTGGAACGGAGGGCGCAATCACTTCGGCCGCGTCTTCTCCACGCTCATCGCCGGCGGCGGCTTCAAGGGCGGCCACGTCGTCGGCGCCTCCGATGCCCGCGGCGAGGAGGTCAAAGATCGGCCCACGCATCCCTGCGATCTGATCGAGAGCATGTATGGGCTCATGGGCATCGATCCCGAGGCGCGCCTGCCGCACCCCGAGGGCCGCGATGTCCGCGCCATGCCCGCCATCGCCGCCGACGCCGTCCGCGGCGGCCCGCTCACCGAGATTACCTGAACCGCCATGCGCCCCACCCTGCTCCGCTGCGCGCTCCTCCTGCCGGCGCTGGCCGCGCTCGCCCTCGCCCAGAATCCCGGCCAGCGCCCGCCGCCGCACCTCGGTTTCGTCTACCCGGCCGGCGCGCGCCAGGGCACGACCGCGACCGTGACGCTCGGTGGCCAGAATCTCACCGGGCCCGTCGAGGTGATCTTCTCCCCGCGTGCGATCAAGGCACGCATCGTCGAATTCCGCCGCCCGGTCACGCAGGCCGAATACAACGCCATCCGCGACCAGCACCAGCAGTTGCTCGACCAACGCGCCGCCTCGCTCGGCAAACCCAACTCCGAGGGCGTGACCGGCCGGACTCGCCCCGCGTTCACCGCCGAAGACGAAGCCAAACTCGCCGACCTCAAGACGAAGCTCGCCACCCGCCCCAACCGCCAGGCCAACCCCGCGATCGCCGAGTGCGTCGTCATCGAGGTCGATGTCCCCGCGCAACTCGGCCCCGGCGAATACGAACTCCGCCTCCGCGCCGGCGCCGGGCTGTCCAACCCGATGGTCTTCTGCGTCGGCCAGCTGCCCGAGGTCTCCGATCCCGTCATCACCGCCAGCACTCCGACCCCGGAACTCACGCGGCTCGGCGCCCTCGGCGGCTCGGCCGTGAAATCACGGCCCGCGCGCGACATCACGCTGCCCGCCGTCGTCAACGGCCAGGTCCTCCAGGGCGAGATCGACCGCTGGCGTTTCTCCGGCCGCAAAGGCCAGCTGGTCACCCTCGCCGTCAGTGCCCGCACGCTGATCCCCTATCTCGCCGACGCCGTGCCCGGCTGGTTCCAGCCCACCCTCTCGCTGCACGACGCCGACGGCCGCGAGCTCAGTTACGCGGACGACTACCGGTTCAATCCCGATCCCGTAATCGCGTATCAGCTTCCCCGTGACGGCGACTACACCATCGCCATCAAGGACTCCATCTTCCGCGGCCGGGAGGATTTCGTCTACCGCATCGCCCTGGGCGAGCTGCCGTTCATCACCTCGATCCACCCGCTCGGCGCCGCGCCCGCGCCCCGCTCCACGTTTGAACTCGCCGGCTGGAATCTCCCCGGCCCGCGCCTCTCCGTCGACACCACCGGCCGCGGCCGCGGCACGTTCCTGTTCGCCGTGCGCAAGGACGGCCAGCTCTCCAACTCCGCCCGCGTCGCCCTCGATCCCGAAGCCACGGCCGAGGAGATCGAGCCCAACGACCGCCGCGAAAACGCCCACGCCACCGCCGCCGCGCTGCTCGTCGACGGCCGCATCGGCCGCGCCGGCGACGAAGACTTCTTCCGCTTCGAAGGCCGCGCCGGGCAGACCGTGGTCGCCGAGATCATCGCCCGCCGCCTCGCTTCGCCCCTCGACTCCACGCTCGAGCTCACGGACGCCGCCGGCCGGCGCCTCGCGTTCAACGACGACCACGACGAGAAACACGGCACGCTCAACACGCATCACGCGGACTCGTATCTGCGCGTGAAACTGCCGGCCGACGGCACCTATTTCCTGCGGGTCGCCGATGCCCAGCGCGCCGGCGGTCCGGAATACTCCTACCGCCTGCGCGTCGGGCCACCCCGGCCCGACTTCGAACTCCGCGTCGTCCCCGCGTCCATCAATGCGCGTGCCGGCACACACGTGCCGATCACGGTGTTTGCCCTGCGCCGCGATGGCTTCGAAGGCGAGATCACCCTCGGCCTCAAAGATGCCCCGCGCGCCTTCGCGCTCAGCGGCGCCCGCATCCCCGCGGGCCAGGACAAGGTCACGCTGACCTTCATCGCCGGCGTGCCCACGACCGAAGGCCCGCTGCCCGTCCAACTCGGCGGCCGCGCCGTGATCGACGGGCAACCCGTCAGCCATCTCGCCGTCCCCGCCGAGGACATGATGCAGGCGTTCTTCTATCGTCACCTCGTGCCCGCGCGCGAGCTGCTCGCCCACGTCACGGGTCGTGCCTCGGCCTTCGCCCGCCTGCAATCCACGCCTCCCCTGCGGCTCGTCCCGGGCGCTGCCACCGCCCGCGCGCAATTCATCGTGCCCAACGCCCGCGGCCCCATCCGCGTCGAACTCGCCGGCGCCCCCGAGGGCATCAGCGTCGTCAAGGCCGAGCTGTCGCGCGAGGTGCTCGACGTGACGTTTGCCGCCGACAGCGCGAAACTGAAGTCCGGCCTCGCCGGCAACCTGATCCTGCACCTCTACGGCGACAGCCCCGCCACGCCGGCGAAGAAGACGACGAAGACCAATCCGCGCGGCTTCATCGCCACGTTGCCCGCCCTGCCCTTCGTCGTCGAACCGGGCCATCCGCCCGGCGGCCTCGCGCGCAATTAGACCGCACCCGCGCCCGTTCCACGCAGCGCCGCCGCCGCCGCTTCCTGCGCGCGAAAGCCGATCAACCGCCACGCCACCGTCACGGCATTGGTGAAACTCGTCGCGCGCGCCACGCCCTTGCCCGCGATGCCGAACGCCGTGCCGTGGTCCGGACTCGTGCGCACGTGCGTCAGACCGAGCGACACATTCACCGATTCGTCGAAGTCGATGACCTTGAGCGGCGCGAGCCCCTGGTCGTGATAGAGCGCGACGATCACGTCGAACTCGCCCCGCAGCTGCCGCGCGAAAAGCGTGTCGCCGGGCTCGCAGCGCGAGAGCCGCGGGATGTGCACCCGCAACCGATCGAGCGCGGGGTCGATGAGATCCATCTCCTCGGTGCCGAGGATGCCGCCTTCCCCGGCATGCGGATTGAGGCCGCAGACGCCGATGCGCGGGTCCGCGATGCCCTCGGCCCGGCAAAGCTCGCGCGCCGCGGAGATCGTGCGCTCCAGCAGATGGGGCCCGAGCAGTCCGGGCACGTCGTGCAGCGGCACGTGCCACGTCGCGAGCGCGACGCGCAGTTTGCCGCCGCAGAACGCCATTACCGGATCGCCGCCCCAACGCGCGGCGAAGAACTCCGTCTGCCCCGGAAACGGATACCCGATGCGGGCCAGCCGCTCCTTGCTCACCGGCCCGGTCACCACCCCGGCAAACTCGCCGGAAACGCAGCCCGCCGCCGCACGCTCCATCGCCGCCCACGCGACCAGCGCGCCGTCGGCATCCGGCTGCCCGGGCACGGCCGCAAAGTCCTCCAGCCCCACCGCGATCTTCCGCGCCGGCGTATCCAGAGTTTGGAGCCAGCGCGCGGGACCGACGACGGCGACGTCCGCCGCCGCGTCGCGGTGGTTCGCCAGCCACGTGGCGATGATTTCCGGTCCGACTCCGGCGGGATCGCCGCACGTGAAAGCGAGCATCGGGCTCATGATGCCGGGAGTTGAACGGGTCCCGCGCCCGGAAGCCGCAAAAAACCGCGGCCGCGCGAAGTTAGTCGCCCGCCTCGGCCGCGGCCCGCCGCGCGCGGGCAAAGCTGCGTTTCCCGCCGGCGAAGAACTCGAGGAACCGCCGCGCCTCGGCGCTCGTATAGCGGCCCGACCCGAGACCCTGCGCCGCGACCTCGCGGATCCTGCCCGGCGTAAAGTAAACGTCCTGGAACGCCGCCTTCAGCTCCCCGATCGCCGCCCGCGGAAAGCCCCGGCGCTTGAGCCCCACGAGATTGAAGCCGATGAGGTCGTCCCGCTCCGCCACCATCGTGAAGTGCGGCACGTCCTTCGTGATCGAGGCGTGGCCCGCCACCATCACCGACTCGCCGATCCGGCAGAATTGGTGCACCGCGGCGCCGCCGCCGAAAAACGTGTGGTCGCCCACGCTCACGTGGCCCGCGAGCAGCGCGCCGTTGGCGAGCACGACATTGTTTCCCACCGCGCAATCGTGCGCCACGTGGCTCGCCGACATCAGGAAGCAGTTCTCCCCGACCGTCGTGGTCTGGCCCGCGTGGATGGACCGGTTGATTGTCACGTGTTCGCGCAGCACCGTGCCGCTGCCCACCGTCACGCGCGCGTCCGTCGCGCGGTCGAACTTCAGATACTGCGGATCGCCGCCGATCACGGCAAACGGGTGCACCACCACGCGGTCGCCGAGCCGCGCATGTTTCGTCACGATCGCGTAGGCCATGATCTCGCAGTCGGCCCCCAGCTCCGCGCCGGGTTCCACGATCGCCGTGGGATGAATCGTGGTCGCCATCTCAGGAGGCGGGCTTCGGCTTCCGGGCCGGCGCGAGCGCGCGGTCGGAGAGGAGATCGAGCTGGGGGTCCTTCACGAGGTCGTAATTCTTGAGGATGCGCATCACCTGCAGGGTGTCGCTCTTGCTGTAGTTCTGGTTGATTTCGATCTTGTCGAGCAGGTCCATCAGCATCGCGCGGAACGAGATGATCGCATCCACGCCGTGCTGCTTGAGCAGTTCGACGCTCTGCGAGCGAAACGGCTCCGCCGTCGGCAGGCTCGGCAGGACCAGGATTTTCAGCGGCACCTCCGTATCGCTCGGGTCGACGGTCTTCGGGAAGAACCGCGCCGCCTCCTTCAGCACGTTCTGCTGCAGGAAGCCGAAGATCTCGGGGCTGCTCCGGAGCATCGTCGGCGTGAACACACCGGTGTGCCACCCCTTCACCGCCACGACGGCCTTGTGCACGTAGGGCAGCTCGCTGCCGAAGAGAAAGAAGTCCGGTTTGCGCTCCCGCTGCCACGCGGGATTGAAGACCAGCAGATCGATCTCCTCGTCGGCCGCCTTGCGGCGCGCCTGCACCTGATACTTCCGCGTCTGGCGCACGAGGAAGCCGTTTTGTTCGAAGTATTCCCGGACTATGCCTTCATCGATGGCGGACATCGCGTTGGTTGCTGCGGAGCGGCTGGCGGAGTGAGGAGGCGGCCCGCGGGGTTCGCGGGGACGGCATTGTTGCAGCCGCGCCCGGGGGCATCGCAATCCGAATTCCCTCAGCCCGCACCGACGGCGCGGAAACTCGCCTCGACCAGCTGCGGCTCGATCCCGCCCTGTGTCGCCGCCTCGCCGAGCTGCCGCAGGACCACGAAGCGCAGGCCGCCCGCCCGCACCTTCTTGTCGCGCGTCATCGCGGCGTGCAGATCGGCAAACGCCAGCGGGCCCCGCAGCCGCACCGGCAGCCCGTGCGCCGCCAGCACGCGCTCGATCCGCGATACGTCGCCGTCGCCGATGTATCCGAGCTTCTGCGACAGCCGCGCCGCCGCCGCGAGTCCGATGGCCACCGCCTCGCCGTGGAGATACTGCCCGTAGCCCGCGACGTTCTCGATCGCGTGGCCGAAGGTGTGGCCGAGATTCAGCAGCGCGCGCCCGCCTTCCTTCGCCGTTTCCCGCTCGTCGGCCTCGACGATGCGCGCCTTCAGCGCACAGCAGCGCCGCACGACGCCGGCGAGCCGCGCACTGTCCTGCGCCAGGGGCTCGGCCTCCAGTTCCGTGAAGAGCGCCGGATCGCCGAGCAGACCATACTTGATCACCTCCGCCATGCCCGCCGCAAATTCCCGCCGCGGCAGCGTGCGCAGCAGGCCGGTCGCGATGTGGTCCTTCCGCGGCTGGTGAAACGCCCCCACGAGATTCTTTCCCGCCGCGATGTTGATGCCCGTCTTGCCGCCCACCGAACTGTCGACCATCGCGAGCAGGGTCGTGGGCACCTGCACAAAATCGATGCCCCGCAGCCATGCCGCCGCCGCGAAACCGCCCAGGTCCCCGATCACGCCGCCGCCCACCGCGAAGAGCACCCCGCCACGATCCAGCTTCGCAGCCGCCAGGAAATCCAGCACACGGCCGAAGCCCTCCAGCGACTTCGCGCCTTCCCCGGGCTCGAGCGTGTGGATCGGCGCGGCAGCAAATACCGCCCCGAACAATTCCGGCTGTGCCCGGGCGACATTGGCATCGGTCAACACGGCCACCTTGCGCCCGTCCGCGTGCATCGCCGCGATTTCCGTCCGCATCGGGTCCGTGAGGTCCGTGCCGAATACGATGTCGTAACTGCGTTCGCCCAGATTGACCCGGAGGTTTTCCACCATGGGGTCGGTTAAACGGAGCCGCGCCACTTCCGTCGAGGGAAAGTTCCTCCGGTGCAGCCCGCTCCGCCTCGACGCCCGTGGCAGCCCAACCTCCTTTTTGGCCACCGGAGCGGCGTCCTGACGAAACGGATACTCGTCCGCCCCGCCCATCCCGCCGCCACACATCGAACCGCTCGCCCTCGCGATTCCCGCCCCACCGCGCGCAGACTAGGGCGATCCTTTACTGCGGAACCGCCACACCCCCAGTTCCCACCCGGACGGCCGCTCTGCTACTTTCCCGCATCCCACCGGAGCTTTATGAAAAACTTAATACTGAGTCTCAATTTCCTCTTTACTTGCGACTGCGTCTCAGTCTTATGAAAAGCGTCATGAGTAAATGCTGGCTCCACGCGCTCGCGTTCTCCGCCCTCTCCGCGGGCACGGTCGTTTCCTCGCCGACGCCGACGCCAACGCCTCCCCCGGTCCATCTCCCTGCCTTCCAAGTGGAAGCGGAAGCGGAGTCCGACCATTACGTCCAAGGCCCCTTCCTCCCGGACACCCAGGGCACCCGCATTAACGTCGGCAAGAAGACCAGCATCCTCGATTTCGACGGCCAGCCCCGGATCAACGGCAACAACTACCGCCAAGCCCTCGCCCAAGCTCCCGGCCTGCTCCTCAGCGAGGAAACCTCCCCGCTCGTCAGCATCGGCTACCGCGGCCTTGAGCCACACCGCGCGCAGTTCACGCAGGTCCTCAGCGACGGCATTCCGATCCACGCCGACCAGTTCGGCTACCCCGAAGCCTACTACACACCGCCGCTCGATACCGTCGACCGCATCGAGTTCACGCGCGGCGGCGCCGCGATGATGTATGGCCCGCAACCCGGCGGCGCCCTCAACTACGTCACCCACCGCCCGCGCACCGATCGCCCGTTCTCCGGCGCCACTCTCCATACTTTCGGCTCCGAGGACTACTACTCCTCCTTCAGCTACCTCGACGGCACCGTCGGCCGCGTCGGCTACTACGGCTACTACAACCACCGCGAGTCCGACGGCATCCGCTCGGCCAACAGCGACTACTCGCTCGACGCCTGGCTCGGCCGCTTCGTCCTCGACGGCACGTCCGCCTCCCGCGTCGTGCTCACTCTCGAGACCTACGAGGAGGAACACGGCGAACCCGGTGGCCTCACCTTTGCCGCCACTCCGGGCGCCGCCAACTACCTCGCCGATCGCCGCGCTCCCTCACGGCTCTTCGATCGCTTCAACCTCGATCGCAAAGCCGCCTCGCTCATCTGGGAGCGCGACTTCGGCCGCGGCACCTTCGCCGCCCGCGCCTGGGCAATCGACTACGTCCGCGCCTCCCGCCGTCAGGGCGGCGGCGGCTTCGGCACCCTCCCGAGCGGCACCGCCGCCCTCACCAACACCATCGAGCGGCAACAGTTCACCACCCTGGGCGCCGAGGCCCGGCTCCGCCTCGACTGGGGCGACCGCCAGCGGCACGTGTTCACCTCCGGTATTCAGGTGTTTGATACCGACTCGCCCCGCACCGACGCCCGCGGCGCCGCCGCCGACGCCACCTCCGGCACCGTCCTGACCAAGTCGCAACGCCACGTCTTCGCCGCCCCCGTCTTCGCCGAAAACCTCTTCCGCCTCGGCGCGCTCAGCCTCACCCCCGGGGTCCGCCTTGAATCCATCCGCCAGGAGGTCGGCGAGGTCGTCAACACCGCCAAGACCGCGGCCGGCACGCCGCTCGGCACCCGCGAGGACCGCCCCACCGTCCCGCTCTTCGGTCTCGCTGCCGCCTACGACCTCCCGGCCAAGGCCCAGCTCTACTTCAACGCCTCCCAAAGCTACCGCCCGATGATTTTCACCCAGGCGGTGCCCAACGGCGCGACCAACGTCGTCAACGCCGACCTCGAGGAGGGCCGCGCTTTCCAATACGAGCTCGGCTACCGCGCCCAACCCGCCGCCGGCCTCGTGGTCGACCTGAGCGTGTTTCACCTCGAATTCGACAACCAGATCGGCGCCTTCGCCCTCCCCGGCGGCCGCTCCACCGTCGCCAACGTCGGCCGCGCCGTTCACCGCGGCATCGAGGTCGGCGCCAATTACGACCTGCTCCGCGCCCTCCGCGGCGCCCATTCCCGCTCCGCCCTCACGCTCTACGCCAACGCGCTCCTCCTCGACGCCGCGTTCAAGGCCGGCGCCGCTGCCGGCCGCACGCCCCAATACGCGCCCGACCACCTCGTCCGCACCGGCCTCGTCTTCACCCGCGGCGCGGAACTCAAGGTCGGCCTCACCGGCACCCTGTCCGCCGACGCCTACGCCGACGACGCCAACACCGCCCAGCGCTACGTCCCCGCCTACGCCGTCTGGGATCTCACCGCCGAGATGAAACTCCGCGGCACGCCCGTGCGCCTCATCGGCGGCATCAACAACGTCTTCGACGAGGACTACTACAACCGCATCCGCCCCGACGGCATCGACCCCGCGCCGCGGCGCAATTTCTACGTCGGCGCCGCCCTCGAATTCTAATCCCCCCGGCGCGCACACGACGTATCCGGATACTCACGACAGCCGGACTCCCCAGGTCCCTCGCATGAGGCCGAATCCCCGGTGCACTCCGTCGCCCGCTCTTCCCTCGGGTTGGGCGCCGCCCCCGCCGCCGTCCCCGTGGCATCCGCGCTCCGCGGCATTGCGCGGACACCGATTCCGGTGAAAGTCCGCCGCGCCCCACCCGCTTCCCCTCCGTCCGCTTCACCCACGTCCCACCGCCATGCGTTTCCGTTCCGTCCTCTTCTGGATTCACCTAGTCGCCGGCGTGATCTCCGGCCTTTCGATCGCGATCATGTGCTTCACCGGCACACTGCTCGCCTTCGAGAAGGAGATCGTGGCCTGGGCCGAGCGCGATGCCCGCCGCGTTGAAATTCCGGCCCCCGGGGCGCCGCGCCTCCCACTCGAAGAACTGCAGGCGCGGCTGCGCGCCGCCCGGCCGGATTTCCGCGCCGGCACCGTCGTGCTGCAGAACGACCCGCAGGCCGCCATCGCGTTTTCCGCCGGGCGCAGCGGCACCGTGTATGTGAATCCCTACACCGGCGAAGCACGCCAGCCGCAGTCCCGCGCCGTCGCCGATTTCATGCACGTCATGATCGACTGGCACCGCTACCTCGGCATGCACGCCGAAAACTCCCGCCCTGTCGGCAAACTGATCAACGGCATCGGCAACCTCGCATTCTTCGTCCTCGCCGTCACCGGCCTCTACCTGTGGATGCCCCGGCAATGGTCGTGGCGCGCCGTCCGCCCCGTCATCTGGTTCCGGCAAAACGCCACCAGCCGCGCCCGCGATTTCAACTGGCACAACGCGATCGGCTTCTGGTCCGCGCCCATCCTCATCGTCCTCACCCTCACCGCCGTCCCGATCTCCTTCCGCTGGGGCGGCGAGCTTCTCTACACGCTCACCGGCACCCCGCTGCCCGCCTCGGGTCCGCAGAGCAGCGGCGCCCCTCCGCCCGCTGCCGTCGTCCCCACGCCGCCCCCCGGCGCCAAGCCGCTGGCCGCCGATGCCCTCGTCGCCGACGCCACGCGCCTCCTGCCCACCTGGCAGACGCTCACCGTCCGCCCTGGATCCGGCGCGACCGCCCCCACGTCGCTCGTCGTGCGCGAGCACGGCTCCTGGCCCCGCACCGCCACGACCACGCTCCAATACGATCCGTTCACCGGAAAACTCCTGCGCCGCGACGGCTACGCCGACCTCAACGCCGCCCGCCAGGTCCGCGCGTGGACCCGCTTCCTGCACACCGGCGAGGCCGTCGGCCCCCTCGGCCAATTCGTCGCCGGCATCGCCTCCCTCGGCGGCCTCTTCCTCGTCTACACCGGCTTCGCCCTCACGTGGCGCCGCTTCTTCGGCAAACGTCCGCCCACCCCTGAGTCGGCGCCCTGACTCGCCGCGCCGGTAGTCCGAAAGAAACGCCCGCGGCTCCCGGCCGCCGCGGGCCCCCGCACATTCGGCTTCGCGCCGGTCCGGAAATCTGAACGCTTGCCCCCTTCATGCCGTTCCGAACCGTCCCGACCGCACCACGCTGCGCCCGCTGATGTCCGAACCATCGTCTCCCTTTCCCCCCGCCTTCAACGCGCTCATCGAGCGCGGCCAAGCCATGGAGAACGAGGGCCGCTTCGACGCCGCCCTCGATGCCTACGACCAGGCCCTCGCGTTCCTGCGCGTCAACGCTCCCGCCCAAGAGCCCGCCACCCGCCACGCGATCGGCGTCGTGTGGATGTATCGCGGCGACGCACTCCAGCGCCTCGGCACCGCGCCGAGCCTCACCGATGCCGTCACCGCCTACGACGAGGCCATCGCCTGCTTCCGCCAGCTCCCGCTCGACGCCAATCCCCCGCTCCGCCAGCAACTCGGCGCCGCCTGGCTCAATCGCGGCCACGCCCAGATCATGGCCGGCGCCGATCACTCCGCCGCCGATTCGTTTGCGGCCGCCGTCCGCGAACTCGAGCCGTTGCCGATCGATCAGGATCCGCATTTCCGCCTCAACCTCGCCGGCGCTCACACCAACCTCGCCCACGCGCTCCTCGGCGCCCGCGAACGTGCCCTCCTCAACGCGCCGGATCTGGCGGCGCGCGCCGCCGCCGCCGCCCGCGCCGCGCTGAAGACCATCGGCGACGCGGAGCGCAGCCACGAAGTTTTCGCCGGCCTCAGCCTCCGGGCGCGCCGCGCCCTCGTCGTCGCCCTCGGCGTGCAGCTCGCGCCCGCCCAGCAGAGCGGCGCCCCCCTCCAGCCCCTCGTGTCCGAGGCCACCGACGCCGTCGATGATGGCCTCGCCCTCGCCCGCGCCCTCGAGGAACACAATCTCCCGCAACACCGCCCGCTCGCCCAACGCCTCTTCCGCCTCGGCGCGCAGCTCTACGGCGGACACCAGCCGCAGTTTCTCGGCGAGTTTATCCTCGAGGTCCTCGCGTGCCCGGCCTTCGCCGGAGATCCGGAATTCCGCGCCGTCGCCGAGGCCGCCGTCGGCCAATGCCTCGCCGCGCTGCAAAATGTCCCCACCGCCAACGCCGCCGAGCAGGGCCGCCTCGCCGAGATCGTGGACGCGCTTCGCAGCGCCCAAGCCCAACTGGCCTCACTGCCTCCGCCGAGCACCGGCACGGTCTCGTCCGCCTGAGGTTTCCGCACCCACCAGACGTTCGCCCTTCCACGGATCTACTCAGCGGGCAACCCCACACGCGCGCCGACATTCGCGCCCATGGTAGGTCCAAAAGTATTTGGTCGCCTCGTGCACTATAAACAGTAATTTGCAAAGACTGTTGCCGCTGGGTCCCATGCTTCGCCGGTCCTCCACGCTGTTCCACGTCGGGCGCTTCGTCGCGCCGGGCACGGCGTCTCCGCGTCTCCGCCCCCTGCGAAATCTTTTCGCCTCTGCTGCCGCACTGCTCCTCGTCGCCGCGAGCGCGCGCCTCGCGGCCCAGCCGGTGGTGCAGCCCAACTTCTCCTCGACCAGCGGCCTCACGCTCAACAGTTCCGCCACCGCCAACAGCACCGTGACAGGCGAGGGCACCGTCGTGCGCCTCGTCGCCGGCGGCACCAACGACAGCGGCAGCGTCTTCACCTCCGCTCCCGTCTCCGTCGGCAGCGGGTTCAGCACCACGTTCAGTTTCCGCATCTCGTCGCCCGGCGGAATGTCCGACGGCACCGGCGTCGGCGCCGACGGACTCGCGTTCGTGCTCCAGCGGATCGGCTCCACCGCTCTCGGCGGCACCGGTGAAGGCATCGGCTACTCGGGATTGAGTTCGAGTGTCGCCGTCGAATTCGACACCTGGCGCAACGCCCACGACCCGAACAGCAATCACGCCGGGGTGAACACCAACGGCAACCTCACCTCGCTCTCCACCGCTGCCGCCACTCCCAATTTCGACAACGCCGCGAAGTGGACCGCGTGGGTCGACTACAACGGCACCACCCTCGAACTCCGCACCTCCACCAACGGCCTCCGCCCGAGCACCGCGCTCCTCGCCCAGAACCTGAATCTCGCCACCACGCTCGGCGGCACCACGGCCTTCCTCGGCTTCACCGCCGCCACCGGCGCCGCGACCGGCGTGCACGACGTGCTCTCCTGGGCGCTGCTCGACTCCTACGCTGCCAGCGGGATCACGATGTTCACCTTCAGCGGCACCGGCGCGTGGACCGACACTGCCCGCTGGAATCCCTCCGCCGTGCCCACCTCGTCCGACGTCGCCATCCTGGGCTCCGGCGCCGCCACGCTCACCTCCGCCGAGTCGGTCCGCTCCCTCCAATTCTCCGGCGGCACTCTCGGCGGTTCCCAGCCGCTCACCCTGCTCGGCCGCTCCGAATGGAGCGCCGGCACCCTCGCGGGGACCGCGTCGCTGAAGGTCAACCCCGGCGCGACGCTCGTGATCTCCGGCTCGGCCAACAAACTGATCGCCCACGGCGACGCCGCCGCCACCGCCGGCCCCTCGCTCGTCAACCAAGGCACGATCTCCTGGACCGGCGGCACGCTCGCCAGCGGCACCAACGCCTCCTTCGCCAACAACAGCGGCGCCACCTTCACCACCACCTTCGACGGCACACTCGCCCACAGCCAGGGCGGCAGCCGCCCCGTGTTCACCAACGCCGGCACGTTCTCCAAGGTCGAAGGCAGCGGCACGACCGACATCCAGGCCACGTTCAGCAATACCGGCACGATCACCGTCAGCGCCGGCACGTTGAAACTTTCCGGCGGCGGCAACAGCACCGGCCCGGTCAACATCGGCAACACCGCCACCCTGCAGATCGCCTCGGACTACACCATCTCCTCCGCCGCGCAGGTCACCGGCAACGGCACGCTCCAGCTCGCCTCCGGCACCCTCGCCCTCAGCGGCAGTCTCGGCGTCGCCCAGTTCACGCAGAACGGCGGCCAGCTCACCGGCAGCCAGACCTTCACCCGCAACGCCACCTGGCAGGCCGGCGACTGGAACGCCTCCGCCGCCGGCGGCACCACCACCGTCGCCTCCGGCGGCTCGCTCACGATCTCCGGCACCGGCAGCCGCAATTTCAATCTCCGCACGCTCGAGATCGCCTCCGGCGGCACCGCCACCTGGCAGAGCGGCACGCTGCGCACCGGCAACGGCGGCGGCATCGTCAACCGCGGCACCTTCGTCGACCAAAACGCCTCCGCCAACTCGTTCGAGAGCCCCACGGCGGCCAACGGCTTCGGCGGCACCGCCTCGTTCAACAACGAGGGCACCTACCGCAAGACCGGCGCCGGCACCACGTCCTTCAACGTCCCCTTCATCAACACCGGCACCATCCAGGTCTCGGGCGGCTCGCTCGTCTTCAACTCCACCTTCGACAACCGCGGCGCCTTCGGCGTCGCCGACGGCGGCACGGCCAAGTTCACCTCTCCGATCACCTTCCCGTCGACCACGCCGCTGAAGGGCACCGGCACGATCGATGCCCCGCAGGTCACCGCCGAAGGCCAGGTCGCCCCCGGCTCCTCACCCGGCTCGCTCACGGTCACCGGCAACCTCACGCTCGTCTCCACCAGCACCCTCCTCATCGAACTCGCCGGCGCCACCCAGGGCACCGGCTACGATTATCTCTCGGTCGGCGGCTCCGCCGCCCTCGCCGGCCAGCTCAGCGTCTCGTTCCTCGGCGGCTACCAGTGGATCCTGCCGACCACGTCGACCTTCACCATTCTCAACGCCACCGGCGGACTCACCGGCGCCTTTGCCAACATCGCCAACGGCGCCCGCCTCGCCACCGCCGACGGCGGCGCCACGTTTCTCGTGAACTACGGCTCCGGCAGCGCGTTCGCCGCCAACAGCGTCGTCCTCTCCGAATTCATCGTCGCCGTCCCCGAGCCCTCGACCTACGCAATGCTCGTGGCCGGTTCTGCAATTATCCTGCTTTCCCTGCGCCGCCGGAAACGCTAGAGACTTCTCGTCTCCAGCCTCATGTCCGTCTCTTCGCTGTGCCTGTCGCGTCGCGGCCGCGTCGCGCCCCTTGCCGTCCGGCTCGCCCTCCTTGCGTCGCTGCTCCCGCTCGCCGCGTGGGCGCAGGTCATCCCTGACTGGGCCTCCGGCTCGCCTCCCGTCACCAACGTCGGCGCCGGCCAGACGCTCAATCTCACCACCGCCAATATCAAGAGCGTCGGCGCCGCCACGCTGACCAACAGCGGCACGATCAACTTCCTCGGCGGCTCGCTCAACACCAACACCGGCGGCTCCGTCGTCAACACCGCCACCGGCTCGTTCATCGACAACTCGACGTCGTCGCTCACGTTTTCCTCGGGCGACTTCACGAATCAGGGCACCTACCGGAAGATCGGCGCCGGCATCACGACCCTGTCCGGCAACTTCACCCACTCCGGCACCGTGCAGGTGGATGCCGGCACGCTCGCCGTCTCGGGCACGTCCAACTCCACCGGCAACTTCACCGTGGCCTCCGGTGCAAACCTCACGTTCTCCGGCTCAGCGGCCCTGAAGGACGGCGCCAGTGTCTCCGGCGCCGGCATGGCCAGTCTCTCGTCCGGAACTCTCACCGTCGCTTCCGGCACCTCATCGTTCGCCAACTTCACCGTCGGCGGCGGATCGCTTTCCGGGGCCGGCACCGCCGCCTTCGGCTCGTTGGCAACCAACTCGGGTGGCATCGCCGTCAACGCCTTCTCGATTTCCGGCAACTCGACGTGGAGCGCCGGCAACTGGAACGCCTCGTCGGCAGGCACTGCGACGATCGCCTCCACCGCCACGCTCAACCTGACGGGCGCCGCCGCGAAGGATTACAATTTCCGCACCATCACCAACAGCGGCACCGTCAACTGGCAGGGCGGCCAGCTCCGCACCGGCAACGGCGGCGGCTTCGTCAACGCCGCCGGTGCCACCTTCAACGACAGCGCCAGCAATTCGATCAACGCCGCCTACGGCGGCACCGGCTCGTTCACCAACGCCGGCACCTTCAACAAGACCGTCGCCGGCAACACCACGATCTCGATGCCGTTTACGTCGACCGGCACCATCACCGTCGGCACCGGCGTGCTCGAACTCACCGGCGGCGGCAATTCATCGGGCAACATCATCCTCGGCAACACCACCGCCGCGCTGCGCGTGAGCGGCACCGCCTTCGAGTTCCGCAACGGCTCCGTCCTCACCGGCCCCGGCACGATCGACATCGGCGGTCCCGCGCAGCTGCTCGATACGATCACCGGCACCGCCAACCTCAACGTCTCCGGCGCCGGCAACCTCACCGTCGCCGGCAGCACCTCACTCGGCGGTGGCACGTTTTCCGGCGGCACCTACGCCGGCCCCGGCACCCTCAGCCTGAGTTCGCCGCTCACGCTCTCCGGCACCACGCTTACCGGCAACGGCACGATCGCCGCCAACGGTGGCGTCGCGATCACCAATTCCTTTTCGTTCAACGGCAGC
>JACCEC012491540.1_pt1 | contig 34225 bp, 4 predicted proteins | sample 7450121 | NCBI WGS metagenome assembly JACCEC01 (sample SAMN15323455, study PRJNA562643) | freshwater metagenome | isolation source: river surface water | place: USA:Blue River Watershed | collected 2017-08-18 | reverse complement strand
AAGGACGGCGAGTTTTGCGCCGATTGCGACCTTCTGCCCCTCCTTCACCAAAAACTCATGCAACTTGCCGTCGTCAAAGCTTTCCATCTCCATGGTGGCCTTGTCGGTCTCAACATCCGCAACCACATCGCCGACCGAAACCTTGTCTCCGATCTTCTTGCGCCACTTGACCAGGGTGCCCTCGGTCATCGTGTCGGCTAACTTGGGCATTTCGATGTAATTGGGCATGGCTGGAACGGAAATTTGGGGTTTGGGCGGCGGTTAGGTTTAGCCAAACGCGGCTAATGGCCAAACTTTTTTAACAGGCGGCTGGCGCCTGTAAATACCCGCTTCACAGAGTCCCCCGATCAAAGAGGCGGAATTCACGCTAAAATCCCCTTTGCACCGAGGGGGGGCGGTGTAGGTTTTAGGGCAATCATTCTATGGCTAAATCCTCCGAAACCGCTCAAGACGACAGCAAGCAGAACGCCGCCCGCAACCGCAACCTTGATCTCGCCTTGCAGCAGATTCACAAGGACTTCGGAGAAGGATCCATCATGCGTCTGGGCGCCAACCAGCACATGGACGTTGAGGTGATCCCCACCGGCAACATCTTGATTGACCGCGCGCTGGGCGTCGGCGGCTTCCCCAGGGGGCGCATCGTGGAAATTTTCGGCCCGGAATCCTCAGGAAAAACAACCCTCACGCTGACGGTTATTGCGCAGGCACAAAAGCGCGGGGGGCTCGCAGCGTTCATCGACGTCGAACATGCGCTGGATCCTATCTACGCGAGGAAGCTCGGGGTGAATGTGGACGAGCTTCTGGTGTCACAGCCTTCTTCGGGTGAGGAAGCCCTGCGAATCTGCGAGACGCTTGTGCGCTCAAACGCGCTGGACGTCATCGTTCTCGACTCTGTCGCCGCGCTTGTGACCAAGGCCGAGCTGGAGGGCGAGATCGGGGACACGACTGTAGGGGCACAGGCCCGCCTCATGAGCGCAGCCTTGCGCAAGCTCACTGCGCTCATCTCGAAGGCGAGTACTGTGTGCATTTTCACCAACCAAATCCGCGAGAAAATAGGGGTGATGTTCGGAAACCCGGAAACCACTCCCGGTGGGAAGGCGCTGAAATTTTACGCAAGCGTTCGATGCGACATCCGCCGCATCGGGGCCATCAAGATCGCTGATGGCACGGTCACCGGCAACCGCACCAAATTGAAGATGGTAAAAAACAAGGTGGCTCCGCCCTTCACGGAGGCGGAGTTTGACATCATGTACAACGAAGGGATCTCCTCCACGGGCGCGCTCTTGGATTTGGCCCTGGAGAAAGGAATCGTCGAGAAACGCGGTTCATGGCTTTCCTACAAAGGCTCCCAGCTCGCACAGGGCCGGGACGCCGCGAAGGAAATCCTTAAGGGCAATGAGGAGCTCTACAACGAGATTGAAGCGGCCGTGAAAGCCAAGCTCGACGAGACGCCCGCCAAATAGCGGTCCGCTACTTTCACCCTACGCACCCACCCCGCACGTGTCTCCTGCGGACCCTGCAAAGGTCCGGTGATGCGACGAATCAACACGACGCGAGTCCTTTTGTAGTGTGATCCATGGACTGGGAAACACCGCTCAAAGGACTCGGCTGGATTCCGCCTCAACGGATCCGGCAGCTGGAGCGGTTCGGACTTCATACCGCAGGCGACTTGCTCTCCCACTTTCCGCGCCGGTGGGAGGACCGCAATCGGTTTGACCACTTTCCGCAGGGTGAATCCGACACGCCGGTCTGCGTGTGCGGCTTAGTGCAGTCCGCCTCGACCCGTCGATTGCGCGGACGCGCACGAATGTTTGAAGCGACGCTGGTGGATGAGCGTGGGCACTTGCTCGCAGGTCAGCTCATCGTGCGCTGGTTCAACCTGTATTGGGTTGAGAAAGTGATTGCTGCAGGGCAGCGGCTCGTGGTTTTCGGTAAACCAAAGCGCCGCGGAAGGCAGATCATTTTGGATCAGCCGGAGTTTGAGGTGCTTGAGGACGATCACGAAACCTCGATTCACTTGCAGAGAATCACGCCGATTCACCGCGCAACCGAGGGGCTTTCGACAAAAATCATCCGCTGGCTGATCTGGGAGACGCTCAAACGCATCAATCCTGCAACGGTCCCGAATCTCATCCCTAACTCGCTGGACGCGCTGCCGCGCATTGACGCACTGCGACAAATTCACTTTCCCGACAATTTCGATTCATTATCCCGCGCACGAAAGCACCTCGTGCTCACCGAATTTTTTGGAATCCAGCTTTGTATCGGAATGCGCCGAGCAGAGCAGATGGCGAAGCCCGGGCTCGCTCATGCCGGCCCCGGCCAGCTCATGGATCGACTGCACCAGGGGCTCCCCTTTCCGCTGACCGGTGCGCAACAGCGCGCAATCGCGGAGATCCGCACGGATCTGGCTTCCTCGCGCCCAATGAACAGACTGCTACACGGAGACGTGGGCGCTGGCAAAACACTCGTCGCGCTTTCCGCGATGCTGTTGACCGTGGAGGCAGGTTTTCAGGCTGCTTTAATGGCGCCGACTCAAATCCTCGCCGAGCAGCATTATTTGAATTTCCAACGTCTCTGCACGCCACTGGGCGTTCGTGTAGCACTCAGGACCGGGAACCGGCGCGAAGAAAGCGGCCCGCTTCCTTTGTTTGACTCGGACCTTTGGCAAAAGGCAGTCGTATCAGGCGATCCGAACCGGCCGTCCCGGCCCCTTGAGGAGGAGCCCGACATCATCATTGGAACGCACGCACTGCTTTATGGTGAGTCGGAACTCCCTCGCCTCGGCCTTGCGGTGATCGACGAACAGCACAAATTTGGCGTCCTGCAGCGGGCAAAACTACGCGACCAAGGGCAATTACCGGACATGCTCGTGATGACCGCCACTCCGATCCCGCGCACGCTCACCATGAGCCTTTACGGGGACCTAGACGTCTCAGTTCTGGATGAGCTTCCGAAGGGGCGGGGGAAGATTGTCACGGCCTTGCGCGATTCATCGAAACTCCCAGAAGCGGCTAAGTTCCTGAGTGAACAGCTCGATGCCGGCAGGCAGGCATACATCGTTTACCCGCTCATCGATGAGTCCGAAAAAATGCAGGCGAAGGCTGCGGTCGCGGAGTTTGAGAAATGGAAAACACTGCTTGGCCCAAAAATCTGCGCGCTACTCCATGGAAGAACACCGCCGGAGGAAAAAGATGCCATCATGGAACGCTTCCGCAAAAACGAAGTGCATGCCTTGATCGCGACAACGGTGATTGAGGTGGGGATTGACGTCTCCAATGCAAACCTGATGCTGATTGAAAACGCAGAGCGTTTCGGGCTTGCACAGCTTCATCAACTGCGTGGCCGCATCGGCCGAGGCGCTCACAAGAGTTATTGCATTCTGCTTGCGGATCAATCCGACGCTGACGCGGTCACCAAACTGAAAATTCTTGAAAACACTTCAAACGGCTTCGAAATCGCGGAGGCGGACTGGGAGCTGCGCGGTCCCGGCGACCTGCTCGGCACGGCGCAAAGCGGTCTCCCACCGATCCGGATTGGGAATCTGGTGCGGGACACGGAGCTCATGCATCAGGCTCGCGGGGCGGCTTTCGTGCTCCTTGAAAAGGACCCGTCATTGTCGCAGCCCGGAAATCTAATTTACAAGCGTTTGATGGTTGAGACGCGCCGGCTGGAGCTGTCTGAGGTGAGCTAGTGGGCGGCGAGAGCGAAGTGTTCATTCAACTCGGCATACACGCCCCCGAGGCGAAGCAATTCCGCGTGGGTTCCGCGCTCAACGATCCGCCCTTCTTGCAGCACAATGATCTGATCGGCATTCCGGATAGTACTCAGTCGATGGGCCACCACGAAACTAGTGCGCCCGCTCAGCAAGTTCGCGAGCGCATTTTGAATCCTTGACTCGGTAAGCGCGTCAATCGCGCTGGTGGCCTCGTCGAGAATCAAAATCCGCGGGTTGATCAAAAGTGCGCGCGCGAAGCTCACTAACTGCCTCTGCCCAACAGAAAGATTCTGGCCTCCCTCGCCAACCTGCGTTTGAAACCCGTCCGGCAATGATTCAATCAGATCCCGGAATCCAAGCTGCTCGGTCACCGAAAAAACCTGATCATCACTGGCCTCGGAGTTGGCGAAACGGATGTTGTCCATCACCGTTCCTTCAAAAAGAAAGCTCTGCTGGTGCACAACGCCCATTTGGGAGTGAAGCGAGGTGGAAGTGATTTTGCAAATGTCGATGTCGTCGATCAAAACCTCACCGCTGGTGGGCAGGTACATTTTTGAGACGATACCGGTGATCGTCGTCTTGCCGCTTCCGGTGTGCCCGACGAGTGCAACCGTCTGCCCCGGCATGGCGATTAGATTGACATCCGTCAGCACTGGCCTGCCTGCTTCGTATTCAAACCCAAGATTTTTCAGCTCAATCTTCGCCCCCTGAGACGCCACCGCCGCTGGATCAAGGCGTGGCAAATCGACGCAATCCTCGGCATCCCGCCAAGCTGGCGTGGTGTCTAAAGTGCGAAAAACACGCTCCGCACCCACCATCGCTGAAAGCGCGGACGCATAAAGGTTGCCGAGAGCCTTCAGCGGCTCAAAAAACAACGCGGAAAGGAAGAGAAACTGGACGATGTTCCCGACCGCGTTGGGAGCGCCGCTTGAGAGAACGCGCCAGCCGCCAAAAAACAGAATGAGGGCGGTGAAAAGCTGGGTTTTGAATTCGAGCAGCGGCAGAAAGACCGCAGACGTCCGTGCTGAAACGATGTTGTAGCGGGCCTGGTCGCCCACCAAGTCCTTGAAATAATCCGCGTTCAATTCCTCGCGCCCGAAGCCTTGGGTCACCTTCACTCCGCTGACGGTTTCGGTCAAAGTAGCCGTGATTCGGCTGAAGCTCTCGCTTGCCCGGCGCTGAGCATCTGCGACGCGGGTGGTGAATGTCCTGTTTAAGACCCACACAATCGGCCCGATCGCAGCAACCATCAGAAAAAGGAGCCAGTCATAGTAAATCATCAGGGAAGCCGCCACGAGCATCTGACCAAACTGAACGATGCCGATAAACACAACGTCCTGAACACCTGTGCGGATGCTGTCGATGTCGGAGGTTACGCGGCCGATGATGCGACCCACTTTTGTCACATCAAAAAAGCTCAGCGGCATTTGTAAAATATGCCGAAAAACCGCACCCCTCAGATCATGAATGACTGCCTCGCCCAGTTGCAGTGCGTACTTGTAACGATAATGAAACGTGAAATTAGTGAATGCAACGAGGGCGGCAAATCCAAGCGCGCCCGCAATAATTCCCCTGGCATCACGATGTTCAATCGGACCGTTCACCACCGCGCCCATCGCCCAAGTACAAGCAGGCAATAAAATGGAGCGCAGAATGACGTGGGCGAAGAGAAGGTTGCGGACCCTTGCGTGTGGCTTCGCGTATTCAAAGACCCGTTTAAGCAAAGCCAAGACTCCCAGCTCTGGACGAGTCTGCGAGTCTTCAGGATCGCGTTTGATATATGTCAGCGGAACGACTGAGGATTTCATGCGGAAACAACCTCCCCACCTGCCTGCATTGTTGCCGAATCGAGATAGTAACCCGGTTGCCTCATGAGTTCCTCGTGGGTACCGCGTTGGACTATCCGTCCTTTGTCCAGCACGAGAATCAACGTAGCCCGCCTCAACATGCTTGGGCGATGCGCCACGATAAAGGTTGTCCGGCCAGCCATCGCCGCCTCCATTGCCCCGACAATCTCGTCCTCCGTGCCCGGATCAACCGATGCAGTGGGGTCGTCCAAAAGCAAAATGGACGGCTCCAACAGCAGGGCACGCGCAATTGCGATCCTCTGCTTTTGTCCGCCTGAGAGCCCGACACCCGCCTCGCCGAGCACCGTATCGTATCCTTGCGGGAGCCCCGAAACGAACTCGTGCGCCGAGGCGATCCTGGCCACGCGCTCGATTTGCTCGCGGGTTGCCTCCGTCTTACCGAATGCGATGTTTGCTGCGACGGTCGTGCTGAAGAGAAAGCTTTCCTGAAAAACGATCCCGACACTCTGCCGCAACTGATCCAGCGCCAATGAACGCGCATCTATACCGTCTATCATCACGCTGCCGGAACCGGGATCGTAGAATCGCGGAATCAGACTCAGCAACGTGCTCTTACCGCTTCCGATCGGTCCAACAATTGCAATGCAGTCCCCGGGGTTTGCTTCGAAGCTGATGTTGCTTAAAACAGGTTCCTTGCCGTAATCAAAACTTACGTCTTTAAAGCAAATTGCTCCCTTAATCCTCTCTAAACGCCGCGCTGCTGACGTGGACTCAATTTGAACAGGTGCATCAAGAATTTCAAAAACCCGTGCGGCGGCACGGATACACTGCTGAGTGGTGTTCGCAATATTTCCAATGCCGGCAATCTGCCCTGCGAACTGCTGAAGAATCGCAGCGAATCCCACCAACCCCGTGCCGATGCCGATCTCACCGCGAACCGCGAGAAGGCCTCCGTAGCAGAGCAACACAATGATGTTTACCTGACTAAGCAAAAGAATCAGCGGGACGAAGACCGTTACGCGCCTGAAGATCCAGTGCTGTTCCTCGCGGAGACTGTCGTTCGCTTTCTCGAATTTTTCCAACTCCGCCTGCTCCCGTCCAAACGCCTTAATAACGCGGATCCCACGGATGCTTTCTGCAAGGCGCTGCACAAGATGATCGTTGAGCTCACTGGATCGCTTATAGCCCGCGTGCACTTTTTTTGAAAAAACAGACGAGGCAATCCAGACCAATGGCATTGTGCCAACGCACGCAAGTGTGAGTTTGATGTGCACTGCCAACATGTAGCCGAGCGATGCAAAAACCGACACACTTAGCAGAATGATCTGAAACAGTACTCCATCGACAAAAAGGCGCACCGATTGGATGTCGCCAGCGACGCGATTGATTAGAGAGCTACTGGTATTCGAGTCAAAAAAGCGGAAGGAAAGGCGCTGGAGCTTGTTGTAGCACTGGGCGCGAAGATCGACCACAAGGCGGCCTTGGAGCAGCTCGCCAAACCAAACGCCGCTCAGATAGCCCAGCAGAAAGCGCAGCCCCGCGGCGATCAAAATGCCCCCGGCGAATACGGCCAGCAGGCGCAAGGACGACCACTGCGCGGTCAGCGTGATGGCGGCGGGCCACTCCGGCGCCCGTGCGGATGGATCGACGGCGTGGCGCAACGAGTCAATCCCAAGTCCCGCCAGACCGATCGCGGCCATCCCAGACCCCAGCAAAGCAAGCTGGCCCGCCAAAATCTTGACGCATTCCCAGCGGTACCGCCATGTCATGAGCAGCAATCGCCAGATTAACTCTCGATTCGTGAATTCGTTGGCTTTCGGCTCTGCTGGACTCAATTCGAATTACGGGGATAGGATCGCTTGAAGTTGAGTTTCCTTCGGATTGCCTCTGTAGGCAAGAAACACGTCAGCTGATTTTTCAGCTTGTCATCAACTCCTGAGGATTTTCACGAAAGCCGGCTCTTCCAAATGAGTGGGGCGTGCGAAGTCACATCGGTGCGCTGTGGTGCGCCATGGCGCGCCCTGTTTATCACCACACGAGCCGCCCCTGATGTTTGAGCCGCGAGAAGTGAGAGAACACGGCGGGTGTTTTTTGGCGACCCGCGACGGCTTACAGCGATAAACCCGACTCAGTCGATAGTTTCCAACCGGAATACCTCCGTCGTCGTGTCCGAAGCGTCCTGCAGGTTGCCTATCGCTTTCGCCATCGATTGCACGCTGCCTCGCAGGATGAACCCGACACCGGCCTTGATGTTTCCATCAAGCATCACCGCATACACCTTGTTGAGTAACCCGGTTTTAGATTTCTCGAGTGACAGCTTGTCGGTGGACACAAAGCTTCCCTCGATCAGGCCATCACCCGCCGGAGTGAATGTGAGTCGCGCCACCGTTGTGGGAGACAAGTAACCCGCCGCCGGTCGCGAAAATACCGGTCTGGTCGAAACAAAATCCTGAACCGTCCAAGTGGCCAAGCCGGTGGCCTTGGGGTAGGAAGAGGCCGTATACCCGCGCACGGTGTTCACGGTGCTTTGGGGTGCACCCACACCCGCTGCCGTGCCGGTGGAAATCACAGCGGCACTCAGAGTTGAGCCGATCAGCAGGTTTGGCGTGTACTCAATTTCGGACGTCAAACCTTTTCGGTTGATCATTCCAATCGACCCTTCTATCTCACCGTTCCCAAAAATCACCGTTCCAACGATACCGTTAAGATCCGCGCGGAGATTTCCAGGAATGTAAATCGGAAGGTTCGGATTGATCCTTTTGCGCCTGAGCATTTCAACCATTGCAGCCTTTGGCACGTCAGTGATTTCCGAGAATATATCCTGAATTTCGTTATTGTAACCAAAGGACATGGGTTCCAAGAAGCCGTCTGCGCTCTCTGGCGCGTACAGACGACCGATCGGCCCGCTGAACGTGATCTTGGTCCCGTTACCCACCACTCCCGCGAACATCGCCACGCCCGTGGCTCCGGGGATAACTTTGAACACACCCCCTTGACCAAGCGTCGCATTGCTTGTTCGTCCTTTCGCAGCTGCCGCTGTATACACAGGGTATCGCTGGCTGGGATTAACTCCCACCGAGGAGGCTCCAATGGCGAATAAGTCATTGCCCACAACCGGCGCCCCGCCAAACCTGGCATTTTTCAGCGTGACATTGCTGACGCGCATCTGAAGTTGCGTACCCTTTGAGTCGGTCTTAAGCACCAGGTTTCCCATCCACCGGCCCGAACGCGTGCTAATCAGTAGGGCACCCTTCAGAAACCAATCCGCGTTCGGAGTGATCCTGATCATATTTTCCACCCCGCGGATTCGCAACGAGACAATGGCGTCGCGCTGGTAGCCACGATTCAACTGGTTCTCAAAATCTGTCCGGAAAAGTGTGCTTCCTTCAGGCGATGAATCGCTCATTTTGATGCCATCGACAAAAGCGCCGACTTTCAATCCCGCGAGGTCTGCAGGACCGTTTTCTTGGATCCATTGCACCATTAACCCATTCGCGGAATCGCTCACAGACATCCCGAGGTCAGGGCCAAGGGTCCAATCCAGTGTCGAACGGAACGATTGCAACTCGCCATCCACGCGAAGCCTTCCAGAAACCTCACCTCGATTGGTGACTGCCGCCGTAAAGTAACCTCGGATTTTATTGAGATCTGGCTCGTCGACGATGAAAATGTCCTCTGACGAGATCAACCCCGCGTAACTGCCTTGGTAGCCGCTGCCAAAAATCGGCGTGATCACGATGTCCGCGGCAGGTGTCACATAAGTCGCAGTCAAACCGAAGCCCGCCACCCTTGCGTACTCTCTGCTTCTGTCCAAACTCGTGACGCTCCATGCGATCAACTGAGTGCCCGGGTTGGGAATCCCCGTAAGCTTCAAAGCAGTTCCTGCCGGCAACTTTGGCTCGGAATCGATCCCTGAGGCCAGACTGCCGGTTCCAAAAGGTTCCGGGTTGGGGACTAGCAAAAGAGCAGCCAGATCATCCGAGTCGACCGAGACGGTGAATAAATCAGCCGCGCTGTTCACGGTTCCATTCACCGTGATTTTGAGATCTGCGCTCAGCCTGACATTAATTCCATCCGAGACAGACACTCTGTAAACTCCGGCCTGACGCGGCCGAATCATCCCACCCTGTGATAAATCCAAAGTCTGAGAGGTTTCGCCATGCAGAACGCTGCCATCGCGCCGCCATTGGTAGGAAACACCAACAGCTGCCGTGTCAAGAACAGCCTTGAGTTTGACGTTTGGATGACCCGCGACCACGCTCGCCGAAGTCATGCCCCTCTTGAAGCCACCACCAAGATCCAGCTCAATCCGAGGTGCCGTGAGCGCGAACGCCTCGACGATGTATCTGAGGGATTCGGCATTGGGGTCGATGGCCGGGCTGCTCAAGGTTCCATATCCCAATCTAATGATGAACTCTTTTCTCCCGACAACACTTGTCACCTGATACGAATTTCCAGAGGCAACAGGCGTGGTTGGATTGGCAGCATCAAACCAGAACGCCGTGGGAGTCGGATATCCAGTTGGTTGCGCGATGCTGAGGGTCGCTGCGCCGCCGAAGGAGACCTGCCTCTGCAACTGCGTAAGTCCGCCGGGCAGCGGCTGGAATTTCGGAGTTGAAACCGAGGGCTCTGCAATCCGCACGGGACTGGAGCTCAGCTGTGTTCCGTCGATAGAGGAGTAAACATTCAAGCGATAATCGCCCAGGTCTGTGAAGGCGCTCAAAGATGGGAGTAGCGTGACTTGCCTGGTTCCATCCCCAAGCTGACCCCGCGAGTTGCTTCCCCAAGCATACAATTGCCCGCTACGGCTTAACGCGAAGGTGTGATCGCCACGCGTTGAGAAATTGACAAAGCTGATGCCTGCGAGGGCACCGATCCTTTGAGGACCAGCAAGTGATTTGGTGGAACCCAAGCCGAACTGCCCCTGTTCATTCACACCCCAAGCCAGAACCTGATTGGAGGTTGTGAGAGCAAAGTTCGTGCTGCCACCAGCCACCATACTCCTGAAAATGGCAGGAGAAATCGTCGACGCGGGGATCAAAATCGCAGGTTGTTGTTCGCCGGCCCTGACTACAGCCAAATCATAGGTTTTAGTGTCAACGGAAGCCACGCGCAGCTCCGATAAGCCAGCCAGCGTGCCGAAATTAATCGTGGTGGAGCTAGGAATCGAACCGGAGGTCGCCTCCGACAGCACCAGCGATCCGGCTCCAATTGCGTTAATCACGGTGCCGTCTTTTATGCCGGTCCCCCAAACATTCATGCCTCTGCTCAGCCCCAAGGTTGAACTCACAGTCAAGCTCGAGCCGCCAGAAGTCGCGGCAGCAGAAACTCGGAACGTGCCCACAGACAGCGATCCCGCGGCGCCTGAAATCGGAACTCCATCACATCTAAACTGAACGCGGGCAGCCTGCCCGTGCGTCCTGAGCACATCCGCGAGTTGAACCGGCGTGAGCGAGAAAACGCGATCATTCACCGGCTCTGAATTCACCAACCTAGGCGAATCCACCGCCGCGACGTCGGTCCGTTCCGCAAAAAGAACCATCTCTTTTTCGAGCAAAGACTGCTTCGTCGCGCTCGAAAGTGTCAGCGTGTTGGAGGAAACGGATGAAACAGAAGTGCCTGGGTCAAAAGCATCGAAGCTGAATCCACCCGCGCCATTCTCAGCGTAAACAAACGAGGAGGCTGCGTTCAACCCTTCCACGTTTTCAACCGTGATCGTCGAGGAGCCGAAGCCTGCTGTATTCGCGAGCTTCTTGAAGACTGAACTTCCCAGCTGATTCTTATTGTTTCCTCCCCAGGAATAAAGCGATCCCGCCGCAGATAGCGCAGCCGAATGAATGGACCCTGCGGTGACACTGGCAAGCGAACCCGGCTGCAAAGTCCCGAAAGAAACCAACACGGCCTGCTCGACTTTTACCGTAGAAGCACTCGTTCCGCACTGACCTCTGGCATTCGCACCAAACGCATACAACGACCCACCAGCACTGATGAAAAGGCTGTGCTCCCCGCCCGCCGCGATCGTGGCGATCCCTTGGGCTGTGCCAACAGCTAATACACGCTGATCGGACTCGATCGCGTCGGGCTTCCAAGGCAGAGGGGTGTTCCTCCCCAACTGCCCAGAGGTATTGAGTCCCCAGCTGATGACCCTGCCACTTTCGTCCACAGCCAAGGCGTGAAAATTGCCCGCAGCGAGCTGCGTCACCTTCAGGGTTCCAATGTCCACTCCTCTCGGGGTTACTTCGGTGGAAACCAGATTATTACCCAGCTGACCATCACTATTACTACCCCACGCAAAAAGGCTGCCGTCAGAAGTTCTTGCCAATGAGAAATTATCACCTACCGCGACTTCGACGATTTTTCGAGCCCCGAAGGCCCCGCTCGGAATAAGCGTCGGCTTGAGTCGGTCGTTTCGGTCCCCTAATCCAAGCTGGCCTGAATCGTTCGCACCCCATGCGTAGACCGAATGGACATCCCCATCAGCCACGATCGCGATCGAATGCTTTGCACCGGCAACTGCAGCCACCACATTTCTCCAACCGGCACCTTCAAACTTCAACTCGGAGGAGTCCGCTCCTGATACGGTCGCGCCAGAAAGACGTTGCCCGTCCGCCAGCTTCTCACCGTTGCGATACCAACTGTAAGTTAGATACTGCGGATCGCTCAACTGCGCCAGAAGGGAGAACGACCCGCGCGGCGCCATCTGTAAAACGCCCGCAATGCCGCCCACGCCAGAGGACTGCGGAATCCAAGTCCCGCCGGCAATCAAGCCTTGGGCGCTTTTTTGAGCAAGCAACTCGGACGGTTGGGAGAGGAAGTTGACGCTGGTCTTTTTCCGGACTTCGGCAACCTTGCTATCCGCAAAAGACCCGTCCATGGACATGATGCGGACCCAATAAGCCCCGTCATCACCTGAACTGGAGATCCTCTTTGTGAGGGTTGGCGATTGATAGCCATCGAAACCATCGCTCGCCGTTAGCGGCAACGATCCTTTGTACCATTGGTAAGAAAACTCAGAAATCTCAGAGCTTGTGGATGTGCCGGCCCCACCAGCTTGCCCAGCCAAGGTGCCCAGCACGTCGCCACTCAAAACGCGCACCGTGAAATTACCTGTGTCCGCAATATACAGTTCGTTATTGCCTGAGTTCCAGGCAAGCCCTTTCGGCCAGCTTAACCTATTCGATTGCGCACTTCCGTCTGCGGACCCTGACTGGCCGGCTACCCCAGCGACTGTATTCACAAGCCCCACGTTCTTGTAGTTCCCTTGGGCATCAAGTTCACCGATGATCCGTCTGATGGTGTGATTCCCACTGTCGGCAACGAAAAGTTCACCCGCAGGACCGTTCTGTGAACTCAACGCCAAGCCAGATGGGAGAAAGAACAAGGCGTCCCCTCCCAACCCATCCGCGGAGCCGCTTGCGCCAGGATATCCAGCCCAAGTCGTCACAGATTCAACTGAATCAGCAACGTCTGAGGTTTGACTGATATTGATTCGAACCAACCTCACCGCATGGTTCATAGAATCGGACACAAACACCTCACGCACTGTACGGCTGAACCCATTCGCGGGCGTGAATACACTGGTCCTCACGGCGACTCCGCTCGGCGAATACATCAACGCGGCAGTCCCAGATTCAACCCGAGCATCCTGTACATCCTTGAAGCCAAACTTCCCAGAAACAGATCCTGCGATCGTTTCGACCACGCCCGACCCATATCGGATACGCCGCAGCGCATGGTTGCCCCCGTCAGTGATGTAGACCGTTCCATCCACAGGATCGACCGCGATCCCGGAAGGAGCGTTGAATGTGGCCGCCTGCAGGGCGACGGATACCGCGGCAGGGCCCGAGACTCCGCTTCCGCAGAACTCCTCAACCACACCATCCAGCGAAACTCTCCGCACCAGATGTTTGTAGCTATCGGCTACATAGACCATCGCCGGCCGCTTGAAGGCGACTGTTTGGCTATCCTCAATCGCAACGGTCGCGTCAGCCGGTACGTCTAGATTTATCCGAACCCTGTAGGGGTCTGATGGATCAACGCTGAATGATTGAATTGTTCCGCTGGCGGACACCAACCCATTGCTCAGACCGTCTTGGTAATTCGCGAACAGGGTCGTGGACCCCGCGTTCTTTGTAACGCCCGTAAGCACTATCGAGCTGCCTGGGTCATAGGCTACAGCTGTAGGCTGAGTGAACAGAGCGACGGCTCCCGTCCCCAGCGCGCTGCCGGGCTGCTCCGGGTTGCCCACCCACTTCGTAACCGTTCCGCCCTTGGAGATGGATCGAACCACATGGCCTTCGGAATCAGCCACCAAAAGCGAACCGCGCTCAGCGACGTAAGCCAGCCCGGTGGGATGCATGAACAAGGACCGCACCGCGGTACGCGCTTCGACTGAAAGTCCGATTGAAGACCCATCGTCAATAAAGGTGACTGGCTGTGGGTGCGTAAGAATCTGCGGCCCCACTGTCACCACCAACTGCGCTAGGTCTGTTTCAACGCTCTGTCCAGACCAGGTGAAGTGCAACCTGTAGAAGCCCGCCGCAGCCGCGTTCAAGCTTGCCAAATCAAGGTCCACCCTAAAATCCGTCGGCACTGTCTGCTGATTCGACGTTGCGGCAAAAGTCCCACCACCGAGTTTACTCCAAAAAGCGGTTGGCCTTGCAGGGGAATTAGCGGCAAGACCTGGGATCCTCACCACTGCAGAGAATGTCTGCTGGCCACTGGACCCGTCTATCGCCAGCTTCGATGACGGCTGGGCAAGAATCAATGGCGCTCCGCTCGATCCGCTGTTTAATTTGGATACAATATTAACGATGAACCCTTTTCCATCGTAAGAGGTTCTGATCGTCCCGAGAGGCTCATCAACGGGCGGGGAAACCACCAGGTACCGGCCAGTCGTATCCAGCCGCGCCCAAATCGGCAGGGCCACGGCGGCAGATTCCGCCAGCGGCGCCACGAGCGCATCTCTGTTGATGATCGCGGACTGCCCTGCGACCACGTCCACACTTGGCAGCCCATTGGGCGCACAGACACGCACGGTCGCAAGCGCACTGAAAATTGCGCGGTTCATGTTCGGATCGGTTGATACGAAAACACCGTACACTCCTTCCGACGCTGAATTCAGCTCGGGGATCACATAAGAGGCCGTCTTCGCCCCCTCAATGATCCGATCTCCCTTCACCCACTGGTAATAAAACTCCACGGGGCGATCGTTGTTCAAAAACCCGGGCAACCCATCCACGCCAGCCACAGAGTTGACAGTGGTGTTGGGGGCGATCTTTCTCACCACGTGGTTAGACGCGTCGGAAACAAAAACATTACCCAAGGCATCAACTGCTACCCGTGTTGGCTGGTTGAAATGCGCGCTGTTACCTTTGATCCCCTCCGCGCTTGCATCACCTGAAACTCCCGGTTCACCAGCAATTGTCGAAACATCACCGCTCAAGCTCACTTTGCGCACCAGATGATTTCCCCAGTCAGCGACGTACACGTTGACCCCGTCCGTCGCGACTCCAGTCGGGAAACGGAATGTGCCCTCAGTCCCATCGCTGAAACCGGACACCCCCTGGTCCACAACCCCATCCAAGGCCGTGCCGGCTGCTTCTTTACCAAAAATCAAATTCTCACCAGACGGACTTTGATCAATGACCCGCCCCATTCCCGCCAGCGTGATTACAGTGGGCGTGGCGCTGTCGGTGACCGCGCGAATGGCATGATTTTGGAAGTCCGCCACGTAGACAATCCCGTTCGCGTATGCGACGTCCAGCGGCTCAAAAAAGCGCGCATCAGCGGCGCTGCCATTGACGTATCCGGAACCATTGCCGCCCGCCAGAGTGGTGACACTCGCAGAACCGGAGGAGATCTGAATCTTACGAATGGCGTGGTTGGCGCTGTCCGCCACGTACAGAACCGTGGTGCTGGCATCGACGACGCGACAAGCGATTCCAGACGGCATGTTGAACCTGGAGGCAGAAGCCAACCCATCCACTTTGCCAGGCGTCGAAGCGCCGCCGGCGATCGTGGATACCCTTCCGTTTGCAGCAATTTTGCGGATCGTGTGGTTTAAGGTGTCTGCCACGTAAATGTTTCCAAGACCGTCGACGGCCAGCCCATCTGGCCCCCCAGCACTTCTCCCAAAACGGCTTTCCATGGCGAGTGCCGCATCTTCACCACCCCATTCCGATGCAGACCCAGCAATCGTTGAAACCTCGCCACCCATCAAAATGCGGCGCACGCTGTAATTGCCAGCCTCAACCACCAGCAAACTTTGATTGATGAAGTCATAAGCAATACCCCGTGGTTCGTTGAAGAGCGACTTGCCTGAGGTCTTCGGGTAAACATTTAACGATTCCACACGGTCCCCTGCCTTACCCACGTAGGAAAGCGGGTGCTGGATGATCTGCGGATCGCCGGAAGCAATCACCTGAACAACGTCACTTTCAATCGAGAATGTGGATGACACACTCGAAGTGCCCCCTGCCGCAACCGGCGTGTTGGTGACTTTCAAAGAATAAATTCCGGCCTCAGGAATGCCCGCCAGGTTCAGGGAACTTCCTGTGCCGCCGTTGACGGGCACCGCGTGCGCGATGCCCATTGTTTCGAGTGATGGGCGGAATCGAAACATTAGGTTCTGCGAAAGACCGCTCTGGTAGGAACCGGCGGCCGAGCCCACCTGCTTTTGCTTTTGATACCACTGGTAACTGGTCGTGTAGTCCTGGCCCGGCACCACCGTGGCTTGCAACGACTCGGAGAGCGGAGTCGACTGGGTCGAGATCCACGACTCGGGCTGGCGAGAGATGATCGGCGTGAAGTCCACTCCAACCCGCGTACTCTGCACGCTAAGCTGCAAATACCCCCGCTTCATGACTCCGCCCGAGTCCATCACTCGGACATTTACTATTACCGTCTGCGAAGGCTGGTTCTCATCAGGGCTCAGGAGCAAAGATGCATTGAGGAAATCAATCGGTTCAGGGGGCAAAGTTAGCCAGTCCGGCCACGCCGCACCGCGAGAATCGATTCTCTCGAGATGAAGAGTCGCGACTTCGAATTGCGTCAGCTTCTCGCTCACCACCTTCGCAAGATCGACGGTGAGCTCCGAGCCGGCATAAACGCTAAGCGATTCCACGAAGTCAATATTGGCTTCAGAGGGAACAAAGACCTGCGCAGGCAAGGAGCCGAATTTGAAGCCTGAAATCGCATTGGAGGTCACGTCAACAGTGTATACCCCCGAGTCGGAGCTGAGCCCATTCAGGGTCAAAGTCCTGCCAGCTTCGCCGGCAATCGGTAATCCATAATTGGAACCGTTCTTCTTCCACTGATAGGTGTACTCAGCAAGTTCGCTGCTATCCATATAACCGGCAGTCCCCAGGATCCCAGCCACTGTGGTCACCTCCCCATCCTTGATTCGCCTGATCACATTGAGGTAGTCATCACTCACGTAAACCACACCCGAATCGGACACCGTCACGCCCTTGGGACTTGTGAACTGCGCAGCCAGCGCAGGCCCATCTTGTGATCCAGACTTCCCGCCTACACCGGCAAAAACTCTGACCAAACCGACCCGTGGATCGGTAGAGGACGGAGTCACCTTTCGAATCACCCGGTTATTCACATCCGAAACAAACAACTCCCCACTTGCATTGATGGCAGCTTTCTGCGGGAACCAGAAACGTGCCTGAGATCCTGCTCCATCCACCAACCCAGAAATGCGGGGAGTCCCAGCATAGGTGAATACCTCGAAGGTCGAGTTCGCCAACGTGGGGCGGAAAGTAACGGTTTTCTGGATTCCGCTCGTGCTTTGAATATCGGAAAGCAAAGCCGGTTGGCTGAGCACCATCCCGTTGGCACTTACGCTGGCCACATAAGTGGGATTACTAAACACACCCACATCTGAAGAAACGATCATGCCAGGCCGAATCCACACGGGCTGGGCGGACCCGCTCACCCAACTGACCACCGACGAACCCTTTTGTAAAACCACGCTGGACGTCAATGGATTCGAAGCGGGCGGATTTACTTCAACACGACGGATACTTTGATTTCCAGAATCCACCACATACACAGCATGACTCAATCCACCAGTCTCTGGGCGTACAACCACATCAGTCGGCAAAAAGAATGATGCGGCATTTCCAACCCCATCCGCCTCTCCCGACACCCCATCCACACTACCCAGCGGGGAAAGCGTCACAGATGGATCAAATCGCAGCTTCCTCTGAGCACGTGGATCGGTCTGCCCAACAACATCCACGATGGTTACGGGTAAAATTGCCAACCGAACCCCATGGTTATTTGCGTCGGCGATGTAGACATACACTTCAAATTGGTTAGGCAACGCTGTCGGTGACACGAAGGCACTCACTCCGGAGGGCGCGTTCAATTTTGTTTCCCTCGCCGGTCCATTCACCAGCCCGGTTTGCATCGGCAATCCGGAAAGCGTGCGGACATTTTTAAAGAAGGATGCACTAGCCACATCGAACTCTGACCAAACGTACCTGACGGTGTTCGATCCGGAATCCGCAACGAAGGTCAAATCAAACTCCCCTACCTGCACCACCGAGAGGCCATCTGGCCGCGAGAAACGCGCAAGAGACCCTATCGAGTCAAGCCACCCACTTTTCCCGGGCACACCAACCATGGTTTCAACAAAGTTCCCCGCGTTCATCTGCCGCAACACGCTGTTATTGCGATCCGCAATCAACAGATCACCCGCCCCGCTCACGGCTAAGCCACGCGGTGAATCAAACATCACCTTAACCTGAGACTCCATAAGCACCGACAAACTTGTCAGCGCCTTGGGCATTGCCAAAGTCGGGATTGGCTGTGAAATCACTTGAGGAGTCGCCACTGCCGTGACTTGAACAGTGGTTGATTTCACAGAGGCTTTCTCGTTCGCAACCTCGACAGAGTACAGCCCCGACGCGGGATTCTGCCTTGAATCAACAATCACAAGTGTCGGAGAGTTGGCCCCTTGGGTCAGCGGCACCCCGTTACGCATCCACTGATATCTGATCGGCCAAATCGAATTCGCCACCACGCTCAAAGTTGCCGTTCCGTTAACCGGAATGATCACCGAACTCGGTTGCCGTGTGATGAGCGGAGCGTCCGGGCTGGCGTAGTCTGCGGTCGATGGGCCTACCGTCAACAACGTCTCCATAATCAAGGTGTCATTGATCAGTAGCCGCGCCAAGACCTGCTGCTGCGCTTCAGATTCAGAGATGTTGACTGCTCTAAGCACGTAGTCAGCCACGCCCGTATGAACGGTGGGCAACAATGCGTTCCGACGTGTCCCAGTCCCCAGTTGGCCGTAGGAGTTATCACCCCAAACCCACAACTGAGAATCCGCATCTAGCCCAAGCGAATGGCCTGCTCCAGCCCGGATCTGCTGGATCGCCGTCTGATCAATATTCAGCCGGGACGGCAATAAACGCGCATTGGTAGTTCCATCACCCTGACTGCCGTTCCGGTTGGCTCCCCAACTAAAGTACGAGCCGTCGGACGCACGCAGGAAATTGTAATTCGAGCCACTGGAGAAAGTCCCGCTCACTTTGGCGGACTCCAGTTGCGAAACATTCACCAACACCGGATCCGCTGTAAACGCGGGCGCAGAAGTCCACTGCGCGAGGGTTCCCGTATACAGTATTGAGTTTGAAACCATGACAGTTCCCGAACCCGCTGTCGCACCGGGGCCCGCTTTTGCCGTGATGACAGTCCCCTCCGGAACCCCGTTGCCGGAAACAAACCATCCCGTTTTCAAGGAATCATAACTGCCCGTTACCAGCAGACTATACGGTCCACCTGTCGATGTCACAGAACCCGAGAACACGACCGTGTCCTGCAGTGACTGCTTCCCGTATTGCAGCTCATAATCTGTATCGCCAGCGGGCTGGCTGTGAATGGTCCCAAGCAAAAGCGCTGGACCGCTTGTCGCTACACTGAGCTGCGTGCCGGAAGCGATCAATGTGCTCACCGGCTTCGAGAGCGTTAAACGATCTCCCACCACAGCCGTCACGGCCGTGCCCACCGGAATTCCACCGCCGCTGACGGTCATTCCCGGAAGCACCCCAGCCGCACTCGTGACCGACACGTTTACGGTGCCCGCAGTCGCAGACCCCGCAGTTGTGAACTGCTTGGACTCAATTGCGGAGATGATCCTTTCCACCGTCGTCCCAGAGATAATCTCTACTCCATTCACATCTTTACCGGCGACCGTCACCTCGTACCCACCACCCGAGGCGCGAAGCCCGCTGACGGAATCCACCTTAACGTACCGGGATGCCGCGTTGCTGGAAGCGTACACCGGGAAATAAACTGGGAATGCCTTCACATTCAGGTCAACCGTTGTCCCTGTGCCTGTGTCCCGAACCCTCACCGTGAGCGGGGTACCAACCGGATCCACCTCAACTTCCGTCGAAAGCCGAAGCAGGTTCGACTCGACAACTTCCAGCACCGTTAGATCCGGCGAAGTTTGAGGAACCCCAGCGATGCTCGCAATCCGCATGCCCCTGGTCACCCCTTCGATCGTGTTTACTCTTAATAGATCGGTGGACTGAGTGGCGAGACCCGTTCCCTTCAACTTTACCTTCGAGAGCGAAGTACCCAATTGCCCACTTTCGTTACTGCCCCATCCGATCAGCGTCCCAGTGGTGGTCCGAGCAAGTGCATGCATCTCACCAGCAGCCACTCGATTAAATTCAGCACGTGTCATCTGCGCCACGGCACCACCCGTGATCGCGGTGGGCACGCTGGTCACCGTCAATGATCCAGACTCACCTTTGAATCCAGAACCCCACGCATAGAGGCTTCCGCTAGAACTGATTCCAACCGAGTGCGAGCGGCCGGCGGCAATCACGTTTTCATAATGGTTGGGCAAATCGGCGTTCTGTTCACTGCCGACGTCAGGCGTCAACAATGAGGTGTTGAGGTACCCGGATATGGACGAGGGCGAGACGCCCGCATCAACATCGACCGTCACCAAGGTCCCCGATGCGGTAAGCGCACTGGCGGAGGTCAATCGTACGGAGGTCGAGGACATCACCTCAGCGACATCACCCTGGGAAACGCCGTTGACCTTGAGGGTGCTTCCAACAACCAACCCGGTGGTGTCGCTCATCGAAACAACGTCGCTGCCATTCAAGAACGTTGCTCCACTGAAGTTTGCCGTGACGCTCGCCGGAATAGGGGTCCTGCCTAATTGCCGATAATTGTTGAGCCCCCATGAGTACAAAGTGCCATCAAATCTCATGGCCAGGGTATGGTGATAACCGCACGCAATGCTCCTAAGCGGCTCCATACCTGAAAAACTGACCAGCTTTGGAGTCGTCGAATTCTGGCGGCTCGAGGTGCCTAACTGCCCAAAATCATTGCGCCCCCATGCGTAAACCTTGCCGTCCGTCGTCATGACCACCGAGTGGTGTTCACCCAGCGCAATCATACTGATGGTTCTTCCCCCTAAATCATCCAGCCTGACCAGCACTGGTGCGAACCGAGCATCCATGTCGCCAACTCCAAGCTGGCCATAATCATTGTCTCCCCATGCAAACAATTGCCCGTCCTGAGTGTACACCATCGAGTGATGGACGCCTGCGGCGACCAACTGGATCTTCTTACCCTCAAGCGGAGTCGGAAGGTTGCGTGAAATCAAGTCGAGCCAGAAGGGCTTCTCCGCCTCAAAATTCGGATCCCATCGCACCGAATCCAACACGAAAGATTCCGTCGGCGTGGTTGGCAACAAATCCCTCAAATTCAGTTCCGCCGCCTTCAAAGACCCCGGCGTCAGGGCCAAGGAACCCACGAAGTCCGGCCCAGAATCCTGCGTGACTACGACTTGGGCGACCGCGCTCTCCGAAGGTTTTCGTGTGAGTGATACCGCCCGCAGCGCATATGCACCCGAATCTTCCGACGAAAGATTCTCGATTCTGAGTTCGTTCGTATCCGCGCCACTGACATACGAGTTGTTCGATTGGAAACCATTCTTGACGACAAGTCCGTCCTTGTACCAGTTCAGCTCAAATTCACGGGGCACAAACCGATCGGGATTGTACCAATCCCTTTCAGTGTCTCTGAAGTGGAAGAAGCGGGGGACCCCCGCCACTGTGGAGACCACTAAACCGGGACTGATCTTGCGAATCGTGTGATTGGAGGTGTCAGCCACAAAAATGTGTCCCTTGGCGTCCACGGCCACACCCTTAGGATACCAGAACCCAGCACTCGTCCCGATTCCATCCTCCTTGCTCTCGTTCGGCATCCCGTTCGTGACCACCCCTGCAAGCGTCGCTACTGCGCCATTCGACTTCAGGCGACGGATCGCGTGGTTGCCCATGTCAGAGAACACCACGCTCCCATCCGCGGTATCCACAGCCAACCCAGCAGGGAAATACAAGCGCGCAGACTGATTCACCCCGTCAATCAATCCTGCTTGGCCGCGAGACCCAGCCACAGTGGTCACGACCGGATCCACTCCGATCTCCTGGATCCTGTCAATCCTCCTGATCGTGTGGTTCAGATAATCCGCCACATAAAGGCTGCCGTTGTCGTACGCGACATCGCGGGGCCCAGAAAACCGGGCCGACTCGCCGATGCCGTCCGTTCCACCCCACTGCCCCAGACGCGATCCTGCCACCAACTTATTCACCCACGACTGCGTCTGGGTGTCATAATAAATTTTCAGAACATTGTGATTTCCGGCATTCGCCACATAAATCTCCGCCTTGTTGCCGTATCCCTGCACGCTGATCCCAGTTGGCCGGGAGAGGGCCAGCTCTCCTGAAACACTCCCCGACTTGATGATTTCAATCGTGCCTTTTTTCAATTCCGGCACGAAACCTCTTCTCAAGTCGTACACTTCTTTCGGGTAGAATCTGATGATTCGATTGTTCGCAGTGTCCGCGATGTACAGAGCCCCGACTTCATCAACAGCCATACCCTCCGGCTTCGACAAAGGACGTACGAATGTTAACAAGTTATCCGACTCCGCACCGATGTGATTAATGAACGAAGAAAGCACCACCGTGTTCGATTCCGGCTCCACTGCCACAACTTTGGTGTAATCCTTCACCCCATAGCCCGTCACCATCATGCCGGGTTGGATATTTGCGATCAAATTGTTTCCAGAATCACTGGGCACAGTCACCCTGTAACTCGCGAAAATCGTTGACGCACGTGCGTACACCACGTCCGCGGTACTCGCCGGAGTCGTGCCGACCGGCGCCTGAAAAATCAACGGATGATTTTCCGCTTTCACTTCTGGCCTCTGGCTCACTTCAACCGTGTACGCATTCACGATCCTCTCGACTCTGATCGCGGCCGTGTTTTTGAAGACGATGTCCGAATTATTTGATGCGCTCACGACCTGCATGCCGACAGTCAGCCCACCGGTGCCACCGCTGAGGAAAATCAGATTGCTGTCTGTGTTAAAAGACCCCGCAGAAAGGATGGTGTTTTTGGCGAGACCCCAAATGCTATCCACAGGAGCCTGCTTGCTTTCCATGGCCACGGATGTCTTCCCTCCGCCGATCATCGTCGAAACAAAGCCTCCCGGAGATAATGATCGAACCGCTGCATTCTCGTAGTCCAAAAAGTACATGTTCCCGTCCTTTGCCGAGACTACAGCACGCGGCGTGTCCAGGATCGCTTTCGCATTGTACTTCAGTTCAGCAGAGACCGTCACTGAACTCCCCGTCTTACGCACCACCCTCGATTCTGGATCTGAGACAAACTGAGGGAATTGGTCTGGAATGGTGACCTGCATTAGATTTGACACGCTGTACAGGGATGAATCCAGGCCCACCGCACGCACATAATAAAATCCTGTCTCTGCACTAGTGAGGGAATTCAACGTAAGTGCCGAGCGATACCAGCGCCTCGAGGGCACTGTCACCGTTACGGGATTGGTAGTTCCTTCCGTGTAGGTGTAGACGGCTTCTTCAACGACGGGATTGTTGCCAACGACAGGTTCCCCGTTCAAAAACCAATCTATCCGCGTCGGCACAACGTTTCCGACAAACACGTCCAATCTCACAAGCTTGCCCGGTTCGTAAAAATCCGAGGGCGAATCCTCGACGAACCCCTGCTTTCCAGATGACACCGATGTGTCCAACGTACTGAAGGCATCCAGTCTGTCTGTCACAAACTGTTCCCCACTGGTGAATAGAACATTCCCTGTCGGGTCAGGAAGCACGTCAAAACCATAAAGCCCCTCACCTCCAAACCAAGTAATCCGTCCAAGGAGATTATAATTGGTGATCCAGTACCTCGTTCCCACCTGCCCCTTCCCATATCCCGCGCCAAAAATATTCGAGAACGGATCATTGGAGCGGTACAATAACCAGCCCGACTCGATGGAGATCTTTTCGAGGGAATCTTTTACCCAGAAATCCCTGTCCAGTTTTGTGAAGGCCTTGAGCGGGCCCCCAGCAATGGTTAACCTCTGAGTCCCGCCAACTGTTGCCTTCGCGCTCAGGCTGATGTTGAACCTGTTCGTATCTTCAGCGGCGGTGTTGACCGCCATGATCACAGACCCCGTGGGAATACCTGTCCCCGCCCCCGGCATCCCGACTTGCAGACTCCTCGCCCCAATCCATCTTGCAATCAATGAATTTTTTGTGAGCTCGAACGGGCCGTAAGACTGGTCCCCAAACTTAAGCCACGTGGCGGATGAGGTCTTGAGGGCAGGAGCGCTCAGAGTGAATGTTTCATTGGCAAAATTCGAAACGAAAGTGGCGGTCGTCGACCCGCCATTCATGTTGAACGGCCCGTAATTCACCCCCTCAATCTGAAAAACTACGTTGATCGCATCCGTGTAAGTCCCACGCAGTGCATTCTGCAACGTCAACGTCGTCGATGTTATATTCACCACCGTCGTAGTCGTCGCATTGAAAAATTTAGTATTCGTGACCGCGGTATCTTCGATAAAATAAGGAATGCTTCCGCCTGTTCCGGGCACGGTTCGCGTGTCCGCCGTGCGAAGCGTGCCGCCCACAACCGTCACCACAGCTCCGGACCGAATCGACGAAAAATCAGTCGAGTGCGCGGTGGTATCGGGAGCCAGCATGCCTGCGATTGAGGATTCAACCAGGCTGCCTGTCCGCCGGAATGAGTACGGCGCTGTCACCCCTGCATTCGCGGCATTGGAGAGCGTCAGCGTGTTCGTCGTCGGGTCAATTCCGCGAATCCGAACCCCGCCGGGCAGGCCTTGGCCGGAAACCGCCATCCCGACTTCCAGTCCGTTCAAATTCCCCACCGTCATGGACGATCCCCCAAACGTCACCGTACCAATCTCAACTTGCGTGCTGCGCCCATAAGTCAATGTGAACTCCGCCTGCGCCGTGGTTTGCGTGGCTCTCTGACTCAAAGAAAACTTCAGCGTCCCCTCGCCCGCCACTTGGGCCTCAGGCGACAGGATCGTCACCAGATCCATGAATGGCTCCTTCGAGGCACTCACCGGTCCCGTGAAGACCGTGTTGATTGGAATGCCATCCCCTCCAACCCCTCGGCCCCATTCTCCCAACTCATACCAAGCACCAAGCCCCGCAGGTGGGGCCACGTTTCCGTAAGTTAAAGTTCCCCCTAACGCTTGATTAACCTCCGCCACGAAAGCTCCGGAAACCAACTGCAGGCCGGGCGACGTTAAAATCTCTGGATTCACGATCAGCGTCGAGGTGGTGCTTGTCGAAACCGTTGCATTTTGCGAAAGCGTGAGCGTGAGTGTGCCCGCATTAACCGACTTGCCCGTAATCCGCGTCGAGAACGGGATCCCGGTGCCCATGACCGGCATGTTCACTTCAATGCCAGCCTCCTGATCCGCAGTAAGCCGGACGATGTTTGAATTGGGAAGGATCTGCACACCCGTCAACGTGATGAAGGGCACCGTCGCAACGAACGCGCTGGACGAACCCGCCTCCGAGGATTCAACAGAAGTGGTTGTTCCGCTCAGCGTGAGCTTTGTGCCCACTCCGTCCACACGCTTTTGAATGGTTGTGAGAGGCCGGATATTGAGCCCAAACACGGTCATGCCAAGACTCAGATCTGAATCGACAGGCGGGGTGGTGACGGTTATTTCACTGGAATTCGCAGCCGCCGTTGCCCCGTCGAGCGCGATGATTTTATTCGGATTCACCACCAGCGCTTGCCCCGTAGCTGTCTGGGTGGCCTCAGTGGAAAGCGTGAGTTGGGTCTGCCCTCCTGTGCCGCTGATCACCGCGCCATCGGGAATCCCAGTGCCGTAGATCGGTTGACCCACCAAACTCAATAAGCTCGTGGTGGGCTCCTCTCCCAACTGGATGATCCGGCTGTCTGCCTGAGTCGTGCCCGCAGTCAGCACAACAAACGACCGGTTCTTGCTTGATTCAAAATCACCCGAAAGGTTCACCAGCACACGCACCCCGCCGGATGACAACTTTGCCGGCAACTCCATATCAAAATTCGTTCCGTTGCCCGCAACCGACTTGACTTTGACCCCTCCCCAAATCTTCGCCTCGGAAGCGACGGTGCTGGCTGTATTCTCCCTCAGAACCGCCCCGAGCGACTCCAGGCCACGGTAATCCGAACTCACCGCCCCGGCACTGCCTGCATTCGTGAGCACGTTGGGAAGCAGGAATTCAGAGCGATCCACAAAGAACAATTTGTCCGCAAGATTCGACATCGGGAATTCCGGCTGCTGATCCAGAGTGATGGTGCCGTTGACCAAATCCACGGCTGCCACGCGGGTCACCGAAGTCGCACTTTCCCCCTGTCTCTTGAACATGAGGCTGGGTCCGAACACCTGCATGCCGGTCACCACGCCGGAGAGATTGGAGTTTGCCACCAGCTTCAAAACCTGCCCCTCAATGGAGGCCACCCTGAGCTGTATCGGATCAAAGAACGCCGAAAGTTTAACCGCAGAGCTCGTGATATGACTCGTCACCCCCGCATTGAGCACCCCCACTTTGGTAGCCGAATCCGGTGTACCTGTGAGATACGCCACCCTGGGCAGACCATTACCCGCAAAGGTCAGGTTCCCACTCTCCAAAGAGGTGGAACTTGAGGGGTACACGCTGGTAAGCAGCATGCTTTTATTAAGGTTGGCCGTGCTAGCAAATGTCAGGTCAGGGTCACCTTCCGCAACCGAACTCCATGTTGGGATGTGGATTCTGTTTGTATCCAAAATCACCGGTGCACCGTCGATTGTTGGCACTAAATTCACCGGTAACGCAGGCAGATTCATGCCAATGAAAGGAATGTTTGGCGCCGCAGAAGTCGTGATCGATGCAATGCTTGCGCCTTGTGGAATCCCTGCTCCAAAGACGGGCATGCCCACGTACTCCGACCTCAACTGGCCATCCAATGTCGTGCCATTGGCGATATACGCCAAATTTGAACCCGCTGCAGTTGTGATCGTCCCTCCGAGGGTTCTTCCCTGCAGGCGAAGGTAAGGCGCCGACGCATACACCACCGCCGCATGTTCCGACTTGTCATAGGTCGTAAAATACGTCCGCCCTGGCAAGGTTTCGAACTCACCCGCATTTTGGCCCACGGCACGGTTCAGCTTTAGCACACTTCCCTTGGAATTTGGCCAAGGCCACGCGTTGAGAAGCACATCTCCGTCAGAGGGCGTATCCAGCGCGGCCACACGTGCACCCGCGGGCAGCTTCTCAACCGACATATGAAGATTGTTGAGGATTAGCGGGTTGACTGCCTTCTGGTACACGACGGGCATGCCGTTGGAAAAACCGCTGTTGTCGAAAATCTTCACATAACTTGCACCCTCCTTACTCTCATGAAACTCACTCGAAACCCAGGATGTGTTGACCACCAATTTCTCGTATCCATCGTAACCCGCTTGCCCGGCCGCGGGCACACTTTCAGCGGAAGGAATCACCGCATAATTGCCGTTGGCCAATGCAGGCGGAAAAAGCCGCATCAATCCCGCAACACTGTCCACCCACTCAACATAGGCATTAGGAGGAATACCGTAACCGTGCACGCGCATTCCGACTTTCAGCGTGCCTGAACTGAACAACTGCTTGGAGGTCGCATCGAGGTCAAACGTGTTCCCTGAAGCACCACCGGCGGACTTGGCCTTGATCACCTGGAACGGTGGCGTAACGGTGATGTTCCATCCCTCAGAAAGATCCGGGAAACGAACGCTAACCGTCGGCTTGGACACGTTCAGCCCCACGACCCAGCGTGCGGCCGAGCGATCCAGCACCTCCGCCGTCGTCATGTTCAGATAATTCGAAGTCAGCCACTTGATTCTTCCAACTACTGGAGACCCTGCGTTGAAAGGGGCGTTGTCTTGAACGAACAGACTTTTGGAATTCGCGCGGACTGCCGCAGTTCCGACCACCACATACGGAAAATTTGCGAATGACAAAGTACCCGAGAAGATGCTGACATCCAATGAACCATTCAGAAAAATTTGAGATCCATCAGGGCTCACGGATCTTACGAAGGTTCCGCTCGGAATTTCCTGGACTCCAGACGCACTCGTGCCTCCACCCACCACCATCCCTTCAAAGAGTCCGCTGCTGCCCCCGCCGTTAAAGGTGAGCGTGCCCCCGGTGGGGTCAATCGTGAGCCCCGACAAGATTCGTGGAACGTAACCAGCCGCCCTAAAGGTGCCTCCTGTAACCGCAGCAGCAAGGTTGCTCGACAACGTAATCGTGGAACCGCTTACCGCCGTCACTTGCACACCGGTCATCGGCACAGTCCTGGAAAGAGTCGCACCCATATGAATCGTTCCGGTTGCCACACTGTTTGAAAGTGTTGCATACCCGACCGGTTGCAGCGTGCCAAAAATGACCGGCGTGCTCGCGGCTATTATTGTGCCCGCCGTAATCGTACCAGCCGACACGGTCGAATCACCCAGGGTAATGGTGCTGGCTGAGATCGATCGCACAGTCGCGTTTTGGGGAATCCCCGGCGCCGCCACCCGCATCCCAGGCACAATCCCAGCGACGCTACTGAGCGCGATCGTTCCGGTTCCGATCGGAACAGACCCAATTGTCGTGTAGGAACGTACGCTTGCCCACATCGAGCCCCCGGCGGTGGCATCGGACGAGGATACGGGGGCTCCGAACGAAAACTGTGCAGCGGCGGGGAGAGTCCCAGTCACCCCCTGTGATAAAGTCACGGTGCTCGCCTGAACCAGAGTCACCTTCGTGTTAGTCCCAAGAATGTTGGGACCCCGCACCTCCATGCCCGGCAGAATTCCAACAACTGAGGCCAGAACAATTCTCGATGTACCCGAGGCGAGGCCACCGGAAGTGCCGACTGTGACGGCGGTGTGCAGAAAAGAGCCGCTCACCAATGAAGAACTGGAGATCGTTGCATGCGCATTCGCCGTCAAACTTCCGAAGTTCAGAAAGACATTCGGTTCCGCCACAACGGTGTTCACCGTCACCCGATTTGTGCCCTGAATTGCACCATAGGTCGTCGGAAATGGCGCCACGGCAGTTAGACTGCCCGAATGGGACAGCATGTTCATACCCGCCTTCCAGGGGTGAGTCGCGGCGCCATCCAGCACAATTTGATTTAGGCCTGCCCCAGAGGTGCCGGTGTACGTATAGCCGCTGTTCACCGCGCCCGAGACGAGCGTCCCCGATAAGCTCGGGACTGCGTGAAAGGAGGTGCCTGCTCCCACCAAGGCTCCGAGTTGCGCTTGGGGGACGCTGAAAGACCAGGTGTTCGCCATGAGTGTCGAAACCGAAATCGTGCCGGGCACGGTTGTGGTCGGCGAGACCACTGAGACGATCTCCGCCCCATTCGGTCCGAACAACGGCCCGTAGACCACCATTCCAGGCATCAACCCGAAACTCTGCGCTCCAACCGTCCCGCCACTCAGGATGTTCGTGAGCATCACGGTTCCCGCATTCAACGCTCCGATGGTTGCGTTTTCCTTTGGAAAACTGTGGTAAGAAGCTACTAACGTCGTACCCCCGGCTAGGGTTAAAGCGCCACCCCCGGCTTGAAAGCCGGCTTGACCGAAACTAAAAGCCGTTCCGTTGACAATTCGATGTACTTGCAGCAGTCCGTTTTCGTTATACCGAACCGAGGCGGCGCCCCCGGGCGATGATAAGAGCATTCCAGGAACCAACCCTACAGTGGACAAACATTGGATGTCGTTTCCAATAATCGCAGGGTTTCTGCACACGATGGAAACCGTCCCCTGCCCGACGGACACCGGGATGGTCTTGATGAGCTCGCTACTGGCTGAATCAATGGGCAGCACCGTGCCCGAAAATGTTGCATCGACACTTCCGGTGGTCGCCACAGAGCCCGTGGCCGTCAATGCGGCACTCCCGGATCCGATCTCAAACCGGTAATTGTCCACCACCCTCTTCACTTTCGCCCCCGAGGGAATGCCCGGACCATAAACGTGCATGCCAGCCACCATGCGTTCCGGCAGAAGCGTGCCGACGGTAATCGTCCCGCTGTTCACCTCCCCGGAAGCTGCCAGCATTTCAAGTCCAGGGACAAAGTTGACGGCTCCCGAGAAGCTGCCGGCCATACTCCCTCCAAGGATGAGTTGATCCCTGCTTGCAGTCGCCGTGCCGATCACAACCAACCCGCTCGGGAACGCATCATTTCCACCCACCGCAACCGCACCCACATCCGCTGCCAACGCTCTGTTTGTCCCGCCCTCGTTCACCAGCAAGATATTATCGCTGCTGGCCGTGTACCCCCGGTGGAAATTCCAATTCCCAGGCGGCAAGTCCGTGCGCACACTCAAAAACTCTGGAATCACCAGCACTGACTCGCCGGCCACAACTGGCCTGTTTGGCGGAAGCGAATTTGCAAGCGTCAGAGCATTACCGTTCACCGCCGAAACAATCGCCATCGCCTGCGTTCCCTGACTGAGCCACCTCCCTGCTGCATACGTTCCACCGTTGGCGAGCGAGATCGAGCTGCTGCCACCAATGAGCATTGGACTTCCCCCCACCAAAATACGCGATCCAGGAGAAATCCCCGAAGCGCTGTTTACATTCACCACGGTCGTGCTGGAACTACCCGTGAGGGCAGCGACGCCCCAGTTCGAAAAACCGACTACACGCGCGGCCGAAACGGATCCAGTCGCCGCCACCGACATTTCAAAAGTCTGATCATCAATAATCCGGCTCACCACGCATCCATCCGGCAAATAGGTGTGATGCAGAATCATTCCCGGCAGGAGTTGTTTGGTGCTCCAGGCGCGGCACGTCATCGTTCCCGATGACATCGATACCGTCTTGATCGGCACCGCAGGAATCGCCGTAAGCGTCACCCCACCCATCGGGCTGGTAAAATCCGGCGCGGAAGATCCCGCCAACAGAAGGCTGTTACTGGAATGGCTCCGGATCGTTATCGCAGGATTCGACCATGCTTTGGTGGTCGTGTTCAGCGTGTTGATGCCTCTTCCAGAGAGCACCAAATTAAATTCATAATCACGCACAGCCCCAAGGTATGTACTGGGAATCGCCAGGGCGGAGTACGCTTTAGCATCGTACCTGGCGGAGAAGCTGTTCTGCGTGAGCGAAACCGCGAACAAACCCACAGGCGAGTCTGGAAGGAAAACAAGCGGTTGGTCAAACTTGCGGACAGCCTCAGGAGCAGCATTGAGCGAGGCTGTACCAGCAACCAAGCCCGTCACGTTGTAGTGGCCGTTGTCGAATTCAAACACCCCATTGCCGTTTACCACCTCCGTCTCCCCGATTTGAATGGTGCCGCCCTTCACCGGAATCGCGACGTAGATATAAGGCTCCTTATCGTCCACCGAATACACATAACAGCCCGGAGGCAGCTTCGGATTGATCACCTGCATGCCCGGTCTCACCCCGCGCGCACCCCAAGTCCTCGAGGTATTGCCCGGATTTTGCACCCGATCCAAAAACGGCGCGGCTGTTTCAGGCACTTGGATTTTCAGAGTGCCCGCCATTTGAATTCCCGCCATCCAAACCCCGTACGAAGCCGACATGCGGATACTTCCCACCGAAACGACCGTTCCTGAAGTGATCCGCAGCACCTGCTCCTGCGGCTTGATTTTGCTGGGTGCAACGCTCGGGGAAGGATCGTAGGTCTTAATCCAACCCAAATTCGAATCAAGGACCGCTCCAACATCATCCGCCAGGGGCGCCACGAAGGCGGAGATGGGAGTAATCCCCACGGAAAGGGTTCCTATCGTCAGGTTCTGCGCCCCCAAGTTCACCGCACCTCCCGTCAGATTGATTGTCCTGCCGTCGTTCGCGAGGGACAGGATCGTCGTGGTGTCGGTCATCCCTGGGCCCGCAAGCCGCATGCCGGGGGTCAGACCGGACGTAGAGTCCACCGAGACTACATCGGCCGCATGTTGCAGCTTCACACTGCCCAGTGGTATCGCCGTCGGGAAATAAACCAGCGCGATGTCGGGGTAACCGGTAAAACCGTTCTGCGCTCCTGCCGAAAGTACCTGTCCCGAGTTTGAGCGGGCGCCATCCGTTGGCAAGACGTTTGATCTTGCGAGCATGATCCTTTTTTTCACGTTATCACGGGCGGCCACAACCATGGTGGTGGGAAGGAACGCACTCACCGTGCCGATCATTACCGGACAACCAACAACGAGGTCGTCAGGCAGATTTGGAGCGAGGCCTGATGATGGATCTTTGAGACTGAAGGTTAGGTAGTTAGACGACCCACCAATGATGCCAGTCAAGTTCCATAGCTCATTCTGGAGCGTCCCGTACACCTGCCGCATGAAAGGCACCGCGTAAAATGGATAATTAGAACCTGAAATGGGTTGAGAAAGGCTAACTGTGGGGGAGGTAGGACTTGCAGTCGGGGAGGTTACACTTGGTTCCCAGTCAACAGAAGTGATTGTTGCTCCGCCCGGTGAGCCGATGTTCTGCCCAGCGATCACCATGTCTTTGAACAACGCCCGCGCCACCGTTGGATCAAACACCAACGTAGTGCTGCTGCTACCCACCTTCGGTCGCACGGTGTAATACTGAGGGTGCACCCACAACGTGAGCCCTCCAGTCGTGGATGTTGCGGTTCCACCGATGGTCAGGGTATTGCCAGTGCTTGAGTTATTGACCGCGATGATCTGATTTTCACCGGTCGCCTGCGGAATAGGCACCCCCTTGGAGTACCAGTCGCCCATCAACGACATCCCAGCGGTCAAGTTCAATTTTTTCCACGGCTCTAAAGTGTAGGGAACCGAGGTCTGCGCGGCGCTCAACACGGTGATCCCCTCCGTTGAAATAATCCCATCCAGGACAGCGAACCCAGGGATCGCGGTGATCGTAATTTTGTTGGAACTGTCGGCAGGCAGCGTGGTGTTTGTATTGATTTGAAAAGTGGTGTCGGACAGCACTTTCTTTACGATCGTCCCAAATGGCAGGCCTGCGCCAATCAGCACCATGTCTTCAACAAGACCCGCCGTGGAATCCGTGACAATGATGTCGGAGCCCGAGTTAAACTGACAGTCCCTCACTGGCAAATAGCCATAGCCAAAATAAAACAGATCCGTGGTTGCATTCGTGACTTTGTTGGTGAGGAAAAAACCCCCATTCGAGTTCGAGCGGCTCGACACCCGCGTGTTGAAGGGAACACCCGGCCCGGTGGCTGTCATCCCCGGCAAAACTTCGGGGGAAATCGGCGTAGTGTCGGACGCGACGGGTCTCACAAATTCATTGGACGCAAAGGATGTGAGCGTTCGAGCATTGGAGCCATAGATCGCGTAAATGGTCGGAGAAAGCGTGGTTGCACTCGCGTTCAGCTGGCCCCCCCCCCAAGACCCCAGTCGAACGGTATTGTTTTGCAAATAGCCCAACAGCAGTGGGGAGACACGTGGCAGGTTCGGCCCGCTGATGTGCATCTTGGTCGCAAGCATGGTTCCGTTGTCTAGAGCTTGGAGTCGGCTCGTGCTTTGAAGCGTGATATCCGGGCTGCCGGCCGCCGTCGTACCCACCGCGATCCTGTCAAATGTCGGGATCACCGCGAGCGTGACTTGTGCCGTCTGGTTGACGGTTATCGTCGCAGGCTGACTTAGAATCGCAGACCTGGTGCTAGGCAGCGAGGCAACGGTGGTGCCCGGTGGTATGCCTTCGCCCACAACGAGCATTCCAACGGCGACCCCGCCGTCCCGAGAGACGTACGATATCGACTTGGACCCCACTTCCATCGAAACATTGTTCATCCTCGGGAAGAATGGTGAATAACTGAAACGTATTTCCTGGTTGTTGGCCGCCGAGGCGGTGACTGGCATGGATAAGGAAATACCGGTGTCCGAAAACGAACTGATGAATGCCCCCGCAGGAATCCCTGGCCCCGTCACCGTCATGCCAAGTCCGAAGCCGTTTCTCGAGGAGGTGAACGAACTCCCGGTAAACAACGTTCCCGTCGACATGCTGATATTCGTTCCGGTCAAAATCAGCGGCGGAAAAGACGTCCCAGTAAGCGGGGGTTGATTCAAGAGGAACTGCGTGGCGCTTTGCACCGAACGCACCACGGTGTTTGCAGCCAAACCCGGCCCGTAAACTGTCATTCCTTCACTGAGGACCGTTCCAGCCACGATTGCGTTGACATTATGCTGCACGGCTAATGACCCCCCATAAATTCTAGTGCCGCTCACCACCGAATTCCCTGACCTCCATTCCCCTGCCTGGCTGACCGGCCCGGCCTCCAGGACGTCAGAGGCATTTAACGTCACTGGATCTTCCAAGGTCACCTGCACATTGCTGTCGACGCTCTGGATGGTTCCTATTTT
>JACCEC013060570.1_pt1 | contig 34291 bp, 36 predicted proteins | sample 7450121 | NCBI WGS metagenome assembly JACCEC01 (sample SAMN15323455, study PRJNA562643) | freshwater metagenome | isolation source: river surface water | place: USA:Blue River Watershed | collected 2017-08-18 | reverse complement strand
AGTGATGTGAGTTCAATTTGATTAAAAAATATAGATATGAAAGATAAAGATTGAGAAAAGGATTATGAATTGTGAATATGAATGATAAAATAAAAAGATCATTTGTTCAAGAATCGATTGAACTCTTTATCAATGAAGTGAAGAAAGATGACACACAAAAGAAGATAAAAACATATATTATTGAACCATCCTTCTCCTTTATTTTCGATCGCCTTTATCCCTATATTCTCTTAACTTCATTCATCTTTATACTCCTCCTCATTTTAACCATCCTCATTCTATTCTTCCTATTGCGAAATAAATTATAATCCCGACATGCCAAAATATTATCTCACTTCACATTAGAAACAAATCACTTTTCACTTTCATCATGGGCTGCGAATCCACTTGCTCGGCATTAGAAACATCTCAACTTCTCCAAGGTGGCGCAAAGAAGAAGCGCCCACTCAACGCTTGGATGATCCTCCTCCTTCGCCTTAAAAAGGAGAATCCCGATAAGTCCCTCAAAGAGGTGATGAAGATCGCCAAGAAAGAGTACGCGAAGACCAAGGGTACCACCGAGAAGAAGAAGACCACCACTTCGAAGTCAAAGAAGAAGGCTACTACTTCGAAGTCAAAGAAGAAGTAAAGGCCAAATTGAACCAAGATTGATATAAAGAAGATAATATATTTTATGTACACTTTTTCTTGATACACTTTTCACTCTTTACACGACTTTTCATTACTTCTTTCGACATAATTGACTCTTTAAAACAATCTTGACTACTCTTCTTTTTATTTTTAATACACTTCACATAAACTTTACGCGTTTGTTTGGTTGTTTCATTTAACTCTTTTTTACACTTCTTTTTACTACATTCAACGACTTTCTTTATCCTATTTTGCTCGTTTGGCGAAAAGATCTTAAATAACGCATCCATTTTATACTCTATTTTTAATAAATATATTATAAAAATAAAAATTGATTTGAATCGTATCAATATAGAGGAATTGAATAAAAAGATTTATAAAACATAAAACGTAAAATATGGTCTTTCGCTATATTGAGAATGATATTGACGCACGATGTCTGTATGATATCTTTACGTCAACGATTACCAAGTATAAGGATGCGAATTTGTCGGATGAAGAGCTCTTTCGACGCATTGAAGATGAGTATTATATTCAATATGTTGTTCAAGATGTGATCAATCAAATAAAGATGGATGAAGATGACGCGGGTTTTGTGCTCACGTATCACGATTATGATGGAAATGACGGTTATGATAACTAAAATCATTTAGCATTAACCATTTAGCATTAACATATATTCAAAAATACCATTTTTATAAAAGTATTTTTTATAAAAACAAACAAAAACACATAAAACAAAATATCGATTTTATCGATGATTATTGATCTAAGTAAGATATATATGATTTTGCGATCTTCTTATAATCTTTCTTCTCTTTTGCCGATTTACGTTGATAAAAAACAACCATTCGCGCTGTTGCATAAATGCGTTTTAGTTTAGCTACGTGTTTCGCTATAAATTCCCCATACAACGCATCCCAGATTTCACACCATTTATTATTTGAATGTGAATGTGAACATGTGTAATCACTCATATTGCGTATATAATTGCTTGATGAGAAGTATGGACGCGTCATCATCTTTCCACCATCGGCATATTGACTCATTCCATACACATTGGGTGTCATCACCCACTCATACGCATCGATCGTCCACTCCATAAAGATCTTAAAAACATCATGTGGATTCGTCTTTAATAAGAAGAGCACATTTCCAAGTACCATCAACCGTTGTATATGATGTACATATCCATACTTTCGGATGGTTTGAATCGCATCATCCACCGGGGGAATCTTCGTACTTCCGTGCCAAAAGTGGGCATATGGAAGTGGTCGCGTATGTTTCATCGCATTCATCGCGGCGATCATCTTATAATAATCGAGTATGCTCATATTTGGGTTTCCATATTTGGTCGCATAAATCGCATATACATAATTCCTCCACCCAATCACTTGGCGAATAAAACCCTCATATGCGGGAAGCGGTACGCGATCTTTCCACTTGGCCACAATGGCGAGCACTTCGCGATCCGTAATTAAACCGATATTCATCATGGGTGAAAGGACGGAATGAAAGAGGAATTCGGAGTGGGCGATCTTTGCGTCTTGCGAAATGATCGCATCTTCATAAAGGCCAAAGTGGGCAAATCGCTTTTTACAGAAATCAACACACCATGCGGCGGCATCTTCATGGGTGATCGGATAAAGGGCGGCAACCTCTTCATCAAGTATTCCTTCATTCTTAGGGAAATGTTTTCGCACATAGGCACACGCTTCATTCATATACTTCGATTTGGATCCTAATCCTGATTTGGATGGAAGGGGTGGAATGGCCGGCGCGTTGGTGCCATAAGGTTTCCGATTTTCCGCGTCAAATGACCACTTCCCACCAACAGGATCGCCACTCTTCGTGATGAGTATATCAAGTTTTCGCCGCATATATTTATAAAAATTCATGAAGTTGAAACGCTTTCCATTCACATAATAGATGGAAAGATTCTCATATGCCTCGTCGCGGGTAATCGCGAAATTTTGTGAAGCAAGTAGTTGAACACCATATGAAGTTAGAAGGAGTTCGAGAGAGTGATCATTGGGGTCATATGCGTCAATGCGATCATGTTTTTTTGCCAAATTTTGATAAAATGTGTGATTTACCTTATGGAATTCGACATAAGTGATCTTCGTTTTTCCGCGTACACTCTTCTTGATATAATCATGATAATACTTCATGGATGCGCGATGATAGGCCAATTTCAGTTTATGAAAGGCATAATCGGTAAAGTATCGCGGCTCTTCGATAAGATAGATATGATTGTAAGATCGCACGAGATCATGCTCTTTAAATAAATGAATGGGAAAGAGGAGGAGTGCGGAACTCATGGATCGCTTTAAACGTATCTACTTTATCTACTTTTATTTTTTGTTTCTCTTTTTGATTTTGATTTTGATTTTGAAAAAGACGATATAGATCTTTCTTTTCTGAATAAAGAGTAGGAACTCGAAAACGTTTATTTGAAATTGAAAATGATGCTTTTATGTAATGATCTATTACATAAAACGTATTATGAAGCGATGTTTCACATTCAAGAGTATAATCGAGTAATGGAAGAAGATGGATCGCCCAACAAGAAGGTAAGTCTCATCATTTCGCAAGTAAATGAAAATAAGAAGTTCGTAAAGCACGTTTCGATGAAATCATTCTTCTATATTCATTTATATACACGCAATCCGGAAATGAGCCGGCGTTTAAACCGCATTTTACAATGCCCATATGAAGGAGATCGCCGCCATGAAACCGCGAAGTATTTAGAGGAAGTGATGCGTGATCCCGAGAACACAAAAGAGTTCATCATCACACATATTTATCAAGTATAATATTTATGTTTATGAGTTTTTTTGGGGGTGGGGGGTGTTTTTTCTTTTTTTTTTCTTTTTTAGGGTGGTTATGGAAGGTGTAAAAGGGGTCTCCTCATCATCGTCATTCTCACTCACACAGCACATCACTCACACAGGGATCAACACACAGGTGTCAACACCTACCAGGGGCATTTTACGCCATGGGGCGAACCTCCCGGATAAGGGCAGCATACTCCTCGCCATGGCTACGGATGTACTCATCATGCGAACCGTCGAGGATCCACGCAGCCCAGTAGGCCACGACGGACAGATTAAAGTGAACCGACTCGTCAAGCGCACGGCAGAAGAGGTAGCGGACATCCGCAGGCTCACCACGAAGGTGGGCATAGGGGCAATCCTCCATCTTTACGTAAGGCAATGCCGCAATCGCAGCACGCAGAGCGACAACGGAAGGCATCTTAGCACCAGCAAGGCGCTCCTCGCGAGGAGGCTTGGGGAAAAGGGTACGGCATACAGCCGCATCAGCTCCGCCAGCAGTCTCATCAACCATCACAATCGCCTCGTCATGAGGCGGGGGAATGTAAGCAGGGAGCTTGGGAATGGGGGTCGCGAGACCCGAATAGGTCAGAGGAGCAGGCTCCTCAGCAGGGTTTTGTCCACGGACACGCTTCAGAAGAGGCGCACCAGCAGTAGCGGTCTTAGTAGCAGGAGTGTTCATCTTTTTTAAATAGAATATCAATCCGATTGATAGTATGTATATTGTATCAAAAAATTTAAAATGATTTTAACTGTCATTTTTTTTAAATCTACTATTTTTCAAAAATGCTTCTTTGATCATTTTTTTTAAATCTACTATTTTTCAAAAATGCTTCTTTGATCATTTTTTTTAAATCTACTATTTTTCAAAAAATGCTTCTTTGATCATTTTTTTTAAATCTACTATTTTTCAAAAAATGCTTCTTTGATCATTTTTAAACGTTTACGTGTAAAGTGAACTTCCAATCAGAATATCTATATTTTATAAGTGTTTTTTGGGCTTAGAGCCTCTTTATGTTTTTTGGGGTATAGATTTTTTCTGGGTTTTTCTTTTTATAGTACTCACTCACTTACTCACTCACTCGCAAACATCGTCCAGTTTCTACTGGTTCTCCTCGGGGAAGAGCTCACGCTCCACCGGCACAGTCGCCTCAGCCACGGGTGCGGCCTCGGCAGCAACAGGTGCGGGCGCAGCCACAGGAGTCGCCAAACCGGAATAGGTCAGAGGAGCAGGCTCCTCAACGGGGCCTTCTCCGCGGACACGTACCAGGCGAGGCGCAGCAGGGGCATTCCTGAATGCTTCGTAGTAGGCGGCGATCACATCATGTGTCGTAATCGACTTACCACTGTTATTCACAGTGGAACTCCGAGTCAAGGCCATGAAGTCCGTAGGACGATTGCGCATGAAAAGCATCACGTTATCGATCCAAACAGCGGTACCCATGGCACTACGTGCCATGTTTTCCACAGTCTCATTGTCGTCGTCCTCATTGCGATGGAACGCATTGTTGGGAGGATATGTGCGGATAAACTCGATGAGCCGTCCGACTTCCTCAGGTGAAAGCGTGTGAAGAACGTTGCCGCCACTCGTAGAAATCACCATTGAACCGTCAGGGTTAAAGAGCACATGCTTGTTTTCGCGGAGAGTCTCCTCGATCATAGCACGCATACGCTCATCCTCCTGATCAAAATGATACTCGGCGTTCATTCTTTTTTGAATTATATTTCATAAAAGCAGCACTCTATCTATATGAGAATAAATGTGTCAATTTTTTTTAGACTTATTTACGTTCATTTTCCACAAGTGTGTAGAGATGATTTATTTCAGCATAACATACTTCATGTTGGCTTGGATTCGAAATCGCCTTATTCAGCAATTCGGCAATCCGCCAAAAATGGGGGTTGATCTTATTCAGCGTATCTAAAAAGTCATATAGCTCACTCTTCGGGATCAATGTACCCATCAAGTTAATAGTATTTTCGGTTTCCATCTTGCTTTTTTGTATATTTCAATATATACATTTATCAAAAAAAGAATGATCTTTCTTTCATTTTTTTATTTCTTTATTTACGTTCATCGATTTTGATATTTTGGTTTATATTCTGGATTTGTATTCTGGATTTGTATATTTCACATAGAAATCCAAATATTCTGGATTTGTATTCTGGATTTGTATATTTCACATAGAAATCCAGATAAGGTACATTCAAGGTACATTCTGTACCTTATCTCGATTTATACATGTCCATAATCTCTTGACGTAAAGCCGATCCGTACTCCACTACCGGTTTGGGGTATTCGACATTTGGGTATTTATCACACACATCTCCCCATTGATGTATTTCCGAAGCAGGCAGATCCTTCAACTCCGGTATCCAGCGTTTGATATACGCTGCATCTTTATCAAATTTCTCGCTTTGTGTCCATGGATTCATAATCCGGTAATACTCGCCCTTATTCTCTCCCGTCGACGCCGACCATTGCCAATTCCCATTGTTTACCGGAGCATTGATATCCACCAACTTTCGAGAAAAGTACTCTTCTCCCCAACGCCAATCAATACCCAAAATCTTCACCAAAATACCCGATGTGATCAATCGCGCACGATTGTGCATATATCCCGTCGCATTCATCTCACGCATTCCCGCATCCACCGCCGGAAAACCCGTGCGTCCTTCACACCATGCCTCAAAGAGCGATTTCTTATTCTTCCACTTAATATCATCATACTCAGGCCACATGTTCTTATTCTTTCCCTTGTAATTGATCACATGAGGAAAGTGATATCCGACGTAATACCAAAACTCGCGCCATAAAAGCTGATCATTCAAACCGGATTTCCGCCCCAATGTATCGGCAATCTTCCAGAAACATTCACGAATGGAAACACATCCAAAGTTGATATATGCGGATAAGTGCGTGGTCGATTTCGAGAGCACATTTCGCTCATCTTCATACTTCTTGAAATCACCCATTTTGGAAAGTTTCTTTAAGCCCTCTTTGCGGCCTCCGCGAAAGGCGATCGACTCATTTGATACATACAACTTCTCGATCTCTTCGCGATCGACGCTATATTTAAAATTATCTTTCTTAAAATTCACACACTTCTTCACCACTTGCGCATGTGAGCACTTTACGGGTTTGGGAATATCGAATTTATAGGCATTATTCTTAAATGGTGTAAATTTCGTATATGGTTTTCCATCTGCCTTCAAAAAGGTGTTCATTGGCATCAATAAGTAATCTTCGAACTCATTGTGAAAAGCGACACCCACGCTGTCGCAATAATCACGTATGGCACTGTCTCGGTCGATCGCATAGGGAGTATAATCTTTATTTGTGAAGATGGCATCATACTCATACTCTTTGCGCAACTCTTTGAGGGCTTTCACATTATCGGATTGAAGAATAAGAAGACCATGGGGTAAGAGTGCGTTTAATTCATAAAGGGATTCAACTAAAAATTGGAAAGCATTGTCGGAAAAGTAAGGGTTTTCACTTTTGCGCGATTGTTCCGGGGTAAAGATGAAAACCGGTAATACACATTCCGATTTCTTTAAACACTCCATAAATCCAAGATTGTCATCCAAACGATAATCTCGGCGGAAAAGAAAGATCGATTTCGCCATTTTCTCTTTTATTTCTCTCTCTTTTATACTTTTATATACTCTATATTTAGAAGTATATAAAAAGAATATATGAATCGTTCTTCAAATCGCACGAAAGATATTATTCAACAAATCAAACAGGTATTGCGTAATCGTAATCGTATACCACGTCGCGGAATCACATTGAGTTCAAATGATGATTATATCAAACGTTTATCTCGGAAAGTTGGAAATGAAAAGGAGAGTGTATTGCCACCGGAAGCATACACCATTTATTTACAATATGTAAAACTCCGAAAATTATCAAATGAAAATGAGAATGAGAATTTGAATCGTAGTGGATATACCGAAGTGAATAATAATAATAACAATTCTCGTTTAAATAAAACGATCTTGGCAACACCTCGCACAACCACACCGACTACACCTCCTCGCTCTACGCCACGGTCAGCTCCACCCACCGTTTTAGCAACACCGGCAAATAACAATCGATCACATAGAACACCTCTGCTTCCATCCACCGTTTTAGCAACACCACTGAATAACAATCGATCACACAGAACACCTATGCTTCCATCCACCGTTTTGGCAACACCGCTAAATAACAATGGATCCAGGAGCATACCCAGAAGTACAAAACGACTATTCAATAATTATGCAAACGCTTCTTCATCGAGATCAAGTAATCCTCGAAAAAAGAGATGAGTTAAAAATAAATAGAATCATTAAATAGATATTATCAAAACAATGGTGTTAAAGAGTGTTCACGAAAATAAGTATCAAATATGTTTCATTTTACTCGCCAGCATTATCTTCTTATCCTATATGTTATATTCACAAAATTTAACACTTTATGATCTCTATTTCGTGCGTTTTACTCTACTTGTTCAACTTATCACATTTACGAGCTGTTTCATACATCAAAATGCGTCATTCATTGTTATATGCCACTATTTATATTGTATCATTGTGCTCTTCGGTTTATTTTTAACAAATAAGAAACTTCTTATTTACTTTCTGATTGTGATCATCTATAATCTTTATATTCTCATCATTTATAAAAAATGTATTTTTGATTCACTCCAATGGAATCACACATGGATCGATTCAATCGACCCCAAATATTATTTCTTCATACTTTTCCTACTCTATCTTGGCAAACTCGCATTCATTTTCGCCAACTCCGCCTCATAAATGCGCTTTCTCAGCTTCGTGGTGCTCCATCCATGACTCGCCCGATCATGGAAGTGTATCGGTGTGGGTAAGTCATATCCCGTGAATTGCTTTCCTATATAATCATCTCCTAAAATGCGCAGATCCGCATGGAGGGCAGCAAGTCCATCATATAGTTCCCGCTCTGTTGTGTAAATAAAGATTTTATCTACATACTTTGACGCTTCCACCAAGATCTTTCGCTCTTCAAAAGATAAGATCGGCTTATTCTTCTCCGGACGATCCACTGTTGGATCCGTTTGTAAAAAGGCGACCATCAAATCGCATCGTTCTTTGCCATCTTTGAGCATGAGTGTGTGTCCAGCATGGAGAAGGTCGAAACATGATGCGGTGGTACATATTTTCTTATTTGCGTGCTCAGTGCGATATGCGCGAATCTCTTCAATCGATGATGATGTGAACATTCTTATATACTCCTTCAAATGATCTTTTTTATCATACTTTTACGAAAAGAAGAAATACTCACTTTTATTCATTTTGATATAAAGGAAATTCGATAAATATATAAATATATATCTTTTATCTTTCACACATTTGAAGAGAAAATGCTACCATGTCGCAAGTGTCATGCGAAGTGTGAACCTTCGGAATTACACAGCATATGTTCGAAATCGGAGAATCATGAGATTTGGTGTAATACATGTATCATTGCCGCGTTGGGAATGAAGAGTACGGTGGAAGTGATTTGCCGTCTTTGTAAATCAACATCGATCCTCCAAGGAGATGTCGTACAAGTGGTGGAGAAACATCAAACATATACCTATATGGATGGTGAAATTCATGGAAAAGGTATCGAAAAGAGATTTAAGGTGAAGATCGATGATTATACATATGAAGATCGGAAATCTGTTGCTGATTATGATCGCGGCCGCATTCATGGTCTTTATACCGAGTATGATGATTGCGGGAATAAACGTGTCGAAGCACATTATCAATGTGGCGTGCTTCATGGTATTTGTAAAAAGTATGGGAAAGGAAACGTGATTGCGTCGATGGAAGAGTATGTAGAAGGGATGCTTCATGGGATTCAAAGTTATTATCGAAATGGTAAGATTGATCATGAGATCACTTATACGGATGGTGTCAAAAATGGTGCTTATACATACTATTGCCCCATTACAGGTGCCATTTCGCGAATTGATCAATATAAGGATGATCAAATGGTGGAATCGATAACCTATTATATATCACATCGCACGAAAGAGTCGCAAGCATCGTATAAGGATGGAAAACTTCATGGTTTTATGATCAAATATGATAAAGAGGAGAATGTGATTTCATCCATGGAATATAAAGATGGACTTCCGTACAATGGGAAGTATATTCGCATGGAAGGCCAGGAGCGCATTGACGACTCCCTGCTACTCTGCGCTCGATCATTTGTCCCTAATGATCGAGCCAGCAGAGTAGAAGAGTTTTATAAAGATGGAATGATTGAAGGAACTGCGTGTGTATATTTGGGTAAAACGGATCAACTAATCCGTAAAATCCCCTATGTGGATGGAAAGATCGAAGGCATTGTGGAAGAGTATGATATGTATGGAAATATTCTTTCATCCACGGAGTATAAAGATGGAAAGATGAATGGAGAGCGTCATGAGTATGTGTATAAACGCGCGCTTCAATCCTTTTCACTTGTGGAGAAACCAAAAGAGGAGACGCGCAAAGAGGAGATCTTCATGGATTTTGAAGAGAGAGCAAAAATGATCCAAAATTCTGTGGAATATTGTGATAAACATGATCATCTATTCAGCACCAAACGCGGAATGGGATCATATGCGTATATCAATGCGCTCTCTTATGATGCTATGTCGCAATTAGATGAGCAATTTAAAACAAATGAAGCGGAGAATGCGTGTATGATGGATGCAAATGGTGTAGATCTATTTCTACAACGGAAATTGGAAGATGGAAAGATCGGATTTTCGTGAAAACGCGATCATTTTGTGTGATTGATAATTATATATATAATATATGATTATTTGATGATTTGATAATAAATGATTAAACAAATATTTCGAACTCCATGTTGATCTGACCTTCTGTGGTAAAAGGTTGCCATGATGAACTATGAACACCGAATGAGTTCGTATTGTTATTCGTGAAAGCGACGCGGAATGTAGTCGACGAGTATGGGATGATATATCCTCCATGTGTTGACCAATTTGCCGGTTGAACAATACCACCTGTCATCGAGATCAAATATGGCGCCATGGCAGATACGGATGGCGACCAGAGTGCTCCGGTATAAGTGGGATTATAGCCCGATGCGGTGTTAAAAGTGATTCCCGTAGGAAGTGTGTATAAATAATCACCACTACCCGCAGTACCAGCAGCCCATCCAAGACGATAGCATATGCGGCGCTTATCACCAACCGATCGATAGTTGATTTGATTCATAGTGCGAGTACCCAGTGTGGGGGCAGATGTGGTGGCGGATACGGTGATGCTATTTTGGAAAGTTGTAGGTGTGTTAAACGAAACGACGGAATTATTTTGGTACACATTTCCGGTAAAGTATAAGTTGGTGGTATCGAGACGCGAAATACCGGATGCGAGGTAATTTTGTGAAAGGAGTGTCATATTTCCCATGGTGTAAGAGTAGAGGTTGGTACAATCATACAATAAAACTTGTAATGAAGATACCGCACTATTCGATATATTCACATTGCCAAGATCGCATCGGATGAAGTAGATGACACCCGCAAATGTATTGGGAATGGTGATCGATGTTGCGAATGAGCACTCTTCAAAGATGATGAAGTTTGTTGTGCTACCTGTAAATGTGAAACCACCCTCAAACATCATCTTATGGAAGTAATGGCGACCCAGCGTCCCAGCAATCGTCGTCATACCCTTCACTTGTAATCCCGTGATCTTGATACGCGTGGATGACGCACCACTGATTTGAATACCACGACTTCCCGGCAACATCGCCATGATAGGCAGTTCTGTGAGAGTTGTGCCACCGGGTATGGGGCCGATTAAGCCGATATTGATGCGACCATTGATGAGGAGATCGGTACCACCATAACTGCCTGAACCGATATAGACGATAATGCCTTGGGCAGCGCCGGAGGCGTCAAGGGCAACTTGAATGTCGCGATTATTATCGTTTGCATAGTACGAGTTTGTGTACAGAAGACGTTCATATTTATCAGGTGCGTCAGAAATGTTTGAAATCGCACTAAACAGATTTCCATTTTGATATATATTTCCATTATTTATATTGATATTTCCGATCATATCAAGGGCATACTGCGCACCAGGGATCTTGCCAATACCAATGCGATTTTGATTTCCTAAAAGATAGAGACTACTTGTTCCCACTTTGATATTGCCATTCACATATAGATTCCCACTCACATTTCCACTCCCAATCACACTCAACGTATATTGTGGATTATTTGTACCAATACCCACGTTTCCAAGATTATAATAGATCTTTTGTCCATTTTCAGACCAAACAGATTCTCCTGTAGCACCCGTATAACCGGTGTATCCCGTATAACCTTGTGCTCCTGTATAACCCGTAGGCCCCGTAGCACCGGTGAGCGATGCGCTTCCCGCCGCACCTGTGTAGCCGGTATATCCTGTATAACCAGTGGGACAGTTGATTTGAACGGGACGGCATGATCCATCTTTATTTGGATACACATAGTAAATCGGATTGCGATTGCAACTCATTTTCTTTTTTTTCTTCTTTCTATAATGATCAATTATATTTTTTAACATTTGATCATCAAACATATTTTCATAAAAACACGATTTTATTTATTTGGGTACATACACGGATTTGATCACAAAGGCAACCATCAGAATAAAGAGCAAAACCACCAGCCAATAAATCGTCGTATTATCCGTCAAGAAATCATTCACCTTCTCCATCGTACTCTTCTTCACTACTTTTCGTTTGATCACGCGTTTTGGGCGCTCTTCCACTTCAACATCACTATCCTCATCCTTGATACGAATCGCCGGTGTCGGTCTACCCATATGAGCTTGCTGTTGTTGTTGATATTGAGGTGGCGGGAGCATTGGTACCATCATTTGCGCAGGAACGGCCGGGAAAGTGGGCATCGGTTCCGCATAAGGTGGTTCAAAAGACCACATGCCCATGCCAGATGAAGGGTTCTGGTAATTCATACCATATTGGGGCATGGTGAAAGGGTTGTTGGGGGAGAACTGTTGGGCATAACCGCCACCCATACCTTGTGTCTTTGCCTTATATGCGGCATCTTCGATTTTGGATGAGCTCATACGGGGATCAACGCGAAGTTGAACACCGGTGTTTGTGTACACTTGAACGGGAAATTGATCATTGCTATGATTGATCGACATCGCATAAGGGTTTGTTGTGCTTGTATAGCCGGAATTACCAATATATTTATATGTGCTCTCGCGACTTCCTACAAATGTTTCTACATTGGAGGGTTGAACAGTATATCCGCCATTGGGATAATGGGATTGAATCATCGGATTGAAATCACCGGCACCTACGGAAGGATATGTTTGATTCATGGGATTTAGGTTGGAATATTGATTTTGAATAGGGACATCATAATAACCGGGATTAAAAACAGGAGCAGCTGGTTGTTGTTGAGGATATGAATAAGACATATTAAATGATCAATCTTCTAATATTTAAATATATAAAAATTTATATTTAATTTTTAAAAAGAAAGATATTCTCAATTTGCGCGTGAATATAAAGATTTGAAACGAAAAGAGTGTAAGAAAATATAAGAATGGAAAAAGAAAAGATCGAATCGTATCTCTCTATTTTGAAGAGTTATAAAAGAAGTAATAAAGATATACTCTTCTTTGAAAATGAAGATCAATATTTCATCTTCTCATTTACTTCACTCGAATCCATTTCAAAACTTCTCCGTATCGAAGAAGTGAAGAGAAAGAATTACTCTTATATTCAATTTCCTATCAAAGGTTCCCGCAAATATATCGACATTCTCAATATTCACGATTATCATGTTCATATCATCCGTAGTAATGATGCGGAAATAACAAAATATGAAGCCAAATCGATGATTGAGATCTATTTTGACTATGTTTCCGAGTATGAAGCAAAGTATGGTAAAGAGACCCTTGTACTCATCCAAGTCGGTGGTTTCTTCGAATTCTATGGTGTCGACAACGAGTCGGAGAAGATTGGAAATGCCCGCGTCATTGCCGATATGCTCAATATCACCCTTTCACGTCGCGATAAGAGCATATTGGAAAATAGCCGGAAGAATGCCCTTATGGCCGGATTTCCCATTGCGAATCTCCGCAAATATCTCCAAGTACTGATTCAACAATCATACACCGTCGTACTGATTGAGCACACTTCACCGGCACCTGATCCCCTTCGAGATATTACACACATTTACAGTCCATCCACCTATATTGATGACATTTATGGAGCACATGATGGAAATATGTTTGTATCGATCTATATGAGTGAGCATAAGGGAGTTTACTCATGTGGGATGAGTGCGATTGATGTTTCTACGGGTACTTCACATGTGTATCATGTGGATTCGGGATTTGGGATGGATAAACAAGCACTGCTTGAAGATGTTTATCGATTTATTGAGAATTTTAATCCAAAAGAGATCCTCTTCACATCTTTCAATCTCACCTCCTTCTCAAAGGGAGAGATCAATAAACTCTTCGGTTCATCCCATCGCGTCCTTCATAATGATTATAATCAATTGGATGAATCGTATCTCAAAGTGAGCTACTTGAACTCCGTTTTGGAGAAAGTGTATAAACATCATGGCATCCTTTCGGGAATTGAGTACGTACATCTCGAAAAGTATCCGGATACAGTCGTTTCATTTGTGAATGGGATTCAATGGGTATATGATCATGATCCATTTATCATTGAGAAGATCCAGATTCCCCAAATATATGAGTATCATAAACATTTAATCCTTTATCATAATGCTGCCTATCAGCTCAATTTGATCCACACACATAAAGAGGATACCAAATATAAATCCCTTTATGATATTATTCAAAAAACATCCACACCCATGGGGCGGCGGAAGTTGAAGTATGATCTACTCAATCCCATCACCAATATTGATCGATTGAATCGTTCCTATGAGAAGATCGCAAAGATGACCGATTATAAGTATATCGAAGGGCAACTGAGTGCGCTGGTGGATATGGAACGATATCATCGGAAAATGGTATTAAAGATGCTTCATCCCCAAGAGTTCTCTTCCCTCTACTATACGTATATTACTGTTTCGCAATTGATGGAGTATGATGGAATCGACTTAAATGATTATGATATAACGATTCAAGATAAGGAAGATATGAAGTCTCTTTTGAAGTATATTGAGCAAAATGTGGATGTGAAGGAGATGGGGAAGTATAATTTGAATGATATTACGAGCTCTTTCTTTCAGCATGGTGTTTCGAAAAAAGTGGATGATCTTCAAGCAAAGATCCATAGCATTGAAACGTATATGAATTCTGAGTGTACATTTCTAAATGATGAGATCAAGAAGCGCGAGCCTTCATGTGATGCCGCGGTAAAGATTGAAGAGACGGGTGGAGTCTTCTATATGAGTACAACAAAACGACGGAGTGAACTCCTTTCCAAAGAAACGGCGGCAAAGTATCAGATTAACAAAGGTACGGGAAGTAATGTGCGAATTACAAGTGATCTATTTATTCAACAATCCGATTTGTTGATCGCACATCGCGAAATGATGAAGAGTGTGATCAAAAGTACATATATACAATTCAAAGAGGAGCTTCTACTTCAATATGGGCAAATTATGGATAAAATATGTGTGTTTATTGCCGATTTGGATGTGATAAAAAGCCATAAAAAGTGCGCACTTTTGTACGGATATGTACGGCCTTCAATTACACCAAATGAAAATCGTTCCTATATAAATGTGAAAGGATTGCGCCATCCGATCATTGAAGTGATTGAAGATAGTAAAGCATATATATCGAATGATATTTCGATTGGAAATACGGAAATCGGTTTTCTGTTGTATGGTGTGAATGGTGTTGGCAAATCGTCGCTGGGTAAAGCTCTCGGGATAGCAATCATCATGGCACAAATGGGTATGTATGTTCCATGTAAAGAGCTCACATATTATCCGTATACGAAGATCTTTACGCGCATTAATGGAGATGATAATATATTCAAAGGGATGTCATCGTTTGTGGTGGAGATGAATGAATTGCGATCGATCTTGAAGTATGCAAATGAGCGGTCGATTGTGTTGGGAGATGAAGTGTGTAAAGGGACGGAGGAGACATCGGCTCTCTCGATTGTTGCATCGACGATTCAGCGCTTTTCGCAAAAGCGGATTTCCTTCATCTTGGCAACACACTTCCATAAATTATATGATCTTCTTCAAAACGGAAAAACACCGATTTCCGGTATCTCCTTTAAACATTTGAGCATTGAGATTGATAAGAAGAGCCGTGGCATCATTTATGGGCGGAAATTGATGGATGGAATGGGTAGCACAAATTATGGATTAGATATTGCGCGTTTTATTTTGGAAGATGAGGATTTTATGGTACAAGCGAAGTCGATTCGTGATGAGATCTTGGAAATTGAAGATAAGATTGTGAGCCCAAATGTTTCCAATTATCATAAAGATATGTATGTTCATGAGTGTGCGATATGTGGAAAGACGGCGATTTCAACACAATTGGATACACATCATATTATTGAACAACATGAATTTGATGAATATAAGATGAAAGATGGGATTCAAAAAGATGCCAGACACAATCTGGTTGTGCTATGTAAAGAGCATCATGATGCCGTTCATCACGGAAATTTGCGGATTCATGGATATAAAATGGGTGTTCATGGACGGATTCTCGATTATGAATTCGTGGAACACGTTGAAGAGAAGATCGAATTTGTTCAACACGTTCAACACGTTCAATATGTTGAAGAAGAGAAGAAAGAACCCGAAGCAAAGAAGAAGAGTGTTCATAAAAAGTATGATTCATCGATTGTAAAATCGGTGATAACATTGGGTGAAGAGTATAAAGATCAATTGAATCAAATCAAAATTGTACAAAGTATGATCAATCAACAGACTCAAATTGTCATTCCCATAGCAACGATTAAAAAGATGATCAGTGGGAATTATTGATCTCTGTTTTTATTTGTTGACGATATTTTTATTTTTATTATATGTAATAAAAATAGAGTATTTATATATATCTGAATTTCAATGGCGCTTTGTCAATATAAAGACGTTTTAGGTCGTCCAAAAGAGGGGTTTCATCGTCCCCGCTTTATGGGATTTGCCGCATATGATCTCTTTGGTACACTTGCTATTGCTGCGATCATCGCAATCTTCTTTTATCGAAAAACCTTTCTTATCTCTTTTATTGTTATATCGATCATCCTCCTTCTCTTGGGGATTTTTTTACATAAACTTTTCTGTGTCGAAACGACACTCAATAAAATGATCTTTGGCTAAGCGCTTAATCCGCATTAAGCGTGAGTTGCTTGATAATATCGTCCGCATGGAGCTCGGCAAGGGACGAGTTGCGGTTATTGCGACTACGCGACGATGACGACGAGGACGCCGATTTGACGGGTTGAGTGGGAGCTGAGCTCATCATGCGTTGTTGTTGAGCGGCCGCGGGGGGAGCGGGAGGTGCCGTAGCACGTTCTTCAACGACTTCCACACCGTCAAGCATTTGCTTCACTTGATTCATCTCCTCTTTCAGAGTTTGAACTTCGGTAAGTAGAATGGCAACAAGCGTAGTGAGCTTATTATGACTTACCGCAAGTTCATTCAGTTTCGAACGGGTTGCTTGGATCGCTTTGGCTTCCATCTTCTCTTTTTGAATCTCTTATCTCCTTAATCTTTCTATATTTTTTGAAGGATTCAAACGAACCCTTTTTCTTTTTTTCAAAAAGAAAAAGAAGAAACGTTCTTCGAAGATAGAGGAAAAGAAAAAGAAAAAAGAAGAAAATGTATTTCACATATGAAATGATATATATAATCCGAAAAAGTGATTTTGGTTTGATTATAAAAGAATTATATTCTATATCATTAGTACATTTGGCACAAAGATGATCATTCCGATTCGTTGTTTTACCTGTGGTAAAGTTGTTGCCCATCTTTGGGAACCTTATCAACAGCGCGTCCAAGAGATCGCCCTTTCCCATAAGAGTGAAGATGATAATCAACAGTATCGTTTTGTAAATGTTGAAACATTACGGCAAAAGACAGAAGAGGGCAAAGTATTGGATGAACTCGGTGTTCATCGCTACTGTTGTCGGCGCATGCTTATGTGTAATGTCGATTTAATGGATAAGATTTAATATTTCGTATTTTATATCATTTTATATTTATTTTTATTTTATTTTTCCATGTTATGTATAAATTTTTATATATAACATATAAAAAATCAAAAAAGTGATTTTGATTTTAGAAGAGTTGAGCATATGTAAGAGTAGAATATAAAATGTCTCAATCTGTCGAACCCCAGTTTAAGAGTGCCATTAAGGAGTGGTACAAGTGCGAATTGGAAGAGAAGAACTTGAAGGCGAAGCTGAATGACATCAAGAAGAATAAAGATGGTGTCGAAACGATCATTATTGAATACATGAAGAGCCATAATATTGAAGATAAGGATATTCATATTGGTGAACATGTTCTCAAATATACCGAAACGAAGAGCACCGAAGGAATCACCAAGAAGCTCATTTTGGAACGTCTTACCGAATATTTCCAAGGGAATCAAGAGGAAGCCGCGAAGCTTACCGAATTTATCTACGCAAATCGTAGCTCGACGGTGAAAGGAGGGATTAAACTCAAATGAAGGGAACCGCTTCGGTTCCCTTCGACCCTCCCGCGTTAGGGGTAAACTCCTAACAACCCCATAAATATATTTTATGAAACAAATAAATTCCTCTATATCAAAATCATAAATATCAATTCCTCTATATCCAAATCATAAATATCAATTCCTCTATATCAAAATCATAAATATCAAAATCATAAATATCAAAGCTCTATATCCAATTCAAATATAGTAAGTTCTCTATATCCAAATAAACGAATTTATCAGGAGGGGTTCGGCTGGGGAGGAGGATCCTCCCCAACCTTATATACGTTTATATATAGAAATATTTATATAATTTGTTTATATACATATATGACTTTTTTATAAGAGATAAGTATAACGTGTTTCATTATCATTAAAAATGACAAGTGATGAAGAGTATAGGAAGATCAAGAAGTGGGTTGCGATCAACAAACATGTGATTGAAGATATATATCAGCACTTTTTGTACATATGTAATGAAAAGTATCAATTAGATATATATCCTTCCAAGTATTTATATAATGATCTATGTATCTACTTTTATCATACATTGCGAGATGATTCCGGTTCTGTTTTATATGATGATTGTGATCGGATATCGGATCAAATATAAGCGTTTCTTTTTTGATAAAAGAATCATATATACTATATAGTATATAGTATATAAACCACACTTTACAATAAAATGAGCAAAAATCAACATATGAATATGAATTTGAATTTGTCCTCCTTCGCGGAGACGTCAAATGTGAAGATTGTAAATGATCGCATATCAAATATAATTTCTACTCGCTTGGCTGACTGGAGGTCAGCAGCGAGTAGCAGGGAGTCGTCAACCCAAGAGCTCTCCCAAAAAGAGATAATCCATTCAATCGTTCAAGATGAGTTTGATATTTGTTATTCAAACACCATTTCTGATGCGAAAGCCGATTTTGAAGATGATCTATACCATATCTTCGGCTTACAACTGGCTTCCAAACATAATGGTCAACCCGGTTCTCAATTACTTCAAATTATGAAAAAACACTCATGCCATTATGATACAATCAAACAAGATGTACATCGCAATAAATCACACTTCATCGAATCTTATTACTCCAAATAGGATCGTTTTATCTTTTATCTTTTATATTTTATTATTCTCATTGGATGGTAATCGTTTATATTCACGTGTAGTACGTGATGCGTTTCCGAAAGCACCTGATAATAATTCAATATTCAACGGTGAATCCCCCGAATCTTCATAAAGATTCATTTTACATAAAATGGGTATAATACCAATCATCAAGGATTGAATCGTAATAAAAACAGGTGCCATAATCGCCGCACCCTTCGTCCCTTTGCCACTATCCGGTTCACTCGATTCCGCCAAACCGATACACAATAAGATCATCACAACAAGTCCAATAATTGCGAAGATGATATGTGTGGTTAAGATTGCGTCGCTATGAAGAAGGGATACAAAGAGGTTCCATACAAATGCGACGGTAAGGATGAGATACGCAACGATGAGGAGAATATATCCAGAGTACGTGTGTAAAAGAACACGGCGATCGGTGTGCGAATCATTATACTTTTTAACAGAGAAGAAGTAGATGATTTGAACCAAACCAAAGATAAAGATGAGTAGCGAAAGGAACATAAATGTATAGAAGATCGATGTACCATAAAAGAATTCATTTATTTTGCGTACATATTGGGGATATGATCCATAGGTATAAGTGGTGATCGCAAAGAAGGCAACAAAGATGATGATGAAGAGGACATAGAGAGATATACCGAGTTTTCTCTTTAATGTTTGAAAGGTGTTATTTCTTTTTGAATTGGGTGAAGAAGAAGATGATTCTTCCTCCTCTTGAAATAAAATAGAACGCAATCTGGATGTCATCTTATGGAGCTCTTTTTAGAATAGTACTATTTAACATATAGAAATAAAAATAAAAAATTCGATATAATCATTCATAAAAGATCGATCATAATCATAGAAAGAAGGATTTTAATCATAGAAAGAAGGATTTTAATAAGATTAAGATTAAGATTAAATATTATAATTATAATTATACATAAAAGATGGAATTTTGGGTATACTTTATGGGGTCATTATATATGATCAGTTCACTCTTTCGATTTTCCAAAGTGTACTCCACATATATATTTCGGGATCGTGTGCGACAACAGCGAATAGAAGAGATGATCTACTCCACATTACATAGTTCAACACTTCTCCTCTTATCTGGATGTGCTCTTCAAGAGAATATATGTTCAACCCAACTTCAAGATCATGGGCGGATTTCAGAGATGATGAAGTTCGCAACGGCCTTCTCACTATCCTACTTTTCAATGGATCTGATTCAATGTATTTCAAAATTAAATATGATCTTTGTATTACATCATATATGTGCAATTCATCTTCTTTATATGAGTAGTCAAAAATTTAATCGCGTACATGAAGGCTCCTTTGTAATGGCTTACTTATTTCTTCTCGAATGGAATACTCCACTCATGAATTTGGGCACACTCTTAAAGATGATGAAATTTGATTACTATGTATACGGATCCGTTTGGGTATTACATTTAATCTCTTATACTCTCTGTCGCCTGATTATGATCCCATATATCACATACTACTATTATCACCACTACGGGATCGACTATTACCAACTTCCCAATTTGGCAATCATTTATGGGGGATCTTGCTATTGGGCGTATAAACAATTATGTGGCATTCAAAAACGGATTTTATGGAAAGAAAAAGAGAAAGGAGAAAGAGTGATTTATAAATAGGATTATATCATACAAATAACAAATGAATAACAAATGAATTAAAAATGAATATTTTTATTTGATTTTTGATTTTTGATTTTGTATTTTTTACGCACTCAATGTGCGCAGTACATCGTCAATCGTCTCATGATACATACAGAAGTTTGACACTTGTGCCATCGAGTAATAATCATCGCGGATCTGTGCGATCTCATGCGCGTAATCTACTGTGAGCTGATCCATCGGGATCTCATAAAAGTACGAAATATACTCTACGATGATCTTGCGCGATGGACGCTTCAACTCAATGTGAATATCCATGCGACCAGGGCGCTTTAATGCGGAATCAATCCGCTCGGGATAATTGGACGTCATAATAATAATACGACCCGGATGCTCTCCAATACCATCAAATACATTCAATATGTTCGAAAGAGTGAGTTTATCCTCATCCTTCGAAAAGTTGTACACACCTGATTCGGTCTTGGTATTGCTCTTCATAATCGCATGAGCAAGACGGTCAATGGAAGATGCGCTGGCATCTTCATCTTCGTTATCGGAATTGGTCGCACTCCGTTCAAGAACGGCTGAGCAAACGCAATCGATATCTTCGAAAACATAAATGCGCTTCGAAATATTCTTCTTGTTTATCTCTTGGGTAGAGAAGATCATCTCCAATTCGCGCGCACTCTTAATGCGATTCAAATCGATCACAACGATCGAATATCCGGTATATTGGGCGATCGCCTTAATGGTTGAAGTCTTTCCACCACCCGGTGTTCCATAAAGGAAGATGCCGAGATGATGAGGTAAACCTTGTTTCGCCCACTTTTCGGGGTGGTGAATGAAATCATCCACGCGTTTGGTCAGCTTTTCGCGGCCTTCAAAGAAGACATTCTCGAATTTACGGTTTGTGTGAAACACTTGCTCGTCAAATTCAGGAACAATCTTTCCATCTTGAAGGCTACATCCACGAAGCGTAAAGAGATACTGTTGATCCTTTGTCTTCGCTTCCTTGTACTGTTCATAATCGTTGATACGATCCTGAATGAACGCTTTCAATTGAACCATGTTTCCACCCTTGATAAAGAGCTTCATCGTATGGGTAATTGAATCACTCTTGGCATTATCACCCGTTTCGGACGTTGAGCCTGAACCGGAGGAGGCAGATCCCTTCTCCTGTGTACTCTTTTGAATATCACAGAAGCAGTAGATCTCCGCCGCACCATCTTTATGGAGCAGGAAAGGTTCCTTGGTACACGGGAGGTATACAGGAGATGATGCCATCGCCTTACGGAACTTCTCCACCATTTTATTCTCTTGGTCAAATAACATCGATTTATCTTGATCGCAAACTGCGTCAAAAACATCAGTCTCACTTAGAGATTGGATGCGTAGATCATTTGTGTCTTGCTTCTTTTGAATAAAATATAGAATCGCCAAAAAGGCGCGGCTGTAATCCATCTTATCTTTCATACGTTTTCCATATAAGAAGATGGGCACCATTTTAGCAATAAAGGAAATCTCCGGATGCTCAGGCTCCTTACGCATATACGTAAAGAGCTTCTGCGCCATCGATACCACATCAAACTTGGTATTATACCAGTTGATCAACGCCATTACAGCGGTTAAGACCATGGTACGTAAATACATATCGATGATCAGATTACCTGTGGTAAAATTACCAAGGATGCTGTTCATGAGAATCGTTTCGGACATCGTAAATCGATATGTGTTTTTAAGATATTTATATGGATCATTTAACGATTTGTATGGATTGAGAAAGTAAATTTTTATCTTTTGATGTTATGTTCTATTTATCTTTTTTTTTCGTAATCTTATTTTACGTTCTTCGTTCTTCTCTTTTCTATACTCTTCTTTTTTTACAAAGTGCGATAAAAAAAGAGAAAATAATCTTCTTCTAAAATAGAGGTTTCTGCTTTTTTATTTAGGAGTAGAAGTAGAATAAGAAATGTCCCGCAATATATATAGTAGTTTAGATGATGCGTTTCAGCCATTAAATCCACAACAACAGAAACAGTATATTGATCAACAGAAGAGCCGTATACAACAAGAGGAGAAGACGAAGAATATGTGGGCAAAGTGCGAAGAGCGCGATTTTTCGGATATTTATAATCGTATGAGTCAAGGGCAATCATTACCGCCTTATTGTGCCAAAGAGAATGATCAATTCAAAGAATTCCAAAGAAAAAGTAATGAAGATCGCGAATCGTATTTGCGCAATATGAACTCCACGCCACGTCCCCAAATATCGAATGATTACCAAAATATGGAATTAGGGATGTACCATTTACGGCACTCGGAAGAAGATCGCCAAGCATTGGTGAAAGTTCCGAATAGTCAAAAGGCATTTTTACAAAAGCGTCTTCTTGAACTCGAAGCTGAACTTAAAAAATATCAATTTTTACTCCGCACATTTGATGACGAACGTACCCCCAAACTGACCAACTCTCCATATTCAGAAGATACGATTGAAAGTTTTAGCAATATTGAACCTTCACGAAAGAGTGGGAGTGGGAGCAGTGGCGATGATATCATCGATTTGATAGTCCTTTTGGCCATCGGATTGCTCATCATCTTTGTTCTCGATTCCGTATTCAAAATGGGTCTTCATCGCACAAAAAAATAAAAAATACGTACACAAATCACATAAACGATCAAAGAGTTCTCTATTTTCAATTGAATATAAAGAACTTATCATGCCAATTTTTTCTTAAAATTGCCGTGGTAAATGGAGAGTTGGTTTGTTGGAGAAGCTATCAAAAAGCATATTTCGATGTGCGGGTGATTGAGCTTGTGGAGCGTTCTGATATTGTGGTCGAGAGAAGGATGGAGCGGAAGCCATCATACGATTAAATGTCGATGTTTCGCGATATGTTTCTTTGGGTGCTTCATATGAAGGAAGAGCAAGACGAGATTGTGGAGGTGATGATTGTTTGGCATTGTATAAATAATTCCCCGCACCTTGGAAATTCTCAATTGGGCGATATTCGATCATCGGGGTGGTGGCGGCGGGTGCTTTTGGTTTATGAGTGGGTAAATCGGTAATGCGAAGATTTGGCTTAGGGACATTCCAACAAATGAAGATGAGGAATGGATCGACATACTTGGCACTGAAACCTTTTTCATGTAAGTTATTTAAGACGAAGATGACACAATCTTTCATATTATATAAGGGTGTTCCATAAATGTATTCAGGGACTTCATAGAAACAGTAGCTCTCTTCATTGACGGCGCACTGCTTGATCTTTTTATATACTTTTCCTAAAATCGATTTATAAATATGAAGACGTCGTAAATCTTTTTCACGCTGTTTATTGTGAATATCACTCACACTAAATGTAAAATCATTATCATCTAAATCCTCATACTTCCCATAGTAATCCACATAATCAATATCCATCTTTGATCAAAATTCTATCTATATAGAGAGATTTTTTTTATATTTACCAAACTTTTCGTTTCAATGTAATTGACACTTTCTTCATTATAAATAAGAAGATAGAAGATAGAAGATGGTGAAGTACGAAGAATTGGTAATTAGTAGCGGAGGTGTATATATCGTCCATTTCGTCGGCGCATTACGCGCTCTTCATTCATACTTCCCAATCAATCGCTTTAAGTACTACACCGGATGCTCCGCCGGTGCGATATTATGTCTACTTCTTGTATGTGGATATGATATAGAAGAATTATATGATCTAATTCTTAAAACAGATATTACAGAGTATCAAGATTTGAAGATCGCACATTTTCTCGAATCCTATGGATTTGATCATGGTGAAAAAGTTGGTGAACTCTTTAAAACACTCTTAAAAGCAAAAGGATTCCATGAACATATCACCTTTTTAGAACTCTTTGAATATACCCATAAAGTACTTACCATTTCCGTATCCAATATTACAAAAGAGTGCGCGGAGTACCATAATATCTTCTCCACACCTTACGCAAAGGTGATCGATAGCGTTCTTATGTCAATGAATATACCTATACTCTTCAAACCCATTCGACGTACAATCACTTATATGGGACAATTACAAGAAAATCACTATTATGTAGATGGTGCCATCTTCGATCCATTCCCATGGCGCGTGATGAAACGGGTAATGCCACATAAGAAATTGGGTATCTTTCATTATCGTCAACGAAATGAAGGAAATCATTCACCACATATAATGGAGTCATTTCAATCATATTTTTTACATCTATTATCGATGGTGGAACGTGATATGATGCGCGAGAAGTATAAACATATCAAAGATAAACAAATCTTCTATATCGATGATCCGAATATTCATATGATCGATTTTCAAATGAGTGCGGATATGAAACGTGTATATATCAAAGATACCGAAAGAAAGTTTGAACTCTTCTATCTTGCCAAAGAGCGCACTCATTACTTATCCCAAAAGTACTTTAACTTGTGGCATTATAAAATGAAAATGAAAATCAAAATCAAAGAGATGAAATAATCATCGAATTACTCTACTCTTTACTACGCAAATATTGAAGGAAACCGGCTTTGGAGCGATCGCCATCATACTCCTCATATTCCGCCTTCTTCCCCACTTTGGGCATACCACCCTTGTAATAGCGAATCGTGGGGAAACCGCTAATCCCCTCTTGCTTCACCAGCGCCGCATGTTTCGCATCTTCCGCATCGATCATGACGATTTGAATCTTTCCCTTGTACTCAGCCAGCGCCTCTTCCAGGAAGGGCTTGGTGCGCTTACAATGACCGCACCAGTCGGCATAGTACATCACAAAGGCGGGGGCGGCGCCATCTTCGAAACCTTCGATCATGAAGGAAGTGCGGAGGTTGCCCAAGTGGGCACGCATACCAAAACCCATAGTTAGGTTGGCGGCGCGGAAGATGGAGAGGATGACAATGAGGATAATAACGATCGTGACGATTGAAATGAGAGGATTGGCTAAATATTTGAGCATTTTATTTTATTCGACTCTTATACTCTTACTCGATAAAATAATTCTCTTCGACTTTTTCTTATTTTCCATCTCTTCTTTCTCTTCTTTCTCTTTTATCTTTGTTAAAAATAGAAAATATATTTCACGTTTGATAAAAATGGCAAGAAAAAGCGTCCGCGCTCCCAGAAGATCATCTACCAAATCATCTGAGCCCATATCTTCAATGCCCGCAACCGGCATATTCGGCCACCTTCACACCGGAAGCATCATTCAATGCGATGCGAAAGATAATTCGTTCTTCTGTATGTTAAGCAAAGGATTCTCCGCGATCATGATGATTCTTACATTGATCATCATATTCTATTTTATTTATATATTTGCTAAAATATATATGGGAAGTGGAAAGAGAAGATAATGAGTGTGCGTTATGGTTGATTGAAAAAGATGGTCTCTATTAAATAGTAATGGTTTTCTATATTTTATGAAAATATTTGTATCAAAACAGAAGATGGATAAGAACGTTATACTCTTTATTCTATTTATTATTCTTCTCTTTTTTCTTTCCAATGATCCCAAATTTAATAAAATCTTCCAAAAAGGCGTCATCAAAATCATATTCATCTTCTCACTTGTATATATGTACTATTTAAAGATAAATGTTGCCATCATTCTTGGCCTCTTCTTCATCTTCATACTTTTTTATACAAACTTAGGAAAGAAACTCCAAAAGAATAAACATATCAAACGGATTCTAAAAGTATGTACCCCACTCTTCGACTTTATCGAAGATACCATACAAATGATCTATGAAGATGAAGATGGTGATGGTGATGGTGATGAGGAAGCAAGCATAAAAAAGATAAAAAGATATCAACAACAACAACAAATAGAGACGAAGAGTGAAGAAGAGATCAATGATAGCGATTTTGATATTTTAGATGAAATCCGTAATGATATGGCCATGCCACAACTGAAATCAAAGGATGAAGAAGAAGAACAATCATCACCCATTCATGAAGAAACACATATTGATGATTCGGATGGGATCGTGGAACCGGATGTGGTATTAGATCGCAATCAAGTAAAGGAGTTATATCAGCAATTCATTTCTGTCAAAAATGAATTAGAAAATATTGATGAATAAATGATAAAAGATAAAAGATAAAATATTTCTTCATTATGAGTAGGATAGATGATTTATATATAAAATATGATGGATAAATTGTTTACAGCGCTGATTATGTTGGCGATGAATATCGGTGGACGTTTTATTGTGATGGATTTGCCACAATCGATTGATCAAATATTTACATCATCGGCGATTATGCGCAGCTTTGTCATCTTTGCCCTCTTCTTTTCCGCAACTCAAGATATACGATATTCCATTATCTTCACATTGATCTTTATTATTGTAATGAAATATTTACTCAATTGTGATAGTGAATTCTGCCTCTTAAATAAAGAGCATTTTAAGAGTCAGAGTCAAAGTGAAGATAAGGAAGACGGATCAAAAAAGATTCGTGAAGAAGATTATATCAAAGCAAAACGAATCGTTGAATCATATATTGATCAAACATATCATAAATTGGCTTAGTAAGTAAGCGCATAAATTATCCGAAAAGTAAAAATGTTTCTACTTTTTTGAGTTTTCTTTTCTTTTCTATTTTGAGTTTTCTATTTTTGAGTTTTCTATTTTCTTTTCTATTTTGAGTTTTCTATTTTTGAGTTTTCTATTTTCTTTTCTATTTTGAGTTTTCTATTTTTGAGTTTTGGGTTTTGAGTTTTGGATTGCGTGAAAATAAAGGAATTAAAATAAAAGGATAGAATAAAGTAAGATTTATATTTTAAATTCAAATTCAAATCAAAAAAGATGTTTGATGTAAGCAACAGTGGAAATTTTAAGAGTGAATCTTTCATGGCTCCCAAGTTTTCGAAGAGTAATGATGATTTTAGCGTCAAGATCGGTTCCGGAAGTAGCGCTTTTAAGAGCGAGAAGATAGGAAGTAATATGAAACCCGTATTTGCGAATAGCTCTTCCGGAAGCATTCGCATTCCCGAAAATAAAAAAATGCCCATTAAACCCAAATTCATGCCCTCTTCCTCATCCTCTTCCTTCTCTCCCAAAGTGCCCGTCGACAGCTTCTCCGCCTTTTCCAACGGCAGTCAAAGTGGCAGTGGTAGCGAAGATGGCGGTAGCGATGACGATGGTGATTCCGAGATGAATAGCGGCGGTGGCAGCGGCAGTGATGAAGAGGAGGATGATGCCACACCTCGTTCTCGCAGCACCTCTTATACTTCGGGGTCGGGATCTGGTTCATATGCGAGTGGCAGTGGTAGTGGTAGCGAATATAGCTCTGGAAGTGATGAGTCAAGTGAGTATGAGAGTGGTAGCGAAGAGAGTGGAAGCGAAGAGGGAAGTGAGGAAGGAAGTGAAGAGTCGAAGGATGAGCGTGAGATGACGTATGAAGAGATTCAAAGGGAGAAACAGAACCTCCTCTTCGAATTAGAGCGCCTTCACAAATCGGGTTTCGCCCCATCCAAGCGCTATTCCATGGCCTCTTCGTATGATGAAATGAAGTATGAGCGCGATCGTCTGAAACGCATGCGTGATGTGGAGCGTTCGATTAAGTTTAGTAGGAAGATGCTCCTCGGTTTTGCCGGTGGTGTCGAATTCCTCAACGACAAGTTCAACCCTGCCGATCTCAAACTGAAAGGTTGGTCAGAAAACGTCATGGAGAATATTACCGATTATGATGAAGTATTCGAAGAGCTTCATGACAAATATTCGGATTCCGTAAAGATGCCCGCGGAACTGAAACTGGTGATGATGGTTTCGGGTAGCGCTTTCATGTTCCATTTGACAAACTCCTTCATGAAGAGCGCCACACCCGATCTCCGCGATGTCCTTCGCAATAACCCGGATATTATGGCGAATATCAATGCGGCGGCGGCAAAAGATATGGGTGCCAAGATTGATCAAACCTATGGTCGCAATAACCCGGTGGCAAATATGATGAAAGGAGGTATTGATATGAAACAGCGCCAAATGAGCGGCCCCGCAAATGTGGATGATCTTTTAGGAGAGCTGAATAGTGATGATGCTTCGGTCGGTAAGATTAAGAGCTTCGGTAGCCGTAATGCGCCCAAAAAGAAGGGTGGTTTCTCCCTTTCTCTCTAAACGAAATAGAAAGAGTACATGCTTTCATGTGATTGATTTTAACAAAGATGATTTTGTTAAAATGAATATTTTGATATTTTTATGATGGAGATAAGAGATAAATATGATCGGAAATAAAGGCATATGTTTCTACCTTTTCAATCTCTACTACTTTTTCTTTTTTAACGTTTTCAATTTCTATTTTTGGAGGTGCTTCCAAGGAGCACCCTTTGCGGATCTGTTCTTCCATTTGAAGGAATCGGATCAAGTCAGGGTCTATATTCTTTATCTTTTTATCAAAATCAGGATGATTCGAATACGAAAATATTTGAATCTCTTCCAATACTTCTTTCATACTCTTCAATACTTCCATTTTCAAAATTAAATCAAATCTCAAATCACTATTTTAAGAGTGGATATATTTTTTTATATTCCCAAATAAGTGAGCCACGAGGCAAACGTGAGCCATGCCACCAGCGCGATCATCAAATAGGCATACTTCACTTTCATCTTCATCAATTGATATGTCATGACGTAATAAACCAATGTAATCAGTATGATATAGATGAAAGATGATAGTGGAAGGCACACATTTCGGAAGATCACATTCCAAAGATTGAGAGCAATAAATGCCGCAATCATAAAGAGTGAGTATTTCGATGTAATCGAATGGTTTTGTAAGAATTGATAGTACACAAAACCGATGATCAAGTAAAGGATCGGCCAAACAATAAAGAACACATATGGTGGTGGTGTCCAATCCATCATCTTATCAACGTTTCCACATGCGCTCTTCGTATTTTTCACAAAGAGGTTCATTCCCATTCCAATGATGAGTGGGAGCAAAATGATCCAACGAGAAACCGCCATATTTTATATACTATTTCGTGATATAAAATATAAGATAAAATCGAACACTTTATTTAATTCGCACGTTCTTTATCAAAAATGGGTGCAAAGTGTTGTGTCATGATACGTTCAGGTGTGTAATCTTTATACATATTCCAATCACCACTTTTATTCCACGATGTCAAATCCTTAAAATTCCGGAATATGTGCGCCAAATGTAGATCATTCGCATAAATGATTGCCTTCTCCTTCAAAATCATCAAATGTTCAATATCTCCACACGTCGATGTGATGACGGGTTTATTCATAATCGAAAATTCCGCAACCGCCAATCCGAACGTCTCCCCATCTTTACGCGCATGAATCATCGCATCACACGTATTGATAAATTTCACTTTATACGATTGATCATCACAATAAGGCAAATGAATGATGTGTGGATGATCATGGCAAAATGGCTCCGTATTCATAAAAAGAAAGTAAATCGGTACATCAACATCACGATCACGATCAAATATAACTCTGGAAATCGCATGATGAACCATCGGTATATTGAATTGATCACGCGCACCATGTCTTCCAAAAACGATCGCATTTTCAGGGATTCCCAGTGATGCTCTCAGATTTTCCGTAATTTCGCGCTCTTCCTTGCTAAATGGGATCATATACGGTATCACTGGAACATGTGGGGTATTGAATCGCAAATTAAGAAATTGCGAAATCGATGCATAATAATCACCTTCACATCCCGTTGTATTAAAGACGGCGTGTTTTATCGTTTTACAATTTCCCCATAATTCCGCATTATCAAACATATAAAGTGGATCATAAGTGCCAAATAATTGTGTATAGAAGAAATCAAGATTATACGTTTCGATCACATTTCGCATTTCACGCATATGATTAATCTCAATTACCTCAAAACGCGACGCAAAACGATCATAATCAACCCGCGCCGTAGGAAAGTGGATCTCCGAGCCTAACGCGCGTTGCGCCTCTTTCGTAAATGCGATGATGTAAGATTTATTCCCCAAAATGCGCTCATTTCCATCCGCATAATCAAATATCGCTCGCTCCACACCACGACCCGTAAAGTGGCGCATGAAAAATCCAACAACCTTCTTGGTTCCTCTCATTCGTTCCGAATGTGAAAGAGGAACAGAAATCTGCTGCGACATGAGCAGGGAGTCGTCATTCTTTACCATTTTTAAGCATATTTATATATATCGCCGATTTCCTTTATATTCAATCAAAAAGATCTGGATCACTCTTTTCGTTTGCGTGGTTTCTTTTCGGGCTTTTGGAGAACGCGTTTGAGCACATAAATGCCTTGAAGAAAGCTATCGGCTAAATCGTCGCGCTTCTTATGACTTTGAAAGAATTCTGTATATTCGGGGGATTGTGCTTTCAAAAAGTACATCGCATGCGCAATCGCCAACTTCTTCTTATCTCCATACGCAAGGGAAGATCCACCACTTTGCGTTGTTGCGTCGATGACCGTATTTGCCTTCTCTTGAGCATCCTTCTCTTCCATAATCTTCGCATACTTCACTTCATACTCTTCATCTTCGCTATCTAATGCGTCGATTTGATCATTGTAATATAAGAGAGATTTTTCTTCTCCTTTACTCTTCTTGGAAACGCGCTTCTTCTTTTTCAATTCTTCAAATGTGATCTCGGGACCATCATACACTTTCAATTTATTGGATGCCGAACAGAAATCCACACCTTTCACTTTATGAATTGTTTCGCTCATATCGGGTTGTTGAATAATGATCCCATCCGTAATACCATAAAAGAGAAAGTATGAGTAGAGGATCATTTGAATCGATTTCATTTGCGGATTCTTCAATACAGGCTGGTTTTCAATAAAGACATAATCAACCGTCAATAATTCGGGGATTTGATTCAACTTGATCGGAATGTTCTGAAATAAGAGCGTCCGATTCTTCTTTTGCGCTTCATTATCCACCAAATTCACAATATCCCACTTCACAATCTTGATCTCCTTCGTCTCATCATCTTGCTCCAAAATACAATAGCTCAGATTATAAATACCCACATCCCATGAACATATACGCATCTCTTATAACTCTCTATCTTTCTATTTATATATATTTATATATAAATAAACTCTTCTATATTCTATTTTTATCCTTTCATAAAGAAAAAACGAAATGATTACATTTAATCGGTGCAATCGCAGTCGCTATTCTTCACATTCAGGTAGCCGTTGGGGTAGAAACGGCGATCGGTGTAAGGATAGTAGTAGCAAGTCAGATAGTTGTAATCCGAGCAAAAGCGACGGCGCCAATAACCATACATGGTGTAAGGATCACCGCAGTCGGTACTTTGACCGGGAAGGCGGGTAGCAGGTTCGCGACCGGGGTTGGTGTAGATAGAGCCTTGGGCTACGCAAGCATAAGGAGTGGACATCTTTTTTTCTGTATTATACTATATACTTAGAATTATTTTTTATTCATTCCTAAATAAATAAAAGATCAAAAAGAGGAAGATTCAAAAAGAGGAAGATTCAAAAAGAGGAAGGGCGGAAGGGAGATCACTATTCATCCGAATCATGTTTGACGGTGATATTCATGAATGTTTGGATGGTCGACTTTTCCGCAATTAGCGGCTTTGTACGCGTCAGTTTAAGCTTCGTTTGTGTACTATTTAATATATTCTCGTTGACGGAGCGATTCTTCGGGTTGAGATTCTCTTCAATCTTGGGAATGATCGAAATGAGCGGCGGTTTGACAACTTGGAATCCGCGATCTTGTTTCATACAATGATCCCTAAACTCTTCAATCGTCAAGTAGCCCCCAAACATCTTCAACGATTCACGCGGCGGCGCCATATCGATCTTCACAAAGTGTGTTCCATACAACTTCTTATACATCAAGTTGAGAAGTGTATAACGCTCCCACACCAAATGATCATTCTTACTAAAATTGTAAGATGCCGCACAATTAAACGTACAAAAACATCCCGACACATAAAACTTATCACGCCTTAAATACTCCGGCAAACAGCACGGAGGTCCTTCAAATGGATGACAACACCACCAACAGTGAATATTCGTTTGATCCGGCCACTCTTGATACATATTCGCATTCATGAATTCCACCATGATATTCTTTAAGTTCTTCTTATTCATCTTATTCGTATGCTCCTGAATAATATCACCCTCAATGTGAGACGATTCCATAAACGGGTTCGCCTTTGCCGTGTTGATCGTATACGTCTCATCCAACTCTTTCAGCGACGTTCCAACACCGATATGATCCTCACGATGAGACGGGTATGTAGCCGCAACAACACCGGCGGCTTTCTTCTTTGGATTCGGGATTTGAGTGATATAATTGGTCAGCTTAAACTCCTTAAACTCCTTCACCTTCTTGTCAAACTCATCATTCACATCAACCGCACAACCCTCATCTTCGTCGAAACGGATGGTATAATCCTTCTTCTCAATTACCGTGCTCTTCAAGATATCATCATACGAAGAGGATGGTGCGGTTTCATGTTGATCCTCCTCCTCTCCACATGAAACCGTACCATCAATAGAGTAAGTGGCGATCGGTTGTTTCGAATAGTTATACGCACTGGGATGATTGGATTGGTTCACATCACTACTCTTTATAGGAAGATGAAGAATCAATGTTTCACTCTTCGCATCCTCCAAATTCGCATCTTTGATATCATATGTAGGACTCGTCGCCTCCGTAGATGCGGGGGATTTACGCGATGTTGCCTTCTTCTTCGGAGCAGCACGCTTCTTCTTCTCCTCCGGAACACGTTCAACACGTTCAACAACTTCCTCTTGAACAACGGGTTCAACGTGTTGAACAACTTCCTCCTGAACACGTTCAACATGTTCAACAGGTTGAACAACGGGTTCAACGATCACGCTCTTCTTACTCTTTTTGGGAAGAGGCATTTCTTCGTATACTACTTCTTTTTTTGTTCGATTCCTTTATATCCACTTTTTTATATATAAAAATAAAAATATGATTTAAGATTAGAAGTATTTATATATAAAAATGTCTGCAAATAATAAGAATCTCAATAAGATATTTAGAAAATTAAAAAATAACGGTAAATATAATGAATTTAAAAATGATATCAAAAAGGTTTTGAAACAAAATCCGGATTATGATAAATTTAAAGCTATCGTTCGAGCGTTTATAGCAAGTGGAGATGAGTATAAACTTCAAATGAATGCGATGTACTTCATGGATCCCCGCTTTACACAAAAGTATTTTGAAACCTATTCATCCTATTTGATGCTCATGTCAACCGTCGATGAGATCAAACGTTTTATCGAAGCAAACCGGGATATTTTATTATCTGTTTCAAATATCAAAGAGAATCTTGCGAAAGTGAACGGGTTATCATTTCAAGAATTACCTTATCCATCGTTAGGTAATTT
>JACCEC010385606.1_pt1 | contig 34293 bp, 30 predicted proteins | sample 7450121 | NCBI WGS metagenome assembly JACCEC01 (sample SAMN15323455, study PRJNA562643) | freshwater metagenome | isolation source: river surface water | place: USA:Blue River Watershed | collected 2017-08-18 | reverse complement strand
GCGTGATGAAAATCGATACGCTCAAGTACTGGCAGCCGATGGACGTTGTCTTGCCAGCTCGGGGGATTATGCGACGCGTTTTACCGATGATTTTTCACAGCACCATATCGTGGATCCGCATACGGGCTCATCGCCCACTGAATTAGCTGCCGTCAGTGTGCTGGCGCCGTCAGGCCTGCTGGCCGACGGCATCTCAACGGCCTGCATGGTGCTAGGCACAATGAAATCACTGGCGCTTGCCGCATCATTGAAGGATGTCGATGTGTTGTGCATCACGAAAGCAGGCGTCATGCATCATTCGCCAAGTTTTCCCCGAACTGCGACTCGCGCCTGATCAGGCAGTAAAACCGAATGCCTTCATTTTTTCCTCAACTCGGGACGGGCCAGTGGTGTGGACAGCTGAACTTTTCAGCGATATTCCATCGCAGCAGCTTGGCTGGCGAACCATCGCGGATTCGCCGCTAGAACAAAGCGGCATGGTGAAATTTTTACCTGCTTACGGCCATACCTCAAGGCGTCTCGATATCGACATTATTTACAAAATACCGAGCGGACAGAATATTGACCTGCCGTCCCTGTCATTGGCAAAAGAACCCCTACGACAATGGGAGGACGATCTGCGTCGCTTCAAGCAGCCGATTAAAACCGGCGAGATCGCGACCACTCTGGGCCAATCAAGCGACAGGCGCGGCCCGCTGGTGAGACGGCTGCACCGCGAAGGAAAATCATGATGCCCGGGTGAAAGCCGTGCCTGATCCTGTCCTGATCAACCCACGCGACGCAATTATATAAATTACCTCAACAGCGCGCGCTGACAATAAGAACCGGACAAACCCATGTGCAGCGAAATCTGCAACCCTTGCTAGACCGGATGCGGCAGGGTGATTTTGATCCCGAACGAGTCATCACTCCCCGTATACCCTTGACGGATGCAGCGCAGGCTTACCGAATGTTTCGGTACAAGCAGGATGGATGTATGAAGGTGGCGCTGAAGCCTTGGATAAACTGAAAATTTGTTGGCATAAAAAAGGCTGCGAGTAATGCAGCCTTTTTAGATATTAAAAACCGTACTTTACTCCGGCGGTAATTGCACTTGCTTTGATACCATCATCACCAACTTTTCCAAAATACTGGTATTCGAGTGTACCCGCGAATTCTTTGGTGAAATTATAGGCAAGACCAAGACCGACCATAGATGTTGTTTTAGTGACGTTTTCTGACTCGTTGACGCCAACACTAACAAATTTTTGTTCATATTTGTTGGCCGCGATACCAAGCTTGGCAAAGACAGAGAAAGCATCAGTAACCGGTAGAGATCCCACCCCGGCAATATAAAATGCCTGCCGTTGAATTGAATTGGAGTAGCTTTCATCACCTTCTTTATATTTTCCAAAATTGATGTAGCCGATTTCAACTCCAAAATTCTTGTCAATAGAAAAGCCATAGGCGAGATCTACCGCCGTTTTATTTTCTGAACCTACATGATTTTTGTATTCCGAAGAACCAACACCCAATTTAACGTAGCTTCCTTCTGCATGACTTGCTAAAGGTGCTGCCAGCATCGCACCCAACAGCGCAGCAAAAAAATTTTTTTGCATATTGATTTCCTATTCTTTAGGTTTAAGATCAGCTGATACTTCGTCTTGCCGGTCCTTGAGGGACGGGCCGGATTCTACGAAACTACGTCGCGACAAAGGATTCGGCAGTTGCAAAAAAATGACGGTTTTACAAGTAAACAATTTGGGCACAGAAAAATTTGTCTCTCATTACGTAATTATGTGCGTCATGTGCAAATTTTTCGCCATGAAAAACCCATTACCAGACCTTGATAAAACCGCTCTGAAAGAAGCGTCACTAAAACCTATATGTCAATCCAAAAGTAAACGCACTCGCCCTGACATCATTGAATTTTTCGAAGTATTGATATTCGGCAACACCAGAAATTTCTTTCGTAAGGCTATACCTCATCCCGACACCGGCCATAGGTTTAGTTTTTGTAGTGGACTCTCCTCCCTGAACAAGAAATGCTGAGAAGTTTTCTTCGGAACGATTAACAGCCAAACCTAATTTTCCGAAAAAATACAGTGAATTATTCACGGGCAAGTACCCAACGCCTGCCAGATAAAACGCTTCTCGCTGAATTGAAGTAGACGATGCAGCCCCAATCTCTTTTAGGGTCCCGAAATTGATATAGCCAAGCTCCACAGCCATACTTTTATCAAATGCATACCCATAGGCGATCGACGTAGCTAATTCATGTTTTTCTGCACCACCACCTTCATATTTTGACTGGCCAACACCCAGCTTGAGATAACTGCCTTCAGCGTGTGCGGCGACTGGCAAAAGTAACGCCACACCCAACAGGGCAGCCAATAAATTTCTTTTCATATCAATTTCCTGTTTTTTAAAATTGGAGCTCGACCGATGCTCTTTTGAAGCCGCGTCGAGGATTGCGTAAAGATCATTCACTAACAATCTCAACTAGCATTAATGAATCAAAAATCTATTCTTTTAATTAGCTAAGATTTTTAATGAAAAAATATTTTGCGCAATCCTTGCTTCGTGTTTGGATCAGCACCCGCTGTTCGCAAACACCTCAACAATTTTAAAAAGGTAAGATTAAAAAGATAGGCTTTTGTTGCGCCACATCCACCAAGCGATGTGGTGGCAAAGCACTAGTATTTTGTTGGTTTTTGAGTACTCACTATCAATAAGCCTCTTCCCAAGATCGGGATAGCCGGGAAGCGCATTGAATCAAACCCACCATGCTGTAAGTCTGTGGAAAATTTCCCCATAATTCAGTACCGTCAAGCGATACATCTTCAGAAAGCAAACCCAGATGATTGCGACATGCAAGAACCTTCTCAAACAATGTGCGCGCTCGCACCTTTTCTCCGGTACACGCCAATGCAAGAATCCACCAAAGGGTACAAACCAAAAAAGCTGCATCAGGTCGACCAAAATCATCTTCTTCGTCATAGCGCAGTAAAAAATCACCTCGCTGCAAATGACGCTCGACAGCGCGTAAAGTACCGATAAAGCGCGGATCATCCGGTGCAAGAAACTGAAACTCGCTCATCAGTAAAAGGCTGGCATCAAGATGCTCACCACCAAACGTCGACACGAAACTACCCAGCTTGGCGTTCCATGCCTTATCGGTCAGTGTTTTATGAATCGCAGCAGCTTCTCGTGCCCATCTTTGCGCGCGTGACGGCAACTTGAGCCGCAACCCGATCGCACGCAAGCGATCGCAGGCCGCCCAGCACATCAAGACGGAAAATGTATGTATGCGCCGCACACCACGCAACTCCCAGATACCAGCATCCGGTTGCAAATGACAACGTATCGCCTGCTCACCCAAGCGTTCAAGATCCGTAAACATCTGACGGCCGGCGGGCCTTTCGAGCCGGGTATCAAAAAAAGCGTGTGTGCTGGCCAGCACTGCGGCCCCGAAGACATCGTTCTGGATTTGTCCCCAAGCTAGATTGCCTACACGTACCGGGCCCATGCCGCGATAGCCCTCCAGTGAGGGCGCAATCCATTCATCCAGCGAAGTCTCGCGCCGTATGCCATAGACCGGCTGCAAAGGTGTATCGCGTGAATCGGCAATGATATTGAGGATGTATTCCAGATAGCGCTGCATCGTCGCCGTCACACCGAGCTGGTTGAGTGCATTGACGACGAAATAGGCGTCGCGCAACCAGCAATAGCGATAATCCCAGTTGCGGCCGCTGTGCGGCGACTCAGGAATAGATGTCGTTACCGCAGCAATGATGGCACCGGTATCGTCGAAGGCATTTAATTTGAGGGTAATGGCCGCACGAATGACTACGTCTTGCCACTCGAAGGGTATGGCGAGGTTACGCACCCACCGGTACCAATAAGATAAAGTAGATTCGAAAAATGTACGCCCCAAGTCACGCGGTGAACCATCGACGGTTTCATCCGGTCCCATGAGCAATGTGATGCTGTCATGCAGGAAGAATTTACGCTCTTCGGTCAGCGATGTAACAGAAGCATCCGTAGTCACCCGCATCGCTTGTGCACCGCCAAAATAAGTCACATGATGAGCTCCGGAGCGTACCTGCGCGCTGGCCTGACCGTAATTCAACGCTGGCCGCAGTCTTAATGCGATACGAGGGCGACCGGCGACGCGCTTGATCATGCGCACTACCATGGCAGGTGCAAACATGCGGCCGTGCAAATAAAAACGGGGCGAAAAATCCGTGATATCGATCACATTGCCTTGATCATCCTGCATGCGTGTCTGCAAAATGGCGGAATTACGCAGGTAGATTTGACGTACCGTACGGCCATTATCAAACTGAAGATCGATAAAACCTTCGGCATCCGGACTAGCATTGTGCTCATCGGATCTAAGCAAACTACAGCAAATCGGATTGCTGTCAAAATTCGGATAACACCACCAGACGATGCGAGCATTCCTGTCGACCAGCGCGCTGGTCCGCGAGTTTCCTATCAGACCGAGATCCAGGTGACTCATTGCGTTCGCGCGCTGAATTGAGTCAGCGGATTCTGTGATGACTCTGGCAGCAACGCCAGCAGTAAATCCAGCAGAGGCTTGATGGCCTCGTGATCTTTGATTACATAATCAGCGGATGTTGGGAAATCATCGCCCACACGGACAGTAAAAATATCGGGATGGTGCAACGCAAAAACGTCCTCGTCGGTGGTGTCATCACCCACATAAAGCGCACGAAACTGTTGAGCCAAAATTAGTAATTGTTCTACGGCCCGACCTTTGTCACCAGCGCCGGGAGGTAAGAGGCTGGCATTGAATTTACCGGTAATGATGCGCGGCTTCGGAGATAATTTTTCAAAGCAGGCCGACAAGGTCTGCTCAACCTGAACCTGATTTTGTGCATGACGATAATGGACGGTCAGCGAATAAGACTTGTCCTCGATCCAGACCGCATCACCGACATCAGAAAGTACAGGCTGCAGGAATGCAAGCCATGAACGACAGAGCTCGAAATTTTTAGTTGCGTGCCGCTGCCAGCCGGGCAGTCCTTCGAGGCCGTGATTGCCGATCACATAATCCGGTTCGAATTTCAGGCGCTGCCGTATGTCTGCGATTGAGCGTCCTGTGATGATACCGACTGGTGCACGCGTCTGAATCGCTTGCAACTGCCCCTGTATCGTTTGCGGCAGAGTGACCAGCGCAGGATCGTTAATCAGCGGCGCGAGCGTTCCATCAAAATCAAACAGACATAAAGCGGGCTTCATCAAAAAGCCACGCAGTTTTGCATGACCAGCCGCGGAGAATAAGATCGTCATACGGTGCGACGCAAGGGATGCCGACTGTGCGAATGAATTTTTTCCGTCACTCGCTGGCGACGCCGTAGTCGTGCCGCATCCAGCAGCATCAGGCCTGCCCATCGATAAACATTGAAGTCACGCACCAGCGTACGCATACTGCGCATACGCTCACGCTGCTCAGCCGCTGGCATAGTCAATGCGCGATAGAGTGCTTGCGCACCCTGTTCGATGTGATAAGGGTTGATGATGAGCGCCTCATGCAATTCCCTCGCGGCGCCAGTGAACTGGGACAAAATCAGCACGCCAAGTTCGTCATCACGTGCGGCGATGAATTCTTTGGCGACCAAATTCATCCCATCGTGCAGACTAGTGACCAGACAAATATCAGTGGCGCGATAACACTTGGCTAGCTGATCGGCATCGTAGTGTTCGATCCGTAAAGCGATTGGGGGTGCTAATGAATTCAGATAGCGCTGATTGATTTGATGTGCCAGCTTGCGGACGCGCGCGTCCAGATTCTGATACTCATCCAGTGAGGAACGACTTGGTGCTGCAATCTGTAATAGGGAAAACCGCCCTATTAATTCCGGATGCATCTCAAGCAAGCGATCGACTGCCTGAAAACGTTCGACGATTCCCTTGGTGTAATCCAGTCTGTCAACACCTAGAGCAATACGATGATCTGCAGGCAGATTTAGGCTCTCTCGCAACTCGGTTCGGCACTGAACCACATCCTGCACGATTTCGGATTCAGGCCAGGCAATTGAAATCGGATAAGGCTCGACTTGCGTCAATTCACCGCCATAAGAAATTGTTGATGCTTCATGCTCAATGCGTGTTTCGAGATAGCGATCAACGGTTTCAAGAAAGTTCTTGCAATGGAATGGCGTATGAAAACCCAGCAGGGTATTGCCGAGCAGGCCTTCAAGCAACTCCTCCCGCCAAGGACAAATACCAAAGGATTCCGGATTAGGCCAAGGGATATGCCAAAACATGATGATCGTGGCTTTCGGCAGCTTCTCCCTAACCATCCGCGGCAACAACGCAAAGTGATAGTCCTGCACTAACACCACTGGATCATCAGTATTCGCTTCAGCAATCACGGCATCTGCAAACCGCTGATTGACAGCGACATATTGCTCCCAGTCTGCGGTGCGGAATACCGGGCGCACGTGTGCCATATGACAGAGCGGCCACAGACCTTCATTGGAGAAGCCGTAGTAATAGCCCTCTTCTTCGTCGGGCGTTAGCCATACGCGCCGCAGTGTGTAGGCAGGGCGCGCAGGTGGTACCTGTACTCTGTCATGCGCGTCAACCGTCAGACGGTCAGCGCTACCACTGCCATGCGCAATCCAGGTACCCGAGCAAGCACGCATGACTGGCTCAACCGCCGTAACAAGACCACTTGCCGGACGTCGAACGACGATACCCTGCTCACTCTGTTCATGAATATAAGGTTCACGATTTGAGACCACCAGCACCTCATCGCCCGCCAGCTCATCATGCAGCAACGAGCGTAATTTCTGCGGTGTCCAGGCCTGAGGCGAATGCTGTTGTATGCGTCGCTCAACCTGCATCTGATGAAGCATGGCACGCAGATCACCAAACAGTGGACGAAATTCGGGTGGTGTTACGCTGCTTGTTGGTGAAGTAGTTTCGAGTCGCAATAAATTTTTGAGCGCACTCACCCAGCCGAGCCAGCTCCAGTGCGCAATCCATGCCGCCAACGCAGATATCACGAGGAACATCAGCAAAAAAACTACCGTAAGATAAAAACGAAACTCATCACTGCGGCGCTGGATATATCGCGTGTCTTGCGCCAGTAAAAGCTTGCCTAGCGAAATGCCATCCTGTTCCAGTGAAACTTCACTGACGCGCACGGCCGAAGGTACAGCACCACGACATTGAATCTGATTCGGCAAGGCACTACTGCGATACCGTAGACGGCCTGCAACGTCGCAAAAACCTACTGCCAGTAAATGACCATCGATAGCAGCACGATCAAGCAAATCCTGCATCGCATCCCCATCTTGCAGCGTTACATAATCAATCAAGGGTCCTCGAATCGACGCAGCCACCATTTGCGCACGCGTATCGAGATCGCGCAAAAACCATCGCTGTGTCAAATCATCCACCATAGGCAGCAAAATCAAGGCAGATAATCCAATGACCAACGCCAGCGGCAGGATAAAACGCAGCGAGAGCTGGAGCGGTCTAATTGGCATTTAGTAACACCTGATGAATGGGGAAGTCTCCGGCTCTTCAAGCTCAGCGCCTGTTTGAAAATCTTCTGAACAGCCCGAGTTCGGCCCTGCGATGCCTGGCATACCTCACACCCGCACTTCTCGCAGCGAACTCAGGCCGCCGCGACAACTTTTCGACCAGATACTTAGAACTTGGGGACGTTCAATGAATCCCCCGTGTCACGGCTAGCCAACACAGCGGTGCAATTGGACGCCTTAAATTCAAGACTCTTGAGCCGCTCTTCTCAGCCAAAAAAGCTTGGGGGTTTGTTTATCCGTGCTTTCTTGATGACTGACCCTAAATAGTCTGGGCGGTTCCAGAACTTGAGTGCGATTAACACTCGTGATGCTGCATTGCAACATCAAAACTTGTGGAATAGTCTCCTAAATGATTACCACCTAGTCACAAGCTGGTTATGATTGTGGATTTCAGCGGTGCAGCACGTCACCAGCGCCGACCAACCCAACAAAAAAGTGAATAACAGCCCATGCAGGATAGGGAGACTTCAGTAGCGGATACTTTTCCGCGTCTATTGCTTGAACATGCGCGGGTACGCGCCGGCAAACCCGCATTCCGAGAAAAAGATCTGGGGATTTGGCAAAGCACCAGTTGGGCTGACGCAGCCGAACATATCCGCCAACTCGCCTGCGGACTCGCTGCCTTGGGTTTCAAACGCGGAATGAATCTGGCCGTGATTGGCGACAACCGTCCGCGTTTGTACTGGGCGATGTCCGCTGCTCAGTGTCTGGGTGGCGTGGCTGTTCCCTTGTATCAGGACGCGCCTGCCGCCGATATGGCCTATGTACTGGAAAACGCCAGCATTGATTTCGCGATCGTTGAAGATCAGGAACAGGTCGACAAGCTGCTCGAAATCCGCGAAACCGTGCCGGGCCTCTCGCACATCATTTATGACGACGGACGCGGATTGCGCAACTATGCGCAGGCAGGTCTTCACGCGTTTGAGCAGGTGCAGGCACTGGGACGTACGCACGCCGAAAATCAGCCTTCATTTTTCATGGCCGAGGTTCTTGCCGGGCGGCCTGATGATATTGCTGTCATCCTTTACACATCAGGTACCACGGGCAAACCCAAGGGCGTCTGCCACTCCCACGCGGCGATGATTGCCACAAGCAAGACGCTGATCGCATTTGACGGGCTCACGCCCGAAGACGAAGTGTTGTGCTACCTGCCTTTGGCATGGGTGGGCGATTTTCTGTATTCCTTTGCGATGTCGCATCTCAGCGGCTTTTGCCTGAACTGCCCTGAATCACCCGCAACCGTTACGAGTGATTTGCGTGAAATTGGTCCAACCTATTATTTCGGGCCACCACGCATTTACGAAAACATTCTCACGCAGGTGATGATTCGCATCGAAGATGCCAGTGCAATCAAGCGGAGTATTTTTCACTACTTCATGCGCGTCGCGCGACGTGTAGGACTCAAACTTCTCGATGGAAAATCCGGTGTTTCGCTCAGCGACAGGTTGCTGTATGCGCTCGGCGAATTGCTGGTGTATGGCCCACTGAAGAATGTGCTGGGCATGTCGCGCGTGCGCGTGGCCTACACCGGTGGTGAAGCAATTGGTCCCGATCTGTTCGATTTTTATCGCTCGATCGGTATCAATCTCAAGCAACTCTATGGCATGACCGAAACCTGCGTCACCGTGTGCATGCAGCGCTCCGGCGATGTCAAACTCGATACCGTCGGGCGTCCTATGCAAGATGTGGAAGTCAAGATTGCCGATAGCGGTGAAGTACTGGTACGGTCGCCAGGACTAATGGTTGCGTATTATAAAAAGCCAGAAGATACGGCCGAAGCAATCGATAGCGATGGGTATTTTCATACAGGCGATGCAGGTTTTTTCGATAACGACGGGCACCTGAAAATCATCGACCGGGCCAAGGATGTGGGCAAGATGGCGGATGGCACCTTGTTCGCGCCAAAGTACATCGAAAACAAATTGAAGTTCTTCCCTTTTATTAAAGAAGCAGTAGCTTTCGGCGATGGCCGCAATGCGTGCAACGCCTTCATCAACATTGACATGGAGGCTGTCGGCAACTGGGCGGAACGCCGTAATCTTCCCTATACCGGCTACACCGATCTGGCGGCGCAACCCGCAGTGTATGCATTGATTGCGGAATGCGTAGAAAAGGTGAATGCCGATCTGGCTGACGACACGCTGCTGGCAGGATCGCAAATTCATCGCTTCCTGATACTCCACAAAGAGCTCGACCCCGATGATGACGAGCTGACCCGCACGCGCAAGGTCCGCCGCCGCTTCATCGCAGAAAAATATGCGGTACTGATCGATGCGCTGTATGCCGGCAATGCTCGCCAGTATATCGAGACGCAAGTGAAATTCGAGGATGGACGTCAGGGCATGATCAGCGCCGATCTGGAAATTCGCGATGTCAAAACTTTCGCGACAACACGCAAGGCAGCATGATGACCGAGAACGCCACTAACAGCCGCCAGATAGGCCAAGTCATTCTCGATCTGCGCAATATATCGCTGGCGTTTGGCGGTGTGCGCGCACTGACCGATATCTCTTTCGATGTGCGCGAGCACGAGATACGCGCCATCATCGGGCCCAATGGTGCCGGCAAAAGCTCAATGCTCAACGTTATCAATGGCGTGTATAGGCCGCAGCAGGGTGAAATCATCTATCGTGGCGAGCATCGTCATGACATGGATACGCATGCAGCTGCCAAGAGCGGTATTGCGCGTACATTTCAGAACATCGCGCTGTTCAAAGGCATGACAGTCCTCGACAACATAATGACGGGCCGCAATTTGAAAATGCAGTCGAATTTTCTGCTGCAGGCACTCTACATCGGTCCGGCCCGCCGTGAAGAAATCGAACATCGCAAGAAAGTTGAGGAAGTGATCGACTTCCTCGAGATTCAGCATATACGCAAGACACCCGTTGGTCGCCTGCCCTATGGTCTGCAAAAACGCGTCGAGTTGGGTCGCGCACTGGCCGCCGAGCCTAAGATTCTTTTGCTGGATGAACCCATGGCCGGCATGAACGTGGAAGAAAAGCAGGACATGTGCCGCTTCATTCTCGACGTCAATGAACAATTCGGCACAACCATTGTGCTGATCGAGCATGACATGGGCGTGGTGATGGATATCTCGGACCGGGTGGTGGTTCTCGATTACGGCAAGAAGATTGGCGATGGGACACCGGATGAAGTTCGCAAAAATCAGGATGTGATCAATGCTTATCTGGGAGTCGCACATTGAATCTAAATTTTTTCTTTGAAGTCCTCATCGGCGGCCTGCTCTCCGGGATCATGTACGCGCTGGTGGCGCTGGGCTTTGTGCTGATTTACAAAGCCTCGGGCGTGTTCAATTTCGCGCAAGGCTCGATGGTGTTTTTCGCAGCACTTACTTGCGTTTCGCTGACCGAGCTGGGTCTGCCGCTATGGGCTGCGATCATCGTGAGCATTGGCGTGATGGCCTTGCTGGGACTGGCGATTGAGCGCTTTGTATTGCGGCCCCTGGTCAACCAGCCAGAAATCTCGCTGTTCATGGCGACGATAGGCCTGACATTTTTTATCGAAGGTATGGCGCAGCTGATGTGGGGCTCGGATGTGAAGCGGCTGGATCTCGGCATAGAAGACGTGCCGATGGAAAGCATGATGAACACATTCAATATCGTGATCTCTCGCTTCGATGTCACTGCGGCTGCGATCTGCGCACTGCTGGTGACCGGACTGGCGCTGTTTTTCTCCCGTACCAAGGTCGGTCGCGCGCTGCGCGCCGTGGCAGATGATCATCAGGCAGCGCTCGCCGTTGGCATTCCTCTCCAGCAGATTTGGGGCATTGTTTGGGGGGTGGCAGGATTTGTCGCGCTGGTCGCAGGCTTGCTGTGGGGATCACGCAATGGCGTGCAATTTTCGCTGAGCTTCGTCGCGCTTAAAGCCCTGCCCGTACTGATTCTCGGTGGCTTTACCTCCGTGCCTGGCGCAATTATCGGTGGACTCATCATCGGCTCATCTGAAAAACTCGCCGAAGTCTATATCGGGCCGTTTGTAGGTGGGGGTATCGAGGGCTGGTTCCCGTACGTGCTCGCACTGGGCTTTCTGCTGGTACGGCCTGAAGGCTTGTTTGGCGAAAAAATTATCAGAAGGATTTGAAGCGTTGAACAATGCGCCTAGTCGGCACAACAACGCCATTGCATATTGAAAGTAAGGCTTCAAAGATTCAGGGAGTTTTTATGCTGTACCGCGAAGCAGGACAATTCAAAACCACCTACGAGGCAGATGGGCAGATTTTTCCCATTCGCCAAGACCGCATCGGCATGCTGCTGTTGCTTGCGCTCGCCTTCTTCGTGGTGCCTCTGGCTGCAACACCCTATTTGTTTTCAGCCATCCTGATTCCGTTTCTTATTTTTTCACTGGCAGCACTGGGGCTGAATATATTGACCGGCTATGCTGGCCAACTCTCGCTGGGCTCGGCGGCGTTCATGGCGGTGGGCGCTTTCGCCTCCTACAACTTCATCCTGCGCGTGCCCGATATTCCATTGCTGCTAGCATTTATTCTAGGTGGACTGTGCGCCGCCGCACTGGGCATTATTTTCGGCTTGCCCTCTTTGCGTGTGCGCGGATTTTATCTGGCGGCATCAACACTGGCCACACAGTTTTTCGTTGTATGGGCGCTGACCAAAGTACAGTGGTTCACCAACTACAGTTCATCGGGCGTGATAACGGCACAAAAACTTGAGATACTCGGCTTTGTTTTTGATACGCCAATGACAAAGTATTTGCTGGTACTGGGGATCGTGTCCGTGCTTGCGTTATTAGCGAAAAATCTCGTGCGCTCCAATATCGGCCGCTGCTGGATGGCGGTGCGCGATATGGACGTTGCCGCAGAGGTGATCGGCATACGTCTGATGCACACAAAGCTGCTGGCGTTTGCAGTCAGCTCATTTTATTGTGGCGTTGCAGGTGCTTTGTATGCTTATGCCTATCTGGGCACGGTGGAACCGGAAGCCTACAACCTCGACCTCTCATTCCGCATTTTGTTCATGGTGATCATCGGCGGACTCGGATCGGTGATGGGTTCATTTCTTGGTGCCGCTTTTATCGTCTTGCTACCCACCGTATTGAATGTGCTGGCACATGCGCTAGGTATTTCCACTGCGGTGGCATCGAATCTGGAACTGATGGTCTTTGGCGCTCTGATCATTTTCTTCCTGATCGTCGAGCCACATGGTCTGGCTCGCCTGTGGCAAATCGCCAAAGAAAAACTGCGCCTCTGGCCTTTCCCGCACTAGCGATCTTCGTCGTACCGATTAATTTTTGTGGAGGAGACTATGAAGTTACTGAAATCACTCGTGGCAAGCGTCGTACTGCTCGCTGCTGCCAGCACCGCAATGGCACAGCAGTTCATTCCCATGCTGTCATACCGCGTGGGTCCTTATGCCGCTGGTGGCAGCGGTTTCTACGGCGGGATCATCGACTACATGACCCTCGTCAATATGCGCGACAACGGCATCAATGGCATCAAGTTAATCTGGGAAGAGTGTGAGACCGAATATAACGCGTCACGTGGCGTGGAATGTTACGAGCGTCTCAAGAGCAAGAACGGCGGCGCATCGCTGGTCGAGCCGCTCTCGACAGGCATCGCCTACGGCATCCTTGATCGCGTTGGCACCGACAAAATCCCGATGACAACACTAGGCTACGGTCGCTCCGATGCAGCGAATGGCAAGGTCTTCCCTTATGTCTTTCCACTGATCACCAGCTACTGGAATCAGGCAGCCGCCATGGTGCATTACCTCGGCGACAAAATGGGGGGTATGGACAAACTTAAAGGCAAGAAAATCGTGCATCTGTATCACGACTCTGCCTACGGCAAAGAGCCACTGCCGGTGCTGGAAGCAGAAGCGGCGAAATATGGCTTTGAACTGATCAAGATCCCAGTCCAGCCACCGGGCAATGATCAGCAGTCGCAGTGGCTGCAGATTCGTCAGGCCCAACCCGACTTCGTGATCGTCTGGACCTATGGCGTGATGAGCGCCGTGTCGCTGAAGACGGCGCAACGCAATGGCTTCCCACGTGAAAAAATGCTGGGTGTCTGGTGGGCCGGCGCAGAAGAAGATGCAGTGCCGGCAGGTGATGCGGCCAAGGGCTTTACTACCATGAGCTTCACCACACCGGGCAACTACCCACTACTGGATGAAATTCGCAGCACGGTGTATGGCGCTGGTAAAGGCAACTTGGCTGAAAAAGATCGTATTGGTCACACGATGTATCTGCGCGGCGTTGTGGCAGGTGTGCTGATGGTCGAAGCGATGCGTAATGCGCAAGCCAAATTCGGCAAGGGTAAAGTGCTGACGGGTGAGCAGGTTCGCTGGGGTTTCGAGAATCTGAATATAGACGCTGCACGTCAGAAAGCACTCGGCGTCGCTGATCTGTTCCCACCAGTAAAAACATCTTGCGATGATCACGAAGGCTCTGGTGCAACCAAGGTGCAGCAATGGGATGGCAGCAAGTGGGTTCCCTTGTCCAAGACCTGGATCACAGGCGACAAGGCCCTGGTGCGCAGATTGCTAGAAGAAACATCTGCAGCCTACGCAAAGGAAAAAAATATCAAGGCAGCCTGTCTGAAGTAACAGGTGCAAAAGCAGAAGCTTTTTAATAAATACGCTACGTTGCATATCGCAGGACTTCGGCATAGGCCGGGGTCCTGCGTTTTTTGCAGTCCAACGGAATGGCCAACATGAACCAAAACCCGACCATCCTGACTATCAATAACATCGAGGTCATTTATGACCATGTGATCCTTGTGCTCAAAGGCGTATCTTTGTCGGTACCTCGCGGGAAAATCGTGGCGCTGATGGGCGCGAATGGCGCGGGCAAATCAACCACACTGAAATCCATCTCGACCCTCTTGCGCGGTGAACGTGGCGATGTAACCAAGGGCAGCATCGAATTCAACGGTGAACGCATTGATCAGCTGACGCCCAATGAATTGGTCAGGCGGGGTCTGTCGCAGGTCATGGAAGGCCGGCACTGCTTTGGTCACCTGACGATAGAAGAAAATCTGCTGACGGGCGCTTATACCCGAAAGATTTCGCGCAACGAATTGAAGAATGCACTTGAGAAGGTCTATCACTACTTTCCACGACTAAAGCAGCGTCGCAGCTCGATGGCCGGCTATACCTCCGGCGGTGAACAGCAGATGTGTGCGATTGGCCGTGCGCTGATGGCCAAGCCCTCGATGATTTTGCTGGATGAGCCGTCGATGGGACTCGCGCCGCAAATTGTTGAAGAGATTTTCGGTATCGTCCAAGACCTCAATAAAACCGAGCAGGTGTCTTTCCTGCTTGCCGAACAGAACACCACCATTGCGCTGCGATACGCCGATTTTGGCTACATTCTTGAAAATGGTCGTGTGGTGATGGAAGGTGCTGCCGCCGATCTGGCTTCGAATGAAGATGTAAAAGAGTTTTATCTCGGCGTGTCCGGCGGTGATCGCAAGAGTTTCCGTGACATGAAATTTTATCGCCGCCGCAAACGCTGGCTGGCCTGATTCTCTTCTCTGGTATTTGCCATGACTGATTTCCATGATGCGCTCGAATCGCGCGACCCCCATGTGCGCGAAAAAGAACTGCTAGCTGGATTGCCTGCACTGATACAACGTGCGCAAAAAACAGCCGGCTGGTCCACTATTCTTTCGGGCGTGAATGCACCCGATATCAGCTCCCGCGAAGCACTGGCGCAATTACCAGTGACGCGCAAATCCGAACTCAAAGTCTTACAAGGCATCTCACTACCCTTCGGTGGTCTCATCAATACATCCACCCGTGATTTGTCGCGCATCTTCATGTCGCCCGGGCCCATCTTCGATCCCGAAGGGCGTGGCATCGACTGGTGGCGCTTTGCGCGTCCTCTTCATGCTTTGGGTGTCAGGCGCGGTGATCTGATACAAAATTGCTTCGCTTATCATTTCACCCCCGCCGGACTCATGGTCGAAGGTGGCGCGATCAAGCTCGGCTGTCCGGTGATACCCGCGGGTACCGGACAAACCGAAATGCAGGTACAAGCCATGAACCTGCTGCGCCCCCGGGTCTACACAGGCACACCATCATTCCTGAAGATCATCATCGAAAAAGCGCAAGAGATGGGTGAAGACATCAGCAGCGTTGAATGCGCACTGGTGAGCGCGGAGGCATTACCGCCCTCTCTGCGACAGTGGCTCAATGCGCACGGCGTACCCAATGTGCTGCAAACCTACGGGTCAGCCGACATCGGCAATATCGCCTACGAAACCATGAGCAATGGGCAGGTTAACCCCGGCATGGTGCTCGATGAAGCGCTGCTCCTGGAAATCGTACGGCCAGGTACCGGTGATCCCGTGCCGGCAGGTGAAGTGGGAGAAATCGTGATTACCTCATTCAACCCGGACTATCCGCTGATTCGCTTCGCGACCGGCGATATGTCTGCGGTATTGCCAGAGGCCTCACCTTGCGGCAGGACCAATACGCGCATCAAGGGCTGGATGGGTCGTGCGGATCAGACCACCAAGGTACGCGCGATGTTCGTACACCCCTCGCAAGTCGCCGAGATTGCGCGTCGCCACCCCGCAATCATCAAAGCTCGTCTGGTGATCACGGGTGAAATGGCAAATGATCAGATGACCTTGCACTGCGAAGTTAGGGATCCCGCTGCACTCTCGGGGGAAACAGAGTCCATCGCATCGACCATACGGGACATTACCAAATTACGCGGTGATGTCAGGCTGGTGGCTGTAGGCACCCTGACCAATGACGGCAAAGTCATCGAGGATGCGCGCAGTTATCAGTAAGCCCTTGTTTTAATCCGTACTTAATCAGACAACTGACTGCTGCTTTGCCCGCCGCGCTGCTGCCAGCAGGGCTATAGCCTCGGCGTCGATGTCGATAATCTCGGTTGTTTTATGGCAAAAAACTTTGAACAGCTGACGATCGAATGCGTAGAGAATTGCATCATTCGTTGATTCGCGCATCGCCGTTGGCCGTAGATGGGGAACAAACACGCTGCCCATCAGAAATCGAATGATCACGGTGTTGCGCAGGCCCTGCAGAGCACGACGATCCAAGCCCTGGGCAACACCTAGTTCAAGCGCATTTTTAGTGAGCATTGCGCAGAAATCCCTGATACCGCTGGGCAACCCCCCTTCAAGATTTCCCTCGTCGAATATCAAATCGGTCATAGCTTCGATATAGGCTTGCATCCCGCGCTCACTATAGACATGATCGCAGGCAGCAACTAATCGGCTTGCCCATGTCGTCACGATAGCGTCGCTGATCGAGTCCGTCTGCCATGCTGATGGCAGCATACGAATATCTTTTGCGCTCAACGGGGTGGCGATGGCTTGTTCCAGCAGCATCCGGGTGATGGGTCCAGAGTCATTTTTCGAAAAATCACGAACGCCCAATATCTCAGGCAAAGCGCATGCGGCCAGTGCATTGAGTTTTTCACCGTAAGGGGTCAACGATATGACTTTGCATCTTGCTAGGGGCTCGACATTAATTCCGACAGAGGGTGTCGCTGATTTTTGTCTTGATGACATAGTAGGTTTGTTCAAAGGCACCGAAAAGTCAGGATCATGCACCGTGCGCCTATCGATTATCGGCGCACCGGGAGCCTGTGTTGTCGGGATTGCTGATTTCAGCGTGATCTTGGTTGTACTCATCAGAGGTCAAAAAATTAAGATTGAGATAAGAAACCTTGGGGCAATTATCCTGCCTCGTTACACGACAACGTGCGGGAATAGTCAAGGTCGGTCACAAAATTGCGTCCCGAGTTCTCGAAAATACTTATTTATTTGAAGAAATTTATCAATAAAGGATTTTTTGAGCTGTTCATCGCACAAGACGCGCGATGGAATTGCGGCGACTCAAACGAATTTTCTTGAAGGCATCAAACTGAGTGCAGTCAATTTCCACTCATGACAGGTCCAGTAATTTTTGCTGGCAATTGAATGAAAAGGAATTGCATGTACTCCCTGCTTAGTCGTTCACGTTTACAACCGAGAAAACGTACCGTCCATATCACCCAACAAGCGACGGAAAAATCCAGGCTAGCGCCGCAGCTATTTCATCGTCAGCGTAAGGCGTCTTATTACTTTGATGCTAGCCGACATACCGCATTGTCTTTTCGACTTTTGCTGTCACAAATCGAAGAGCAAAAAATGTCCGTCCAGCGAAGGTATACACGCGAGTTCTTGTGCCTCACCATGGATAATCTGCTGGCATCAATTCGCCCGGGCATCGATGATGATGAACAAAGTCAGCAATATTTTACTGCGCTGCTGAGCATGCACTTTTCTCATTTGACATCGGATGAGATTGCGCAGCTTTTCGACACACTAAAAACGGCACAATTTTCTTGCCACATCGTCGAGACCATTATCGATGACGAGGTATATAGAAATTATGGATTTGCCAATGGCCCGCCACACTCGTTCAATCGTACGCTGATGCAAACACAGGATTTTTTCAATCTTCTTGAAGATTTGAAAGATAGCGTTCGACAGTCTCAGCGCATGCCTTTACATAGCGAATTGTCAGCGGGGGTACGGCATGCCTTGCATGCCAGCATCAGCGTCTGGATGCAATCCGACAAAACTTTAGATGACTTGCGTCACAGTGTATGCCTGATTGCAAAGGCACTTAATTCATCGATGGCGCCGACAGAAGTTATCGTTGGCCCAGTGGCAACAAAATCGACGACAGTAATAGCAACACAGCAAGCCATCACCGTCGATGTGGACCTAGCTAAAGCACTAGCTTCTGACAAAAAAGATTCGGTTTTTTCTGAATGGTTGCGTGACGTGCTTGAGCTGTTGCTAACACAAAAGCTGTTTGGCATTGTTGCGCCGCCCGACAAACTCACGCGCGTACAGCGGCAGCAATTGTCTGCGTCAATTGAGCAAATTTATACAAGCATGCCAACAAGCGGCGCACCCGATTTGAAGCTCAAGGCACGGGCTGTGCTAAAGGAAGCGCAGCATTTTGGCGCGATACAGATCCAGCCGACCACCGGAGTCGCACTGGGTCACGCATGGATCGCACCTTCCTTGTCGATGGTACCGGATAAGCGGAAAAACTCTGTCGATATTGGTTATCGCTACATGCATTCGGGCTTTCACCTTGAACCCGGTGACTCCCAGATCCGTGAATGGCCAGCGTACTTCATGACAACAAAAGAAAGCGAGGAGACCTATCCGATTCAACACGCTTGGTCCCTGCGAGTGCCGGTGGATGCAAAACGCCTACAGGTCGCGGCCGGGGAAGTCAGACACGAATGGGAGTCGCGGGATCGGCCGTATCGATTCATCGGGACCACACCCGGCATGCCGGCCACGGGGTGTCGCGCCACGGTCTGGGAGGCCGTCCAACGCGGTATGACCGACGATGCACTGACCCTATTCGAGCATTACAACCGTGGTCTACCCGAACCACAATCGCCTACGGAATTGTGGCAACGACTAGACGGCTTGATGCGATGGATGGAAGCGTTGGCGAATGACTGAGTAGGCACACGGCGGAGCCTGCTTCTCGGCACCAGGGCTTCGCCTATAATTGCACGCACAATAAAAACGTCCTGGGAGACATGCATGCTCTTGCCGCCTGTCCTGCAACATCTGACCCAACCCGAGACCAGCGAAGGCGGTCGTCAGCCTGTCATCGCCTCCAATGCGCCCAACATTGCGGCACGCTAGGGCATCAAAACCACCCAATTTACGAGGTAATCCCATGGCCAAAGCCTATGTTGTCGCTGAAATCACCGTCACTGATCCTCAAGCGTATGAGGAATATCGCAAGCTGGTGCTGCCAACCGTGTTGGCTTTCGGCGGTCAGTTTCTCGTGCGGGGAGGCACACGCATTCAGTGCGAAGGCGTGGATGATGCTCATCATGATCAGATGCGCACCGTTATTCTGGAGTTTCCATCGCTACCGCAGGCACGCGAATGGTACAACTCGCCCGCTTATAAGGAAGTGAAAACCCTGCGACAGGCTGCATCGCAAGGTCGCTTGTTTATTGTTGAAGGCGCCTGAATTTTCGTTCGCGCGTTCGCTTTTACACGACAAGTGCTCAACCCGTCTTCGCTTCAACATCTACCAGATAGTTATCCTGTACATCCAGCGCGCCCGCGCGGCGCAGCTGTGTAATTGCCCAGTGCGCGAGATGAATTTTCCCGAAATTCATATGCCGCTGATTAGCAGATTTCACCAAGGGAATTGAATTGAGCAGCTTGGGCACTTCCGAGAGCTTGATGCGCTGACGTTCCATAAGCAAGAATTTCAGCAAGACCTTGATGCCGTTTTGTGCATTACGCAGTGGGTCGGCTTCGAGATAATCGATGCGCGAATGAGCAACTTCGATTGACTGTTTCACATCAGTGAATGGCTTGCCGTGACCGGGTATGACGAGTCTCACATCAAGCCCCTCAATCATCTGCAGCGTAGCGCGCGTTTCTCTGAAACCCGAGATGCCATCCAGCGCGGGGAAAACGACACCAAAACCCTTCTCCCACAAAGCATCGGCTGAAATCAATATGCCATGCGTCTCGCAAAACAAAAGGTAGGAATAAGGATGATGGCCGGGTGCGCAGAGTGCTGTCCACTCTAGATCACCGAGAAGGATCTTGTCACCAGGATTAACACTGACATCCGCACGAAAGCGTTCGCAACGCTGACCCGTGGCCTCAAAGGTCAACTGCGATCGCTCCCAGTTCTGTACGCGATTAAATTCTGCTGCCGGAACGAAGGTGCGCACCCCAGGAAAATGGGTTTGCAAAATATGATTGCCGCCGCAATGATCGGAATGCAGATGCGTGTTGTAGATGGCATCCAGCGTCCGGCCTTTCAGCACATGACGGAGCAAAATCAATGTCTGATTCTCATGCGTGCAATAACCGGTATCAACGATGGCTGTTTTGTCCTTGCCAATAAAGACAATGTTATTGGACGACAGCCAGCCGCGCTCCAGTACCTGCATTGAGTCAGGAAGATTCATTTTTTCATCTCGTAAGCCAAGGATATTCTGGCAAACTCAGTCAGCAAAGCTTCAGTGCCGCCGTTAAACGTATAAAAAGCCGTCCCGGTACGTACCACCAATCGTGGCGGCGACAGCCAGCCTGCGCGCGGTATGCCAATCATTTTTGCACCCCGGATATCGGGCCAGAGTACCTGGCGATTAATTACCCAAGTTTGCTTGATGCCTTTTTCGTCAATCGTGATGGTTGAATGCAAAAACCCGTAAAAGGACACGAGTAACAGCGCCAGCGCGGCAAGCATCAGCAAAATCACGCCCCAGCCATAGGCTTCGAGGGAAAACCGCATAGAGAAACTGATGCCGTAGGCAACCAATCCAAAAGTAAACAGCGTCGCTAACATTTTGAACCAGGGGCTGTAAGCCGGGCCGGTCACCGCGGAGGCTGGCTGATAAAAACTTGGCTGCATGAAGTGTCCTTGAGGAAGCCAACGAAGAAAACGACAAAACGTACTTACATCAAAACTCGCAGGAGCTATTTTGATGAAAGTGCTTATTTTGCCGTCCAACGTGCGTGAATGGCCAGCCAGATCTGTCGTTTTTTTGCTTCTGGCGCGACACCCCAGTCAATGATTTCATCGATCGTGCGCTGACAACCTTTGCACCATCCTGTGGCCTCTTCCATCTGACAGATATTGATGCAAGGTGATGGCAGCGGACCCGTATGCGTCACAGGATCGAAATTTTTCAAGTCCATGAAATCAGAATTTTCTTACGTGGAAAATGGACGCAAGGCTCATAAACCGGCCCGGCGTTTTTTGTCATTCAAGCGCTCATGAAATTTTTCGGGGGTGATGATAGCGCGTTCATGCTCACCCTCACTGATCTTGTCCACGCCATCCCAGGCCTCAACACGAAATCGTACACGCCGGCCTTCGACAGCAATCACCTCACCGCGAATGGTGAGCGTCATGCCGGGTGGCGTTGCAGCAAGATGAGAAAAACTCACATGCGTCCCCAGACTCTGCTCATTGGGCCAATCCACATAATCCATGATGCCTTGGGTACAGGCCAGCTCCATCAGACCCACCATATAGCCCGTGGCCATCACGGCCGGCATATCGAGCGCAAAAGGTGTTTGCGAACCAAATAAATGCGGTACGACCGAATGCTCGGGTACTGTCGTTTGCCATTCAAACTGTATACCGGGCTGCAGCTTCGGACTCATGATGCACGCTCACTGGATAGGTCATTGGCACGCCGTGCCACAATCGCATTCCCTGCACGGCTGACAGCCTTGCGCCCCAGATAATGTGAAATGAACTGCCCCGCATCCACGACGGCATCCAGATCAATATCGGTGTTGATATTCAGGCCCTGCAATAGATACAGCACATCTTCGGTCGACACATTGCCAGTCGCACCTTTGGCATAAGGACAGCCACCCAGACCTGCAACCGACGCATGAAAGATGCTCACACCGACTTCGAGTGCTGCATAGATATTGGCCAGTGCCTGTCCGTAGGTATCATGAAAATGTCCGGCCAGCTGATGCATGGGAAAGACTTTTGCCACACGCTCGAACACCTGTTGCACTCGAATCGCAGTGCCTACACCAATCGTGTCGGCCACATCAATTTCGTCACAGCCCAGATCGCGCAAACGCATCGCCACCTCAGCTACTGCCTCCGGCGCAACTTCACCCTGATACGGGCAGCCTAGCGAGCAACTTATACTGCCGCGTAAACGCAAGCCCTGATCTTTGGTGGCCTGTGCAACTTCACGAAAACGCGCTATCGATTCTGCAATCGAGCAATTAATATTTTTTTGCGAAAACGCCTCCGAGGCTGCACCAAAAATCACGATTTCATCCGCGCGCGCTGCCAGTGCAGCTTCAAAACCCTTCATGTTTGGCACCAGCGCAGAATAGATTGTGCCGGCCTTGCGCGTGATCTTTTCCATCACCTCGCCCGAGGTCGCCATTTGCGGCACCCATTTGGGCGAGACGAAAGACGCAGCTTCGATATTCACGAAGCCTGCCGCCGTCAGTCGATCGACCAGCTCGATCTTGATCACCGCCGGTATGATGTCCTTCTCGTTTTGCAATCCATCGCGTGGCCCCACTTCGACCAGCTTGACGCTTTCAGGCAAGCTACGCATCACGCCTCCTCGACTGACAAACTGAGCAACTGCGCGCCTTCATCCACCTGGTCACCCACGGCATACAACAACTCGCTCACCGTGCCATCGCCGGGTGCATTGATGGTGTGTTCCATTTTCATCGCCTCCATGATGAGCAAGGGTGCGCCTCTAGCAACGCGTTCACCCGCACTCACCAGCAACGCAATGATTTTGCCCGGCATGGGGGCGGTCAGCCGGCCTTCATCTGTCTCACCCTCACCAGCATGCGCAATCGGATCGCGCCACAGAATTTGCCAGTGATGACCTGCGTGAAATACATGAAAGATATCCTGCTGCCTGACGACATGACCCTGCAATTGCAGACCATCCATACGCACATGCACAGCCGCCTGACTGACGCTGATATCTTGCAATGCGACCGCCGACTCACCTGCGGTGAGCCACAGCGCATCTCGACGATACGACAGCTGTATCGGCTGCGCGCCTGCCTCGGATGCAAAGGCAAGGCTACGTTGATAGGTGCCATTCATGCGCCACCCCGACAGTTGTGACCAAGGCTCGCCTTTGGCGGGCGACGCTGAAGCCGCGAGGCTGACCGCCACCAGTGCCAGCACCGCCAGCGGCAGCGTTTGCGGTTCAGGAAACAGGCTGTCATGGTGACGCTCGATTAGACCTGTATCAAGGTCTGCACCGGCAAAAGGTTCACTTGCAATCAAGCGGCCAAGGAAAGCAATATTCGTCGCCGGCCCAACCACCTGAAAAGCCGCCAGTGCCTGCGACATGCGTGCCAGTGCCTCGTCTCGGTCTTTTCCATGAACGATCAGCTTGGCAATCATCGGATCATAAAAGGGCGAAATCACATCGCCTTGCGTGACACCGGCATCAATGCGCAGCGCCCCGTGTGTAAAGTGCGCGGCTTGTGGCACGTGCAGGTAATCGAGTCTTCCTGTCGATGGCAAAAATCCTTTTTCAGGATTTTCTGCATAGATGCGCGCTTCAATCGCATGACCGTTTATGCTGAGCTCATCCTGCAATTGCGGCAGCCGCTCGCCAGCCGCTACGCGCAACTGCCATTCCACCAGATCGGTGCCGGTAATCATCTCCGTCACCGGATGCTCAACTTGGAGACGCGTGTTCATCTCCATGAAATAAAAGCTACCGTCTTGATTTGCGATGAACTCCACGGTTCCTGCGCCCACATAGGACACTGCTTTGGCCGCGGCGATAGCTGCAGCACTCATCGCCTGACGACCTTCTGCACTCATGCCGGGTGCCGGCGCTTCTTCCAGCACTTTTTGATGACGTCTCTGTACCGAACAATCGCGCTCGAACAAACTCACGCAGTTACCGTGCGTATCTGCAAAAATCTGTATTTCGATATGACGCGGACGCGTTAGATATTTTTCAACCAGCACCCGCGCATCACCAAAACTGTTTTTCGCTTCCCGTTGGCAGGAAGACAGAGCATCGGCAAAATCTTCCGCGCGCGTCACCACGCGCATGCCTTTGCCACCGCCACCGGCAGTGGCCTTGAGGAGCGCCGGATAACCGATCTGATCAGCCTGCGCCTGAAGAAATACCGGATCCTGATTGTCGCCGTGATAGCCAGGCACCAAGGGCACTTGCGCTTTTTCCATCAAAGACTTGGCCGCAGACTTGGAACCCATCGCACGAATCGCGGCGGCAGGTGGGCCAATAAATGTCAATCCGGCTTTCTCACACGCCGCAGCAAACGCTTCATTCTCCGAAAGAAAGCCGTAACCGGGATGAATTGCTTCTGCGCCGGACTGCTTTGCTGCCGCAATCACGCGATCGATATTTAGATAACTTTCACTCGCAGCAGCGGGGCCAATGGCGATCGCCTCATCGCAAAACACCACGTGACGCGCATGCGCGTCCGCCTCGGAGTACACCGCCACCGACTGTATACCCATGCGGCGTGCGGTCGCTGCGACACGACAGGCGATTTCACCTCGATTGGCAATAAGAATTTTTTTGAACATCGTTCCTGCTCCGGTGCTTTTTTATTGTGTCGTCAGTTGCAAAACTTCCAGCGTTCTTTCGCCCAGCAATGTCACCTCTTCATCGGACAACATAAAAGGTGGCATCCAGTACACCGTCGTGCCTATAGGACGAAGCAATAATTCTTTTTGCAAAGCGGCGGTGAAAAACCGCCGCGCAAAACCTTCTCTCAATGTCGGTTCTACATCAAAGGCAGCGATCATGCCGCGCTGACGGACATGACTGACCAAAGAATTTCTTGCAATCGGCTGCAAGGCCTGCGCGATTTTTTGTGCGCGCAGCTGGTTATGCTGTATCACTGCATCATCATCAAAAATCTGCAAGGTCGCCAGCGCCGCACGACATGCAAGCGGATTGCCGGTATACGAATGCGAATGCAAAAAGCCGCGTGTCACCTCAGGATGATAAAAAGCCCGATAAATAGTATCGGTGGTCATCACCAGCGACAACGGCAGATAGCCGCCACTGATGCCCTTGGACAGACACAAGAAATCTGGCCAGATGCCTGCCTGCTCGCAGGCAAAGAAAGTCCCGGTGCGTCCACAACCCACGGCGATCTCGTCCGCAATCAGGTGTACGTTAAATTCATCACACAGTACACGCAGTTGGCGCAGATAGTCGGGATCATGCATCGCCATACCGACTGCACATTGCACCAGAGGTTCAACGATGACAGCGGCAATCTTGTCCGAGCGGCGCTCAAGCAAGGTGCGCATGGCCTGTATTGCACGAACGGCCACATCCACGTCGCTCTCACCTACTTTTGCCTGACGCGCATCGGGGCTCATGACCACATGCGCCTGTCGATACATGCCACCATAAGCCTCAGTGAACACCGGAACATCGGTAACTCCGAGCGCACCCACGGTCTCACCGTGATAACTGCCTTGCAGACAGACGAATTCCTGTTTCTTCGAACGCCCGCTGTTGCGCCAATAATGAAAACTCATTTTCAGCGCAATCTCGACTGCAGACGCGCCATCGGACGCATAAAAGCAATGGCCCAGAACGTGGTTGGTTTTTGCTGCAAGACGCTCGGACAACTGCACCACCGGCTCATGAGTGAAGCCGGCGAGCATCGCATGCTCGAGCTTATCGAGCTGATCTTTCAGCGCCTCATTAATGCGAGGATTCGCATGACCGAACAAATTCACCCACCAGGAACTGACTGCATCAAGATAGCGCTGACCCTGATGGTCATACAACCATGCGCCGCGCCCGTGACTGATGGCCACTAATGGCATGGTTTCGTGATGCTGCATTTGCGTGCAGGGATGCCAGACACTGGCCAGACTGCGCGTTACCCAATCGTCGGCGCTCTGCATCACATTCTGAACAGACCGAATTTCGTTTCAGGAATGGGCGCATTCAGCGCAGCCGACAATCCCAATCCAAGTACGGTACGTGTATCGGCGGGATCGATCACGCCATCATCCCAGAGGCGCGCGCTAGCATAGTAGGGATGGCCTTGTACTTCGTATTGCTCGCGAATCGGCGTCTTGAATGCCGCTTCTTCTTCCGCCGACCAGCTGCCGCCACGCGCTTCGATACCATCACGCCGCACCGTCGCCAGTACGCTGGCTGCCTGTTCACCACCCATCACGGAGATGCGCGCATTGGGCCACATCCACAGCATGCGCGGTGAGAAAGCGCGGCCGCACATGCCGTAGTTACCCGCACCAAAACTGCCGCCAATGATGACGGTGAATTTGGGCACGGCCGCAGTCGCCACCGCAGTCACCATCTTTGCGCCATGACGTGCGATGCCTTCGTTTTCGTATTTGCGACCGACCATGAAGCCGGTGATGTTTTGCAGGAAGATCAGCGGTATCTTGCGCTGACAGCATAGCTCGATGAAATGCGCGCCCTTGACCGCAGATTCGGAAAACAGAATGCCATTGTTCGCGATCACACCGACGGGCATGCCGTACAAATGGGCAAAGCCGCATACCAGCGTGCTACCAAAACGTGCCTTGAATTCATCGAACTCGCTACCGTCAACAATGCGTGCAATCACCTCGCGCACGTCGTAGGGTTTGCGCGTATCGGTGGGAATCACGCCATAGATTTCGCGAGTATCGTATTTCGGCTCAACGCTTTCGCGTAGCTGCAGCTGGGGCGCTTTGCTGCGATTCAGGTGACCCACAATATTGCGAGCAATCGAGAGCGCATGATGATCATCCTGCGCCAGATGATCAACCACACCGGAGAGCCGGGTATGCACATCACCGCCGCCGAGATCTTCAGCACTTACCACTTCACCTGTGGCTGCTTTCACCAATGGCGGGCCGCCGAGAAAAATGGTGCCCTGATTTTTGACGATGATGGATTCATCACTCATGGCAGGCACATAAGCACCACCGGCGGTGCATGAACCCATCACCACGGCGATTTGCGGTATGCCTTGCGATGACATCTGAGCCTGATTGTAAAAAATTCGGCCAAAGTGCTCGCGATCGGCGAATACATCATCCTGATTCGGCAGATTCGCACCGCCCGAATCGACGAGATAAATACAAGGTAAATGGTTCTGCTGCGCGATTTCCTGAGCGCGCAAATGTTTTTTCGCCGTCATCGGGTAGTAAGTGCCGCCTTTGACGGTAGCGTCGTTACAGACGATCACGCACTCCTGCCCCTTGACGCGACCTATGCCGGTGATGATGCCCGCCGATGGCGCGGCATTGTCATACATATTGAATGCCGCGAGCTGAGAAAATTCCAGAAAAGGTGTGCCGGGATCGAGCAACTGATTCACACGCTCGCGTGGCAGCAACTTGCCACGATCCGTGTGCTTTTTGCGCGCGTCCTCGCCGCCGCCGAGCGCCAGTTTTTCACAATGTGCGCGCAGATCATCCACCAATGCCTGCATGGCAGTAACGTTGGCCAGGTATTCGGCGGAGCGTGGATTGAGTCGGGATTCAAGAACGGGCATGCTCACTGACCTTTGTCATTTTTTTCAAACGTACCATCGAGATACAACCACTGCCCTGCCTCACGCACAAAACGACTGGTTTCGTGCAAGCGATGCCCGCGGCCACCAACTCGACAACGTGCGACGAATTCCACCGTCGCTTCATCACCCTGTTCTGCAGCAGCGCGTACTTCCAGCGCCAGCCATTTGATCGACGCATCAGTCAGCTGCTCCGATGGGCAAGTCGACGGATGCCAGCTGGCCTTAAGGTAATGCTCATCGCCAGTCGCATAAGCGGTATAGCGCGAGCGCATCAGCTGTTCCGCTGTTTCGGGACTATTTTCTTTGCTTAAAAAACGGCCACAGCATTCTTCCAGCGATGGCCCACCACAAGGGCAAGGCTTGTTGTTTTTACTCATCGAATTTACGCTAACGCACGACCAATCAGAATTTTTTGTATGTCACTGGTGCCTTCGTAAATCTGGCAAACGCGTACATCACGATAAATACGCTCGACCGGGAAATCTGCCAGATAACCGTAACCGCCATGAATCTGTATCGCCTCGCTGCAGATCTGTTCAGCGACTTCGCTGGCGAACAGCTTGGCCATCGCTGCTTCTTTCAAACAAGGCAAACCCGCATCTTTCATGCTCGCCGCATGCCAGACCATCTGGCGCGCTGCCTCAAGGCGCGTGGCCATGTCGGCCAAGCGAAACTGCACGGCCTGATGTTCAAACAAGGGCTTGTCGAAACTCTGTCGATCTTTGGCGTAGAGCAATGCCGCCTCAAAGGCAGCCCGCGCCATGCCCACCGATTGCGCAGCGATGCCGATACGGCCGCCTTCCAGACCAGACAAGGCAATCTTGTAACCCATGCCCTCATCACCGATCATCTGATTGGCAGGTACACGGCAATTTTCGAAAATTAGCTGCGCGGTATCGGACGAATGCTGGCCGAGCTTTTCCTCAACACGCGCAACGATATAACCGGGCGTATTTACAGGTACCCAGAAAGCGCTGATGCCTCGCTTGCCAGCCGCCTTGTCGGTCACTGCCAGCACGATGGTGACATCGGCATTTTTGCCGCTGGTGATGAATTGCTTGACGCCATTGAGCACATAACTGTCGCCATCACGCGTGGCGGTAGTGCGCAAGGCCGATGCATCACTGCCGGCATGCGGCTCGGTGAGTGCGAACGCACCCAACATTTTTCCGGCAGCCAGCGGCATCAGCCACTGCTTTTTCTGTGCCTCGTTTGCATACGACATGCCAATGCTGCACACCGGACAGTTGTTGACGGAGATGATGGTCGATGTACCACCATCGCCGGCAGCGATTTCTTCGATCACCAGGGCGAGCGCCAGATAATCCAGTCCGGCACCACCCAGCGATTCAGGTACTGCGACACCAAATGCACCCAAGGAAGCCAGCTGCGACAAAGCCTCACGCGGAAATTCGCGCTCGCGATCCCAGCGCGCAGCATGAGGGACCAGCTGCTGCTGCGAAAACTCGCGCAGCGCATCACGGATCATCTGGTGTTGTTCGGTCAGGACCATTGTTTTTTTATCGACTGCTGTAATTCATGAATTCTGCAGAGATGAAATACAGACCTCGTTACATACCATTTCGTAAATCTGAAAATTTTTTCGCATTATTGACAATTCGAACGCCGCTGAATCCCGGCTTCCGCCGGGATGACGATTTTGGGGCCAATGGACTCTCAAACGTCATCCCGGCAGAAGCCGGGATCCAGTGTCTTTCGTTGTAGGCCGCGTGGTTTTCAATGGGCGCAAACAGCCTCTAAACCCCCGCCCCAACACCTAAAAACCATCCTCACCACGCCATCTTCCGCCCGTCATAACTCTGAAAACTGCCGCTATCCGACAATCCAAGTTTGCCAATCACACTCAGCATACCCGCGACACTATCCGTCACCGAAGTCGGCGCACCAGATCCACCCATGTCAGTTTTCACCCAACCGGGATTCATCGTGATAAGCGCAATGTCGGGATAATCATGGCTCGCTGAGTGCACCGCCATATTCAGCGCGGCTTTTGAGGCGCGATAAATCCAGCCCATGCTGGACTCGGCCTCTTCAATACTGCCCATACCACTGGTGATGAAAACGAAGCGCCCACTGGATAGCTTGAGCAAAGGCGCAAGCAAAGGGATGGATTGCATCGCACCGAGTACATTCGCATGCATGGTGGCATCGAAGGCAGACAGTGCCGGGGGTTCGGTCGCACCATCGAAGGATTCGAACACGCCCGCCACATAGACCACCAGATCAAGCTGCTCGCCATCGAGCCGCCAGGGTAACTCCGCCAGTGACTCCGGCACCGTGACATCGATGCGTATCGCCTGCGCGCCTTCGGATTGCAGACGAGCGAGTGATTCCTCATCGCGCGCTGTTGCAAATACCTTGTATTTATTCGACAGCAGCTGACGAACAAACTCGCGCCCAATGCCGCGTGATGCACCGATGATCAGGGCCGTTGACATGATTTAAACCATCTCCAGTGCCATCGCGGTCGCTTCACCGCCACCGATACACAGCGCAGCGACACCGCGCTTGCCACCGGTTTTTTTCAGCGCACCCAAAAGTGTCACGATAATGCGCGCACCCGAGGCACCAATAGGATGACCGAGTGCACAAGCACCGCCATGGATATTGATTTTGTCGTGCGCAATGTCGTGTTCTTTCATCGCAGCCATTGCAACGGCTGCAAAGGCTTCATTGACTTCGAACAGGTCGACTTCCTTGCTGCTCCAGCCCGTCTTGGCGTATAGCTTTTCAATCGCACCCACCGGAGCGGTAGTGAACCAGTTGGGCTCTTGCGAGTGGCGCGTATGGGCGACGATGCGCGCAATCGGCTTGGCACCCAGTTTCTTGGCTGTGGATTCGCGCATCAATACCAGCGCTGCGGCGCCATCATTGATGGACGATGACGACGCTGCAGTAATCGTGCCGTCTTTTTTGAAGGCTGGCTTGAGTTGCGGGATCTTGTCGATCTTCGCCTTGAGGGGACCTTCGTCCTTGTCGATCACGACATCACCACCACGACCTGCCACTGTGACTGGCGCAATCTCCCATGCAAAGCTGCCATCCGCAGTAGCCGCCTGAGCGCGCTTGACGGACTCGATCGCGAACGCATCCTGTGCTTCACGCGTGAATTGATATTTGGCAGAGCAATCCTCGGCATAGGTGCCCATCGCACGTCCCTTTTCATACGCATCTTCCAGACCATCGAGCATCATGTGGTCGTACAACATGCCGTGACCAATGCGATAGCCACCGCGTGCCTTCGGTACCAGATACGGCGCGTTGGTCATGGACTCCATGCCACCTGTGACCACCACGTCATTGGTGCCCGCTACCAGCGAATCAAAACCGTAAATCGTGGACTGCATCGCCGAGCCACACATTTTGGACAAGGTGACAGCACCCGCCGAGACTGGGATGCCGGCCTTGATCGAGGCCTGACGCGCGGGTGCCTGGCCTTGCGCGGCCATCAGGCAGTTACCAAAGATCACGTCATTCACCACCTCGGGCTTGATACCGGCACGTTCGACGGCAGCGCGAATCGCGACTGCACCCAGATCATGTGCGGACAGTGAAGAAAAATCGCCCTGAAAAGCACCCATAGGGGTACGTGCGGCACCGACGATCACGATAGGGTCTTGCATTGCTCTCTCCAATAAAAATTCAGGCCGCTTTGACGGCCGGATGATTAGCCTGGTTGATAAATCTGATTTCCTGCGGATACGGAAAGACATCCTCGACCTGGCCGTCCTGAATCCGTAATTTTTTCTGCCGCCAGTAATCTGCTGTCAGCAGATCGGCATGATGCTTCATGAAGTATTGTCTGACCTTGGGATTTCCCAGCAAAAAGACGCCAAACTGCTCGGGAAATACATCATTTTTCGCAACCGAATACCAAGGCTCTGCAGACATTTCATCTTCTTCATTGCGCGGCGCGGGTATGTCGCGGAAATTGCAGTCAGAGATATATTCGATCTCGTCGTAATCGTAAAACACCACACGTCCCTGCCGGGTGACGCCAAAATTTTTATACAGCATGTCGCCCGGAAAAATATTGGCGGCGACAAGATCTTTGATCGAATTGCCATATTCCATCACACCGTGCTCCAGCTTGGCTTCATCTCCTGCAGCCTCGGCTTCGGTCAGCCAGATATTCAATGGTGTCATGCGGCGCTCGATATACAAGTGGCGCACGATAATCTGATCTTGGTCTTCCTCAACCAGCGAGGGCGCCACCGACTTCAACTCGGCTAGCAGTTCTTCCGAAAAACGCGAACGCGGGAAGGCGACATCCGAGTACTCCAGCGTGTCTGCCATGCGACCTACGCGATCGTGGCATTTGACCAGCTGATATTTTTCCTTGACCAATGCGCGCGTCGTTTCTTTGGGCGGCGGAAAACTGTCCTTGATTGCCTTGAACACATACGGAAAAGAAGGCAGAGAGAACACCACCATCACCAGCCCGCGAATACCGGGGGCGATTTCGAAACGATCGGACGAATGCGCGAGGTGATGCAGGAAGTCGCGATAGAAGGCTGCCTTGCCCTGCTTTTGCAAACCCAGAATGGTGTAAATCTCACTGCGCGGTTTGTTGGGCAGCATGCTACGTAAAAATTTTACGTACGCCGACGGCACTTCCATATCCACCTGAAAGTAAGCGCGCGTAAATGAAAATAACAAAGTAATCAAACCCACATCGGTGAGCACGGTGTCGAGTATCAACTGGCCACGACGATTGTGCAGGACAGGAATCACGAAGGGATATTCGCGCCCGCCATTGAGAATTTTCCCGACCAGATAAGCGCCTTTGTTACGGAAAAACGGGCTGGACAATATCTGTATCTGATGATTGGGTTCGAGTGCCGCCTGACCCATCACGCTACTTAACCATGCTGCGACCTGTGACACATCCCGATCAAGATCGGCAAATTCGCAATTGAATTGAAAATTGGTCACCAGGCGTCGCAACGATTTTTCGAGGCCTTCGGCGCCTGGATAGTAAACGCGATACGTCGGTGTGGTGTCGGCCGGCTCGATGTATTCAGTGGACACTGCCGGACGCACAAAAATGAAATCGTTATTAAAGTAGGTGCGGTGCAGGATTTTGCAGCAGACTGAATTAAAAAATGTCTCTGCTAATTCAGGCTGACGGTGGTCAGTCAGCATGCCGATGTAATGCAGCTTCACTTCGCGCCAAACATTGTCAGACAAATCGGCCTCATCATATTCGTCTTCGAGTGTCTGCACGCATTCCTTGACGCGCAACTCATAAAATGCAATACGGTCACGGGCTTCGGCCTGTGCCTGCTTCCAGGTCATTTGCTCGAAATGACGGCGCGCGGCTTGACTCGATTGACGAAACAATCGGTAATGTTTGTCAAAACCATCCAACAGCACGCGCGCAATATCGAACGCGATTTGCGATGACAGAAGCTTGGGGAAATTCTGCATGGATCGATGATAATCAGGCGGTTTCAGCGAAGAGTTCACGGCCAATCAGCATACGCCGTATTTCACTGGTGCCCGCACCAATTTCATACAGCTTGGCATCACGCCACAAGCGACCCACCGGATACTCGTTGATATAACCATTGCCGCCTAGCGTCTGAATCGCTTCGCCCGCCATCCAGGTGGCCTTTTCAGCAGAATACAAAATCGCGCCCGCTGCGTCTTTTCGCAATGCCCTTATCTGTTCAGGTGATTTGGCACGATCGCAGGCTTGTCCGACTGCGTATACGTAGGCCTTGCAGGCCATCATGGTGGAATACATGTCGGCGAGCTTGCCTTGCATGAGCTGAAATTCACCAATCGGCTGACCGAACTGTTTGCGGTCATGCACATAAGGCACAACAGCATCCATACACGCCTGCATGATGCCCAGCGGCCCGCCGGACAACACGGCGCGCTCGTAGTCGAGCCCCGACATCAATACATTCACGCCGCGGCCCAGTCCGCCGAGTACATTCTCTGCCGGCACGCGGCAATTTTGAAACACCAATTCGCCGGTGTGCGAGCCGCGCATGCCGAGCTTGTCGAGCTTTTGCGCGACAGAGAAACCGGGGAAGTTTTTTTCAATCAGAAAAGCAGTGATGCCGCGCGGACCGGCTTCGATATCATTTTTCGCGTACACCACCAGTACATCGGCATCCGGACCATTGGTGATCCACATCTTGCTGCCATTGAGTACCCAGTGATCGCCTTTGAAGTCGGCACGCAGCTTCATGCTCACCACATCGGAGCCTGCATTCGGTTCGGACATGGCGAGCGCGCCGACATGTTCGCCTGAAATCAGTTTAGGCAGATACGCAGCGCGCTGCGCATCGGTACCATTGCGACGAATCTGATTCACACACAGATTCGAATGCGCACCATACGACAGGCCGACGGAGGCAGAAGCGCGGGAAATTTCTTCCATCGCAATGATATGAGCGAGATAACCAAGGCCGCTGCCGCCAAGATCTTCTTCTACCGTCACGCCCAGCAAACCCAGGTCCCCCATCTTGCGCCACAAGTCCATGGGGAATTGATCCGTCCGATCGATTTCTGCAGCGCGCGGCGCGATTTCAGCCGCTGCAAATTCACGCACTGCGTCGCGCAAAGCTGCAATGTCCTCGCCATGATCAAAGCTCAGTCCGGGTAAATCGGTCATGCGTATCTCCG
>JACCEC010815776.1_pt1 | contig 34296 bp, 29 predicted proteins | sample 7450121 | NCBI WGS metagenome assembly JACCEC01 (sample SAMN15323455, study PRJNA562643) | freshwater metagenome | isolation source: river surface water | place: USA:Blue River Watershed | collected 2017-08-18 | reverse complement strand
TATCAGATGGGCCGCCGCAGTTATCATTTTGGTAGGATTAGGTTGGTGGTATTACCAAAAAACTGATACAAAATCAGGTATTTATCAAGAATTAGTGGCCAATGCACCAGTAGAGTTAATCGAAAAAGAAAATAAATCAGATAAACCGCTATTGATTACGCTCGCTGATGGCTCCTCTATCTTATTGCAAAAAGGAAGCCGATTAAGTTTTCCATCAACATTTGATGGCGACCGCCGTGAGGTATTTCTTGATGGAGAAGCATTTTTTGAAGTAGCTAAAAACCCAGAAAAACCATTCTTTGTCTATGCCAATGAGGTTATAACCAAGGTTTTAGGCACCAGTTTTACCATAAAATCTTTCAAAGGGCAAAAAGATATTCAGGTAATTGTCCGTACAGGAAAAGTATCGGTTTATAGATTAGATGAAATCAAGAACAACGAAAAAGTACTTCAATCAAAAGTATTAGAAGGTGTTGTGGTTGTTCCGAATCAGCAGATAAGTTTTAACAAAGAAGAAAATAATTTTTCAAAAACATTAGTAGAGCAGCCCGAAATGCTTACCGAAATGCCTCAATATAATTTTGAATTTAGAGATGCTTCGGCGGCTGAAATCTTTAATACAATTCAGAAAGCCTACGGAATTTCGATAGTATTTGATGAAGAACTTTTGAAAGAATGCCCCGTTACGGCTTCATTATCTGATGAACCGCTCTACGGTAAATTAGAACTCGTTTGTAATGCCATCGAAGCACAATATCAGCTCATTGATGGGCAAATTATTATCAATAGTAAAGGATGTAAAAACTAAATCTACCCAACAAAAGCAGTTGTTTTTACGGGAATAGCTGCTTAAAAATTTTAAACCAAATCAATTTTATAACTAAAAACCAAATTTTTACACTTAACCTAATTTCATCTAAAAACCAAAAAAATCGGTGATGCTACCAACATCACCGATTGAATTTTCCCGAATCAAAAATCTTGATGCGACCCTTCGCCCAAAATTCCTCAAAACTCGGGAGTGTTTTTGTTTCATTTATTCACAAATCGTCAAAAACGTTTAAAATTATGAGATTTTTTACAAACTCCAATTCATTAATCACTAAAATTATGAAATTGAGCCTCCTACAATTTTGTTTGGCTCTGCTTTTCACTGGACTCAGCTATGCACATACGAGTTATGCACAAGAGATACTCGACCGTGAAGTTTCGCTACAACTGAAAGAACAGAATCTTGAAAATGCTTTGAGTAAAATCGAAGAAACAGCCAACGTAAAGTTTATATTTAGTTCAAAACTCATTAAAAGTAGTCGATTTGTTTCACTGAATGTGAAACAACAAAAACTTTCGACGGTTCTTGAAACACTCCTAAAACCACTCAATATTAGTTTCAAAGTTAGTGGAAATAAAATTATCTTAAACCGTCTGACTGATACCGCTGCCCTTCCCTCAAACACAGTGGAAAGTCCAATTACGGGGAAAGTTAGCGATTCGAAAGGAGACGCCCTCCCAGGGGTTAGTATCAACATTAAAGGTACAAAAAGAGGCACAAGCACCGAAATGGATGGTTCGTTCAAGCTCAATGCTGATGCTGGCGACGTATTGGTTTTTAGTTTTATTGGTTTCACAACCAAAGAAGTAAAAATAGCTGATAATCAATCAACTATCAATGTAATGCTCGAAGAAGCCTTATCGACGCTAAGTGAAGTAGTGGTTACGGGTACTCGTAGCAGCGGCCGTACAAAAATTGATACACCCGTGCCAGTTGATGTAATTCCACTTTCACAAGTAACAAATAATGTTGGACAAGTGGATATTAACCAAATTCTAACCTTTATTGCTCCATCGTTTCAATCGTCTCGCCAAGCAATTTCTGATGGTACTGACCACGTTGACCCCGCTCAATTACGTGGTTTGGGGCCTGACCAAGTTTTGGTTTTGGTAAACGGCAAAAGAAGACACCAATCGGCTTTGGTAAACGTCAATGGTACGGTAAACCGTGGGACAGTCGGAACCGATATGAATGCTATTCCAGCTACTTCGGTAGAAAAAATCGAAATCTTACGTGATGGTGCTGCCGCACAGTATGGCTCAGATGCGATTGCGGGTGTTATTAATATCGTGCTGAAAAAACAAATGGGTTTAAGCGGAAATGTTTCTACGGGTGAAAACATTACTACTTATGATAAAAATTACGCCATTAATTTCTCCAATGGTCAATCAAAAAGTGTAAATATTCAAGATGGTCTAACTGCTCAAATTGGCCTTAACTACGGTCTAAAGTTAGGAAAAAATGGTTTTCTGAATATCACGGGAGAATTTGTATCTCGTGGAGCAACCAATCGAACTGGAACTTATACAGGGCAAGTTTTTCCGACAGTGGCTGGCCAAACCGATGACCAAATCATTGCCAGTAAAGGACTAACTCGTAATGATTTTGATATGAGAATCGGTAACTCGGAAGTAAAAGGCGGAGGAATTGTAGTAAACGCTGCCTTACCGATAAATGATAATATCGAAGCCTATGCTTTTGGCGGATGGAATAATAAAAAAGGCAATGCAGCGGGTTTCTTCCGCTATCCAAATTCTGTTCCTCTTTTGAATGCCGCAGCCGTTAGTGCTACTGGTCTGAGTAATAGCATCGTTAGAACAAATGTTTTTAGTGTTTATCCAAATGGCTTTTTACCCGAAATTAACTCTAATGTGACTGATATTTCGTTTGCTGCTGGTATTCGTGGAAAAATAGCAAAAAACTGGAACTTTGATTTAAGCAATGTGTATGGTAAAAATATTTTCAATTACGGCGTTGATAATTCCGTAAATTATACCCAAGCTATCGGAACAACGAATTTTCAACGTACGTTTGATGCAGGTGGAAACTCTTTTTCACAAAATACTACCAATTTTGATTTGAGCCGTAAATACGAAACAGTTTTGAGTGGACTTAACTTGGCTTTTGGAGCAGAATTTAAAGTTGACCAATTTGGTACTCGTGCGGGCGAAGAGGCTTCTTGGAAAAACTACAACGAAAAAGCCGTTGGTGTCGCATTAGGCTCACAAGTTTTTGCGGGTTTCTTCCCGAAAGATGCTGGTACTTATAGCCGAAACAGCTACGCACTCTATTCGGATGTAGAACTTGATATTACGAAAGCGTGGGTAGTTTCGGGAGCTTTGAGACTTGAGAAATACTCTAATTTTACTCAAACACCATTAAATTTCAAATTGGCAACACGCTACAAACTGACCGATAAAATTGCTATTCGTGGTGCTATCAGTACTGGCTTTAGAGCTCCATCACTTCAACAAAGTTATTACTCAAAAACCAATACCTTATTTGTTACGATTAATGGCGTTCAGACACCCGTTGAAAGTGCAACATTACCCAATAATAGTAAAGCCGCTGGTATTTTGGGTATTCCGACGCTCAAACCAGAAACCTCTACCAATTACAGCTTAGGAGCAACCGCTCAACTGGGCAAATTAGAATTGACCGTTGATGCATATCAGATTGATATTAAAGACCGTATTATCTTAACCAATAATTTTACGGCTAATGGTGATGCAAATCTTGCTGCTCAATTAACGGCAGTTGGTGCCAATACAGCTAACTTTTTCACGAATGCAATTGATACTCGTTCGAGAGGTTTAGAAGCCGTGGCAGCATATAGCACCAAAATAGGTAAACATGGTCTTAAATTTACTTTAGCAGGAGCATTCATTGATAACGAAGTAATCAAAGGAAGCGATGGCAAGCCTGTAATTAAGGCATCTGAAACGTTAATCAAAAGTGGCCAGTTAGCTAATTACTTTAATCGTGAAGACCAAAGCCGTATTGAAGTAGCCAGCCCTCGTAATAAAATCACGGGAACCCTGAATTACAAATTTGGTAAGTTCGGAGCCATGGTTCGTATGGTGCGTTTCGGCGAAGTAGTTTATTTAGACCCAACCATCATTACCGAAGCCAACTTCGTAGCTAATGCCTTCAATAACGGAACTAAAGAAACCTTAGACCAGACTTTCACACCGAAAACAACCACAGATTTGACGCTGAATTACCAAATTCATAAATCAGCCAACCTTGCCATTGGTGCCAATAACATTTTTGATGTTTATCAAGATGTGCACAAGCATTCGGGCAATATGTCGTTAGGGCGTTTTGTTTATTCTCGCCGTGTGCAACAAATGGGCTTCAATGGTCGATTTGTATTCGCTCGTATCAATTTCAGTTTCTAATAAACAATACTTGACGTAAAAATAAAATCCCTTTGAGCTAAAAACTCAAAGGGATTTTTTGTTTTTTGGAATCTCTAAAAAAGCTTTTTACAAACTTCCAATCAGCTTCTTAATTATCAAGGTCATATTCGGCTCGGCTTTGAAAGCTGCCGCTAAAATATTCTCAATTTCAGCTTTTTTGAGTGTTTCGGGGATACACATATCCGTAATAACCGATATTCCGAAAACAGGTAAATCCATCTGGCGTGCTACAATTACTTCTGGAACTGTACTCATTCCTACGGCATCTGCTCCGAGATTTCTGAGTAATCTATATTCAGCTTTGGTTTCGAGTTGTGGGCCCGTTACGCTCACATACGTACCTGTATGTACGCCCTCAATATCATTTTGAGTAGCAATTAACTTCGCTTTTTCAATCATATCCAAATCATACGGCTCACTCATATCGGGAAAGCGGTCGCCCATGATATTTTTACCGACTAATGGATTTTCGGGCAAAAATAACGCAATATGGTCTTCGATAATCATTAAATCGCTTTCATGAAACATCGGATTCATGCCGCCAGAAGCATTCGATACAAACAATCGCTCAATGCCAAGCATTTTCATCACTCTCACTGGAAACGTTACTTGTTGCATGGTATAGCCTTCGTAATAATGAAAACGCCCTTGCATACAAACTACCTTTTTACCTTCGAGTTTACCAAAAAGTAATTTTCCAGTATGAAATTCGACGGTTGCAATAGGAAAATGAGGAATATCTTCGTAATTGATTGTGTGAACAACTTCGATTTCGGCAGTTAGTTTACCAAGTCCTGTGCCGAGTATAATACCGAATTGTGGCTTAAAGTCACCGATGATTGATTGAATATAAGCGGTTGCTTCGTTGATATGAACCATATTTTTTATTTAGGAATGACGATTAAGGATTTTTCTTTGTGATTTACTCTGAAATATACGAAATTTTCCAGAAAACAGCCGATACTAACACAAAAAAGCATGACCCTTCGAGCCATGCTTCTTATCAATACCTTTCAGTAAATTTCAGCGAATTATAACGCTAAAGTACCTTTGCGAGCTGCATCAACGATAGTAGCTTCTAAGCCTTTTTTGTTGATAGTGCGAAGTGCTGAAGTCGAAACTTTCAATGAAACCCAGATACCTTCTGATTCTAAAAAGAATCTTTTAGTTTTTAAATTTGGGAAAAACTTACGCTTAGTTTTATTGTTAGCGTGCGATACGTTATTACCGACTTGCGTTTTTTTACCAGTGATTTGACAAACTTTTGCCATTGCCTTATTGAATATTTTCTATGAAAAAATGAATACTTTCCTAAAACGGAGTGCAAAATTACACATTATTTTGGAAAGGAAAAAGTATAGTTTAGTTTTTTTTATACCCATACGGACAATGTCGGCACCCATTTTTACAGCAATAACCACGCTTCAAGTGGTATGCACTCGTAAAAACTAAAAATCCGTTCTCATAATAATAATCTTCGGAAGCGTACCTTTGATTTAGGATAGCTCCATTTTCACTTTTTCTTTTACTCACAACTTTATTTATTTTACTGAGAATGTATAACTTAGTGTTCTGTTAAAAAGTTTGAAAATATTCTGATGGAAGTAAAAATTCGCCAAGCGACACTCGATGACGTGAAAGATATTCTGCAAATTTATGCAGAATCGCTTGATAATGGAAAGGTTTTATCGGTTGAAAAAGCCCAAATAGTATTCTTGAAACAGCAACAATACCCTGACTATAAAGTATTTGTGGCCGAGTATGAGCAGCAACTGGTTGGAACTTTCGCCTTACTTATCATGGAAAACATGGCTCATCAGGGTACGCCATCAGCTGTGGTTGAAGATGTAGGAGTTATACCTGCCATGCAAGGAAAAGGCATTGGAAAAGTAATGATGGAATATGCTCTGAATTATGCCAAAGAAAAAGGTTGCTACAAAATGAGTCTTTCGAGCAACCTAAGACGTGATAAAGCCCATCAATTTTACGAATCGTTGGGCTTTCAGAAACATGGTTTTAGCTTTTTGATGAATTTAACTTAGACGCACCTTTCTATTCATAAAGTATGGTTTAAGTACTTTTTTATCAAAAATAACCAATAGAACTATCAAGTTGATTAGAAGAATCAATTTGACCAATAAATCTGTCGAAAAATTATTGACAACTTCTAAGTTATTTACTCTCGGAATCTCAATCGCTGAATTTGAGTTGGAGAAATAAAACAAAGCAAGCCCAAGAGTTACTACAAAAAATACCGACATCGCAGTCAAGAATATCCACGTAAGTTGGCTACTCCATGATTTCTTTTTGGTTGGAGCGTAAGCAATATTTGCCAAAAGATTTTCGGTAAACTTGGGCGATGGCTTTTCAATTTTCAAATCGGCTAAATCGAAATGCACTGCTTCTAACTCTTCAAAGTACGCCTTATACTCCACCGATTCAGACAATAGATTTTGGTGCTGTGACAAAATATCTTTTGAGGCACAACCATCCAAAATATCAAATATTTGTTCGTCAGTTAGCATTTGAATTATCATTTTAGTGCAAAACAAATTTTGTAATTATTTTCGTTCATAACAAACTCTTCACTTCGCTTTTCAAGAGTTTTTTCATTTCATCAGCCAACCGTTTTCTGGCTCGATGAATTTTTACTTTGGCCGTTTCGGCACTGACATTCGTTACTTCGGCAATTTCTTCGAGCGATAATTCTTTTAAGTAAAATAAAGTTATCATGGTAGTATCATCGGCAGAAAGGTTTTGTAAGGCTCTTTGAATGACTATTTTCCTTTCGTTTTTTCTTAAATCATCGGCCGAATCGCTCGAATGACTTACCATAAATGCCTCTGATGAATTTTCAATATCAACTGCCTCTACTTTATTTTTGCGTTTTTGCATCAAAGCCGCATTGAAAACAATTCGATAAAACCAAGTAGTGAATTTTGATTCAGAATTGAAGGAAGACAAAGCCCCAAAAACCTGCATAAAAGCATCTTGAGCTACTTCTTCAGCATCTTCTCGGTTATTCAGAATTCTGTACGCAACCGTAAAGGCATAGTCTTTATGGCGATTAATCAAGGCTGCGTAAGCCGATTTATCGCCAGTCCGAATACGATTGAGTAGGTTTATATCTTTCTGATTATCATTCACAACCAATTTGATGCAGATTGTTTTGAAAAGGTTACGCTTGTGTGTTAAAAAATTAGTTTTAAGTGCTGTACGAAAAATTATTTAAGAAAATCTGGGCCAACTATTTCAAAATACAAACCACTTATAATCAATACTTTAAACAATTATTGATTCTTAATTCTTAATTCTTAATTAAAACCAGCTGTAACCTCAGTTCCGAAACCTGCATCCTATTGGCAAAATAAAATTTCAATACATATAAACATATACAAGATTATGGACCCAAGAGCAGCTATTGTAGCAATGTCGATTCCTATTACAGCCATTTTAGGCTTTGTCGGATTAATGATTATTTTAAGAAAATTCGATAACGACGAAAGAATGGCAATGATTGAGAAAGGTATTGCTTTACCTCAAAAACAAAGTGCAAAAGTAAATCCAGCATCAGCACTCCGTTGGGGCTGTCTTTTTGTTGGCGTTGGACTCGGAGTTTTTGTTGCAAACATGATTGCAAGCATCAAGCAAGACAACGAAGCACTTTATCCTGCTTTGATTATGTTTTTTGGTGGTGCGGGATTATTAGTTTCGTACTATATCCAACTCAAAATCGACGAAAGAAGCAAATAGAGTTCTGAGTGTTGAGTTCTGAGTTACTGTTGCGTATTTAAAAATTATACGCTTAATTCTGTACTCAGAACTCTCAACCGCACGAGCGTCCCCGTCAGAATTCAGCACTACTTCCATTTAGCTAAATTTCCTTTGCCACCGATTGCCCAGCAGGCATCTTTGAAGCATGAAATTGCATGAAAAGATTCCGTATCAATGGTTTTCCATGCGAATTCTCCCTCACTGAGTAGGCTCGTACCCGAGGTTCCGACCAATAGCAAACTTTTATTGGGTAACATCCAACCTGACTCCTTCAAGCCATCGGGTTTTGCAGCTGGCAAAAACTCCCAAGTTTTACCAGCATCGTGCGTAATGGCAATATTATCAACTTTTTCTTTATCATTTTTATAGTCACCTCCCACGGCAATTCCTTGATTTTCGCTCCAGAAATGCAATCCAAAAATTCCAGCAGTTTGTCCTTTTTTGAACGGAGTCTGATACACTTGCCAAGTTTCACCTTTGTCAGGCGTAAAGAAAACTCTACTTTGAGTATTAAGCCATGCTTTACCATTGGGTTGAGTCGCTACGCACGTGCCACTTGATGCAAAAGAGGCTTCGCCATCAAATACAGGTGGAAGTTTTTCTTTATCAATTCGTTGCCAAGTATTTCCAGCATCGAGTGTTCGTAAAATAAAAGGTTTATCGTCAATTGGGTCGCCAATCAAAATCCCCTCTTTTTCATTCCAAAAATCCATCGAATCAAAAAATGTACCTTTGTCTTTATATTCTAAAACAACTTTCCAAGTATTACCCCCATCAATTGTTTTGAAAACCTTTGCGGCTCCCTCTTCTGCCAAACCTGCACTCATTATATAAGCCACTTTTTCGCTTACGCCATAAATATCTCTAAAATCCAACTTTTCGGCACCACTAACCTTTATTACCTGCCACGTAGCCCCAGCATTGGTTGTTCGCAAAACGGTGCCTTTGCTCCCTCCTGCCCACACAATTTTTTTGCTAATAGCATGAATCGAGCGAAACGAGGCATCTGTACCCGACTCTTGCTTTATCCATTGGGCATTTGTGGTATTGACCGATAGTAAAATGAGTAGGAAATGAGCTTTTTTCTTAAAAAACTGGTGAATCATAGCAAACAAAGAGAATAGTGGTTATTTTTGTAGAATGAATGGCCGAAAGTTACATATTTTCTATATTTTTTTACTCTTTTTAGTATCCAATTTTGCTTTGGCTCAAGAAGATGTTAAAATTGAATTGGGTAAAAAGAATATTTTACTGGAAGAAAACTTCACGATTAAGGTTATCATTCGTAACACCGACAAATCGATAATTAGTGCTTTTCCTGAGCTACCAAGCTTCTCAAAAGGAGCAAGACAAAAAGTATTCTCAAAAAATCCACTTGGCTATACCATTACTCAAACCTACACCCCAACCAAAGAAGGAAATTTCAAAATTCCGAGTTTCGTACTGACAGTCAACAACAAAGAATATTCAAACGAAGCATTTACTATCATAGTAAATTCACCTGATGATAATTCAGAAGATGAAAACGAAGCAGTTTCTCCAGAAAAAGCTAAAAGTAACGCTTTTTTGGCTATGAATGTCAGCAAAAATAAAGTTTATGTGGGTGAAGGTTTCAGAGTTTCTCTCGCCTTTTATGTGGCCGAAAGTAATACACTCAAAATGGATTTTGCAGATGATTTGAATACCCAAGTCGATGCCATTGCCAAAAAAATAAAATCTCCTGACTGCTTAGAACAAAGAATCTTGATTTCAGATTTGAAGGGAGTTCCGACAAATATTAACGGCAAAAAATATCTTTCCTACCAGTTTTTTGAAGCAAACTATTTTCCGCTTAATAGTAAGTCCATTACTATTCCTGCAGTTGAGTTAAGAATGGTTCAAACCATTAAAAACACCAAAGAAAGTATCCTTTTTAAGGATATTCCTCAGACCATTTCGGTTTTGGATTTACCTGAGCATCCACTCAAAGATAAAGTTTCGGCTGGAAATTTTAGTTTAGTCGAGCAAATCGAAACTCGTAAAATCAATACAGGAAAGAGTTTTAGCTATTTATTCAAAATAGTAGGCGACGGAAATTTTTCTACAGTCAATGTTACTTCGCCAACAAATGATAGTTTTTTTGATTTTTATCCACCCGAAATCAAAGAAAATCGACCCAATGGCCAACCAAGCAGAGAAAAACTCTTTCGATATCGGATTTTACCCAAAGATTCTGGTCAATATCAATTCGATAAATATTTCTTTTGGGTGTTTTTCAATACCAAAAAGGGGCAATATGATACCCTTAAATCAGCTCTAAAAATTAAGGTTTTAGGTAAAACTATTGCTGATAAAGATACCGATACTTCGAATGATATTTTTGCAGGTATAGATAAACTTGATACTTCCCGAACCGAAACCAATTATCAGGATGTTCTGAAAAACATTTCTAACTTGCTGATAATATGCATGTTAGTAGGAAGTTTGTATTTATTTAATTGGGGTAGAAAGAAAAAAGCCAATAATGAATAAGGTAGAGCAAACCAAACGTTGGAAGGTTTCGTTTTGCTGTTTTAATAACTAAAAAGTACAATTGATAATTAATAATTGATAATTAATACATGAGTAGCACTTACGGAAAAATCTTTAAAATATCGACTTTCGGAGAATCTCACGGAAAAGCAATCGGTGTAATTGTTGATGGCTGTCCAGCAGGAGTTGAATTCGATGAAAATTTCATTCAAAACGAATTAGATAGACGCAAGCCTGGTCAATCAAGAATCACTACTCAACGAAAAGAATCTGATGAGTTTCAAGTGCTTTCAGGAGTTTTTGAAGGAAAAACTACAGGAACGCCTATTGCAATGGTAATCCCGAACGAAGACCAACGCTCAAAAGATTACAGTCATATTGCTACTCAATTTCGCCCTTCGCACGCCGACTATACCTACACAGCCAAATACGGCAACCGTGATTATCGTGGTGGCGGACGTAGTTCGGCTCGTGAAACGGCCGCACGTGTAGCTGCTGGTGCATTGGCAAAAACGCTTCTTTCTACCAATAATATTACGATTCAAGCCTACGTTTCGCAAGTTGGTAAATTAAAGCTCAACAAGCAATATTGGGAACTCGACCTTGCAAAAACAGATGATAATGCGGTGCGTTGTCCTGACGAAGAAATGGCACAAAAAATGTTTGACTACATCGATGAAACTCGCAAAAAAGGCGATTCAATTGGTGGAATCATTACTTGTGTTATTAAAGGTGTGCCTGTGGGTTGGGGAGAACCAGTTTTTGATAAACTTCATGCCGAACTCGGTAAAGCCATGCTTGGAATCAATGCCGTGAAAGGTTTTGAATACGGTAGCGGATTCGAAGGCATTGAGTTATACGGCTCAGAACATAACGACGAATTTTATATCGGAGAAGATGGAAAGGTACACACCAAAACCAACCTTTCGGGCGGTATTCAAGGTGGTATTTCTAATGGTGAAGATATTTATTTTAAAGTAGCTTTCAAGCCAGTAGCAACAATTATGCAAGACCAAGAAAGTGTGAACGCTGAAGGCGAGAAAGTAATTGTCTCGGGTAAAGGACGCCACGACCCTTGCGTATTGCCCCGTGCAGTGCCAATCGTCGAAGCGATGGCTGCTTTAGTCTTAGCCGATTTCAGCCTAAGGGCAAAATCGAACAAAGTATAAAATATTGAGCATGTATTTTCAAGGAAGTCTTCGCTTTGAGCGAAGACTTCCTTTTTGTTATCTTTTCAATAAAGAAGTTTTCATTTTTTATTGAAAATATGATTTTTATTATAAATTTGATTATTTCAAAAAAAATAACCTAATTTGTTAGGATTTCTAAAAAATGTTCTAATTTTGTAATTAATAGGTATTTAGCTTTTCTAAAAATCAATCAGTGTAGCAAAAAATGGAGTTTATTAGTAACGAACTTGATGAATATTGTGTGGCTCATACCTCGGCTGAAGACGAGATTCTCAGCAAACTAAACCGAGAAACCCACGCTAAGGTCTTACAACCACGCATGTTATCAGGTCATTTTCAAGGACGTTTCCTTTCAATGATTTCACACATGATTCGTCCGATGAACATTCTTGAGATTGGTACTTACACTGGATATTCGGCTTTGTGCTTGGCCGAAGGGCTACAAGAAAATGGCAAATTACTAACCATTGATGTAAACGAAGAGTTAGAAGATTTCGTGAGAAGTTTTTTCAACCAATCGTCATTAAGAGAAAAAATTGAGTTCAGAATTGGCAATGCAGCCGAAATCATCCCAACGCTCACACAAACATTCGACTTGGTTTTTATTGATGCCGATAAACTCAATTATGATAAATATTATGATTTAGTATTCGATAAAGTCCGTCAGGGAGGTTATATTATTTCTGATAATGTGCTCTGGAGTGGAAAAGTGGCCGACCTAAGTAAAAACGATAAAGATACGGTTTCGATTAGGGCATTCAACCAGAAGTTACACGATGACCCACGCACCGAAAATATATTATTACCCATAAGAGACGGCTTGATTTTAGTACGAAAGCTGTAATTGGTTACTGGTGAATAGTTCCAGTTTCTAATAACAAGTTTCCAAATAACAAATATCCAGTAAACAGATTCACCACTAACGAGTAACCATTAGAATAGAACCCATATTTTTTCCCAATAAAATGAAAAAAAACGTTGCTTTACTACTTTTGCTTATAAGCATTCAAGGAGTATTTGCCCAGCAGGCGATACTTCCTGAAGTCCCTAAAAAGTTAGAGTTTGCTGGTATAACCATAAAACTCGACGCAGATGCCCAAAAACTTGTTCAAAAAGAGGTCAATTCTTTACTTACCCCCGAAAACAAATATTTACTCGATAAATTAGAGCGAATTCAATGGTATTTTCCAATCATTGAGAATATCCTTGAAGAAGAAGAAGTACCCGAAGATTTTAAATACGTAGCTGTGGCCGAAAGTTCGCTTCTACCCGATGCCATTTCTACATCAAATGCCGTTGGTTTTTGGCAAATGAAGCCCACAACGGCACAAGAAGTTGGTCTACGAGTTGATAAAGACATAGACGAACGTAAGAACATTTATGCTTCTACAAGAGCTGCTGCTCTGTATATCAAACGTAATAATTTGATATATAAAAACTGGATTTCTTCACTTTTTTCTTACTCGCTTGGTGCAACTGGCGTAAGCAAGATTGTTCCCTCACAATGGTCGTACGCCACTGAAGTGGCCTTCGATGCACAAACAGACCGTTATCTAATTAAAGCAATTGCCCATCGCATTGCCTTTGAATACAGAATTAATCGTTTGAAAGAATCTCGTTTTTCCTTCGTTGAATATAAAAAAACAAAAGGAAAAACACTAAATGATATTGCATCAATGGTTAATATTGATGTAAACGAATTGAAAAAATACAATTCGTGGTTGCTTACAAGTACAATTCCGACCGATAAAGATTATTCGGTAGCAATCTTAGTTCCTGCCGAAAACTTAGAAGACGTACAGTCAAAACTCAATCGTCAAAATGAACTGGCAACGAGTGATGCAGCGTTCCCGATTTTGAAAAGAGTTACGGTAGTGACAGCTTCGGAAGAAGAACCAATTTTTTACGAAATTAATGGTAAGAAGGGTATTTTGGCAAAACCAGGCGATGATGTAGCTTCATTAGCAAGAAGCGGAAAAATGAAAATTGCAGATTTTCTTCGCTATAATGATATGACTGACAAAGACTTAGTTGAAGAAGGTAAAATCTATTATTTAAAGAAAAAAGACCGTAAAGGCCCAGTGCCTCATCATGTGGTTTTGACAGGGCAAACAATGTGGCAAATTTCGCAAATGTACGGTATTCGTATGAAGAATTTGCTTCGCCTCAACCGTATGAATACTGTGCAAAGAATCCAGAAAGGTAGAGTGGTTTATTTACAGAAAAAAAGGCCTAAAGACCAACCAATTGAGTACCTAAATGGCAAGGACAGCGAAGAATTGGAGAAGGTACCAATGAAAGAGCAATATGATGGAAAAGAGGAAAAAGTATTGGTAAAAGATGCTCGTCAGCCAGAAACAACTAAAACACCAACCAACCCAACGACTAAACCTACAATTCCTGAAAGCGTAATCGTTGAAGAAAGTCCGAAGAAACCTACTCGACCAGTAAGAGAAGAGGATGATATAATTGTGATTTCGGATAAAGATGAGGTAACTCCAACCGAGACCAAGAAATCACCAGTTGACCCAACACCGCCAGCTGCGGTAAAGAGTACACCAGTGAATCCGACGCCAACTACTGTAAAAACTGCTACAACGCCAGCACCAACAACTACTGCATCGAGCTCGGGCGTACATACAGTTGATGTTGGGCAAACACTTTACAGCATTGCTCGTCAGTATAATATCTCGATAAAGGACTTGGCTGAATGGAATAATATCACAACCAGCGAACGTGTAAAAGTAGGACAAACTTTAATAGTTAAACAACCAAAAGGAAATACTACTGCCGCTGTTGTAGAACCAAAAACATCAAAACCTGCTACTTCAAGTACATCTCATGTTGTACAAAAGGGAGAAACACTTTATAGTATTTCGAAGCGTTATGGCGTAACAACTAAACAAATACAAGAGTGGAACAGCATGAACGACCAAAATGTAAAACTTGGACAAAAGCTGATAATTAAGAAATAGTCCATTGTCAATGGTCGATAGTCCATAGAATGAGGATAACCTTAAAGTTTTCAGTTAATATGAACTGATTATAACCAGTTAAAAATAATGATTTTAATAGATAATACTTGTATTAGTGATGATGTTGCCGACAAAATGTTTGTCTGTGATTTAGAGAAATGTAAGGGAGCGTGTTGTGTAGAAGGAGATTTAGGGGCTCCACTCGAAGAAGCAGAATTATCTATTTTGGAAGAAGTCTATGAGCAAGTAAAACCCTACCTCTCGGCCGAAGGTATAAAGGCCATAGAAGAACAAGGAAAGTATATCAAAGATTGGGAAGGCGATTATTCGACCACAACAATCGGAGATAGAGAATGTGCCTATGCTATTTATGACGAAAATAAGATTCTGAAATGTGGCATCGAACAGGCTTATCTTGACGGTAAGATTTCTTGGAAAAAACCAATTTCTTGTCACCTCTACCCTATTCGTATCACTAAATATGAAAGCTACCATGCACTCAACTATGACCGTTGGTCAATTTGTAGTGATGCTTGTTCGTTAGGTGAAAAACTGGGGGTGCCTGTTTATAAATTCTTGAAAGAACCGCTCATCAGAGCATACGGCGAAGCCTGGTATGCCGAGTTGGAGAAAGAAATTAGTAAAACCCCTAACTCCTAAAAGGGGGTTTTGAATGTTATAACGTCGGCAAGGCTTAGGCCCCGTAGCGGACACACTTGCCGACGTTGATGTAATCAAGTTTTTATCAAAAATGGCTGAAAATAGATTTAATGATATCTATGATGTTGTTCGACTTATACCAAACGGTCGGGTGACAAGTTACGGAGCTATCGCTAAATATCTTGGTGGTGGTGGTGCCAGAATGGTAGGCTGGGCTATGAATGCTTCGCACGGGGAGCTTGATGTGCCTGCTCATCGGGTTGTTAACCGAAACGGTGTGCTTACAGGAAAGCATCATTTTGGTGGCAATCGAATGCAAGAATTGCTTGAAAGTGAAGGAATTAAAGTGGAAAAAGACCAAGTTGCCGATTTCAAAAAACTTTTCTGGAACCCATCCGAAGAACTACTTTAACCCACTTTTGTTTCTTCGGCAAGCATCACTGCAATACCTTACTTCATCCCATACTTTTTCCCATTTTTTTCGCCACGTAAATGGTCGTCCGCAAGTAATGCAGGTTTTTGATGGTAGATTTTCTTTTTTTACCCCTTTCATTGCTTAATTGAAATTTTCTACATTTTATCTGACAAAACGCCACATTCATAAAACAATCTGATTTTGGAATTGTTGTCTAAAATGAGCAATAAGATTGTTTTTTTATGAATTCAAAAGAAAAATACAAAGCATTACCCGACGAAGCTAAAGATAGAATTGTAGAAATGGCATGGGAAGACCGAACGCCATTCGATGCCATAGAAATACAATTTGGACTGAAAGAACAGGAAGTAATTGAATTGATGCGTAGAGAGATGAAACCATCTTCATGGCGGATGTGGCGTGAACGTGTGCAAGGCAGAAGTACCAAGCATTTGGCCAAATCTTCAATTGATGATTTTAGGCATAAATGCAGTCGTCAACGGAGTATATCTTATAATAAAGTTTCTAAAAGGTAAAACATTCAATTTCTGTTTTCGGCGATTTTACCAAAATAAGTTTTCTTTTTTGTTAATTTTTCAGAATTTATAATTGTTTTATTCAAAAAATCAGTAACTTTGTGCCAAATAATATTTTGCACTTCCAAAAACAATTACTCCCAATGAGTATTAACAAACTTGACCAGATAGACCATAGCCTGCTGGAAATCCTTCAAAGTAACGGTAAAATTACCAACGCTCAACTTTCAAAAGAAATCGGTTTATCACCTGCACCTACCCTCGAAAGGGTAAAGAAATTAGAAACTTCGGGTATCATCAAAAGTTACCACGCTCAAATAGATAGAGAGAAAGTAGGTCTTGGAGTTATGACGTTTGTACAGGTTTCGCTTGCTGGACATAGAAAAGCTGTAAGTGAAGCTTTTGTTGAAAAAATTTCTAAAGTACCTGAAATCATTGAATGTCATCATGTGACTGGCTCATGCGATTTTTTACTGAAAGTTATTGCAAAAGATATTAATTCGTATCAAAAACTTATCATGGAAACTATCAATGAGATTGAAGAGGTAGCGAGCACCCAAACCATGGTAATTCTTTCTACTTTTAAAGATACTCAGGTTTTACCTGTACCTTGATGGGTATCAGAATTAAACAAAAAGCTCTAAAATCGTAGATTTTAGAGCTTTTTGTTTATCCACCTGCCTTTATTAATTTTTGATAATTTTCTTACTAACTCTTAAACTCGCTGATTTGATTGTAATGATATATGTTCCTGCGTGCAAATCATTCAACAGCACTTTCTCTGACTGATTAAACGATACATTTTTTTGTAGAACTTGTTTTCCCCTTGCATCCTTGACTGTCAGCGTTCCGATAATTGGTCTGGCTGTATGATTTTCAATCGTAATTTCTTCGGAAACTGGATTTGGGAAAATACTCATTTTCTCTGACGACTCTTCATTTGCCAGCGGAGCTAATACACTTACACTATTTTCAGATAAAACTGTACCCATACCGCACTGGTTAATCACTTTTTCAATTGTATAGTTGATGGCAGCCGTTGGCTTTACTTTCAAACTTAGCTCTTTGGCTTGTGTTGTTGCTTCGGGTAAAGAAGAAATTTTATAGGTGAACGGCGGAGTACCACCAAAACGTAAATTTAATGTTAGTGTGGTATCAAAAGGCATAACTTTACTACCCACAAACCCAAGCGAAGCTGGTACTGCGATTGAAAAACTTTTACTCGGTATTTCATCAAAAAAGTCTGCGTTTGTCTTTACTCGAAAGCGGTAATTTTTACCCTCTGGCAAGGCATCTGGCAAAATTATCTGAAACGGGCTTTTTGGGGATTTTCCCAATAGTAGAGGTTTCACAAATGAGCCATTGGCATCTGATAATTCGAGCTGATACTCCCATTTATCGAGCTGAGTATTTTTTACCGAAAAAGGTACATTGACACTATTTTTCACACAAACTTGTACATTTTCAGGAAATTCTGCTGCGACAACTGGTTGAGGCAACACCGAAATTTGAAAGTTATCTTTTAAAAAGCCCAGCGAATCTACGACCGAAAGTAGCGTATCTTTGCGAGGAGAAATCTCAATAAAGTCTTGATTATTAACTCCATTCGACCATACATGCGAGCCTTTCCACGAAGCAGTTAAACGAATCTTTTCGCCGTATTCTATTGTTTTCTTTTCTGTTTTATTGACATTCTTAAAAACCGTAAAATTATCTCGAATCACACCATCGGAAGCAACCCACCGTGCATCAAGCCGATTATTGTTGATAGTAAAAAGCAAAGACCCTCCAATCGAAATATTGGAATAGACTGAACTCGGATGTGGGTTTGGGTCGCCATTCCAATCCAATCGGCCTGCCGAACCCACTACACAATAGATTGTTCCTTCATCTTTGTTGATATACGGACGAGAATCGGCCTTTTTTTCGTATCTACCATTCGCCCATTGCGTAGGATGTATGTAATCGTTGAAGGTAAAAGATTTACCAACGTGACCTTTCATTAGGTGTGAACGCTCGTATGAGTGGCTATGCCCATTCAAGACTAAATCTACCTTATACTTATCAAAAATAGGCACTAAAGCTTCTCTGATAGCAACCAAATCAGCTTCTCCATCAGAATCATGCGAACGCTTTGTGTAAGGCGGATGATGAAAGGTAATAATTGTCCAAAGTGACTTTCCCTTGTTGGCTTCTAAATCATTGATTAACCATTGATATTGTTTACTTTGAGGGTCGGAGAGTCGGTATTTGCCTTCGTCTAAACCATAAGAATCAAGTGCGATGATATGAATATTTCCGTAATTAAAAGCGTAATATTCTTTGGTATTTGATGGTAAGCCACCTAATTCGCCTTTGGTTGGCACACTGATTACATTGTAGTAATTAATCTTTTTATCGATTTGTCCCGTGGCAGTTTCGTAATATTCATGATTGCCTGGAACTGGAAAGAAAACAGTATTGCCGAGAACTTTACTGCCATAAAAATCAAAAATTTGTCGTTGATATTCAATATCCGTTCCGCAACAATAGGCGTTATCGCCCAACCAAAGCCATAAATCGGTATAGTTCGATTTATTTTTAAGGTATTGCTCTCTTACAGCTGTCTGATTTTTTACGTAAACTTCGGTTGAGTTATCGCCAAAGTCACCCATTGCCCAAATATTTATTGGACGATTATCGGTTGGGCTTGGAGCAGTGACAAAGTAATAGTCTTTGCCAGAAGCTAAGAGCTTTGCTTCGGTTCCAACCGTATAGTTATATTTTGTATTGGCTTGAAGCCCTCTAATTTGAACAATATGCTCAGTTGTTGATAGATTATCTAATTCAGTTTTCGGAGAGGATATACCAACAGTGTTTGGCAAATCCATACTATATGTAACCAAACTCTGGGTTGGCACATCCGTTCGCCAACGAACAATAACACTATTTTGCCCTAATTGCTGCAAATACGGCCCACGAGTAATAACTTGGGCATGAAGACTATTCTCGAATGTGATGGATACTATCGAATAAATGAAAACTGTTAGATATATAACTTTTTTGAGCATATTTCTGGAAAATTTCCCCAAAAATACGCTCAAAAGTGTTTTCATTATTCAGAAGATGATTATTTCTTTTTCTTTTCGGCTTTTATTAGCTTTTTAGTTTCGTCAATGAGTTTGCTTGCTTCTTTATATGTATCCAGCTTTTTATCGCCATTGTTTGTCACGATATTGAAATATTGCAGTGCTTTTAGATAATCGTTTTCAGCACTGGCAATTTTACCCAAAGTAAGATTCGCTCCAAGAAAATACCCTGAATCTTTGGAATTATTTTGCAAAGCAAAATCAATCGTTTTTTGATAGTACTCTTTTGCTTTGGGCAAATCTCGCTTATAATTGTAGTTGATATAACCCAAAATATACGCAGCATAACGCCCTGCGGTGCTTTCATAACCGTATTTGGCAACGTTTACATTGGCCAGTAATTCTTCGGCCAATTTTTCGGCTTCGTCTGATTTACCCAACATAAAGGCCGTACGGGCTGCATAACGATGAAAAAACGAATTATCAGGATACATAGCGTGCATTTGAACAGCTTCATAATAGGCTTTCTGATGTTGATTTTCCATCGAATAAATTTGCATCAAAAAGTATTTGGCTTCCATTCGTGTGTAGAAAGCATTCGATGCCACATACTCCAGCTGCTTGATTCCTTGTGCTTTAACCCCTTTATGAAAGAAAACTAACATCGGCTTAAGCGAAGGATAATTTTCGGGAATCCATTTTGAATAATAATTATAAAGGCCATCTCCAATAGCCAATTCGGGGTTAAAATCTCCAAAGCCACGGCATTTATCAAGGTATTTCATGGCTTGCTTGCCATCCCAGGCAGCTTTAATCCAATTGCCACGCTCAGAGTGTAATCTACCTTTGAAAGCATAAGCGGCTGCTTGAAAAAAGGCAGCTTCTTTATCGCCGTCGTCATCATCAAGCATATCATCAGCCAAATCAATCGCTCTGTCCATATTCGCCAAAAATGCATCATCGTGCGATTCATCTTTGGTATCAGGTACTATTTTCCACCATTCATTTAACCCCAACAAGAAAAAACCAATCGGGTGCTCTGGATATTTAACAGTCAGCCACCTGAAATCACGTTCGGCTGCATCATACTTAAAATTATACATATTATTAATGGCCTGCGTAGCTTCAATCTGAATGGCTCGATTGGCCAATAATACCTCGTGTTGTTTCTTTTTCGTGCTGCCTCCAAACCAAGAAAATTGAGCTTGTGCCACTTGGCTCACCATCAATAAAACTAATACGCTTCTAACACTCATTTTTACTGCTATCTGATTCAAGGTTTTCATAAAATAACTTTTATGCAACATTAACGCCTTTTTGGTTTTTAAATTATATAAACTTAAAATTTTCTTAAAATTATTTACATCCTTCCAAGGAAGGTTTCGCTTTGAGCGAAGTCTTCCTCAAAATTCAAATCATTTTCTTAAATTGCATCATCAATAAAATTATCCCCAAAATGAAACAAATCAGAGATAAATCTTTCGTACCATTCATTGAATCTACACCTCTACAAGAACGTATCAAAGTCCTTGCTCAAGAAGTAAACAAAGATTATGCAGGAAAAAATCCATTATTGATAGGAGTTTTGAATGGTTCGTTTATGTTTATCGCCGATTTGTTTAAGTCGATTGATATTGAATGCGAGGTAACTTTTATCAGAGTTTCGTCGTACCAAAGTACGGAATCCACTGGAAAAGTAAAGCAAGTATTAGGTTTGAAAGAAGATATCCAGAATCGACACATTGTGATTGTAGAAGATATTGTGGATACAGGAATGACAATGCAAGAAATTTTAGGCCAACTGGCTGCACAAAAACCAGCTTCAATTAAAATAATGACCATGCTTTTTAAGCCCGAAGCGTTGAAAGTGCCTTTAAAACTCGACTATGTGGGCTTTGAAATTGAAAATAAGTTCGTGGTTGGTTATGGCCTTGATTATGATGGTTTTGGTCGAAATTTAGATAGTATTTATGTTTTGAAAGAATAAATTAGTACACGGTCGACAGTCCACAGCAGTATAAAATGCTCATTAGTAGTGTTTTAAAAAATGTAATTGTCGTATATTTTCAACCATCTACTTAAAAGAAGTTTAACTTCTGTAGATATACAAAATATGAAAGGTGAACAAATTCAAACACTTCATCCGCAAGCAGGAAAAAAGAATAAACGTATTTCTTTAGACAAGTACCTTATTGTAAAAGAGAATATTCTTTCTATTTTGAGTGAAACGCAGCTTACCCATAATGAGCTGATGGAGCGTTTGTACGAAAATATTAATGATATTTTTGAGGGAGGTGTCCAATGGTATGGTGAAACCGTGAAACTGGATTTAGAGGCGAGAGGAATAGTCAAACGAACTGGCTCAAAACCAGCAAAGTATAGATTATTGAAAGATATTCAAGAATAAATACCAAACTTCTATCAAAGACCTATAAAATCTTAGGCTTTTTTCTTAATTTTAAATCATCTCAAACTAAACACTAAAACTACCGTGAAGAAACTTCTAACGTTTGTTTACTGCCTTGGCATTTCTGCCATTTCTTTTGCCCAAAACGATTATTTTTTTCCTAAAAAACAGCTCAATCCAGCTATCCCTACTCCAGAACAGTTTTTAGGATACGGCATTGGGTCGCATCATACTCGTCACGACAAGCTGGTAGAATATATGCGTGAACTCGACCGAGTATCTGACCGAGTTACAGTTCAAAAAATTGGCGAAACCAACGAGCATCGTGAGCAAATCATTGTAACGATTTCTACACCTGACAACATCAAACGTTTAGACGAAATCAGAAAAGAACATTTGGCAATTACAGACCCCAGCAAACCAATGCCCGATACCAAGAAAGCTCCTGCCATAATTTGGTTGGGCTATAATGTGCACGGCAATGAGCCTTCGGGTGGTGAGGCTTCTATTCTGACTGCTTATTACTTAACCGCAACCGAAGACCCTGAAGCACTTGGCTGGCTAAAAGATGCCGTAATTTTGATGGAACCTGTGATAAATCCTGATGGACGTGACCGCCACACACATTGGGCTAACATGCACAAAGGCGACCCAATGGTAGCAGATGCCAACGACCGAGAACACAACGAAGTTTGGCCAGGCGGACGCACTAATCATTATTGGTTTGATTTAAATCGTGATTGGTATTTGGCAGTAAATGTTGAGAGCCGTAATCGTTTAGCTTTTTATCATCAGTGGCTACCAAATGTAGTGACTGACTTCCACGAAATGGGAACCAATGCAAGCCACTTTTTTGAACCAACAAAAGAAAATGCCGAAAATCCGCTCGTTCCGAAATACGTTTATAAAGAACTCAATGGAAGGTTTGCAAAATATTTTGAACAAGCCATGAATGAAATTGGCTCATTGTATTATACCAAAGAATCGTTTGATAATTTGTACCCAGGCTATGGCTCCAGCTATCCTGATATGGAAGGTGGATTGGGGCTTTTATTTGAGCAAGCAAGCTCACGTGGACACGTACAAGAAAGCCAAAACGGGGATTTAGCTTTTGGGTTTACGGTCAGAAATCAACTTGTCAATGCTTTGGCAACTTTACGAGCTTCGTTGGTTGAAAAAGAAAATCTTTTGAAGCATCAACGTAATTTCTTTTCGGAAACAATAGCTCAAGGACAAAAATTTGCGACCAAAGCATACATTATTGGCGATGCCAACGACCAAAGCCGTAATCGTGCGTTTTGGGATTTATTGATTCAACATAACATTGAATTTTATCATTTAGCAGGTGATGTGACAGAAAATGGTTCAACCTTTAAGAAGGGCAAAGCAGTGGTGATTCCATCGGCACAGCCGCAGTTTCTAATGGTTCGCTCGATTTTTGACCGACCAACAACATTTGCTGATAGCTTATTTTACGATGCTTCGGCATGGAATCTTGCCTTAGCTTATGGGCTTCCTCATACCGAATTAAAAGGCAGTTTTCAAAAAGGTGAACGTGTTACTAAAGCTGAGTTAAAACCAACTCCTACCCCATTCAACAAAAGTGACTATGCCTATCTGATTGACTGGACGGATTATTACGCACCAAAAGCCCTAAATCAGCTACTTGATAACCAGATACTTACTAAAACTTCTTTCAAAAAATTTGGAATTGGTGGCAAAGAATACGGGTACGGAACTCTAATGGTTTCAGTACAAAAGCAAAAACTTAGTTCAGAAGAGTTATACCAAAAATTGAAACAAATTTCACAAAATACGGGTGTTACTATTGAACCAGTCTCGACAGGATTTAGTACATCTGGTATTGATTTAGGAAGCAATAGTTTTCAGACCGTAAAGAAACCACAAGCGATGATGCTCGTGGGTGGAGGCGTTACGGCATCGGAAGCTGGTGAAGTTTGGCATTTATTAGACACCAAAATTGGAATGCCAATAACTAAAGTAGAAGTCTATAATTTTGCTCGTTTAAATATTAACCGTTACAACACGATTGTATTGGTTGGTGGAAATTATACTGCTTTAGATAAAGCATCGGCTCAGAAAATAAAGGCTTGGGTTGCTAATGGTGGTACGTTAATTACGCTAAAAACAGGTACTGAATGGGCAATCAAACAAGATATTGTAAAAGAAAAATTGCGTGAAATGAAACCCGATAGTAGCCGAAACAAAGTTCGTATCAATTACGAAGATTTTCAGGCATCGGAAGGTGCCAAACAAACGGGTGGTGCCATTTTTGAAGCAGAACTTGATATAACAAGTCCGATTGGATTTGGATACACAAGCAAAAAAATGGCTATTTATCGAAACAATAACACAATTTTGGAGCGAAGCACTGGAGCTGCTAATTCGGTTTTAGTTTATACACAAAACCCAAGAATTACGGGTTATGTACATCAAGAATCTTTGAAACGCATTGCAAACTCAGCCGCCATCAATATTAGCTACGAAGGAAACGGTAGAGCCATTTTATTTTCCGATGACCCCAATTTTAGAGGCACATGGTTTGGCACAAACAAGCTTTTCTTAAATGCCCTTTTCTTTGGAAGTAATATCAGCTCAGGCGGACAATTTGGAGCTGAAGAAGAATAAGTAGTTTTAAGTTAGAAGTAAGTAAAGTCCGAATAAAGCTATCTTTGTTCGGACTTTATTTTAAATAGTTGTACACGATTCGAGATTTAAAAACCATTATATATATAGCCTTGAAAATTTCATTTTGTACGACAGTTATGAATCGCTTACATCATCTGAAAGAAACCCTTCCGATGAATGTGGCTGATAACGCAACTACCGAAAACATTGAATTCGTCATTTTAGATTATAATTCTACCGACGGTTTAGAAGCTTGGATGCAGCAAAAATTCGATATTTTTTGCGGGAAAGTTGTTTATTTTAAAACCACTCAACCAACTTTTTATAACCGTAGTCACTCTCGTAATATGGCTTTTAGATTAGCCAGTGGCGATGTAGTTTGTAATTTAGATGCCGATAACTATACAGGAAAAGGCTTCGCCGAGTACCTTACGGCTATGTTTCAGCAGCACAATTCTATTTTTATAGCTCCACAAAATAATAATTTGAGCGATACTTTCGGAAAAATTACAACAACAAGAAATGATTTTCTTCAAATCAGAGGATACGACGAGGCAATTAAAGGTTATGGTTTTGAGGATAATGACCTCAAAAATAGGTTAACTAATTTAGGGCGAACAGAAGCTACATTTAATAATCTGGAATTTCTAAAAGCCATTACACATACCGAAGATGAGCGAATCAAAAACGAATATATTTACAATCATCATCAATCTATTTTCGTAGAAAAACTTACTTTTTGGCAATCAAAATTGACTATTCTTTACAAAGATAATACTTACGAATCTGCTCTAATTATTGATAGTATGTTCAGCAACTCAAATATTAAAATTGAGACCATTCATCCGCTCGAATTTCTAAATAGGTATTACATCTCTGAAAATTCTATCGAAAAAGGCCTTTTTAATGAAGATTTAGTAGCAAACTCGACCGTAATAACGAAGCAAGAAACACTCATTTCGACCATCAATTTTTACTCTCAACTAAGTAATAAACTTCGATTTATGGAGAATTTTCACCATAAACGAACAACTGTGAATAATGAATCGTTTGGAAACGGAATTGTTTTTAAAAATTTCGATTATACCAATCCAATAATGCTGGCATGAAAAATCTTTTTACGAATAATCAACTTCAAGGATTTATGGTATTTTCCCACAAAAAAAATTGGGAAACAATTCTTGCTTTTTTAGAAGAAACATTAGTCCAGAAGCAATTCTTTTTCTTTTTCGATTCTGAAAGAGGGTATCACCTAAAAGTGTTTGGTACGAATTTTAAAAAAGTTCAGTTAAATATAATCTCTTCGTATTTAATGTCTTTACCAATATACGATGTAACGGTCAGTGAAGACCCCCTTTTCAAGAATCTTCCCGACAACTCTCTGCATACTATCACATACATTCCTCAACCAATTAATATTACTTATTCTGACAATCTGGCAGACAATGAATACCTCATTTTTTTAAGAAATCTAAGTTCAGTTGTGATTGATGCACTTCGATACAACGATTTTTTTATCGAAGAAAAAAGCAGAATCAACTTTGCTATTCAGTTAATATTTATGGCTCTGGTAAAGGCCAATAAAGAACAAATTAAGCAGGAATTGGCTCAAACTCTCGAAAATAACCCAAATAACATAGATAAGAACTCACCGTTAGTCAATTTTTACAGAGAAGTACAAGAAATAGAGTCTGAAGAAAGAGTTGAAAACTGGGTGATAAATTGGCTAAATATAGCGTCGGATTTTTTAAATATCGCAACTTTCCATACACTGGTAGAAAGTATTTGTACGATGCTGGAAATTAGAAGTTTTGTCCCTCAATTATTGTATACCACAAAAGCTGTCCTTCAATTTTGATTGTAGTTGAGTTATAAAATTATAACAAAAATCGTACCACTCAATCACTTTTTTTTATTTTTTGATATATATCAAAAAACACAGAAAATAGTGTTATTAAACGGTACTAAATCATATTAAAATAATACATTTGTAATGTTAATGTTTAGACAAAATCTATTGAGTGACCCAAAGTCTAAATATTCGTGAACCTTAAAAAATATAAACACAATGAAATCATTAGACAATTTCTCATCGTTTGAAATCTCAAACACAGAAGAAGTACAAGGTGGTACTTTCGGACTTTTATCGTTGTTATGTGCCCCTAAAACAACTACTTGCCAACCAGCACCTTGCTACACACCACCACCAACATCTTGCACTACTGGCGGATACACAAATCCTTGTGCTCCAAAGCCAACAACGTGCCTCCCAACAATCTCGTTTTCATTTAGCTTGTCGTTAGGCATTTGCAAATAATCTTTTGAAGACTTGTATCCCAAAAACGAAAAAAGCCTTGAATTTCAAGGCTTTTTTCGTTTACTATATCTTACTTCTCATTCTGCTCAACGTTTCTTTACTCATACCTAAGAATGTAGCCAAATGACTAAGTGGCACTCGTTGCAATAGCTTAGGTGTTTTTTCCATAAAGAGTTCGTATCGCTCAAACGCACTTTTAGTTCTAATCGAATTGAGTAGGCTTATTTCATTAATTAGTAATGACTCATATACTTTTCTTACAAAAACATTAAATTCAACATAGGTATTTAGTAATGATTGAATACTTTGGTAAGAAATAAAGTAACAAAATGTATCTTCAAGAGTTTGAATGTATTCTTCCGAAATCGTTTGTGATAAATAACTGTAAGCACTACAAATTATGTTGGTATCAATGCCAAAAGAAGTGGTAATTTCTCTGCCTCCTTCTTCTAAGTAAGTTCGACAACAACCTTTTTCAATGATATAAATCCCTTCACAAACTTCTCCTTTTTTCAATAAAAAATCATGTTTGGTAAATTCTAAAATTTTCAAATTAGCCAAAATATCAGCCTGAATATTCGGACTCAGCGACTTATATTCTTCTATTATATTGAAAGAGTAATTCATAATGTTAGTTGACGGACGATATTATATGCACAAAAATATTATAATTGAGCTGTAAAATTCAATTATTTTCCAATAAAGAGACAAATACTATACCATTAATCCCAGTAAATATTTTACTGGGATTAATGAAATAAAAGGGTTGGTAAAACCGACCCTTTATTAAATTTACTAACCTTAAAAAATAGATATATTACTCTGTTCTAATTTTTGTTCACTACAAATTTTATAGTATCGGCATTGATACCAGTAAATATTCCCAATCCATTAATGATACTCGTTGGAGGTGTACTGAGGTTCTGAGAAGTAGTGCCACTCGATTGGTAAAGTGCAGCATATTCGGGATTGACACGATAAAGAATAATATTGTGCTTACCAAAATATTGAAAACTCTGCGAGCGTACTTCATTACTACTACCAGTAAGGGGTTCGTTGAAAAACCTAAAGTTTGGAAAAGTCCTACCCGTTGGCGGAATCAGAATCTGAACGGGGTCAGTTTCAACATTTTCCACAGCTACAAAATGATAATATTTGTTTGGGTTACTCCAAGTCAGATTAACTGGTGTGTTTTGTTCATTAAAACCACCACCAGGTGGTCGTATTCCGCCTTGAAAACCTGCCGACAAATCAATTTGTGTGCGAGATATTTCTTTTTTATCACTCGCAAAATTGACTGGTTTTGCTGGAATTTCAGTCGAAGCCGTCACTTTTCTTCCTTTATAATCAAACTCTAAAGAGTAGGTTGTACCCGCCGCTCCTATCAACTCATTAGAGGCTGACTCATAAATTCCATTTCCTACGGATTTTAGCACAAAGGTTTTACCATTACTTCCAATTATCTTAATCGAAAGACCATCAATTACTTGCGAAACCCCTTCTGAAGATTCGGAGTAAGGAATTTCGGTATAAGCTTTCAAACTTACAGGATGATTAGGAGCTAAATAGGCTTCTATTACAGGTTTATCTCCTGGGTTTATTACATCGTTTGTTTCAGTACAAGCCCATAAAATGCTTTGAATCGCACTCAACAATACCATTATATATATTTTTTTCATCTTATTTTATTTATTAATTTCTACCTCTAACTAAAATCAGTCAACCTTATCTTAATTTCCAACTGAGTGTTACGTTTGGTGTAATTCCTAAATATTTCACATTTGTAATTTGCAAAGCCGTAATACCATCTTCGGTAATCACTTGAAAACGTTTATACCAAGTATTGCTTCGATTATAAAGATTGAAAATCGAGAAACCAATATTAAAGTGTGAGCTAAAATTATATGTAGCCGAAATATCCATACGATGATAAGCTGGAAAACGATTAGCGTTTTTATCTGATGGATTCGTAAAATTCTTGACCGAACCATCTAACAGCGTGAGTTGATATGCTCCCAAAATTGAGGTATATGGTCGTCCAGACGAATAAATCCAAGTAGCAGCCAAATCCCACCGTTTATACTTGTATGAGGCAATTGCCTTGAACTGATGCCTGACGTCTTGGTCGGAATAATAGGCTTTATCCGAAAAAGCCGTGATGTTTCGTTTAGCTTCAGCCAAGGTGTAGCCTATCCAACCATTAAAATCTCCGAATTTACGTTGTATTAAAACATCTACTCCCCTAACCGTCTCCGAACCATTAAAAAATGTTTCGTTGGCACTCAAACCTCGGCCTACTTTCGGCACAAAACGAAGCGTATATTCGGTGATATTTGTACTATTCTTTTGGTAAAACTCTACATCAAAAAGATAATTAGGTAGTTCATAACTTCCTCCCAAAATCAAGTGATTGGATTTAGTAACGGGTAGAGACTCTGCATTTGAAAGAATCCAGAAATTTCGATTTCCTTGCGAAATATCTTCACGATTGATTTGCTTCACAAACTGATAATATACCCCTGCCGCTCCTTTAAGTTTTAGCTGTTTTGTTATATTATAATTAGCCGAAAAACGAGGTTCTACATAGTTTTTCTTCGTAACATCAAAATTTGTGACACGCACACCTGGCAATAAATGCAAACGACCATCCAAAAGCTTTACATTATCTTGCACATAAAATGTAGCCGTTGCTCCCCTATCATTTCTGTCCAAGACTGAAACTGTATCGTTCTGACTATAAGTATATTTAATAACATTTTTGGTATACTGTAAGCCAAAATCTAACTGATTATCTTTAAACATCTTCCACTCAAAATCAGTCTTGGCGGTAAAATCATTAAGATTATTATCTTCTAACTGTCCGATTTTTACTTCTCGTTCGGTGCCATCACGGTTAGTTGTAATGGTTCGGCTGTTATCACGAGTGCTATAATAGTTTGAATAACAAATCAATGAATTGCTATAAAACTTATCACTCCAACGTCTCGACCATTTCAAACTTCCACCCAAATTACCCCAGTTCGATACATCCGTATTTGAGGTATTCAAGCCGATATTTCTACCACCAAAACCACCTACATTTCCTAAATTTGAGCTTGACGAATTATCCATATTATCCGTACCATTGTATAAACTCAGCGAAATTATATCTTTCTTGGTTGGTGTATAAGTCAGCTTTGAATTAAGGTCGTAGAAATACGAGCTGGCGGTTTGTGTAGTAGCAAAACTTCCAAATCGTCCACCGCCGCCACCAGGAAAGCCACCAGCTGGCCCCTGCTGTTGTTGAGTTTGATTTTCGCTCGTAAAACGCTTGAATAATTTATTGTAAAGTGGCCCTTTATATGACCTACGAGCCGCTACTAAAAATGTAAACTTCGAGCCAAGTGGCGTTTCGACATACGCATTCGTACTTAGTAAACTCAAATCTACCCCAGCATTAAACTCTTTTTTGTTGCCATCTTTCCCTGTGATTTCGGCAACGGCTGAAATTCTGCCACCAAATTTAGCATCAAAACCGCCTTTATAAAGCTGAATATCTTTGATGGCGTTGTAATTAAAAGCCGAGAAAAAACCAAAAAGGTGGTCAACGTGATAAACCGTGAAGCCATCATAAAGCACAAGGGTTTGGTCTGGCGTGCCACCACGCACGTAAAGCCCTGACGACGATTCATTTGAAGCACTAACCCCTGGCATCAACTGAAAAGCACGAAATGGGTCACGCTCGCCTACATTTGGCAATTTAGCAATGTTTCGGGGAGTCATTTTTATCATTCCCACTACCTCATTTGCTTTCAAAACTTCTGTTTTTTCACCTTCAACTACCACTTCTTCGAGCATATCAACCGCAGGTTCTACCTCAATTTTTAGGCCGTTTACATCAAGTTTGGGATTTAAGTGAAAATTCCGAGTTCGATACCCAACGTAGCTCACTTCGAGCGTTACGGTATCAGATGGTACCTTCTGTAAGGTAAAATACCCATCGACATTGGTTTGCCCTCCAAGTGTTGTGCCTCTTACCAAAACCGACGCAAAAGGCAAATTTTCGCCATTGTTTATGTCAACAACTCGGCCTGTGAGCGTAAAATTTGTCTTTTCGGCTTTTCCTCTAAATTGTCGGTCAACTACTGTTTCCACTCTCGTAGTTTTGGGCACAATATTCACAAAGCCATTGTCATCAATGTAATATTTGAGCGGAAGCTTCTTGAGAATTGATTTCAAGCCTGTTTCGATTGTTTGATTTTCAAACCAATGCGTAACACTAAATTCTCTGATTGCTTCTTTATCATAGAGAAGTTTCAACGAATATTTTTTCTCTAAATCTGATAAAACCGCAGGTAAAGGAACATTATTATAAAACTCATCTTTGATGATTTTTTTGTTTTCTTCAGCCAATTTGGGAGTATCCTGAGCTTGAAGATGTTTTGGTAAAAAAACTAAAATAAGTAAGGAATAAAGAAGAAATCTTTTCATTATGGACGTCTATGTTTGGTTTACTTAGATAGACGAGGAAGATTTCAAAGTAGATGCTCAGATTAAAAAATGTGTAGAAACTTTAATACATTGTGTCTATACGTATAAGACTAAGGGTGATATTGTTGCTCAAAAAGTTCGGCAAATTTCTTTCCAATCGGAATCTCTTTGCTTGCAATAAGCAATTTGGTTTTCTGAAAAGCCGTGATTTTATCAAGTGCCACAATATATGAATGATGCACCCGACAAAAGCGTCGCTTTGCCAGCTTCGACTCCATCATTTTGAGATTCTGACGGGTCAAAATTGGCTTTTGCTGGTTTCTGACGTAGATTTTAACGTAATCTTTTAGCCCCTCTACATACTCTACATCATCAAACAAGATTTTAATTTGTTTATACTCAGAAAACACAAAAAAAGCTTCATTTTCTTCAGAAGTTGGCATTAAATGAGCCTCTTTATCTTTTCGTCGAAGTCTAAATAACTCTTCGGCTTTATTACAGGCCTTTAGCAATCGGTCAAAAGGGATAGGTTTGAGGAGATAATCAACCACATCTAAGTCATAGCCTTCGAGTGCATATTGCTGATAAGCTGTTGTGAAAACCACCATCGGCGGTGTGGGCAGGCTACGTAAAAACTGCGTACCTGAAATAATGGGCATCTGAATATCCAAAAAAATCAAATCTACCTTACCTTGTTTTATTAATTCCCAAGCATCAAGCGGATTTGAGAAGGTTCCGACCAAATTTAAAAAACTAATTTTCTGAATATCATCGGCCATAATTTCTAAGGCAAACGGTTCATCATCAATCGCTATGCAATTTATCTTCGACATCACGCAAGTTTTATTTTTAAATCTACTCTAAATTTGCTTTCGGCATTGCTGATTCGCAATTCGTGCGAATCAGGATAATGCAAAGCCAAACGTCGCTCAACGTTCTTAATCCCAATACCAGAGTTTTCGCTCGTTTCGGGCATATTTGAGCCATGAATCATATTTTCCGAATAGAACCAAAGTTCGTTTTTAGCAACCCTAATTCCTATCAAAATATCACTTTTTTCTTGATTATGTAGGCCATATTTAAAAGCATTTTCAACGAAAGTAATAAACAACAGCGGCTCAATTATAATCTGAGAAATATCTCCCTCACAGATAAAATCTACCGAATTCTTATCGGTAAGTCGCATTTTCTGAAGGTCTATGTAGTTTTTTAAATGCTCAATTTCTTGTTCTAAAGCCACTTTATCATTACCCGATTGATAAATCATGTATCGCAAAAGCTGTGATAATTTCACCACGGCATCTTCGGTTTTTTCTGATTTTTGCCGAGCCAACCAACGAATATTATTTAGGGTATTAAACAAAAAATGCGGACTCACCTGTAGCTTCAAAACCGCTAATTCAGCCGCCGTTTTCTCTAATAATATTTGTTGATTTTCTTCCTTACTTCGGGTACGTTCATGCACTAAAACAAGCATAGAACTGGCAATAACCGATAATAAATAGGTAAAAAAAACACCAAAAAGCCGTGGATTAAAAGCCATTGATGGTCGTTTAGGCCTTCCACTTTCAAACCTGGGCGACATTTTTGGGAAAGGCAATTGTTTGAAATCGGGCTTGAAGAAAACTTCAAAAGCTACCGAATTTAAAAACAATACCAAGCAAAGACCCAATAGAAAAAAGCCAAAAAAATACCAACTTTTTTTAGAGTTTAGATAATTCGGCGTAATAATATGCAGGTTTATGTAAAATACAATTATTAATAAAAACGTACTAAATAATTGCGGTAAAACAAAAAAATTGAAATTAGGAAATGAAAAAATATTACTAAACGGAAAAGCCAGCAACGGAATAATACTGAAAATTATCCAGCCAATAATGTGTAGCCATATCGAATATCGTTTGAGAATATGCATTTCAATTTTACTTAAACTTTATCCAAAACAACGGCAAACAAGTCAGATATTATCATATCATTCACAACAATCTACCAGTGTGTAGAGCAAAACAGCATTTGTGTAGAGTCAATTGCCTTCCATTGCTTCATCTACACATATAAATTAAGCTTCTACACTACCCTATTTCTTGGTAAGCTTATTTCTTGTTTATACATCTAAAGCTAAAAATAGCTTACTGTTATGAAAAATCTCTTAAAAATAAGTATCCTAATCTTTATTTCGGCGATTGGAGCCAGTTTATTTGCGAATCACCCACCTAAATCGCAGCCGAACTATGCTATTGTTTTCCCACAAAACAAAGTTAATACCCTCGAAATTAACCTTACGAAAGCTAAGTGGGATAGTATCAAAACCGATATAAAAACCAAGTTTGGCAATGATTTCGGCGAAGGAGGTTTTCCTAATCGAGGAAAAATCCCACCAATGATACCTCCACCCAATTTTGAAGATGGCCCACCGATGATGAATTTTGGTAAAAGAGAACCCAATTATGTGCAAGCATCGGTAAAATTTAAAGGAAAAACCTACCCCAAAGTTGCATTTAGACTCAAAGGGAACTCAAGCCTAATGATGACTTGGGGTAAAGGCGTTTATAAATTGCCTTTTCGATTAGATTTGGGAAAATTGGAAAAAGATAAAAACAAGCGAAGACTCTATGGTTTTCAGGAATTAGCATTTTCACCTGCTATGAGCGATAAATCGTTGATTCGAGAAAAAGTAACGGCTGATATTTTCCGAGATGCAGGCGTTCCTGCTGCCCAAACGGCTTTCTATAAAATCTATATTGATTTTGGGGAAGGCAAAAAATATTGTGGGGTTTATACGCTCACCGAGGTAATGGATGATACGATGATAAAAACGCAATTTGGCGAGGATTCGGGCAATATTTACAAACCAGAATCGAATTTTACGAAATTTAAAAAAGAGCAATTCGATAAGAAAAACAATAAGAAGAAAGTAGATTGGTCTGATGTTGAGGCATTTATAAAAGCACTCAATAGCATAGAACGCACAACAAATGCGGCAAAATGGCGTGCTGATTTAGAAAAGACTTTCAACATAGAACATTTCTTAAAATACTTGGCCGTAAATACCACCCTCGTAAATTGGGAC
>JACCEC011870397.1_pt1 | contig 34313 bp, 23 predicted proteins | sample 7450121 | NCBI WGS metagenome assembly JACCEC01 (sample SAMN15323455, study PRJNA562643) | freshwater metagenome | isolation source: river surface water | place: USA:Blue River Watershed | collected 2017-08-18 | reverse complement strand
GACCTGCTCGGGCGAAAGCGGCTGGAGGCAGATCGCCGCGCGCAGGCGGAGCTTGGTGGCGAGGGCGTCATACTCCGCGACGCGGCAGGTGACGGCGAGGCCCGGTGGCGGGTTCTCGCGGGCGAACGTGTTGATCGCGTCGACGCAGGCCTCGCGCCGTGCCGCGGGCACTTCGTCGAGACCGTCGAGCAGGAGGGCGAGCCGGGAGCCCTCGACCCAGTCGCGGGCGATCCGTTTCGGCACCTGGTAGCGGAGGCCAAGCTCCGCCACGATCCAGTCGGCGAGGCGGCCGCTTTCCCAGGTGGTGAGCGCGAGCACGACCGGCGGCGGCTCCTCGCCGGCGCGGCGCGCGCGGGCGATCAGGTCGCGCGCCAGTTCCAGGAGCGTGGTGGTCTTGCCGGCGCCGGGCTCACCGAGAACGAGCAGGGTGTTGTGCGCGGCGGCATAGATCGCGGCGATGCTGTCGGCGCGCGGGAGCGAGCCGATCGGCCGATCCGGTGCGACGACGATCCGTTCCCACGGGTGCTCCACGGCCTGATCGCGCCACGCGAGGCCGAGCTCGAGCCAGGCGCGGTGATGCAGCGACGCCTCAAGGACGCCCTGGATCCAGTCGTGCTCCACGCGGTCGAGCAGGCGGCAGAGGTTGAGGTGGTCCGCGCCCGGCGGGGAAGCACGGGGAGCCGGAGCCGCGGCCGGCGGATCGAGCACGACCCAGCGCGAGGCGACCCAATTGTGGAGGTCCGCGGTGGCATTGGCGGCCAGTTCCTCGGGGTGGGAAAACTCCTTCACCGTATGCGAGCGCAGCAGCTCGGTCTTGAAAGCCGCGAGTTTGGCGGCCCGCTCCGGTTCCTCGTCCGTGGGGGCATCGGCCACCGCACGCTTGAAATAGATGAAGCACGGCAGCCCCCGGGCGCGGGCGCGTCGATACTCGGCCTCCGTGATGCCGGAGCCGTGCCGGAAGCCGATGACGCCGACCAGCACATCGCAGCCGTCCACCTGGTCGAGCGAGGCGTCGTGGGTGTTGTCGGGGCGGTTGCCAAAGAACTCCATGCCCACGAAACGCATCTCCTCCATACGCTGGAGGGCATCGAGCAACGCGCGGCGTTCCGGCTGGAGGTCCAGCCACGTCGAACTCACGAACACCCGGTAGATGGGACGCGGAGGGCGACCCATGGGTTCAGGCGGACGGGATGCGTCCTGCACTGGATCGTGGACGGGCATGTGGGGCGGCGGGAGCGTTCGTCCGGCGGGTGGCATCCGCAAGCGGCATTTCGGGCGGGAGGGCAGCGCCGGCACCTGCGCGAACAGCTTGAATCCCCGCGGGGCCCATTGCCTTATGGGTGTCCCCCGCGTGTCCACGTCCCCCGCCGCTCCCGTTTCCTTCCCGATCGCGATCCCGCACGAGCATCGGCTGTTTTTCACGCGCGATGTCTTCGCGCCGGAGAATCCGCTGCTGGCGGACGTCCTGACGCCGCGGGAGCCGGGCGAAAGCGTGCGCGCGCTGGTGTTCTGGGTTGCGGGCTTGGCGGGGGCGTTTCCCGACTTCGCGGGGCGGATCGAGCGCTGGTTTACGGCCCAGGCCGGGCGCGTGCGGCTGGCGGCGGCGCCGGTGCGCGTGCCGGGCGGCGAGGCGGTGAAGAACGATTTCGGCCAGCTCGAAGCGGTGTGGAGTGCGATCAATGCGGCGGGGCTCTGCCGGCATTCGTATGTGGTCGCGGTCGGCGGCGGAGCGGTGCTCGACATGGTGGGCTTCGGCGCCTCGACGGCGCACCGCGGCATCCCGCTCGTGCGGTTGCCGACGACGAGTCTGAGCCAGGGCGACGGCGGCGTCGGCGTGAAGAACGGCGTGAATTTCTTCGGAAAGAAAAACTGGCTCGGGGCGTTCGGCGTGCCGCACGCGATCGTGAACGACGCGGCGTTCCTGCACGTGCTGCCGCCGCGGATGCGGCGCTGCGGGCTGATCGAAGCGGTGAAGGTGGCGTTGATCCGCGATGCCAAATTCTTCGCGTTCATCGCGGAGCACGTGGATGCGCTCGGGCGTTTCGAACCCGAGGTGTTCGAGGCGGTGATCCGCGAGAGCGCGCGGCAGCACATGGAGCACATCGCGACGGCGGGCGATCCCTTCGAGCGCGGTTCGGCGCGGCCGCTCGATTTCGGGCACTGGGCGGCGCACAAGCTGGAGCAGCTCTCGGGTTTCCGCGTGACGCACGGGGAGGCGGTCGCGGTGGGCATGGCGATCGACGTGATCTATGCGCGGCGCGTCGGGCTGCTGCCGGCGGCGGAGGCGGAGCGGATCCTCGACGTGATCCGGCGGCTCGGCTTCGAGCTGTTTGCGCCGGTGAAGGAGATCCGCACGCCGACGGGGCGGCAGGACATGCTCGATGGGCTGGAGGAGTTTCGCGAGCACCTCGGCGGCCGGCTTTCGATCCCGATGATCCGTGCGCCGGGCGACCGGCTCGAGGTGCATGAGATGGACGGCGCAGTGGTGAAGCTGGCGTTCGACGAACTGCGGGAGCGGTATGGGTGAGCGGGAGTTGAGAGCGTTGAGTTGAGAGATGAGAGCAACGAGCTGGCCGGAATTGTATGCCTGAACGCACTGCCGTGCTGAATGTCGTGGGCCTGACGCCGCGGCTGATCGGTGAACACACGCCGAAGCTGCGCGCGCTCGCGGCGGCGGGTGGGCTGAAGCGGGTGAAGCCGGTGCTGCCGGCGGTGACCTGCACGGCGCAGAGCACGTATCTCACGGGACTGCCGCCGTCCGGGCATGGTGCGGTCGCGAACGGCTGGTTCGACCGCGCGCTGGCGGAGCATCATTTCTGGAAGCAGTCGAACCGGCTGGTTGCGGGTGAGAAACTCTGGGAGACGGCGCGCCGCGCGCGGCCGGGCTTCACCTGCGCGAAGCTGTTTTGGTGGTATAACATGTATTCGACGGCGGACTGGTCGATCACGCCGCGGCCGATGTATCCGGCGGATGGGCGGAAGGTCTTCGATGTGGCGTCGCATCCGCTGTCGATCCGCGACGCGATCAAGCGCGACCTCGGGGAGTTTCCGTTTCCGGCGTTCTGGGGTCCGTTGGCCGGGATTGCGTCGTCGGAGTGGATCGCGCGGTCCGCGGAGTGGATCGAGGAGCGGCACCGGCCCGACCTCTCGCTCGTTTACCTGCCGCACCTCGACTACAACCTGCAGCGGCTCGGTCCGGACGACCCGCGGATGGCCGAGGACCTGCGGGCGATCGATCGCGTGGCGGGTGGGTTGGCGGACTTTTTTGCGCAACGCGGCGTGCGGACGATCGTGCTGTCGGAATACGGGATTACGGCCGTGCGGCGCTCGATCGCGCTGAACCGCGTGTTTCGCGCGCGGGGCTGGCTGACGCTCAAGGAGGAACTCGGGCGCGAACTGCTCGACTGCGGGGCGAGCCGGGCGTTTGCGATCGCGGATCATCAGGTCGCGCACATCTACGTGAACGATCCCTCGCTCCTCGGCGCGGTGCGGGCCGCGGTCGAGGGCGTCGACGGCGTGGCGCGGGTGCTGGGGGCGGAGGAGAAACGCGCCGCGGGTCTCGATCATCCGCGCAGCGGCGACCTGGTCGCGTTTTCCGCGGAGGACGCGTGGTTCACCTATTACTACTGGGACGACGACGCGCGGGCGCCGGACTTTGCGCGGTGCGTCGATATCCACCGCAAATACGGCTACGATCCGGTGGAGTTGTTCCTCGGGGTGCCGCGGGCGGCGGTCGCGTGGAAGCTGCTGAAAAAAAAGCTCGGGCTGCGCGGGCTGATGGACGTGATTCCGCTCGATCCGTCGCTCGTGAAAGGCTCGCACGGCACGTGTCCGGCGAATCCGGACGAGTGGCCGCTACTGATCGGCTGCGGCCAAGGTGCCGCGGACGGAGCCGCCGGGGCGATCGCGCCGACGGCGGTGCACGCGGAGCTGCTGGCGGCGTGCGGGGTGACGGGGCGGGGCGACTGAGGCGTTGAGCTGCTGGCGTTCGAACTTCCTCTCGGGCCGGCGCTCGTCGCCGGCCGTCACGACGCGGACACGATAACGCCGACGGCTGCCGACGAGTGTCAGCTGTAATCCGGAGGCGACGGGAATCGCGGATAGGACTTCGCGTTTCCTTTCAACCCATGCCCTTGAGGCCCCGGCGACTACCCTGCGGTCCGGACGCTTCGGCGCCCGAGTGCGGCAAGCGGACAAAAAAAGGGCGGGTCCGAAGACCCGCCCGAAAGGGAAACGCGTGGAAGGACCTCAGACCTCGTAGGCCGGGAGGACCTTGTCGACCCGGACCTTGTCGAGGCGGGCGAACACCGGCACGCCGTTGTCGTGCGGGATCGTGACCTCGCCCTGGATCAGCGGTTGGGCGTAGCGGGTGAACTGGAAGTTCATGCTGTGGCCGTCCTCGTTGATCCACTCGCGCGGCAGCTTCTTGACGCTGTTGGCGACCTCGGCGAGCGGCGCGAGGCCGGTCTCGACGGTGTAGTGGTCGCCGTCGCCACGGATGAGGGTGATCATCTTGTCGGTCTGACCGCTGATCGCGGCTTCGACGGCGGCTTCGCCGGCGAGGTAGGCTTCGTCGACATCGGTCTTCGACGCGGCGTGGGCGGCGCAGCGCTGCATGAGGCCGGGCTTGGCGACGCGGACCTTCACGCCGGGGATGTTCTGGCCGACGATTTCGGCGAGCGCGTCGCCGGCGCCACCCAGCTGGGCATGTCCGAACGCATCGGTCGTGGCATCGGCGGCGACGTAGTTGCCATCACCGTCGACCAGACCTTCGGCGACGACGATCAGGCAGTATTTCTCGCGCTTGAGCACGCGGCGGACGTCCTCGAGGACCTTCTCCTGGTTGAACGGAACTTCAGGGAGGAGAATGAGGTGGGGCGGATCGTGCGGGTGGTCGCGGCGCTTGGCGAGGGCGGCACCGGCGGCGAGCCAGCCGGCGCTGCGGCCCATGACCTCGACGATGGAGACGAGGTCGCCCTGGCCCATGGCCTCGTTATCGCACGCGATTTCGCGGACGGTCGTGGCGATGTATTTCACGGCGCTGGCGTAGCCGGGCGTGTGGTCCGTGATGGGAAGGTCGTTGTCGATGGTCTTCGGCACGCCGATGACGCGGAGCTCGTAGCCCTGCTGCTGTGCGAGCTTGGAGATCTTGTCCGCAGTGTCCTGCGAGTCGTTGCCGCCGACGTAGAAGAAGTAGCGGATGTTGTGGGCCTTGAAGACCTCGAGCACGCGCTCGAAATCCTGCTGTTTCTTGAGCTTGTAGCGGCAGGTGCCGAGGGCGGCGCCGGGGGTGTGCTTGAGGGCGCGGATCTGCTGCTGGGACTCCGAAGCGAGGTCGATCAGGTCCTCCTGGAGGATGCCGAGCACACCGTTCAGCGCACCGTAGATCTCCTCGATGCATTCATGGTTCAGCGCCTCCGAGATAATGCCCGCGACGCTGGCATTGATGACGGACGTGGGGCCACCGGACTGGCCCACCAAGACATTTCCTACGAGTTCAGCCATGACTGTGGTGTGATAAAGGTTTGAGAGAACGCGAACGGCAAAGGAAGCGTGCGGCGTTCTGGTCTGGCAAACTCAAATTTCCCGGGGAACGCGCGGGGTGTCGTTCGGCGGCGGAAGCGTGCCCGACGCGGGTGAGTATGATCGCTCAAAATGCGGCGCCGCGATTGCGTGCGAGCGTGGTCGCCGCTTCTTCCCGGCCACTCATGAGTGCCTCCCGCTGTCCATTCGCCGCCTCGGCCGGGAAACGGGACGCGGTCGCGCCGGCAGTGGCGGGGGAGGAGTTTGCCTTTCTCGACGAAGCGCATGCGGGCCGCGGCGACGCCTTCGTGGCCGCGCGTCGGGCCGAGTGCGCGGCTGCGGTCGCGCGCGGATTGCCCGCGCCGCTCGATGCCCACGAATTGACCTGGGCGGCGCGGATCGGCTGGCGGAACCACGCGCGCTGCATCGGCCGGCTGCACTGGCGCAGCCTGCAGGTGCGGGACCGGCGGGGCGTGGCGACGGCGCCCGAGTTGATCGACTGTCTGCGGGGTCATCTGCGGGACGCGCAGGGCGATGGGATGGTGAAGCCGATCATGACGGTCCTGGCCGGAGGCGTGGGCGAAGGGCCGGTGCCGCGTATCCGCAACAGTCAGCTCTGCGGTTATGCCGGCTACCGCGCGGCCGACGGGACCGTGCTGGGCGATCCGAAGAACAGCGCGACTACGGCGCTCGCGCTGCAGCTGGGCTGGCAGCCGCCGGCGGAGCGTTCCCGCTTCGACCTGCTGCCGTGGATCGTGCGCGGGGCCGAGGGACCGTGGGTGCTGGCGCCGCTGCCGACGGGCCTGGTGCGCGAGGTGCGGCTGCGGCACCCGCGGTTCGGTTGGTTCGAGCAGCTGGGGCTGCGCTGGTATGCGGTCCCGGTCGTGTGCGATCTTGGCCTGCACGCAGCGGGGACGTTTTTCCCGACGGCGCCTTTCAACGGCTGGTATATGGGCACGGAGATCGGGGCGCGGAATCTGGCGGATACCGATCGCTACGATCAGTTGCCCGTCATCGCGGACCGACTGGGGCTGCCGCGCACGCGGAGCTGTCCGTTGTGGCGCGATCGGGCGCTGCTGGAGCTCAACGAGGCGGTGCTGCACTCGTATGCGGCGGACGGCGTGAAACTCGTGGACCACCATGCGGCGTCCGAGGAGTTCATGCGCTTCTGTGCGCACGAGCAGCAGGAGGGACGGGAGGTCTCCGCGCGGTGGGACTGGATAGTGCCGCCGTTGTCGCCGGCGACGACCCGGGTGTATCACCAGCCGATGCGGGAGCTGGTGCGCTCGCCGGACTTCCTGCCGGCCCAACCGGCGGAGGCTCAGAGCAGCTTGCCGGGGACGTAATCCGCGGCGCCGCGGTGCTTGCGCGCGAGCGGCTTCACGTCGGCGAGAAACGCGTCGACCTGGTGCGGTGCGGCGCCGACGAAGCGGGCGTTTTCCGCGAGGATGGTCTGCAGGGCGCGTTTGCCGAGGCCGATGCGGCGGTCGCCGGCGAGGCGGCTGAGGAGATCGGCATCGCCGTCGCCGGAGCGAAGCGCTTTCGCGGCGGCGAGGGCGTGCTCCTTGATCGCCTCGTGGGCCGTCTCGCGGCCGGCGCCGTGTTTCACGGCTTCCATGAGGATCGTGGTCGTGGCGAGGAAGGGGAGGTTGCGCTCGTTCTCGGCGGCGACGGCGGCGGGGAAGACCTCCATCTGGCGCAGGACGGTGAGATAGGTCTCGAGTGCGCCATCGAGGGCGAAGAAGGCGTCGGGCAGCGCCACGCGGCGCACGACGGAGCAGGAGACGTCGCCTTCGTTCCACTGGTGGCCGGCGAGCGCGCCGGTCATGGTCACGTAGCCGCCGAGGATGGTCGAGAAGCCGCAGATGCGCTCGCAGTTCCGGGCGTTGACCTTGTGCGGCATGGCGGAGGAGCCGACCTGCCCGGCCTGGAAGCCCTCGGTGAGCAGGCCCGCGCCGGCCATGAGCCGCAGCGTGGTGGCGCAGCTCGCCGCGGCGGCACCGAGCTGGTGGAGCGCGGAGACGACATCGAAGTCCAGGCCGCGCGGATACACCTGGCCGACGGCGCCGAGCGAGGCGTGGAAACCGAGGTGCTTGAGCACGCGCGATTCGAGCTGATCGACCTTGCCGGAGTCGCCGCCGAGGAGCGTGAGCTGGTCGAGCTGCGTGCCGACGGCGCCTTTCAGGCCGCGCACCGGATAACGCGCGAGCAGCTCCTCGACCCGGGCCAACGCCACCTGGAATTCCTGGCCGAACATCGCGAGCCGCTTGCCGAGCGTCGTGGGCTGCGCGGGCACGTTGTGCGTGCGGCCCGTGATCATGAGGTCGCGGTGGGCCTCGGCCTGCCGCGCGAGGGCGAGCAGCACGGCGGCGCCCTTGAACGCGACCAGCTTCAGCGCGCGGAAAATCTGCAGCTGCTCGACGTTCTCCGTGAGGTCGCGGCTGGTGAGGCCGAGGTGGATGAACTGGCGCTGGGCGAGGTCGGAGAACTCCTCGATGCGCGCCTTCACGTCGTGGAGCGTCACGCGCTCCCGCTTCGCGATGGCGGCGAGGTCGATCCGATCCTTCACCTTTTCGTAGTCCTTGATCGCATCGGCGGGAATCGGGACGCCGAGGTCGCGCTGCGCCTTCATCACGGCGATCCAGAAATCGCGCTCGAGGGCAACGCGGCCGTGCTGCGACCAGATGTCTTTCATCGCGCCCGAAGCGTAGCGCTCGGCGAGGACGTTGGGGATCGCGGCGGGGGCGGAGGAAGGCGTCTCGTTCACGGGAAGGGGCGACGATTTACGAGGGCGCCGGCCGATGGCGAATTGAAAAACGGCACGGGCAGGGGCGGGAAAAACCGTCCCGCATGCCGCGGTGGGCCGGAGGGAAATTCGCGCGTCGGCGCGGCAGAACCGCGGCGGCGCTCAGCGGCGCGTGACGGACTTGGCGGCGAGCTGGGCGTGAAACGCGGTCTGCCAGCGCTCGAGGGCGGCGCGCGCGGCGGTGACGTTGGCCTGCGCGGCGTCGGCCTGCTGGCGGGCCGCGGTGCGTTGCGCGGGCGGGAGGGCCTGGGTCTCGGCGGCGGCGAGTGCGGCGGTGGCGGCGGTGAGTTTCTGCTCGAGTGCGGCGAGGGCGCGCTCCGCCTGCTGGACGCGCGTGGCGAGGGGCGGGGGCGTGGAGTCGAGTTCGCCGAGGGATTTGCCGGTGGCGGTTTCCCAGACGAGGACGCGGCCCTGCCAGTCGCTCGCGATGACCTTGGCGGCGTCGTCGGAGAACGTGACGCGGTTGGGCAGCTCGCCCGGGAAGGCGAGGCTGCGGACGGCGCGGCCGCTGACTTCCCAGAGTTGCACGCGGTTGTCGCGGCCGGAGGAGACGATGCGGCCGTCGGACGAGAAGCGCGCGGCGAGGGCGCCGCCGTTGTGGGCGGCGATGTTGCGCAGGAGCGTGCCGTCGCCGGGTTTCCAGAGCTTGAGGGTGCCGTCCTCGCTCGCGGAGAGGAGCATCTGGGAGTCGGCGCGCCAGCTGAGCGCGGTGATGGCGCCGCGGTGGCCGTTGAGGGTGAACATCTCCTGGCCGGTGCCCGCCTCCCAGAGCACGAGGCCGCCGTTGCGATCGCCGGTGGCGAGGAAGCGGGCATCGGGCGAGAACTCGACGGCGGTGACCCAGTCCGTGTGTTTCTTGCTCTTGTGTTCGAGGGCGCCGTCGCTGGTGCGGTGGATTTTCAGCACGCGGTCCGGGCCGCCGAGGGCGATCCAGCGCTGGTCGGAGCTGATGTCGGCGGCGAGCACGGTGTCGAACTGGTCGCCGACGGTGATCACGGGCTGCGCGGTGGTGATGTCCCAGACCGCGACCTGGCCCGACTTGCCGCCGCGGCCGCCGGCGGCGAGCAGGAGTTTGCCGTTGCGGCTGAACTTCACATCGGCCGGGAAGCCGTCGGGAAACGGCAGCACGCCGAGGAATTCCTGGGTGCCGGTGTGGTGGAAAACGATCTGCTTGGCGCCGGCGAGCGCGACGACGGGCGCCCATGGGCTATGCGCGAGGGCGGTGAGCGCGGTGCCGCGTGTGGCGGGCACGACGGGCTCGAGCGGAAGGCCGGCGGGCATCGGCGGTGGACCCTCGGGGCGGCCGACCGAGACGGATTTCAGGCCGAGGTCGACGGCGGGTTTGTTCGCGATCAGCGCCTTGCTGTTCACGCCCTGGAGGAGGCCGCCCTCGATCCACGCCCGGATGAGCGCGATCTCCTTGGCCGCGAGTTTGGCGTTGGGCGGCATCGTCGGCTCATCGGCGTGCGTGATCGTCTTGAAGAGGATGGAGCCGTCGGGATCGCCGGCGTTGAGCGTGGTGCCGCTGCCGCCGCCCTTCACGGCGGCGCTGAACGAGGTGAGGTCGAGGTCACCCTTGAGCTTGTCGGGGTTGTGGCACTTGAGGCAGTTGTCGCGGAAGATCGGCAGGACGTCGTCCTCGTAGGTGACCTTCTTCGCGGCCTTGGGCGGCTCGCCGGCGAATGCGGCGGCGGCGAGGGCGGCGACGAGCGCGGGAAACGGGGCGGCGCGGCGGAGCATCAGTGATTGAAGACGAACTCCTTGGCGTTGAGCAGCGACCAGAAGAGATCGTGGAGGACGGTCTCGTCGCTTTTCGCCTCGCCGAAGAAGGCGGCGAGTTTCGCCGTCTCGGTGGCGGTCGGCAGACGGCTGAGTGTGCGCAGGTAGAGCTCCTCGATGATCTCGGCGCGGGGGCGGCCGGATTTGAGGAGCTTCTTCACCACGCCGCCGGCGGCGATCTTGCCGTTGACGGTGTCGCCGTTGAGCAGGTGCAGCGCCTGCGAGAGACTGGGCTCCATCTTGACCTCGCAGGAGCAGGGCGTCTCGCGGGTGGCGCGGCCGAAGGTGGTGAGGAAATAATTGGTCGTGCGGCCGTCGGCGATCTCGAGGGCGCGGGCGCCCTGCGGGAGGCCGCGCAGTTTCTCCATGCTCTCGGTGGCGGTGCCGATGAGGTCGAGCAGCACCTCGGCGCGGATGCGGCGCACGCTGCCGCGGGCGAAGTTGAGCTCGTCGTTGGCGTTGGTGGCGTTCGGCGCGGACGACAGCTGGTAGGTGCGGGAGGTGCAGATGTCGCGGACGAGGCGCTTGAAGTCGTAGCCGTAGCCCACGAGCTGGGCGGCGAGGCGGTCGAGGAGCTCGGGATTCGAGGCGGGGTTGCTCACGCGCACGTCGTCGATCGGGTCGACGATGCCGCGGCCGAAAAACTGCGCCCACACGACATTGGCGAGGTGCCGCGGGAAATAGGGATTGTCGGGGGCGGTGAGCCATTCGGCGAACACGGCGCGGCGGTCGGCGCCCTTTTCCAGTTTCGGCTGCGCGCCGCCGAGGAACTTCGGGGCGATGTCCTTGCCGCCGACGGGGTGTTTCACGCCGCCGTTGGCCGCGTTGAAGATGATCGTCTCGCGCGGGTCCTCGCCGGGTTTGCGGCCGACCTGCGCGAAGAAGCCGGCGAAGCTGTAGTAGTCGTTCATCGTCCACCGGTCGAACGGGTGGTTGTGGCACTGGGCGCACTGCATGCGCACGCCCATGAGCGCCTGCGCGACGTTTTCGCTGAGCTTCAGCGGGTCGCGTTCGACCTTGTAGAAGTTGGCGGCGGGATTCTCGAAGCTCGGGCCGGTCGCGGTGAGGAGATCCTTCACCATGCGGTCGACGGGCACGTTCCGGGCGACCCGTTCGCGGAGCCAGTCGAAGTATTGCAGCGCGGACTTGGTGCTCATCTGCACCTGCTGGTCGGCGCTGCGCACCTGGAGCAGCTCCGCCCACTTCATCACCCACATCGCGGTGAACTCCTCGCGCGCGAGCAGGGCGTCGACCACCGCCTCGCGTTTGCCCGGCGTGCGGTCGCCGGCGAACAACCGCACCTCGGTCGGCGTCGGCAGCGTGCCGATGATGTCGAGGTAGACGCGGCGGAGAAACGTGACGTCGTCGCAGAGCTCCGAGGGCGCGATCCGGAGCTTGCGGAGCTTCGCGTGGACGAGGGTATCGATGTAGTTGTGCTCGGCGACCTTCGGCCAGGTGAACTTCAGGCCCTGCGGGATCGCGAGGACGTGCACGCCGCCGGCGTGTTCCTCGAAACGCGCGGTGATGAACGCCTCGCCGCGGCCGAGTGCGGCGGCCTGGCCCGCGGCCGAGACCTTCACGACCGCATCGTTGTTGCTCATGAACGCGGTGAGCGCCGTGACATCGCGGTCCGTGCCGTCGGAGTAAAATGCCCGCACGCTGAGCTGCTGCGCGGCGCCGGTGCCCTCGAGCACGGACTGCTGCGGGTGGATCTCGATGCGTTCGACGCGGGCCACGCCGGCCGGGTCGCGGGGCGCGCCGGCCTTGAGCCAGGCGAGCAGCGTGCGGTGGAACGGGCTGTCGGCCTTGAACAGTTCGCCGCCGGTGTGCGGCACCTTGTTGAGCGCCTTCTCGAGCAGCAGGCTCTCCTCGGGCACGGCGAGATTGATGCGGCGGCCGATCGCTTCGCGGGTGAGCCGGAAATAGTCGCCGTCGGGATCGTAGCCGAAAAGCGAGAGCCGGAAGCCGTCCTTGCCGCGCGAGGCGCCGTGGCAGCCGCCGGTGTTGCAGCTGGCCTTGGTGAAGATGGGCATCACGTCGTGCGTGAAGCTCACCGGACGATCCTCCTGCGCGCGGCTGACCCGCACCGGGACGGCCCGGGCCTTGCCCTGGTATTTTACGCGGAGCTCGGTGGCGCCGTCGGCGAGCGGGGAGAGGACGGCGCCTTCGAGCCGGGCGCGCGTTTGGTCGGAAAACGAAATCGCGGCCTCGGCGGTGACGTCGCGCGTCACGCCGTCGGCAAACACCGCCTGCACGACGAGGCCCTGCCGGTCCTGTTTCGTCTCGAGACTGATCGCGGCGGGAAACACGCGGAGCTCGGTCACGGCGGGCGCGGCCGCGGCGGTGGCGGTCGACGCGGCGGCGAGCAGGGCGGTGACCAGCGCGCCGGCGGAGGCGAGGGCGGAGAGGCGGGAGGCGGCGGGCTTCATTCCTGCGCGGCGGCGACGGTGGGCTTGGCTTTGGCGGGATCGACGCGCAGCACGCTGCCGACGGCGATGAGGTGCACGATCGGCTCGCCGTCGCGGGTGAGCGTCACGCTGCACTGGAGATTCTTGGTGAGGCCGGGCGTGCTCTTCTCGGCGGCTTTCACGGTGAACACCGCCGCGGTGCTGTCCTTCGTGATCTCGACGGGCTCGGCCGTCACGTGGGCGGGCAGGCCGACAAGCCGCGCGATGGCGGTGCCCTCGAACGGCACCTTCTGCTCAAGCTTGCAGGTCACCGTGGCGGAGTCGCCGCGGGCGACTTTGGCCAGCTCGATTTTCCCGGCGACGAACGGCGGCACGACCTCGAGCTCGGCGAGTTGCGACGAGACGTGCGCGAGGCCCTTGTCGACCGTGGCGCTGGCGATGGCGGCGATCCGCCATTTGCGCACCTCGGCTTTGGCGGTGGCGTTGAGCTTGTAGGCGATCGAGCTCGCGCCCTTGGGGATCGTGAGGTCGGGCTGCGACGTCACGCCCGGCGGGTTCCACAGCATCTTCACCGTGATCGGCTCGTCGAAGCCCTCGCGGCGCTCGGCCACGATCCTGAGTTCCATTTCGCCGCTGGGCACGAGCGGGACCTTGGGTTGCACGATGGAGACCTTGAACGGCACCTCCTCGACGACGGCGGCGGCGATGCGGTCGACCTCGGAGCGCGTGTAGACGGTGTCGTTCTGGATCCGCACCCAGTCGACGCCGTGGCGGTAGCGCGTGCTGAGCCCGGGGCTTTTCGCGGGGTCGACGGGACGCGCGGTGGGCGTGAGCAGGTTGCCGCCGATCGGCGCATCGGGAGCGGCCTCGAAGACGACGGGCACCGCCGAGAGGCTGCCGGGCACGTGGTCCGCGGCCAGTGTCACGCCCGCGGGCAGCCCGTCGAATGCGACGGCGAGGTCGTCGTTGCAGAGATCGCGGGTGAGGTTGAGCAGGACGGCGAAACGATTGCCGCGCGGGACGACGAGGGACTTGCGGGTCTCGTTGTCGTAGCGCGCGGTATCGGGAATCGAGAGGACGAGGGCGGGGCGCACCTCGGTGACCTCGACGCGGTAGGTGTAGAGCGGGCCGCCGCGGGCGAGCTGGTCGGCGATCTTCACGACGTAGTCGCCGTCGGCGGGAATCTTCACGCGCGTCATGCTGTCGGGATTGCCGGCGGCGTCGTCGTTCGAGCCGAGGGATTTGCCCTTGGCGTCGAGCACCGTGAGCACGGAGTCGACCGGAGAGCCGAGCCGGCGGGCGAAGACCTGAAACTCGAGGTGCTGGTCTTTCTGCGCGGCGAAGCGGAAGAACGCGGCGTCGCCCTGCGTCGCAAGCACGCCGTCGAAGGCGAAGGGCGCCGTCTCCCCGAGTCGCGGTGCCTTGGCGAGTGTGGCGGCGGCGGCGGGTTGGGTGACGGTCGGGAATGGCTGCACGCGGACCCAGTTGGGCGAGGGGGCGACGAGGCCGTCGCGCGCGGCGAAGATGCCGGTGCGCAGCCCGCGCGCGGTTTCCGGCAGGAGGACCGGTTGCGCAAAGTCACCGCCGGCGTCGCCGCGGAATCCGGCGGCGAGCGTCTCGCCCGGGCTGCCGCCGAGGGGAAACGTGGTCGCGGGGCGCGGGAACGACCCGACATGCATCCGGTAGGGATGCGCCGCCGGGCTGTAGGTCATGTCGCGCAGCTGCACGAAGTATTTCCCGTCCGCCGGCGCGAAGACCGAGGCGAACGCATCGTGATACAGCAGCGGGGTGTCGTCGGAGGCGGCGAGGAGTTTGCCGGCGGCATCGAGGATCGCGACATACGGATCGAACATCGTGCGGCCGAGCCGCGCGCCCTCGACCTCGACGGAGATGCGCTGGCCCTGCTTCGCCTCGACCACGAAGGTGTCGATGTCCTCGCTTGCGATCGTGCCCTCGATGGTGCGGCCGAGCGGCACGGACTGCGGCTTGGCGGGGGAGTTGTTGGGCTCCTTTTCGTCGAGCGTGGGCAGCGCGCCGACGAAGAAGAGCCGCAGCGCCGAGATGCCGCTGGCGGTGCGCAGGCGCAGCGGATGTTCGCCGAGCGCGCAATCGTCGGCGATGCGCAGCGTGGCCTGCACGGATTTGTCCGCGGCCTCGGTGAGTTTCTCCACCGTGATGCCCGGTTGATAAAGGAAGAGCTCCTGCGCATCGGCGAGCCGCTCGCCGCGGAGCGTCACCTGCACGGTCGTGCCGCGCTGGCCGCCGGCGGGCGTGAGGCTGGCGAGACTGGGCGCGACCGCGTGGAGCGGCGCGGCCGCGGCGCCGGCGAGCGCGAGCAGGGTCGCGCGCGCAAACCGTCCGAAGATCCGACTCATGCCAGCAGTTCCTTCACCACCTGGCCGTCCTTGACGATGAACTGCGGGCGGCCGCCGGGCGTCATCAACGCCTTGTCCGGATCGATGCCGAGCTGGTGATAGATCGTGGCGGCGTAGTTCTCGACGGTCACGGGATCGTTGTCCGGCTCGCCGCCGGTCGCATCGGAGGAGCCGTGCACGTAGCCGCGCTTCACGCCGCCGCCGGCGAGTGCGATGCTGAAGACCTTGGGCCAGTGGTCGCGGCCGGCGGTGCCGTTGATCTTGGGCGTGCGGCCGAACTCGGTGTTCACGACCACGAGCGTCGAATCGAGCAGCCCGCGCTCGTCGAGATCGCGGATGAGCGTGGCGAAGGCCTTGTCGAAATTGGGCATCTGCTGGCCGTTGGCGCGCTTGATGTTGTCGTGGTGGTCCCAGCTGCCGTAGGTGAGCGACACGAAGCGCACGCCGGCCTCCACGAGGCGGCGGGCGAGCAGCATGCGCTGGCCGGCCTGATTGCGGCCGTAGTCGTCGCGGACCTTCTTGGGCTCGGCCTTGAGATCGAAGGCGGCGCGCGCTTCGGCGGAGCTGATCATCGCGTAGGCGCGCTGGTAGAAGGAATCCATGCCTTCGAGCGCATCGGATTTCTCGAGGGCGCTGAAATGCGCGTCGACCACCGCGCGCATCTCGCGCCGCTCGGCGAAACGCTGTTCGTCGATGCCGCGGGGCAGGGTGAGGTCGCGGACCGAGAACGCATCGGTCGCCGGGTCGCTGCCGAGGGCAAACGCGCCGTAGGCCGCGCCGAGGTAGCCGGTGCCGGCGAAGGGCGTGGTCTGGTTGGGGATGAGCACGTAGGGCGGCAGCTCGTTGCGCCCGCCGAGCTCATGCGCGACCACGCTGCCCATGCTGGGGTAGAGGATGGCGGGGCTCGGCTTGTAGCCGGTGAACATCGCGTGCGTGCCGCGCTCGTGGGCCGCTTCGCCGTGCGTCATCGAGCGGATGACCGTGAGCCGGTCGGCGATCCGGGCCGTCTCCTTCAGGTTCTCCGAGAAATACACGCCATCGAGGCTGGTCTTCACGGCCTCCATCGGGCCGCGGTATTCGACCGGCGCGGTGAGCTTCGGGTCGAACGACTCCTGGTGCGACATGCCGCCCGGGAGATAGATGTTGATCACCGCCTTGGCCTTCGGGGCTTTCTGCGGCAGGAGCGCGCCGCTGCCGGCCGGACCCGCCGCGCGGGCCTCCTGGCGGAAGAGGTCGCTCATGGTCATGCCCACCGTGCCGAGCAGCCCGACGTAAAGAAACTCACGGCGCGAGGGCCGCCAGAGGTTGGAGGGGTGGGGGATGTTCATGGGATCGCCGGCGTTCCCGCGCGTGGGGAGCGGCGGAAAGTCCGGAGACGAAGATTATGAATTTTCGTTACGCGCCGAACGTTTTTTTCGCCGGCCGCTGCGCCGGCGCGGCGCGGTTCGAAGCGAGTTGGAAGCGGGATCGCGGGAGAGCGCGCGTGGGAGGGGCGGGATCCAGGAGCCCGGAGTCCGGAACCCGGGAAAAGCACCACCGGACATGCGAGCGCCTGGAACGCTGTCGAGGCGGAGCCGTCCGGTTCCTGCTCCGGACGATCGGCTCCAGTCTCCCGGCCCTCCCGCGCCTCAGGCCGCGTCAGCCGGCGAGGCAACGCACCGCCATCTCGCGCAGCACTTCCTCCTGCTCGTGCGGCCGGCGGACGATTTCCTCGAAGGCCGCGATAAACTCCTGCTGGTTGTCGATCAGGCGGCGCAGCGTGGGCAGCTTGGCCGAGCCGGCGAGTTTGCCGACATACCACGGATTCTGCGTGAAGAGGTTGAACGAGCTCTTCTCCGTCGCGCCCACGAAGTGTTTCCCGTAGCTGCCCGCCGCGCGTTGCAGGCCGTCGAGGCCGCGCGGACCCACGCGGGCGTCGCCCGCATCCACCAGCGCGCGCACCTGGAGGAGGATGCGGTTGCGGTTCTGCAACGCGCTGATCACCGGCCGCGCATCGCCGCCCGAGAAGAAATGCCGGTGCAGCGCGGCGAGCGTCCACTTTAGGTCCCCGCTGAAAAACGCCTCCGCCGCCTCGAAGAAGTCGCCCTCGGCGACGTTGGGAGTCAGCTCGGCGACGTGGTCCTCGGTGATCGTCGCGGGCGCCTCGCCGATCGCGGGCCGGGCTCCGGGCTCGCCGGGCAGCGCAAACATGGCGAGCTTCCGCGTCTCCTCGACGATCAGCCGCGTGTTGGCGCCGATCTTGGCCAGCATCAGCTCGACCGCGCCCGGCGCGAAGCCGGCGCCGAGTGCTTTGGCCTCCGCGAGCGCGACGCCCGCGAGCGCCTCGCTGGCACCGTCGCCATCGCCGCCCACGAGGGAGAAGTCGGCGTTTTTCTCGCACCACTTCGGAAACGACCGCCGCCGGTCGACGGGCGCCGCGGTGATCAGCACGGCGGTCTCGTCGGGATTCACGGCCTCGAGGATCGCCTGCAGGTCCTCGAGGAGTTTCAGCGTGCTCTCGGCGCGGCCGGTGACGCTGTCGGCGAGGAAGTTCACGTCCTTCAGCCACACGAGGCGCTTCCCGCCGAACATCGACACGGTCTGCACCGAGTCGCGGAAACGGTTCACGGCGCTCTCCACCTCGCCGACGTTGGCCGCGAAGCCGCTGATCGTTTCCCGGGAAAATTCATCCGTCACCTCGGCCGCGAGCGCATCGTAGCGCTCCTTGCCGAGCCGGCCGACGAGGTAGTCGTCGGCACCGCAGATGAACGTGAATCTCTTCCCCGAAGCCATGCGCCGCGGGACTTTGCCCGCCGCCCCGCGCGGTGCACGCGCAAAAACAGCCCGCCCGTGTGCGACTGCCGCAACGCGGCTCGCGCGTTCGAAACCCTGTGGGCACCCCGCCGCCGCGTGAGTTGTCCGCCGATCCGTCCGATCGGGCCTGGCCGGTTGACATGATCGCCAACATCCGCCCACTTCCTCGCTCGCCATGCTGCCCACCCGCCCGCTGCCGACGACTCCCGGTCTTACCGGGCGGATCGTCGCGTTCCTTGCGGCGGGCTTGGTGATGTTGCTCTCGACCTCCGCCGTCAGCCCCGTGCTGCACGCGTGGTTGCACGACGCGGCGGCCGCGGCGGCGCACGGGCACACCTGCCCGCACCACGGCAAGTCCGCGCCGATCGCGGCGCTGCCCGCGGCCGGTGATGATGCGGCCGAGCACGAGTGCGCGGTCACGATGTTTTCGCATGGCGTGATTTCCTCGGCCGCGGCGCCGCTCGTGACGCCCTGCGAGGGTATCCTGCGCGCGGTCGATTTTCCCGCTTTCGAGCGGCTGGCGCTGGCGCAACCGCGCTGGCTCCACACCCCTCCGCAGGCTCCGCCGGCGGTCTGATCAGGCCTGTCTGTCCGTGACGCGCGTGTCGCCCGACGACGCGGCGTCCTCCTGCGCAGCGGCGCGCGTCCGCGCCCTGCGTCCCCGCCTCGATCCGATCTGCCATGTCTATTTCTCCCCGTCTTTTTGCCACACTCCTTTCGCTCACGCCCGTCCTGCGGGCCCAGACTGCCCGGCCCGCGCCGCCCGCCGCACCCGAAGGCACCTACGTCACCCTCGGCAAAGTCGAGGTCTCGGCCACGCCGTTCGGCGTGCGCACGACCGACCTGCTGACGTCCGTCACCGTCGTCGGCGCCGACCAGCTCGAAAACGAAAGCGCCGACTACACGCTCGAGCTCCTCGGCAAGATCCCGGGCGTCACGCTCACCGATTTCAACCAGGGCGTGATCACCGCCGACGTCTCCCTCCGCGGCTTCAACGGCGAGGGCTCCAGCCCGCACCTGCGGCTGCTCGTCGACGGCATCCCGCATAATCTCAACAACGGCTACAACGACCTCGGCCCCGTCTTCCCGCTTGAGATCGAACGCGTCGAAGTCGTGAAGGGCACCGCCGATCCCCGCTTCGGCCTCAACGCCGTGGCCGGCACCGTCGGCGTGCACACGCACCAGTCGTTCACCGGCCAGCGGCTGAAACTCCTGGCCGGCTCCTTCGGCGTGCAGGATGCGCAGGCGCTCGCCGGCTATCGCACGGGCGGCTTCGCGCAGACCTATTTTGCCGGCTACCGCCGCAGCGACGGTTACCGCGACCATGCCGCGATCGAGAAGTATTCCTTTGCCGGGAAATGGTATCTCGCCGGCGCGGCCGACCGCTGGCGCCTCGGCCTGCAGGCACGCTACCATCACTTCGAGGGCGACGGTCCCGGCTATCTGCCTTACGCGGAGTCCCGCCGCGCGCCGCGTTCGTCGCCGGCCTATTCCTCGACCGACGGCGGCACGCAGGAAAACGTGCAGTTCTCGCTGCATGGCGACGCCCGCCTCGCCGACCGTGTCACCGGATCCGCCAAGGTCTACCGCCACGCCGTCGAGCGGCACCGTTTCGTGCGCTTCACCGCCGCCGGCGCGCAGCAGGAGCGGCTCGAGGACGAACTGCACTCCGGCGCTTCGTTCTCCGCGCAGTGGCGGCCCACCGGCACCGGCCTGCCGCTCGTCGTCGACGCCGGCGCGGAGTTCCACCGCCAGGACGCCGACAACCTCCGCTATGCCACCGTCGCCCGCAGCCGCACCGCGCTCACGCGCAACCACCGCTACCTGCTCGACAACACCGGGGCGCATGCCGGCATCGAACTCCGCCCCGCCGCTGCCGTGCGCCTCGTCGCCGCGCTCCGCGCCGACCGCTTCGACGGCGATCTGCTCAACCGCGTCAACGGCGCCCGCACGCCTATCCTGAGCGACGACCTCGTCTGGCAGCCCAAGCTCAGCGCCTCGTGGCAGCCCGTCGCGTCCGCCCAGCTCTACGCCAGCTACGGGCGCGCCTTCCAGCTCGGCGGCGGCGCCGCGGCCTACTCGGTCCGGCCGCTCGATCCGTCCAAGAACGACGGTTACGAACTCGGCCTGCGCTGGACGCCCGATCGCCGGCTCACCGCCCGGCTCGCCGTCTGGCGCCAGACCGCGACCGACGAGATCCGGCTCAAGCCCGACAACAGCGGCGACTCGGAAAACATCGGCGAGACGAAACGCGACGGCGTCGACCTCGAGCTCGCGTGGCGCGCCCACGAGTCGGTCACGCTCTGGGCCAGCCACACCGTGCAGCGCGGCGAGCTGGTGAATCCCGGCGCCCGTCCCGCCGATGCCGCACTCCGCGGGAAACGCATTGACCACATCCCCGATTACCACGTGAAGGCGGGCGCCGACTGGGCGGTCACGCCGGCGTTCACCGCTGCGCTCTCCGTGCTCACGCAGGGCGGCTACCACCTGACCACCGCCAACAGCCACGGGCTCTGGGGCGCCTCCACACTGGTCAACGCCGACCTCCGCTACCGGCACCGGCAGACGGTGTTCGCGCTCGCGGTGAAGAACGTCTTCGACCGCTACCACGAATACGTGTGGCACGACGGTGCGCAGACGCTCCACTCGCCCGGCGACGCCCGCGGCGTGCTCGGCTCGGTCACCTTCGAGTTCTGAGGATGTCCGCCGCCGCTCCCCTGCCCACGGTGATCGCGATCGCACGCGCGGAGGCGCGCCTGCTCCTGCGCCGGCGCTCCACCGGCGCGCTGCTCGCGCTCTTCGCCGCGCTGCTCGTGGCGGCCGCCGTGCTGGCGAGTCTGCGCGCGACACGCGAGCGCGCGCAGCAGGATGCGTATCGGGCGCTCGTGCGCGCGCAGTGGGAGCAGCAGCCCGACCGCCATCCGCACCGGGTGGCGCACTACGGCACGTTTGCGTTCATGCCCGTGGGGCCGCTCGCGGCCTTCGATCCCGGCGTGCAGAGCTACGTCGGCCGCGTGCAGTTCCTCGAAGCGCATCGCCAGAATGCCGCCAATTTTCCCGAGGCGGCCGCGCTCTCCTCCGCGTTCCGGCTCGGCGAACTCTCGCCGGCGTTCGTGCTCCATGTGCTGCTGCCGCTTGTCGTCATCGTGCTCGGCCACCGACTCATCGCCGACGAGGCCGAGTCGGGCCGGCTGCGCCTCCTGCTCAGCCAGCCGGTCGGTCCGCGCGCCTTGCTCGCCGGGAAACTGCTGGGGCTCGCGCTCGCGCTGCTGCCGTTTGCCGCCGTGGCGGCACTCGCCTCCGGCTTCGTGGTGCTCACGGCCGGCGGGGGCGTGCCTGACAGCCTGCCGCGCCTCGCGCTGCTCGCCCTGCTCGCGGCGGCACACCTCGCGGGCTGGATGCTCGTCACGCTGCTGGTCTCCGTCCGCCTGCCGTCGCCCGGCCGCGCGCTCGCGGCGCTCGTCACGGCGTGGGCCGCTGCCGTCGTGGTCGTGCCGCGGGCCGCGGGCGCGCTGGCCGCCGCGGCGGATCCGCTGCCCACGCGCACGGAGTTCGATGCCCGGCTCGCGGCCGAGGTCCATGCGCTCGGCGATGCGCACAATCCGGACGATCCGGTCTTCACGCAGCTCCGGCGCGACACGCTCGCGCGCCACGGCGTCACCCGGGTCGAGGAACTACCGGTGAACTACGGCGCCGTCGTGATGGCGCGCGGCGAGGAGCTTACCGCCGGGACGTTTGCCCGCCATTTCGAGGCGCTTGTCGGCCGCATGGAGCGGCAGGAGGCGGGCGTGCGCCGCGCCGCGCTGCTGGCGCCGACGCTCGGCGTGCGGGCCCTCTCGGCCGCGGTGAGCGGGACCGATCTCCGGGCGGCGCTGCGTTTCCAACGCGAGGCGGAGGCCTACCGCTATGCGTTCGTGCAGCAGCTCAACGCGCTGCACCGCGACAAGATCCGCTTCGAGAACGACCGCGGCCAGCGGCTCTCCGCGGCGCATTGGGCCGAGTTTGCCGACTTCCAGCCGTCCGTCGCCGGCCTGCGCGAGGCGCTCGCGGGCACCGCCTGGTGCTGGCTCGCGCTTGCGCTCTGGATCGTCGTGCCGGGCGTCGCGCTCGCGTGGCAGGAGGTGCGGCCATGAGCGGCTTCGGCGGCTTGCTGACGTGGGAACTCCGCCGGCTCGCGCGCGCCGGCACCGCGCGCGTGGCGCTCGGGCTGCTGTTCGCCGCCGGACTGCTCGCGCTCTTCGCCGCGGGCCGCGAGGTCGCGCGCCACGAACGCGAACTCGCCGCCGCCGATCCCGCGTATGCCGCGCAGATGGAGCGCATCGGGAAACAGTTCCCCGCGGGCGGACATGCCGGCTACGTGGCCTACTACACGTTTTTCCCGGTGCGGAATCCCACGCCGCCGCTCGCGGTCTTCTCGCTCGGGCTGCGCGACGTCACTCCGTCCGTCGTCTGGATCCGCCTGCTCGGCCTCGAGGGCCAGCTCCACGAGTCCGGGATCGGCAATCCCGTGCTGCAGGCGCTCGGCGCCTTCGATCTCGCCTTCGTGCTCTGCGCGCTCGCGCCGCTCGTGCTGCTGGTCCTGCTGCACGACGTGCTCTCACGCGACCGCGCGCAGGGTGTGCTGCCGCTCGTGGTGGCGCAGGCGGGCGGCCTCGGCCGCGTGTTTGCGGCGCGGGTGCTCGCGCGTTTCGCCGCCGTCGCGGCGGTGGCGGTGGCGTTGTTTGCGGTGGGGGCGGCGTGGCACGGTGTGCCGGTCAACGGCGCGGCGCTCGCTTGGCTCGGCGACGCGTTGCTCCAGCTCGCCTGCTGGACCGCCATCGGGGCCCTGCTCGCCGCGCTCGCGACCGGCGTCGCCGCCACGCTCGCGGCCGCCGTCTCCGCGTGGGTCGTCGGCGTCGTGCTCGCGCCCGCGCTGATCAACCTCGCCACGGTCACCCTCCATCCGGTGCCCGAGGGCCTCGCGATCACGGTGGCCCAGCGTCAGGAGACGCACGCCGGCTGGGATCGCCCGAAGGAAGACACCTTTGCGCGCTTCTTCGCGCTCCGCCCCGAGTGGCGCGACACGCCGCCCGTCACCGGCCGCTTCGCGTGGAAATGGTATTACGCGATGCACCAGGTGGGCGATGCCTCGGTCGCCGCGAACGCGGAGCGCTACCGGGCGCGCCTGGTGGCCCGCGCCGCGTTGCTCGCGCGGCTCGCGTGGGCGGTGCCGCCCGCCACCGCGCAGCTGCTGCTCAGCCGCCGGGCCGGCACCGACCTCGAGGCGCACCTCGCGTTTCTCGACCGCGTGCGGGCGTTTCACGGCGAGATGCAGGTGCATTTCTTCCCGGCGATCTTCGCCGAGCGCGAGCTGCCGCCCACGGCGTGGCGGGAGTTTCCCCGCTTCGTGCCGCCGCCGTCGGCCCCGGCCGCCGGCGGTCCCGGCGAGCGCGTGCCGCTGGTCGTTACCGTCCTGCTCTGCGCCGTGTTTCTCCCCGCCGCCCTGCGCCGCGCCGCCCGCCTCGCCACCTGACTTCACCCGCCATGCTCCACGTCGACGCCCTCTCGTTGTCCCGCTCGCTTACGCATCCTGCGCTCCACGACGTCTCGTTGGCCGTCCAGCGCGGCGAGCTCGTCGCCGTCGTCGGTCCCGCCGGCGCCGGCAAATCCGCCCTGCTCGAATGCTGCGCCGGCGTGCGCGCGCCCGCCGCCGGCATTCTCCGGCTCGATGACGCGGAACTCACGCCGGAACACGCCGCGACCTCGCTGGCGTATGTGGCGGCGTCGCCCGTTCTCCCGGGCGAATGCCGGCTCGCCGCGCACGTGCGCGCGCAGTGCGAGCGCCTCGGCCGCCGCATGCCGCCCGAGGTGATCGCCGCGGCGCTCCGGCGCGGCGGCGTGCCGGATGCGTGGCACGCGGTGCCGCTGTCCGCCTGCCCGCCGGCGATCCGCCGCAAGACCGCCTTCACCGTCGCCACCCTGCGCAACGTGGAGTTGCTGGTGCTCGACGAGCCGCTCCGCGGACTCGCCGCCGACGATATCGCGCCGTTCACCGCCGGCCTCCGCCGGCTGCGCAAGGCCGGCAGCGCGCTGCTCGTCGCCACGCGCGATCTCGCGTGGGCCCGCGAGGTCGCGTCGACGCTCGTGCTGCTCGACGCCGGCACCGTGACCGAGGTCCTGCCGCTCCACGCCTCGCGCCGCGAGCATCACGCCGGCTCCTACTTCGCCTCGCTCGTCGGCTGATCGGCCGGTGCTCCCGACGCCCCGCCCTCAACGCCCACCTTGTCCGGTCCCCATGCTCGCCACCGAGAATCTCACGAAACGTTTCCCGGGCGCCCCGACGCCCGCCGTCGCCGACCTCACGCTCCATGTCGCCCCCGGCGAACTTTTCGCGCTGCTCGGACCGAATGGCGCGGGCAAGACCACCACGCTCAACTGCCTGCTCGGTTTCCTCACCCCCGATTCCGGCCGCGCCCTCATCGACGGCCTCGAAGTCGCGCAGCATCCGCTCGAGACGAAGCGGCGGCTCGCCTACATCCCCGAGCAGGTGAATCTCTACCCGCACTTCAGCGGCGTGGAGAATCTCGCGTATTTCAGCGAACTCGCCGGGCATCGCTACGCCGCCGCCGAGCTGCGCGGCTTTCTCGCCACGGCGGGGCTGCAGGCCGAGGCGCATGACCGGCGCGTCGGCGGCTATTCGAAGGGCATGCGCCAGAAGGTCGGCATCGCCATCGCCCTCGCGAAGCAGGCGCGCGCGCTCCTCCTCGACGAACCCACCAGCGGCCTCGATCCCTCCGCCGCGCACGAGTTCAGCCGGCTGTTGCGCCAGCTCCGCGAGCGGGGCCTCGCGATCCTCATGGCCACGCACGATCTCTTCCGCGCGCGCGAGGATGCCACGCGCGTCGGCATCATGCGCGGCGGCCGGCTCGTCCACGCGCTCACCGCCGCCGAGCTGAGCCACGCCGATCTCGAGAAACTCTACCTCGAGACGATGGCCGCCTGAGCGCCTAACGCCCAGCCGCCTTGCTGCGGCCGAGCACGAAGAGATTTCCCTGCGACGCGGGATCGTGTTGATTGCACGCATGTCGCCCCACCGCTTCCTCCTGCTGTCGCTCGCGCTCGTCGGTTCGCTCCGGGCGGCGGCGCCGGTGCCCGAACTCGTTTTCGTCCCCGGCTCCACGTGGGAGGTCGTCTCGGCCGGCCACCAGTTTGCCGAGGGCATGGCGTGGGATGCGGCGGGGCACTTCTATTTCACCGACGTGCCGCGCGCGCAGCTCTTCAAGGTGGACCGCACCACCGGCGAGAAGACGCTCGTCGATCCCGCCACCGGTCGGGCCAACGGCATCGCGTTCGGCCCCGACGGTCGGCTCTACGGGTGCGCGAGCGCGGACCGCTGCATCTACGCGTGGGATCCGGCGACGTGGCAGAAAACCAAGGTCGCCGAGGGCACGCAGTCCAACGACCTCGTCATCCTGCGCGACGGCACGATCTTCTACACCGAGCCCGGCACGCGGTCCGTCTGGCGGCTCGCGCCCCGCACCTTTGCCCGCGAACTCGCGGCGCAGCTCACGTGGGGGCCCAACGGCATCGCGGCTTCGCCCGACCAACGCACGCTGCTCGTCGCCGAATTCGACGGCGACACGATCCACGGTTTCCCCCTCGACGCCGAAAACCGGGTCGCCGGTCCGGCGCAGCCCGCCTACCGCCTCGCCGTGCCGTCCGACGGCCGTGGCCGGCTCGACGGCATGCTGACGCTGCCCGACGGCCGTCTCCTCATCGGCACCGCGCTCGGCCTGCAGATCGCACTGGCCCCGGCCGCCGCCGCCGGCGCGCCGCGCCTGATCGTGGTGCCTTCGCCGGACGGCCGGCCGCGCAACAACTACGTGCGCCTGAGCCCCGACGGCACGTGGCTCTACGCCGCGCACGCCGCGGATCTGCTGCGGCGCCGGCTGCGGCCGGAGTTTCTCCGTCCGTAGGCGCGCGCGTTCCGTTTCGCCGGCGCACGTTTCCTGTCATTGGCCGATTTTCGGTTCGGAAAAGCATCGGGTCCGGACAGTCTCCGGCGCCATCGCCTCCTGACTTCGATGCACCTGTCGCCGCCGCATTTCCTGCGAAACCGAGTCGTCCTTCCCGCGCTCGCGGCGTTCGCGGTCGCCGCCGTTTCCGTCCCGACGGTCCGGGCCGAGCTCGTCCTCCCGCGTGCCGACTACACCGACCGGGTGCACGCCATCTGGCTGGCCCAGCTCGTCGCGGTCACGCTCACCCTGCAGTTCGAGCACAAGACCGCCGCGGTCGAGCCGGTGCGGGACTATCCTCGGCCCTACAAGGCAGGCTGGGTCGACGACGACTGGTATTACGAGATGTGTGCCGTGCGGGCCTTCGAGAAACACGGGATCGGCCTCACCGCCGACCAACTCGGCGCGCAATGGCTCGAGAACAACTGCGGCTCCTACGGCTCCAGCGCCGCCGCGTTGCGCAACCTCCGCCGCGGCATCGCGGGATCCGAAAGCGGGCACCCGCGTTACAATCCGGTGTGGTGGACCATCGGCCCCGTCTTCACCGCCGACCTTTACGGGGCGCTCGCGCCCGGCATGCCCAACGTCGCCGCGCGCCTCGCCCGCGAGCTCGGCCGCGTCAACGGCCACGCCGAGTCCATCGACGGTGCCGTGCTGTTCGCGGGCGCGATCAGTCTCGGCTTCGTCGAGCGCGATGTGCGCCGGATCCTGCGTCAGGCCGTGCAGCTGGTGCATCCCAGCTCGCCCTACCGGCAGAGCGTGGAGTCGGTCATCCAGCTCGCCGAGGCGGGGCGCTCCTTCGCGGAAATCGTGGGCGCGATCGAGGACCGCTGGCACCTCGAGTATCCGGCCTCCAACAACGCGGTGGCCAACGGCGGCATCTGTGCCGCGGCGCTCTGGTTCGGCGCCGGCGATTTCTGGCGCACCGTGGATCTCGCGGCCAGCGCGGCCGACTTCACCGACACGGACAACAGTGCGGCCTCCGCCCTCTGTGTTCTCGCCGCCATCCACGGGACGAAGCTCCTGCCGCCGCACCTCGTCGCGCAGTTCGGCGACCGCATCGTCGGCACCGAGATGAACAAGGTCGTCTTCACGCCCCCCGTCGACGAGCGCATCTCCGAGCTCGCGCGCCGCACCGCCGCCCTCGGCGAGAAGTTCATCCTTGCCCACGCCGGGCGCAGCGACGGCGAGCGCCTCGTCGTGGCCGTGCAGACGCCCGTCACGCCGCCCGCCGAGCGGTTCGCCCTCGCCGATCTCACCCGCTATTGGAACCCCGATTGGACGCTCGAGCGCGCCGGTTTCGGCGGCGATGGCGTGGGCGCGATGCCCGGGCTCCGCGGCCTCACCCACCTCGACGGGGACATCCTCGCGACCTACCCGCGCGACGAAGCCCGCGGCGTGGTGCTGCGGCGCTCGGCGCGACTCGGCCCGACGTCGAAACTGAGCGTCGAGGTGGCCGCCGAACCGAAACGGGCTTGGGAGCTTGAGATCTACGTCGGCAACCGCCGGCTCCACCGCCAGCTCGTGGTCGGTGCCGACGAGGGCCGTGCGTTCACGCGCCTCGCATTCGATCTCGGCGCCGAGGCCGGCCGCGACACCACGGTCCGTCTTTACCAACGCACCCTCATGCCCGGCACCGGCAGACTTCCCGGCAACGCCCTGTGGCGCAACCTCCGCCTCGACTGACAATCGCTGCGCGCTCCGCCGGCCGATGCGCTCCTTCATCCCAGCGACTCGCCTGCCGCGCGGGTCGATCCCGCGCACACGCTCGCGGTGCAACGCAGGACGCGCGCGTGCCTCCGCCTGCCCGGCGAGGGCCAAAAAAAGAGCGGCGCCCCGGTTCGCGGGGCGCCGCCATACCGTCGGGCTTGCGCCCGGCGGGTTCGGAACAAGTTCCAGCTTATGTCCGAACCGATGTGGCCGGCACATCGGCCATGAGACGTGAATCCGTCCCGCGCACCGAGCACCGAGCTGCACGTGAAGAGCAACGCGCACCGGCGGGTCGCTGACAACAGAAGGAATCACGTAGGTATTTCCGCGGAATGGCTCGGCCGGAGTGGCGCCGGCCGCAGTCACCCTGGCGGGGCGTGCGCTCGCCGTTTACCGCGATGGAGCGGTCTCGAGGCCGGGCTTCAGCGCGGCCGCTGCAGTTTACGTTCCCACTTCAGGATCGCGGCGATCACGGTCAGCTCGGCGGTGCGCGTTGTCTCAAGCGTGCGCCGGATCTCGCGGTAAACGGCGGGATCCGCGACCGAGAGCTCGAGCCAGCCGGCGAGCGCGGGCAGGTAGGGAGAATACGGATCGCCGGTGCCGTCGACGCGGCGGCGCACGCCGTCGCGCGCGGGTGTGAGGACGTTGCGCAGCAGGGTGCGGGAGAAGCGTTCGAGATCGCGTGGGGTAAACACCACGCCGGCCTGCGCGGCGGAAACGGCGAGGGCGATGTCGAGCGCCCCGTGCGAGATGTCCTCGATCGCCCGGTTGGGCGGCATGAACGGAGTGTTGTCCGAGGGCGTGCGCCCGGGTTCCCAGCCGTCGGTCACCGGTTCATACCAGTATCTCCAGTGATAAAGATCGTGCGCGGCGACGTGCTGCAGCCGGCGATGAAACAGCCGCGCCATCTTCTCCGCGCGCACCCGGTATTCGGGCCGCCCGGTGAGGCGGTGCAGGGCGAGCTCGGTGGCGGTGTGCCGGCCGAGGAAGTTCAGCGGCAGGCCTACATTATCGTAGGGAAACGATTCGCCGCGTGCGCAGGTAAGGTAAAAACCCTCGCCGTCGCCGGGGCCATCGCGCCAGAGCCGTGACGCGAGGTCCGCGTAGGATTCGTCGGCCGCCTGCACGAAGCGTTCCGCCGCGGGCCGCAGCGCGGCGAGTTCCGGGCGGGCTCGCACCTGTTCCGCGAGCCGCAGCAGCGGGTGATAGATCACCCCGAGGTAGCCGCCGAAGGCGAGGGGGATGGGGCGGAGCGTGATGTTGCCGCCCGCGGGCGGCTTGGCCCCCGGCGGGACACTCACGAAAACAAGCGCCGAGCGGTGGGTGTGATGGCCGGGGCGGGTCTGGCGTCCGGTGAGCGGAGCGTTGACCGCCTTGGCCACAAACCGCGCGTCCTGCGGATCGAGGCTCAGGCCGGCGAATTCCTCGGTGCGGTGAAAATGTTCGTTGGCGAGCTTGAGCGTGAAACGGCCGCCCGGCTCCGGCACGACGTCGATCCGCGTGAGCTGATTGTGCGAAGGCCGGATGGAGCGGAACTGCAGCGCCGGCTGGCCGGCGGAGTCGGGCAGGGTGCCGTCCGCGACGACATACTTGTCCGCCATGCTCCACGCGGGCCGGCTGTGCCCGGAACCGTCCCGCGCGCCGCGCCGGTCGTCACGATGCGCGAGCAGCCGATCGCCCCGTCGCGCGGCTTCTTCAAGGTAGCGGAGGTCGTCGGTCGCCTCGAACAGGTCCACCAGCGCGTGCAGCAGGTGCGATTCGCCCCACGCGAGCGTGCTGCCGTCGGGGCGTTTCAGCCACGGATCCTCGGTGGGGAGGCGGGCCAGCAGGGCATCGGCCTGGGCGCGCGTGAAATCCACGGTCGTGGCGGACGCAGAACTGAGAAGCGCGGCGCAGAGGCCCAGCAAGGAGAGCTGGCGAAGAAGCGGACGGAGCATGGCGGAAATCCGGGCCACCCGGCGCGGGGCGGGGCGGGATGGTCGGGGCGACAGGATTCGAACCTGCGACCTCCTGGTCCCAAACCAGGCGCTCTACCAGGCTAAGCTACACCCCGAAACCGAGGCGCAACGCTCGTCACGCCCCCCGGCATGTCAACGTCCGTCTCCCGCGGCGGCGCCGCCGTCACGCGCGGGGCATTGTGCATAATCTCTTCTTGCCTCGACCTAGGCGAGGGATTCTCCTCGCCGACTTATTCCTCCCTTCCATGGATACCATTTCTCGCGAAAACAATAGCATGCTTCCGGTCGGTGGCATCATCGTTGGCGTGATCGCCCTGCTGCTTGGCGGCTATTCCGCGATCACCCTTTCGAAGGTCAACCGCCAGCTGTCGGAAGCGCAGCCGAAGATCGACAAGATCGATGCGATCGAGGCCCAGGTGGCGACCGCGTCGCAGGCCGTGGAAAAGGCGGACCGGGCGCACAAAGACATCCAGTCCCTCACGCGTTCGACGCAGGATGCCTTCACGCAGGTCGGCAACGAGCTGATGCGTATCAGCGGCACGGTGACGAAGCTCGAGGAGTCGGCCAAGAAGCCCGCGCCCGCCGCCAGCGGCAAGAAGGGTGAAAAGGGCGAGGTCGTCGCCGGTCCCGGCGAATACATCGTGAAGCCCGGCGACGGTGGCGCCAAGATCGCCCGCGCCAACGGCGTCGCCCTCTCCGACCTCCAGGCCGTCAATCCCGGCGTGAACTGGACCAAGCTTTCCGTCGGCCAGAAGATCAAGCTGCCCGCGAAGAAGTAAGCGCGCCTTCCGGCGAATTTTGAAATGCCTCCCGCTTCGCTGCGGGAGGCATTTTTGTTTGCGCCACCCGGGATCGGCCGGCCGCATCAGGCGCATGAGCGACCCGAATCGCGAACCGTCCCGCTGGCAGGAACTCGGCCGCGAGACGCGCCTGACCACGCGGATCTTCCACGTCGACCTGGTGCGCTACCGGCACCCGGCGCGCGCGCAGGAGCGCGAGTTTGTCGTCATCAACCCGCCCGACTGGGTGAACGTCGTCGCGCTCACGCCGGATCATCACCTCGTGATGGTGCGCCAATTCCGCTACGGCATCGACACGTTCTCCCTCGAGATTCCGGGCGGCGTGATGGAGCCCGGCGAGGATCCGCTCGTCGCCGGCCTGCGCGAACTCGCCGAGGAGACCGGTTACCACGGCAGCAAGGTCACGCACCTCGGCAGCGTGCATCCGAATCCCGCGATCCAGTCGAACCGCGCGCACTTCCTGCTGGTCGAAGGCGCGGTGAAGACGCACGAACTCGACTGGGATCCCGACGAGGAGATGCAGGTCACGCTCGAGCCGGCGGAGTCGGTGCTCACCCGCGCGCGCAACGGCGGCATCACGCACGCGCTCGTGCTCAACGCCCTCATGCTCTTCGAGCCGCACTGGCGCGCGCGGACGAAGTAGCCGCGCGGCCGGGCGTTTGACATCGGGAAACGCGCCCGTTTGCTGCCGCTCTTCCCACCGATGTCCGCGCCCACGTTTGCCAATGCTCCCGAGTCGCTGGGCCACGCGACCGACGACTTCGTGCCCGCGGCCCTCGAGCAGGAGGTCCGGCGGATCTATGCGCGCAGTCCGCTTTACGGTCGGCGTTTCACGCTGCACTCCGAGCCGCTGCAGTGGTCGTGTTTCCGCGAGATCCCGGCGCTTTCGAAAAAGGAGATCGTCGAGCGCGGGCACCAGGCGTTCTTCGCGGACTACGCCGAGATCGAGCGCGGGCTGCAGGCGAAGAAGTTCGAATACGAGAGCACCGGCGGCACCACGCAGTCGCCCATGACCGTGATCATGGAGGATGGCTGGTGGAACGCGCAGACCGCGCGCGCCTACCAGGCTTCGGACGTGCTCCGCGAGTTTGTCGGCCGGCCGTATCGGAAGTGCGTCCTGGCGCCGGTCGGCTGCTCGAGCAACCTCTGTCCCTACGAGGATCATCCGTTTCCGCACCGCTACTTCGACGGCGTCGTCTACCTCAATCTGTCGAGCGATCCCTTCGCGTTTCCCGAGTCCGAGTGGGACCGGATCGTGCTCGAGTTGCAGGCCACGCAACCCGAGGTGCTCGAGGGCGAGCCGGTCTATCTCTCGCTGCTCGCGCGCGCCGCGAAAAAGCGCGGGGTGAAGGTCCCGAGCCTGCGGGCGATCATCCTCACCTACGGCAAAGCCAGCCGGCAGCACGGCGATCGGATCCGGGAAGTTTTCCCCGCGGCGCAGGTCGATCTCTACGGTTCGACCGAGGCGGGTTATCTCTTTGTCGGCGATGCGTTCCGCGACAACTCGCGTGTGATCGACGCCAATGCCTTCATCGAACTCGTGCCGTGGCGCCCGGGTCTGCCGGACGTGTTTCAGATCTACGTGACGACCCGCGACCGCGAGGCGATGCCGCTGCTGCGCTATCACACGGGCGACATCGTGCAGCGTTGCCCGAGCGGTTTCCGGCTGCTCGGCCGCGAAGGTAATCTCCACTTCCGCCGCGACGGCTCGATCGTGTCGCCGACCGACATCGATGCGGCGCTGCCGGCGGACTTTGTGTGCTGGCACTACTCGCTGATCCAGACGAGCGAGGCGCGCTGGGATTTCCACTACGTGGCCGACCATGTCGCGCCGCATTCGCACGCCCACCGCGAGCTCGAGGGCTCGCTGGCGGCGATGCTCGGCGACGGGGCCCGCGTGAATGCCTTCCGGCGGAAGTTCATCGCGCCGGCCGCCAGCGGCAAATTCGCGCTGTTGAAGCCGCTCGCGCGGTAGGCGCGCGGCCGGCGATCCGGCGGAGGAAAAGACGGCCGGCAGGAGCGCGCCGCAGCCGGGATGTTTCGCGCGGTTAGGCTCGCTAATAAGCGAATTCAGTCTGTCGCGCGCCTTTACAAGGCCGGGGCCCTTGCCGATTTTCACGCGGCTTTGTTACTCCCTTCGTAGCCAAACTCTCGCGATGAACCTAGTCGGTTACTTTTTCCGCTCCTCGATCGGCCGCAAAATCCTCATGGCGGTCACGGGCGTGATCCTCATCGGCTTCGTGGTCGGCCATCTCGTCGGCAACCTCCAGGTGTTCTCCGCGCCCGACAAGATCAACGGCTACGCCCACTTCCTGCAGGGCCTCGGGCCGCTGCTCTGGGTCGTGCGCATCGGCCTGCTCGTCACGGTGGTCGTCCACATCTGGGCGGCGACGGTGCTCACGATCGAAAACAAGGCCGCGCGCGGTCCCGAGCCGTATGCTTTCAAGAACACGATCCGCGCGACCCTCGCCTCGCGCACGATGCGCCTCACGGGTTACGTGGTGCTCGCGTTCATCATCTATCACCTCGCCCACTTCACGATCGGCGCGGCGCAGGCGGGCACGTTCAAGACGGCGCTTCCGCTCTACACGATGCAGGGCGCCTACGCGGTCGCGGGCTTCCCGGTCGTGGATGCCGGCGCCAAGGTCCACGATGTCCACAGCATGGTGGTCCTCGGCTTCCAGAACCCGGTCGTCGCGATTTTCTACATCGTCGCCGTCGGGCTCCTGAGTTTCCACCTGCTGCACGGCTTCGACAGCATGTTCCAGACGCTCGGCCTCCGCTCCGGCCGCTGGTCGGCCGGCCTGCGCAAGGTCGCGCTCGTCTTCTGCGTCGCGTATTTTCTCGGCAACCTCGCGATCCCCGCGGCCGCCCTCACGGGTGCGCTGAAACCCGCCCAGGCCGCCGTCGCCAGCCGTTGATCGCACCCCACCTCTTCTCCGTTAACACCCAACTGCGCGCCGCGCCCTGACATGGCCACGCTCGACTCCAAGATTCCTCCCGGCCCGCTCGCCGACAAGTGGCGCAACCACCGGGCGAACATCAAGCTCGTCAATCCCGCCAACAAGCGGAAATACGAGGTGATCGTCGTCGGAGCCGGCCTTGCCGGCGCCTCCGCCGCGTCCTCGCTCGCCGACCTCGGCTACAAGGTCAAAAACTTCGTCTTCCACGACTCGCCGCGCCGCGCGCACTCGATCGCCGCGCAGGGCGGTATCAACGCCGCGAAGAACTACCAGAACGACGGCGACAGCGTCTACCGGCTCTTCTACGACACCATCAAGGGCGGCGATTACCGCGCCCGCGAGGCCAACGTCCACCGCCTCGCCGAGGTCTCGGTCAACATCATCGACCAGTGTGCCGCGCTCGGCGTGCCCTTCGCCCGCGAATACGGCGGCCTCCTCGCCAACCGCTCCTTCGGCGGCGCGCAGGTGTCGCGCACGTTCTACGCCCGCGGCCAGACCGGCCAGCAGCTCCTCCTCGGCGCCTACTCCGCGCTGATGCGCACCGTCGGCCAGGGCCTCGTCGAACTGCACACGCAGAGCGAGATGCTCGACCTCGTGATCGTCGGCGGTCAGGCGAAGGGCATTATCGTCCGCGACCTGATCACCGGTGCGATCGAGCGCCACTCGGCCGACGCCGTCGTCCTCGCGACCGGCGGCTACGGCAACGTCTTCAATCTCTCCACCTACGCCCGCGGCTCCAATACCACCGCCATCTGGCGCGCCTACAAGCGCGGTGCGTGTTTCGCCAATCCTTGCTTCACGCAGATCCACCCGACCTGCATCCCGGTCAGCGGCGACTACCAGTCCAAGCTCACGCTCATGTCGGAGTCGCTCCGCAACGACGGGCGCATCTGGGTCCCGAAGAAAAAGGAAGACTGCAAGAAGGACCCCAACACGATCGCCGAGGAAGATCGCGACTACTACCTCGAGCGCATCTACCCGAGCTTCGGCAACCTCGCCCCCCGCGACATCGCCTCCCGCGCCGCCAAGCGCGTGTGCGACGAAGGCCGCGGCGTGGGCGAGAGCGGTCTCGGCGTGTATCTGGATTTCAGCGACGCCATCAAGCGCCTCGGCGAAAACGGCGTGCGCGAGCGCTACGGCAACCTCTTCGACATCTACCACGAGATCACCGCGGAGAGCGCCTACAAGACGCCGATGCGCATCT
>JACCEC012391966.1_pt1 | contig 34330 bp, 52 predicted proteins | sample 7450121 | NCBI WGS metagenome assembly JACCEC01 (sample SAMN15323455, study PRJNA562643) | freshwater metagenome | isolation source: river surface water | place: USA:Blue River Watershed | collected 2017-08-18 | reverse complement strand
GTGCTGATGGGTGACTTCTCGCAGGCCATGGTGGGCTTCTGGGGCAACGGCCTCGAGATCACCGTGGGCGAGGATTCCGATGACTTCTCCAAGGCTCTGACCTCGGTTCGCGGGATCATCACCTACGACGTGGCTGTGCGGCACGCCGAGAGCTTCGCGGCCATCCTTGACGTAACCACCGCCTGATAGGAGGCAGGGGCCGGGCAACCGGCCCCTTTTTCATCCATGAAAGTTCTCGCGATCCGCAACGTCATCGCCTCTGGTCAGGCGCTCGAGGCCGGCAAGGTCTACGAGCTCACCGAGCAGGATGCCGCTGTGCTGATGCGCATGGGCAAGGTGCAGGCGCCGCCTGCAGAGGAGCCCAAGCCAAAGGCGACCCGCAAACCGAAGGCGGAGGCGGCCGATGGCGATCAGTGAAGACCTCTCGGTGTTCCTGAACGATTTCGGCGTCAGCTGCACGGCTGGCGCCGTTTCGGCGTTGGGCATTCTCGACATGCCCAGTCAGGTGATCGCCGGAGAGATGGTGCTCACCACCGACTACTCGCTGACGGCCCGCACGGCTGACTTTGGCGGCCTGAAGTACGGCGACAGCATCACGGTCGCCGGCGTCGCCTACCAGGTGCGCGAGACCAGGCTGCTCGATGATGGGGCATTCGTAGAGATCGGGCTCCAGAAGGTATGACAACGCGCCGCGAGACGATCATGGCTGCGGTGGCTGGCGCTCTGGCCGGCACTGCGCAGGTGGGCACCAGGATCTACCGCAGCCGGGTGGAGCCGATCACCCGCGGCGAGTCACCCGCGATCGTGGTCGAGCCTCTCACCGACGTGGCTGATAACGGCGTGGTGCCGAAGCTCGATTGGCAGCTGACGGTGCGGATCGCGGTGATCGTGCGCGGCGCTGTGCCGGATCAGCTGGCTGATCCGATCGTTGAAGACGTGCACAAGAAACTCCTCAGCAACGCGACGTTGCTGGGCTTGGTTGTGGAGATTGTTCCTTTGAGAGTCACCTTCGATAGCATGGAAGCTGACCAGCCGGCGGGCGTGGTGATGATGGATTACTCCATTCGTTACCGGACTCAGGCGGCAGACCTCTCTCTAGCTTGAGGCCTAGCATGGTGGACGAACATCACGGCAAAGGCGGCACCTATACGGTTGACCCGAAGACCGGCAAGCGCACGCTTGTGGACGGCTCCCGCACTGAACCTCAGCCCACCCAGGCTGAGCTGGAAGAGCTGGAAACCGCTCCGGCTGCTGTCACCCCCAAGGCTCCCGAGCCTGCTCCTGAAACCACCTCTCAGCCTTGAGGTAACCGGCCATGCCCCTTCTCTACAACAAGCGAGCTCTCCTCGCGAAGACCGAAAGCACCTACAACACGGATTCGACCCCGACTGGTGCGGCAAACGCCATCCTTGTGCGGAATCTTGAGATTCAGCCGATCGACGCTGAGCAGGTCAACCGCGATCTGGTGAGGCCGTATTTCGGTGCTAGCGACATCCTGATCTCCAACGTCCGCAGCCGGGTGACGTTTGAGGTTGAGATGGCTGGCGCTGGTTCCGCCGGCGCTGTGCCCAAGTACGGCCCGATCCTGAAAGCCTGCGGCATGGGTGAGGACATCATCACGACTCCCGGTGCTCAGAAGGTCATTTACAAGCCGGTGTCTGAGGCATTCAGCTCCTGCACCATCTACGTCAACATTGACGGCGTGACCCACAAAATCACCGGCTGCCGTGGCACGGTGTCGCTCAACATGACCGTGGGCCAGATCCCGGTCTATCAGTTCGAGCTGATGGGCATCTATCGGGCTCCGGTTGACGTGTCGTTCAGCAGCCTTAACACTGCCTATAGCGGCTTCCAGGCGCCTCTGGTGTTCAACAACACGAACAGCACCGGCTTCCAGTTCCACAGCTATGCCGCTGAGCTGCAGAGCCTCGAGCTGCAGGTGGGCATGGACATGGTTTATCGCGAGCTGGTGGGCAACACCAAAGAGGTGCTGCTGACCGATCGCAACACCACCGGCACTGTGCAGTTTGATGCTGTGACGATGGCGACGAGGGATTACTTCACAGATGCGGTCACCAGCGACACCGGCAACTGCACCGTGACCCACGGCATCACTGCCGGCAATCGCGTGAAGCTGACTGTGCCCCGCGCCAACATCACCACGCTGAACTACGTAGAGCAGAACGGCATCACCCAGTATTCGATCCCGTTCACCGCCTTGCCGTCCAACAACGGCACCGGCGATGATGAGTTCAGCATTGAGGTCTTCTGATGCCCTTCGTTCTGTCACAGAGCGACTCCTACACCTGGCCGGTCACCGTCGAGTTCCCCGTCGATGGTGGCCGGTTTGACAAGCAAACCTTCGATGCGGAGTTCAAGCGTCTGCCGCAGGCGCGCATCCGTGAGATCTGGGAACAGATCAACACCGGTGACCTTGGCGACAATGACCTCTGCGAAGAGGTGCTGATCGGCTGGGCTGGCATTCAGGACGGCAAAGGCAACGACGTGCCGTTCAGTGAGAAGGCCAAGGCTGACCTCCTGAACATCCCACTGGTCGCGGCTGCCCTGGTCGGCTCCTGGCTCGACAGCCTCAGCAAGGGCAAACGAAAAAACTAGCCGACGCCGCTGAGTACTGGGCGACCGGCGGCGTCAAGGATCAAACGGCAGACGACCTGAAGACCTTCGGCATCGAGATCGACTTGCCGGAGGATCGTGGCTTCGAGGTGTGGCCCGAGAACTGGGATGCGGTGCAGATGTGGTGCCGTGTGCAGACACAGTGGCGCGTCGGAATGAGTGGCCCGATCGGCCTCGATTACGTGGCGCTGGAATGGCTCCTTAGACTGTATGGAGTGACCGATCAGCGTGCGCTGCTGGAGGATCTGCAGGTGATGGAAGGCGCAGCGCTGACGGCGATGAACAAGGAGGGCTGAGCCATGGCGATGACCCTCGACACGGCGATCAAGTTCACCGCCAAGCTGGAAGGCCAAGGGCTCGATCAGCTCAAGCGCAACCTTCAAGGGCTCAGCCAGCAGAGCACCGTCAGCAAGCGTTCGCTCGATCAGCTCTACACCGCGACCCAGAAGCTCGGCGCGGCATCGGGCAATACGATCGCCGGGCTGCAGAAGACCGTCGGCTCGCTCAAGGCGCTGCGTGATCAGGCTGAGTTCGGCAGTCGGTCGTTCAAGCTGCTCACCCGCGACATAGAGGCGGCCGAGGCGCGGCTGCGGAAGTTCCAGGGTGCTGCATCTGGCCAGGGAGGCCTCTCTGGCGGCCTTGGAGGCGCAGGCGCTGCCCTTGCTGGCATCACCTCCTACTTCAGTGGTCGGCAGGCCGTGCAGCTCGCTAGCACGGCTGCCAGCTTCGGGGCGCTTGAAGGCCAGCTCACGGAGCTCAACAAGGCGGCAGGTCTTACCAATCAGACGGCGCAGACCTTGGCGCAGGATGGCCTTGGAGCCGTCATCAAGGCCAGCCGCGCCAGCGGAGTGCCGATCGAGAATCTGAGCAGCCAGCTACTCAAGCTCACCGCTGCAGCGCAGGGCACCATCTTCCAGGGCGCTGAGCTAAATCAGGTCTTCGTGGCGATCAACCGCTACGCCGCGGCCTTTGGCGTGAGCGTTGAGGACACTGATGGGATCATCCGCGCCTTCCAGCAGACGCTGAGCAAGCAGAAGCTCAGCCTGGAAGAGATCAATGGCCAGTTCGGCGATCGTGCGCCAACGGCTCTGCGGGTGTTCGCAGAAGCGGCACGCATGAACGTGCCCGAGTTCACCAAGGCAGTCGCCGACGGCAAGCTGACTGTCAACGACCTGGTGGATCTGCTGCCGGCTCTGACAAAGCAAGCTGAGCTGCTTGAGGCCACCATTTCGCCGCTCAAGAAAGCGCAGAGGGATCTCAACGCCGAGATGGCCCAGGCCGGACTGGTGATCGGCCGCACTCTCGAGCCGGCAGTCACGGGCATCACCAAAACCCTGGCCGGCTTCCTCAAGTCGTTCAACGAAGGCAACACCGGGCTGGTCAAGGCGCTGGCTGTCACCGCTGGAGCGATCGCCGGCGTCGCTGCGGCCTGGCTTGCTGTAACGGCTGCGGCGCGAGCTGCCGCAATCACGCAGGCCGCCGCTGCATCGCTTGGCGGCGCTCTGAAGTCGGGCAAGGGCATCGCTGGCCTATTGGTTGGCGGTGCCGCAGCTGTTGGCGGCGGGATCCTGGCCAGTCAACTGTTCAAGGGTCTCGATGAAGAGGTCGCAAAGGCTCGCAAGGAGCTTGAGCAGCTCACCAAGCTCAACCTTGATAAAGACTTTGGCCAGGGCGCGCTTCCACAAAGCCAGGCCGAGAAGGAGGCGGCAGAAAAGCGCCTCAAGGACGAGCTCAAGATTCGCCAAGACACGGAGCTCAAACTTCGCGACTTCCGCCAGCGCACCGTTGAGCGCGCGCAGGAGCTGGAGCGGGATCTGGCCGAGGAGCGGATGCGCCTCGAGCGCACCGTGGCTGACAACCGCAAGCGCCTGCAGCAGCAAGCGGAAGACATTGATCTTGAGCGGCGCCGGCGCGCAGCTCGAGCCGCAGGGCAGACGGTCGATACGTTCGACCTGCAGCAGCGCCTGAACGACGCCAGGCGCAAGTTCGATCAGGAGCGCCAAGAGGCAGATCAGCAGTACAGCGATCAGAAGCGCCAGCTCGACCTGAAGATCGAGGATTACAAGATCAGCGTGGCCCGCGGGATCTCGAACATCCTGCAGGATGCCGCCGACAAGATGGCGGAGAAGATGGTGGGAGGCGCCCAGCAGGCTGCTGGGATCCTCACTGGCAACGGCAGCGCTGGCGGGCTGAACGGTCGCAGGGCGATGCCTGGCTCCGTGGGCCGCGGCCAGCTTGGCGTCGGCAACCTCGTTTCATTGGCACGATCGGCAGGCTTCACCGGCAACAACGCCGCGATCATGGCGGCGATCGCCATGGCCGAATCCGGCGGCCGTAGCAGCGCCCACAACAACAACGCGCGCACCGGCGACAACAGCTACGGGCTCTGGCAGATCAACATGCTGGGCGGCATGGGGCCGGAGCGGCGCCGTGCGTTCGGCATCGGCAGCAATGAGGCGCTGTTCGATCCCGCTGTGAACGCCAACGCGGCGCGGCAGGTGTTCCAGAGCCAAGGCTTCGGCGCCTGGTCGGTCTACCGCTCCGGCGCCTACAAGCAGTACCTGCCAGCCGCTCAGGCTGCCGCAAGCAATGGCAGCGCTCGGATGCTGATCGGCCGCCCCGGCGCCAGCAGCGCTGTGCCTGGCATGGACGTGATTGAGCAGCGCAGGCAAGAGATCACCGGATTGCTCGGTACCAACCGCGATCTACGGCGGCAGGGCAGCATGGGCGACCTGCTGAAATCGAACGAGCAGGAGATCACCAACATCACTGCGGCGCTCGACGACCAGAGCAACTCAGTGGCGAAGCAGCTGCGGGACTATCAGGCGATCAATGAACTGCAGCGCTCTGGCCTGAGCCCTGCGGTAGCGCAGGCCAAGCTCGACGCAGAAGCAATGGCGACGACCGAATACGCCAACCTGCAGACCCTGCGCGCTCAGCTTGTCGAAGACATGAAGCGCAAGGATCTCACGAAGGCCGAGCGCGAAGAGCTCGAGGGCCAGGTGCGCGCGATTGACGAGCGCATCATCAAGCAGCCCGAAGTGGTTGCTGGCATCGTCGCTCAGAACCAAGCGCTTGAGCGGCAGGCGCAGATCCAGGAGCGCAACAAAGCCCTGGCTCAAGGCATCGCCGGCGCGATCGGCAACGGCATCGGCTCGGCGATCGACTTGCTGATCGACGGCACCGAGAACTGGGGCAACAGCCTGCGGCAGATCGGCGCCACCATCCTGAAGGACATCGCCCGGCAGATCGCACAGACGATGGTGATCCAGCCGATCGTCAAAGGCATCACCAAGGCGTTCGGCTTCGCCGACGGTGGGATCATGACCGCCAACGGCCCAGTGCCGCTGCGCACCTACGCCCGTGGCGGCATCGCCAACAGCCCACAGCTGGCGATGTTCGGCGAAGGCTCCACGCCTGAGGCCTACGTGCCCCTCCCTGATGGCCGGCGCATCCCGGTCAAGATGCAGGGCACCGGCGGCGCCGTGAATGTCACCGTCAACGTGGACGCTCAGGGCACGCAGGTGCAGGGCAATCCTGGCCAGGGTGAGGCGCTGGGCCGCGCCGTATCCCAGGCAGTGCAGGCAGAATTGATCCGGCAGCGCCGCCCCGGCGGTCTTCTCGCGGCCTAACCCATGGCAACCTTTACCTGGATTCCGGAATATCCGCCGACTGAGGTGAGCAAGCCTCGAGCGCGGCGTGTGGCGCTGGGCGATGGCTACGAGCAGCGGGTGAGATTCGGGCTCAACACCGATCTCAAGACCTGGCAGCTCACCTTTAGGGCTCGCAGCGACACCGAAACCCTGCAGCTCAGGTCATTCCTTGAGCAACGCGGTGGCGTGGAGTCGTTCAGCTGGACGCCACCACTCTGGGGCGCATCTCAAGGGCAGTATGTCTGCGACGAATGGCAGATCACTGGTGATGCGTACAACTTGAACACGGTTACAGCTACGTTCAGACAAGTTGCGGAGCCGAGCTGATGAGCATCCTGACCAGACAGCAGAAAGGCGCGGCGCTGACGCACGCCGAGATGGACGACAACCTGTCTTATCTGGTGCCTCCTGGCGCGGTGATGGCATTCGCTCGAAACACCGCACCAAACGGCTGGCTGGAGTGCAACGGTGCTGCTGTCAGTCGCACCATTTACGCGGACCTGTTTGCAGCGATCGGTACCACGTTTGGCGCTGGCAACGGCAGCACGACTTTCAATCTCCCGAATCTGCGCGGCGAGTTTATTCGCGGCTGGGATAACGGGCGCGGCGTAGACGCAGGCCGCACGTTTGGCACGGCGCAGGCTGATGAGTTCAAGGCTCACACTCACACCTATTCGACCAAAGGTGCGACCGGAAATAGCGTGACCGGGGGGCCGTCACAAATCAGCGACGGTATGCAGACGCTCAATAGCGGCTCCACAGGCGGCACTGAGACCCGTCCGCGCAACGTTGCGCTGATGTACTGCATCAAGATCTGATGGCCGAATATATTGCCTCTGGCTATTGGACGCCCGACAATTATGTCGGCACAGTTGAAGGCTATCCGCCGGAGCTTGCTTTCTCTGCGGTCACCGAAGAGCTGCAGAAGATCGCTCCCAGCTCGATCATCGAGCTGTTCGAGCTGCGGCTGGTGACTGCGCTGCACGGCAGCGCTGACGTTTACCGGTTCCACGCTGGCGTGAACGGCAAGAGCGATGGTGGGAATGTGATATGGGCTGGCCAGGCCTATCAGGCATTTCCGATTGAGTGTGATGGCTTTGAATACAGCGGCAACGGCCAGCTTCCGAGGCCCAAGCTGCGGGTTGCAAATGTCCTGGGGACCATCACCACGGTGCTGCTCGCGGTGAACGCGATCACTCCAGGCAACGACCTGATCGGCGCCAAGGTGGTCCGGCGCCGCACCCTGGCTAGGTTTCTCGATGCGGCCAACTTCCCAGGCGGGATCAATCCCTACGGGACACCGGATCGCACGGCAGAGTTCCCTCAAGAGATCTATTACATCAGCCGCAAAGTGGCAGAAAACCGCGACGTGGTTGAGTTTGAACTGGCGGCGGCCTTTGATCTGCAGGGCGTGCGGGCGCCCAAGAGGCAGTGCATCGCGAACGTCTGTCAGTGGGTCTACAAGTCGGCTGAGTGTGGATACACACCGGTGGATGCGTTCACGGGAACCTATGACCGCAAGACGCTAACCGCTACCTACGCAAGATCTGGAACCACTATCACCGTAACGAGTACATCGCACGGCATCGCTGCTGGCGATGTTGTCCACTTGGATTTCACAAGTGGCAGTGCGGTCGATGGGTTCTTCACGGTTGTCACGGCCGCCACTAATTCTTTCACCGTGACCTCCGGCGCGAGCGGCACCACTAGCGGCAATGTCACCGTGCGGTGGCTCAAGGTATCCGCTACAGCGCACGGATTGTCCGCAGGCGACAATGTGCGCCTAACCTTCACCAGCGGAACACAAACGAGCGGATCGTTCACGGTTGGAACTGTAAGTGCCAACGCATTTACGGTGCGAGTTTCAACCGCATCGCTAAACACAAGCGGCAACGTTTCAGCAACACAGTGGTACACCGACAACGACGTAGCAACAACCACGGCCTCCAGTGATAACTGCGGCAAGAGGGTCAATAGCTGCAAGGCGCGATTCGGCTCCACTGCTGCCCTGCCTTTTGGCAGCTTCCCTGGAATAGGGAGCTACACGCTATGAGTTGGCGCGACGCTGCCCTGAAGCACGCAAAGGCAGAGGATCCCCGCGAGGCGTGCGGCTTGGTGGTGGTGATCAAGGGCCGCGAGCAGTATTGGCCTTGCCGCAACCTGGCCGATGACGCGGACTTCTTCGTACTGGATCCTTCTGACTACGCAGCGGCCGAGGACGCCGGCGAGATCCTGGCGGTGTTCCACAGTCACCCGGTAACGCCACCGGAGCCCAGCCAGGCCGATCGGATGGCGTGCGAGCGCAGCGGCCTGCCGTGGCGCATCGTCAACCCCAAGACCGAGATCTGGAGCGGCTGCGAACCGGACGGCTACAAGGCGCCGCTTGTCGGTCGCACATGGGCGTGGGCGGTGTCTGACTGCTGGACGCTGGCGCGTGACTGGTACGACGAGGTGATGGGGCTCAAGCTGCGCGACTGGGAGCGGCCAGCGCGCTCAGAAGACTTTCAACGGCACCCGATCTTTGATCAGTGTTGGAAGGAGACCGGCTTCCGCGAGCTGCGTGAAGATGAAGAACTGCAGCATGGCGATCTGCTGTTCATGTCGATCAACAGCCCTGGCTTGAATCACTGCGCTGTGTACATCGGCGACCAGATGGTGCTGCATCATCTGCAGGGTCGTTTAAGCAGTCGCGATCTCTACGGCGGCTGGCTCCTACAATGCACTGGGAGGCGGCTCCGTCATGCTTCGCAAGATTAAGCTCTACGGCCCGCTCGCGAAGTTCATCGGCAAGCGAGTGCTCCAGGCGGACGTGGCCAGCGCGGCCGAGGCTGTGCGCTTCCTGCTGGCGAACTGGCCGCAGCTCGAGAAGCACATGGCCGACCAGCACTACCGGGTGAGTGTGGGCGACTACGACCTGGCTGCGGAGGAGTTGCACGATCCGGCTGGCCAGCAGGAGATCAAGATCGTCCCGGTGGTGGCAGGTGCCGGAGCGGTGGGGCGGATTATTGCAGGGGTGGCCTTGATTGCCGTCTCGCTGTTGTTTGCGCCAGGTGCTGCGCTCGCATCTGCTGCTTTCACGCTTGGCTCGCAAGCTGTCTCGATCGGTGTCGGCATCGGCTTGAGCCTGGCACTGGGCGGCGTCGCTCAGCTCCTCACGCCAGTTCCGCAGCAGACGGGGGCGCTGCTGGGTAAGGACTCCGACAAGGATCCTCGCAAGTCCTACAGCTTCAGCGGCATCCAGAACGTCAGCCGCCAGGGTGTGCCGGTGCCCGTTATCTATGGCGAGACCATCGTGGGCTCGGTAGTCATCAGTGCAGCGATCGACATCAGCCAGACATGACCGACGAAACCCTTCTGATCTCAGGCGCAGGCGGCGGCGGCGGCAAAGGCGGCGGCGGTGGTAGCGCGCCAGCAGCCCGCACCCCAACAGAGGCGGCGGACAACCTCAACAGCACTGCCACGGTCGAGGTTATCGATCTCATTGGCGAAGGTGAGATCGAGGGTTTCGCTACGCCGTCAAAGGCCGGCTACGCACGGGGCAGCGCCGACTGGAATCGCGCGATGCTGAAGGACATCTACTTCAACAACACGCCGGTCCTTCGTGAGAACGCAAGCAATACTGCGCCTGTTGCCAGTGACTACAACTTCAAGAATGTCTCCGTAGACGTTCGCTACGGCACGCAAGCACAGTCTGCGATTAACTCCAACACTGGCAGCGGGGCGGCAGCGAATGAGGTGGCGGTCGGCGTGACGGTTGAATACGCGACGCCAGTAGTTCGAACAATTACCGATGTCAACGTAGACGCCGTTAGGGTCACGATTACCATTCCGCAACTGCAAACCTTTTCAGACCAAGGAGACATAGACGGATCGCAGGTTGGAGTGCAGATTTACGTTCAGTACAACGGCGGTGGCTTCACCTACGTGCTGGGCGACACCATTGTTGGCCGTACAGGAGATGCGTATCAGCGCGATTACATGATCAACCTGAATGGCGCTTTCCCTGTGGACATCAGGGTTCAGCGTGATCGCCCAGATAGCACCACGACAAAAGTGGTCAATGCGTTCACGTGGACTAGCTATACCGAGATCGTCGCGGAAAAGCTGCGCTATCCCAACAGTGCGCTAGTTGGCATTCGGGTCAACGCTGAGCAGTTCAACAGCATCCCTACCCGTAGCTACCGGGTGCGGGGCCTCAAGGTTCAGGTTCCAAACAACGCCACGGTGGATGTGGCCACGGGGCGCATCACCTACACAGGCGTCTGGGATGGAACCTTCGGTGCAGCGCAATGGACTTCTGACCCGGCCTGGTGCCTGTGGAATCTGCTGACTAACAAGCGCTACGGCTTCGGCGACTACATCGCAGCCAGCAGTCTGGATAAGTGGGCATTCTTCGCAGCCAGCCAATACTGCAACGAACTGGTGCCGAGTGGCTTTGGTGGCACCGAGCCTCGGTTCTCGATGAACTGCCTGATTCAGACGCAGGAGGAGGCCTACAAGCTCATCAATGATCTGTGCTCGGTGTTCCGCGCCATGCCCTATTGGGCGACAGGCACGCTCACAATTGCGCAGGACAAGCCCGCTGACAGCTCCTACCTGTTCACGCTGGCGAACGTCACAGAGGAGGGGTTCAGCTACTCCGGCAGCGACACCAAGGTGCGCCCCACCGTCGCGGTGGTTTCCTACCTCGATCTGTCAACGCGAGAGATCGCCTACGAAATTGTTGAGGACCGGACGGCGATCGCCAAGTATGGCGTCAACACCGTTGAGGTGTCGGCGTTCGCCTGCACTTCTCGCGGCCAGGCCAACCGACTGGGCGAGTGGCTTCTGTACTCCAGCCAGTACGAGACGGAGGTGGTCAGCTTCACCGCCAGCATTGACGCTGGCGTGCTGGTCCGGCCCGGCCAGATCATCGAGGTGGCAGACCCTGCGCGAGCTGGCGCTCGCCGTGGTGGTCGGATCGTCTCGGCGACTGCAGTGGCGGTCACCGTGGACAGCGCCGTGGATCTGCCAAGCAGCGGCGGCACGTTGGCGGTGATTCTCAAGGATGGCACCGTTGAGTCGCGCAACGTGACCAGCCGCAGCGGCACCACGATCAATGTCTCGACGCCTTTCAGCTCAGCGCCCGGCGAAAACGCGATCTGGATCTACAGCGGTGGCGGCATCCAGACATCACTCTGGCGTGTGCTGACAATCCAAGAGCAGGAAGGCGCTCAGTACGCCATCACGGCGCTCAGTTACAACGCGAGCAAGTACGCCTACATCGAGCGCGACCGCCCGCTGCAGTTCCGCGATGTCACGAACCTCAACCTGATTCCGGCGGCGCCGACCAACCTGAGCCTGACGGAAGCGCTCTACACCTACCAGGCAGAGGTGCGGGCGAAGGTGATCATCACCTGGCGCCAGGTGCGCGGCGTGAACCAGTATCGGGTGCGGTGGCGCAAGAACAACGGCAACTGGGTGGTGAGCACCACGCAGTCGCCTGACCACGAGATCCTCAACATCACGCCGGGCACGTTCGAGGTGGAGGTCTACAGCCTCAACTCAGTGGGGCAGATCAGCACCACCACGCTGACCGGCACGATCAACGCCCTGGGCAAGACCGCTCCGCCGAGCAATGTGACCGGCTTGGTCAGCGTGATCGACAAGGATCTCGGCGTCACGCTGAGCTGGACCCCTGTCACTGATCTTGACCTGAAGGATTACGAGATCCGCTCGGGCGGCACTGACTGGGACAGCGCGACGTTCCTGGCCTACGCCAAGACCACCCGCTACACGCTCGGCCTGCTGGATCCCAGCACCACGGTCTACCGAGTCAAGGCACGCGACTCCAGCAACGTGCTGAGCGCCACTGCAGCATCAACCACGGTGACAATCACAGCGCCAGGCGCTCCAACCGTCACCCATACCATCGAAGACCCGGTGGCGGCGATTACGTGGACAACGCCTCGCGGTTCCTACACCCCGGACTATTACGAGCTGCGTCATGGCGCCAGCTTCGCGTCAGGGATCAGCGTGGCTCGCGTTTATGGCAACAGCTACAACGTCCCAGTCACCTGGAGCGGCACCCGCACCTTCTGGGTGGCCGGCGTGGATCCAGCCGGCAACACCGGAACGGCAGGCTCGCGGAATGTGACCATCACCGCAGCAGCGGCGCCGACGATCTCTGCTGCGTTCTACGGCCGGAGCTGCACGCTCACCTGGAACGCGGTCAACGGCACACTGCGCTCCGTCTTCTATGAAATCCGCTACGGGGCGAGCTGGGCCACCGGCACCACGCTTGCAAAGATCAGCGCGGATGGCACTGGGTACTCAACAGATGCGAACTGGGCCGGTGCGCGCACCTTCTGGGTGGCAGCCGTGGACTCGAACGGCAACTACGGCACACCTGGCAGCGTGGCGACCAACATCACTAGGGCGCCGGCTCCGACGCTTGGGACCACGTTCGTAGATGGCCAGCTTCAGATCAGCTGGGCGCCGGTGAAGGGGACGCTTGAAACCGCCTTCTACGAGGTGCGGCGTGGCAGCACATTCGCCACCGCTACCGTATTGGGCAAGGTCAACGCCAACTACTTCCTCACCAAGGCCAACTGGGTCGGCACCCAGAAGTTCTGGGTGGTGGCGGTTGACGTAAACGGTCTCTACGGAGCGGCAGGGGCATGAGCGACGGACTCGGCCAAGAGGTATCGGTTGACGTAACGGTTCTGGCACCGTCGCAGCCAAGCATCACGCAGCAGGTTGTCGATAACAACGTGCTGCTCAAGTGGAACGATTGCACGACCACTCTTCCTGTCGCCACCTACGAGCTGCGGCGCGGGTCAACTTGGGCCGGCGCCACGGTGATCGGCACTAAGTCCGGCCTGTTCACATCGGTATTCGAGACAGCCGGCGGCACCTACACCTACTGGATCGCGGCCATTGACTCGGCTGGGAACTACGGCACGCCTGGCAGTGTCTCGGCGGTGGTGAATCAGCCGCCCGACTATCAGCTCAAACTCGACCAGAACAGCACTTGGAGTGGGACCAAGACCAACGCCCTGCTCAGCGACGGAAATCTGCTGCTTGGAGTAAATCTGACCGAGACCTACGAGCAGCACTTCACAAGCAGGAGCTGGACAACACCGCAGCAGCAGATCAATGCCGGCTATGCCTACTGGATCATGCCATCCACTACCTCGGCGGTCTACGAGGAGACGATCGATTACGGCAGCGTGGTGTCATCGAGCAAGGTGACGCAAACGCTCACCAGCACAGTGGTAGCTGGATCGTTTTCCGTCACGCCGAGGATTAGTGTTCGCAAGCTGAACACTGACCCGTGGACGGATTACAACGGCGTCGATCAGGTCTACGCCACTGACTTCCGCTACATCAAGTTCCGCTATGACTTCTCTAGCGCTGGCGGCGATGATTTGATGCGGTTGACAGAGTTGAACTATCGACTGGATTCCAAGCTCCGTAATGACTTTGGTACGGGCACGGCGAACTCGGCTGATAGCGGTGGAACAACAGTGAACTTCAACATTGCCTTCGTTGACGTTGAGGCGATTAGCGTGACACCTTCGGGGACTACGCCCAGAATTGCCATCTATGATTTTGTGGACGCCCCGAACCCGACCAGCTTCAAGGTGCTTCTCTTTGACACCAGCGGCAACCGGGTGAGCGGGGCCTTTAGCTGGAGCGCCCGAGGAGTCTGATGGCCAACTGGAGCAACCCCACTCTCACGTCGCTCTACACCGACTTCCTGAACGACCTGAAGGCGCGCGACACCGACCTGGCGCTGCAGTTCGATGGCGTCACCGCCACGAACCTGGCAACGGGCACAATTCGGTGGAGCAGCACGGCAAACCGCTGGCAGAAGTGGAACGGCACTGCCTGGGCCGAGCTGACCACCATCTACGCCTTGACTGGTCTCAGCACTACCGGCAACGCTTCAATCGGCGGAACCTTGGCAGTGACGGGCGCGACCACGTTGGCCGCAGCCACGGCGACCACTCCGGCCACCAACGACAACAGCACGGCAGTAGCGACCACGGCCTACGTGCGTGCGCAGGGCTATGCCACGCTCGCCAGCCCGGCGCTAACTGGCACCCCTACGGCCCCCACGGCCGCTGCTGACACCAACACAACACAGCTCGCGACTACGGCCTACGTGCTGGGTCAGGCAAGCAGCACCACGCCGGCGATGAACGGCACCGGTGCAGTTGGTACTGCATCGCGGTGGGCTCGGGCTGATCACGTTCACCCGACCGATACCAGTCGGGCGCCGCTCGCCAGTCCGACCTTTACGGGAACCCCTGCGGCTCCCACGGCGGCGGTTGGCACCAACACCACGCAGCTTGCGACCTGCGCCTACGTCAACGCCGAGATCGCTAACGACGCGCCGCTGAAGGATGGCACGGGCGCCACAGGTACGTGGAGCATTTCGATCTCAGGCAACGCCGGGACGGCGACAACGCTGGCGACGGCTCGCACTATTAACGGCGTGAGCTTCAACGGCTCGGCCAATATCACTGTCACCGCAGCGACACCTCAGGCGCTGACGGCTGGCAGCTTCATCACCTCCACTGGCACGTTTGACGGCTCGACCGCTCGCACCTTCGCGGTGGATGCTACGAGCGCCAATACGGCCAGCAAGGTGGTCGCCCGTGACGCCTCGGGCAACTTCTCGGCTGGGACCATCACGGCAAGCCTGACGGGTACTGCATCAGGCAACCTCGCGCTGACTGGCGGAACACTCAGCGGTGCTCTTCAAACGACTGCTGGCAGTGCTGCAGCTCCTGGCATCGGCATTGGCGAGGCCAACACCGGACTGTTCAGGCCTTCGACTGGGGTGCTGGCACTCGCCACAGGCGGCAGTGAAGTGCTGCGGCTGACCGCAGCCAATGGCATCGGGCTGGGCTCCACTGGCACCAACGTGAATGTCGGATTCCGTCATGCCAAGAGCATCACCGGCGGGACGACAGCCTGGGCTCAACTGGTCGATGGCGCAGTTCAGACCGATGTGACCAGCGTTGCCGCAGGCATCGCTAGCGCAATCGGGACCGCAGCTAGCACGACGCTCACATCGCTTGTTCACTTCCAGGCATCGACTGGGACGCTGGGAGTCGGAACCACCCTCACCAACCAGATCGGATTCTCGGCTACGTCCACACTGGACGGCGCCACCAATGACTTCGGTTTCTACGGAAACATCGGCGCCGGCACCGGCAACTGGAACTGCTACATGGTGGGCGCTGCGCCCAACTTCTTCAGCGGCCAGGTGCAACTCGGTGCTGGCTCGGTCGGCACTCCGTCGCTGAGCACCAACAGCGACACCAACACCGGCATCTACTTCCCGGCGGCGGACACCATTGGCTTTGCTGAGGGTGGCACCGAGTCGATGCGCATTGACTCAGCCGGCCGCCTAATCATCGGTGCGACTCAAGGGAGAGCTACTCCGTCTAGTTTGAGCGCCTTTGCTCGCCTTCAACTAGAAGGCGGCGACAACAATGACTCGGCGTTCTCAATTACGAATACCACCAACGGAGCAGCAGGCCGCGCTGCGAATATCCGCACGGCCCGGATTCGCGGCACCGGCATTGTTGCTGACGGGGATATCACTGGCCAGTGGTCGTTCTGGGGTTACGACGGTAGCGACTTTATCCAGAATGCAGCCATTGAGGCAAGGGTTGACGGCACTCCCGCTCTTACAAGTGTTCCAGGTCGACTGAGCTTTTATACAGCAACAAATGCCTCTCCCTCCGTAGTAACTGAGCGACTTACAATCACCTCAACCGGCCAAGTGCGACTTGCCGGTGCTGGCATCACCTTCAACGGTGACACGGCAACCGTCAATGAGCTGGATGACTACGAGGAAGGGACGTTTACGCCAACGATTGTTGGCACCGGCACAGCAGGCACCGGCACCTACTCGGTGCAAGTAGGCCGCTACACAAAGATCGGCCATCGCGTCTATTTCCAGATCAACCTCACGTGGTCGGCGCACACTGGCACAACCAGCATGATTGTCGGAGCTCTTCCGTTTACGTCGGCCAACGTCGCGAATGCTGTCTCGGCAGTATCTGTGCGCCACAGCAACCTGACATCGCCCGCAAGCACGATTGTCCAAGGGTTCGTCGCGTCCAATGCAACGACAATCACACTGGAAAGTGTTGCAGTAGCAGGTGGCGCAGCGACTGCATTGGCCATGGATACAGCAGCCACACTGACGGTCTCCGGCCATTACCAAGCCGCCTAACCCCCAGCCCGCAACGGCTCGAAACTACGGCCTAAACCTGTTTCATCCGGAGGATGTCCCTAATGGCCAGCTTCACTGAGCGCCACGAACACAAGATCGAGATCTTGCCGCCTCACAGCATCATTCAATGCCGCCGCGCTGACATCATCGAAAAGGATGGCGTCGAGGTCGGCCGCACCTACCACCGCCACGTCTGCGTGCCTGGTGATGATGTGAGCGAAGAATGTCCCGAGCTGCAGGCCGTCGCCGCTGCGCTTTGGACTCCGGAAGTCATCGCTGCTTACCAGGCCAGCGTGGCTGATAATGCAACCGCCAACGAGGACGCCAATGTCTGATTCCAAGCAGCAGCTCACCGAACTCATCGAGGCCTATGCCGTCGCTCGATCCACCGGCAACAACCTGCTGGTGCAGTCCGCTGGCGCCGGCCTGATCCAGTTCCTTGAGAACTGCACCATCAGCACCGACGTAGCTGTGGAGCCCGCCGCTACCACCGAGGGCGATGGCGGCGAAGGCTAAGACCGGCTCCCTCGGCCGCACCGGTCACACGCCGGGGCCGCCGAAGACCACCTCGCAGGGCTACGGCACCCGCAGCCGGCCCCGCAGACGTGGCCGCAAGCCACTACGCGGACAAGGCAAGTAATCGCGCAAACAACAGGGTCCGACCGCTACGCATCGTGAACTGCTGCACTTGCAGTGGTTACGATCCAGTGGTCGGATCCCGCGCGCATGGAAGCCGAAGTCTCACACGCCGAGATCTATCGCGAGCTCGGGATCTTGCAGGGCAAGATGGACAGCCTGATCCTCAGTCGAGCGAAGGAAGAACAGGATCGAACCGAGATCTTCCGGCGGATCGGCACACTTGAGAGCCGGATGGCGCAGGTGGTGATCATCGCCGCGCTGGCTGGCCTGATCATTCCCGCAGCACTCGGCTGGTTCGCTGACCTGGTGGCTATCGGCCGACCTGTCGCACCGGCGGCGCAGATCGAACGCCAGCGATAGCCTGATGGAACCCGCCACCGTGCTCGGCATGGACGCCCAGACTGTTGCCATCGTCGCGATCATCGTCGCGGCCGGCTCCGAGATCATCGCCGTCAGCCCGCTGCGCTCTAACAGCTGGGTGCAGCTGCTGCTGCAGGCGCTGCGCCTGATGTTCCCCAAGCGCTGAGCATCCGTGGCCAACCAGGCGCCCATCACGCTTGAGCAGCTGTTCCGCTATTGGAAGGCGCTCCCCCACCAGCTCGCCGCAATCCAGACGCTCGAGCAGGATCTTGCGCTGAACGGCTACGCCGCGGCCATGCGCCGCGATCGCGCCTGGTTCGAGACCTGGAGCCAAGGCGGCAAGCAGACGGACCTCACCGCCGGCCTGCAGCTGATCAAGCAGTTTGAGGGTTGCCACCTCGAGGCCTACCCAGACCCGCTCTCAGGCGGTGATCCCTGGACGATCGGCTACGGCACCACGCGCTACGCCGACGGCCGCAAGGTCGAGCGCGGTGACAAGATCAACGCCGTCGAGGCCGACATGCTCCTCCGGCAAGAGGTGGATCGAATCGCTGAGAAGCTGCGCACCACCGTGCCCCACTGGCAGGCGATGAGCGACCAGCAGCAGTCCGCGCTGGTGAGCTTCGCCTACAACCTCGGTGCAGGCTTCTACGGCGCCGCGGGATTCGAGACGATCACCAGGCGGCTGAAGGAGAAGGACTGGGCCAAGGTGCCCGATGCCCTGCTGCTCTACCGCAACCCCGGCACCAACGTGGAGGCCGGCCTGAAGCGACGCCGCGAGGCCGAGGGCAGCCTCTGGCTGCAGGGCCTGGGGCTGCCCAAGCCGCCGGAGCAGACCGCCAAGCTCAGCCCCACCAGCCCGTTCTCGGCACGCATCACCCCGCACATCCGCCTGGGCGAGTTCGCGCTCGATCAGGAGGTGCGGCGCTTCAACCATCAGCACCAGGTGGACACCGCGGCCGAGCTCGCGGCGTTCCTCGAGCGGGTGCGGCGCAACTTCGGCAACAAGCCGATCGTCATCACCTCGGGCTACCGGCCGCCGGCGGTGAACAGCCAGGTCGGTGGCGCCAGCCAGTCCGAGCACCTCTTCAACGCCCCAGGTGTCGGTGCGGTGGATTTCTACGTTGACGGCGCGGACATCAACCAGGTGCAGGCGTTCTGCGACCGCTACTGGGAGTTCAGCGTCGGCTACGGGGCACCCAAGGGGTTCGTTCACCTTGGCATCCGCCAGGGCAGACCTAAAGTCCGCTGGGATTACTGACCCGCTGGATGATCCTCCCCGACCATGAGATCCGTCGCCTCTGCACCGAGGAGGCGATGGTGGTGCCGTTCGATCCCGAGCTGCTCAACCCGGCCAGCCTGGATGTGACGCTCGGCAACCACCTGATGATCGAGGTGGAGCACACGCCGGAGCTGCAACTGCTGGAGATCGGGCACCACACGCAGGCCGAGCCGTGGTGGCTAGCGCCGGGAGAGTTCGTGCTGGCCGAGACCCGCGAGATCTTCAACCTGCCCGACCACGTGGCAGCGCAGTTCGTGCTCAAGTCGAGCCGTGCCCGCGAAGGTCTCGAGCACCTGCTGGCCGGCTACTGCGATCCTGGCTGGCATGGCAGCCGCCTGACGCTGGAGCTGCACAACAGCCGACTCCTGCACAGCATCCCGGTCTGGCCCGGCATGAAGATCGGCCAGATGGTCTTCCACAGCCTTGCCGGCCGGCCAGAGCGCTCCTACGCCGTGACCGGCCGCTACAACGGCGACCTCAGCGTGACGGCGAGCCGCGGGTGATCGCGGCCGCCACCTGCGCGGCCATGGCCGCGGCAGCCTCATCGACCAGGTGGGCATAGCGGTGGGTGGTCTGCGGGCTGGCGTGGCCCAGCAGGCCGCCGAGCTGCGGCAGGGTCAGGCCGGCCTTGGTGATCGCCCAAGAGGCGTATGAGTGCCGGAGATCGTGCACCCGCAGGTTGGTGATCTGCGCCGCCTTGAGCAGGTCATCCCACATGTACCAGTAGCCGATCAGGTGCCCGTCGATCAGGTCGCCGGCGATCACCCAGTCGCTGTTCGACCTGCGTCTCAGCTCTCTTAGGATTGACACAGCCGGAGGCGGCAGGTGCACCTTGCGATCGTCGCCGCTGCTGCCGGTCTTGTGGTTGTCGGCGGGAATGGTCAGCACCGCTGCGTGCTCATCGAACCAGCTCCACTGAGCGCACATGATCTCGCGCACCCGGCAGCCGGTGAGCAGCAGCAGCCGGATCAGCTGCGCGAATCGCCAGCGCACCCCGGCCTCGGCGAACGTGTCCAGTGCGGCCATCAGCCGCTCGAGCTCATCGCGGGATAGGTAGCGCTTGCGCTTGCGTTCGCCGTTGCCCTGGATGCCCTTGCACGGGTTGGTGCCCTTCGGCCGGATGCCCCACAGCTCCGCCAGGTTCATTGCCTTGCTGAGCACCGCCAGGGCGCGGTTCTGCTGACCGCGGGGCAGCTCCTCGAGCATGTCGATCACCTGGATCGTCTGGAGGGTGGCGACCTTCTCCGAGCCGATCCGCGGGAGGATGTGCCGGCGCCACAGCACGTCGTAGCCGGTGGCCGTCGAGGGCCGCACGCGGGTGGCGTAGTGCTTCTCCTTCACCATGGCGGCGAGCTCGGCGACGGTCTTGCCCTGGCGCAGCAGCTGCTTGTCGGTGCCGGGTGCCTCACCCTTGGCGACGGCCGCCAGGATCTTGATTGCCTCCTCCCGCGCCATGGTCAGGCTGACCACCTCGGCGCGGCCGATCTTGTGGGTCTGCTGCTTGCCGCTGGGCTCGCGGTAACGCACGTACCAGGTGCGGACACCGGTCTGCAGGACCATCAGTCCGAGGCCAGGAATCTTCCGATCGGGCTGCCACTCACGCTTCATTTCGGGCTCTCCCATTCGCGCACTATTCGCGCAGATTTGCGCGAACGGGGGTGAAACTGCGCGAACGGCCGTGAATCCGTCAACCGGAAAATCCGTGAAGATTCAGAGCGTTCGGGAGATTCCGTGAGACGGCGTGAAGGTTTTGGGCGCAGCTGAAAATCGCAGTGTCGGTGGTTCGATTCCGCCCCTGGGCACCAAATAACCCTGCAAGATCAGCCACTTAGAAGAACAGCCCCGACGGGCCGCGAGAGCCCGCCGAGGCCATTTGCGCACTATTCGCGCAGGGTTCAGCTATGCCGTAGCGCAGCCCTGGCTTGCTTGTGACGATGGACTCGAAGCGGCGCCTCGGCCGGGTCATCGAGCGGGATCATCCGGTAGTCATCGACGCCATGGGACTCGGCCCAGTGCTGCGCGGCGACGTGGGTGGGGAACGGCCCGACGTGCCAGATCCCGAGGTCGAGGATGTAGGTCATGGGGTGAGATGTGCGAGATGGCTGCCGGGCTCGACGGGCACCCACCACTTCACGTAGGTGCAGCGGCCTCCGGTGTGCATCACCTTCTGCTCCCAGACCACGCACAAGCCGGAGCCGTCGCGGTTCATCTTGAAGCAGCCGGGTGAGCAGTTAGCGGCCTCCTCCATGCTGAGCAGGTGGGCGCCTTCTGCTGGTGGGATGAATTGATCCATGCTCAGCCCCAGCTCTGGATCAGCAGCTTTGCATCGGCGCGGTGCTTAGCAGCCACCTCGCGGATGATCTTCCCGGTCAGCTTGGTTCCGGTGCGGCGCACCGCGAGCAGCTCGTTCTGAGCGCGGCCAAACGCGGCATCACGCTCTGCGCGGATCTCAGCGGTGACCTGCTTGCGGGTCTTGCCGGTATTGCGGGCGGCGCAGACCTGACCGTAGTGCACCAGGCTGCCGGAGTCGAGAAGCATGGCCACAGTGGCCTTGAGTTCGGTGCGGCCGCAGCAGTCGCAGGTGTTCACGGAATCGTCGAGGAAGAGTGCGGTGGCCATGGGCGGGGTGGCGTCGATGAGAGAACTATACACCACCGGCAGCGCATCCTGCCGCCTGCAACAGTCCGTAACTCAGGTGCGCGTGGCTACAGTCCGGCCAACGGCACAGGCCGCGTGGATCAGCACTACATCGACGGCAGCCGCCTGGTCACCCGTCGATCGGCCCGCGATCAGATCCACCTCGCCTGGAACTATGAGTGCGCCTACTGCGGCGATCCCCTCGGCCGCAGCCCGACGCTCGACCACGTGACGCCGAAGGTGCACGGCGGCCTGACGGTGCGCGAGAACCTGGTGAGCTGCTGCCTCAGCTGCAACAGCCGCAAGGGCCACCGCGCCTGGATCGACTGGTATCGCCAGCAGCCGTTCTGGCGGCCTGAGCGCGAATGGGCGATCGCGCAGTGGCTGCACCAGGCTCGCGGTGACTAGCATCTGGCCGGGAAGTCGGGGCGCTCTGCCGCAAACGCAGCGCCCTCTTTTCTCGGCTACGCTGAGCGCTCCATAGATTTCCTATGGATATGGCCGCTGACGGGTCGGCAGCGGTGAGGCTGGTTAGGCGCGTGAGCCACAGCTACCGACCCACCATCTGCTCGGCGTAGAGATCCGCCTGCCACCGATCGGAGCTGTAGCGGCACACGCCGCGCTGACAGGTCCGGTAGTAGAGCTCCCCGCCATCCTCGGGCTCCAGCGTCTCGACGGTGACGCCGGGGAACGGCTCATCCTTGCTCAGGACTACGGGCACGATCTGAACACGCTGCAGCGTGCGGCGAACCTCCCACCAGTCTGCCGAGCCTCAGGGAAGCCAAGGCCGCAGTGCGAGCGCTGTGGATCCCAGTGCGCGCAGTCCCAGCAGATCGGCGCCTCCTGCACGCTGCGAGCCTGATTCAGCTCGAGCTGGTAGTGCTGCTGTGCGGCCAGGAGCGCCTGCTGCAGGTTCACCCGGCCGGTGTCGTAGGTCTTCCGCTGCTTAGGGCCGAGGGCAATGGTGCAGTGCCAGGTGCGGTGCGCCTCCTCGCAGTGCAGCAGCAGCCGGCCACCGTGCAACGAGATCATTCGTCTTCGCCGTAGGCCGGCAGGTGGTAGATCCGCTCGAGCCTCATGCTGGGCGGCTCGAACTCGGGCGAGTCCACGATGCTCGCGGCGATCTGCACCGCCTCGTCATCGTCGGATGCCACCGACCAGCTCAGCGTCGGCTCGAGGTAGGGCTTAGCGATCACCAGGCCGAGCCTGGGGCTGCGGTGCAGGATCCGCAGCGCCCAACGCTCCAGCCAGGTCAGCTCTGGGAGGTGGTCGTCCATCACTCCAGTGTGGCGAGCAGGCGCCGGAGATACCACTCGGCTTTCGCCAGCGATTCTCCCCCACCCTTGTGCCGCTCGCGCCAGATGTACTTCAGGATGTTGCCCTTGCAGAAGCCGCGGAACTCCTCGGGAGTGAGCGCCGCGCGGATCGCGTCGATGCACTCGATCTCGCCCTGCCGGTAGTGCGGCGGCTGGTTCACCTGGTCAGCCATGGAAGGCGGCCTCCGAGATGATCGGGAACTGGTGGGTGAACACCGCCAGGCAGGCGTCAGCTACCTGCCGGTGCTCGCGCTGGGTCTCCGGCGCGCAGCGCACCTTCAGGTAGTGGATCCAGCTGCGCAGCGTGCCGTGCATGTAGAGCGTGGTCCGGGTGCTCAGCGGCAGGATGCGCCGTGCCGTCTCCTTCGCCACGCCATGCCGGAGCATGTCGCGGTACAGCCTGTTGGCCTCATTGAAGAGATCGACAGTGCGGCTCATGAACTCGACGCGCAGCACCTCGTCGAGATCGTCGATGCTGTTCTGCCGGTTGGTGGTGTCTTGGCGCCGGAAGGCCGGCACCTTGGGCTGCTGCGCCTCGGCGTAGCGGGTGCTGAACTCCTGGAAGCTGAAGCTCCGGTGCCGCAGGATCTGGGCCGCAATGTCGCGCTCAGTGTCGATGCGGATGCAGAGGCTGGCCATCTCGAACGGGCTCCAGTGCTGGTGCCGGATCAGGTAGCGCAGCAGCTTCGGCGCGGTCTCGAGGTTGTCGGCGTTGGCCGGGTTGCTCACCCTGGCCATCTTCACGATCAGATGCTCAGCGTCTGGCGTGCAGTGAACGAACTCGACCTTCATGCCCACTTCCCGAGGATGAACCCGCGACAGACGGCGATGGCCTGCTGGGCGTGCTTCTCAGCCAGGTGGCTCTCGGTCTCGGTGATCGCAAGGCTGCAGGCAGCGTGGAGCTCGGCGTAGTCGGTGTCGCGCAGGTTGGCGGCCACGTCGCGGCAGAACTCCTCCCAAAGTCCGGTGTAGGTGCTGCAGGTGCGGCCGCTGCGCTCATAGAGCGCATCCATCATCTCGGCGCGGCGTTGATCGAGCGTGATGCTGTGCATGGTTCAGAGCGTCGGATCGGTTGGTGTGGGGCGGCAGCCAGTGCACCACCGCCCCATCGAATACCCATGGCCTGTAGAAGGTATCCACCCCGTAGAAGACGGGGTGAACGCCGAAGCAGGGGTGCTTCTGGCCGGCATAGACCGGCTGCTCACTGGTGATCACTGAGAGCCTGGCGGATGCGAAGCAGCTCCTCGCACCGGGCGGTGATGTGAGGCACGCTGCCGCGGCTGCGGAGCGTGTCGATGCGCATGTCGATCAGGTGACACAGGCGCAGGCGCTCCTCTTGCTGACCGGCGCGGAACATGCCGGAGTCGGAGATCAGCGACTCGAGGCGGCGGCGGATGCTGTCAGTCATCGAGCTGCTCCAGTGCGCGGCGGATGGTGTCGAGTGCGGCGTCATCCAGGTGGTCGCCGTGCGGATCGGTGCAGCCGTTGATCAGGGCCAGGGCCTGCTGCTTGAGGCTCGGCGGCTTCGGGCGGCGAAGGTCGCGGAGTTCGCTGCACCATGCAAAACCTTCTTTGAAAGTTTCATGGACCCACTCACAGCACGCCTCCAGCTCCTGATCAGCGCCCCAGCGGGCGGCTTGGGTGGCGATGTAGCCCTCTAGTCCTATGTAGCGGCAGTCAAGCCACTCTTTATACCATTGCTCCACCAGCTCAGGCGGCGGGGTGATTGGGTGTTCAGTGTTCATGGATGAGAGATGCGAACGGTGGCAATGCCATCAATGGGCACGCCGAGGCGATAGGCAGCACCGGCCGAGAGGTCGATGGAGCCGCAGTCGCACCGATCGGTGACGCGCACGGTCAGTGTGCGCCCCTGGTGGCTGATGCGCACGGGCGTGCCGCAGGGCAGCCACGGGTGGGCGGCGCTCACGCCCCAGTGCTGGTAGGTGGTGCCGCAGTACGTGGTGCGGCCGTGATACCAGCTGTCGTAGACCGTGGCGGTAACCGGGCGAGCCTGCACAGGCGAGGCCAGCAGCAGGGCCGCGGCAGCGAGGATGGCGCGGATCACTGCAGCACCTCCACGGCAGCACCGGGCCAGCGGGCGGAGGCGTAGCGGATCGCGCGCTGCTTGCTCTCGGCTGGCATGGTCACGACCATTGGCTGCGCGCCCTGCTGCTTCACGCGGACGCGGAACATCTTGGTGCGCGCCTTGGGCATCGGCCGGCTGATGCCGTCGCCGTGCGCGCCGTGCTGGTCGGCGCTCCACTGGAGCACCACGTTGTCCATGGGGTGTGGCATCAGATCTGCAGGGTGGGTTCGGTGTCGGAGTGGAGCCATTCGATCTCGCTCCACCAGGGCAGCCATTCGTCGGCGGCCTTGCACTTGGCCTCGGTGAGGCTCTCAGCCCAGATGCACTCAATGACGTTCACCGAGCGCACCTGGAAGTAGTAGCGGCGGGCGGTCACGGCTTCAGCGGCTGATGCGCAGCCGGGTGGCTGTGGTGGGCCTGCGCGGTCTCTTGGCGGGCGGTGTCGTAGCCGGCGGCGTAGACCATCAGCAGCACCACGATGGTGGCCAGACGGTTGATCCAGACGTTGTTGATCATCAGGCGAGCGCCTTGCGGACGCGGTAGCGGGTGAGGTTGAGGCGGTCGGCGATCTGCTGCTGGGTCATCCCAGTGCGGCGCAGGATGCGAACGCGGCGATCGGTGGAAGCGGTCAGCCAGTCGATAACGGCGACCAGCATCAGCAGCGGTAGCAGCAGCTTCCAGATCACCAGGAAGGTGGCGGTGAGCATGGCGGTGTGGGTGGGTGGCCTTGCGGCCGTGACGGAACAATACACCGTCGGCAGCGGCCCATGCTGCCGGGCCGTCACACTCCGTAACGTCGCTCAGCTGCCTCCGCCCTCCGCCGGTTCGCCTCCAGTAGCGGCGCGATCTGGTCCTGCGCCTCGACGTGCCCGACGCGCTGCTGGGTGTGGCCGGTCTTCAGTTCCACCGGCGCCCGCAGCACGGGCTTCTTCTGGTGCAGCGCCGACCAGCCCACCAGGTAGTCGGGCACCGTCACCTCGACGGTGAACCACTTGTGCCCACAATCGGCGCACACGCGCTTCCGCACGATCTGGTCGGGCAGCAAGCCGTTGGTCACGGCTGCTCGGTGGTTGGTGCTACGGCACCGCTGGCACTCCATTGGCAGCATGGGGCGATCCCGCCCCAGAGAGATGGACTTCGGAGAATGGATGGCGGTTCAGATACCGCCAGAGAAACAGTTCAAGCTCGAGGCCGAGGCACGCGCGCTCGAGGTCAGCACCAACACCGGCCCCATCGCAGCGCAGCTCCTCCGCCAGGTCTACAGACAGCAGGAGATGCTCCAGGCCGCAGTCCATGAGATCGCGCGCCTGGAGATCCTCCTCATGAATCAGAACACGTCGTCCTGAACCACATCGACCACCACGCCGCCGGTGGCCTGCGCCAGGCTGGCGGCCGCGTTGTCAGCCGCCTGGGCCGCGGCGAACTTCTCCTCGATCGCCTTCTGGGTCTTGTAGTCGGGCTCGATCGTTAGCCCGAGGTACTTCACCCCGGACTGACTGGTGTTGTTGTAGCCCGTGATCCGCACCGGGATCTCTCCCTTGTCGTTCGAGTCGGCGTTCATGATGTAGCTCGCGAACGCCATCCGATCCTCTTCCTTGATGGAGAACACTCCATCAACGTCGGGATACTTCTTGCTCGCGTCATAGCGATCGCCGAGCCGTTGCTGCAGCTTCTCGGGGGTGTTCTTGAAGATCGCGCCCTTGGCTTTGAAAGTCATTTCCCTTGGTGGTTGTTGGGCATCCCGCGGAGATTCCTGGCCTCGTAGGCCTCAACCTCCGCGAGTGGGTAGAGCACGCGACCGCCGATCTTCACGTACCGGGGGCCGCGGTTGGCGCTGCTGCGCCAGTTGTCGAGCGTGCTGAGGCTGACGATGTTCCGCCAACGAGCAGCCAGCTCGCGCGGCGTCAGGTAGTCAGAAGATCTCATCATCGGCAGGCTCCTCAGGCGCAGGCTCAGGATCGGTGATCACCACCGGTGCAGGGGTGGCGATCTGCTGGTTCAGGTCTTCCAGGGTGGTCTTCGGCAGCTCAGGCGCCGGCCGCACGGTGATGGGCTCAACGTCCACCACCTCCTCCTCGGTCTGAATCCCGACCAGCAGCTCAGGGATGTACAGGCGCCCCCAGAACGCCGCGGCCCGGTAGCGGATCATCAGCTCGGGCATCGTCTGCCACTTGCTGCCGCTCTTGGTGCTCCAGCCTTCCTTCTTCGCCATCGCCATCGTCACCGTCGGACCCTTGAGGTCGGTGCCGGTGGCCAGCTCGGTGGCGACGCAGTAGCAGGCCATCGCGTCACCCTGCCCGCTGATCTCGTAGCGCAGCGGTGAGAACCGGCCGCAGCCATTGATCAGGCCGATGATGAACTGGCTCGACCAGCTCGGGCGGCCATGGATGATGTGCAGGTTCTGCATCACCTGGAACGGGCTCATCCGCATCCGGTGGGAGATCTCGAGCGCGACCAGGCAGTTCGCGAACCCCTGCTGCCCCTGGAACTGGGGCGGGATCAGCGTCGAGCTGGCCAGCGCCTTGGCGATCCGCTGCGCATCCTCGAAGGCCTGGATGCCGGAGAACACGCTGCCCTGCGTGGTGGTGAGTGCTGTGGATTCAGTCATCAGTAGGTCTCGATCTCATGGGGTGGGGCCAGCTGCGGCTGACCATCAGGCCGCGGGCGCATCCACGGCGGCAGGTCGATCACCTCGATCTGGTTCGAGTAGCCGGGCCACTCGTTCGTCTCGCGGCACAGCGCCAGTCGGGCCAGGTCAGCCTCGGCGGTGATCGCGCCGGCGGCCACCATCTCGGCACTGGCGGCGTAGACCGCGACGGCGTGGGGCGGCTTCTTCTCGACGCAGATGAAGATGAACTGCTCGGGCCGCTTGCCCGTCGCGCGCTCGATGCCGTCCAGATACCAAGCGGCCTGCACGTGGTAGCGGAAGTTCCCGATCGACTTGCGGAAGCCGGCCGGGCTCGCGTCCTCCGTGGTCTTCAGGTCCACGATCAGCTGCCCGTCGTTGGTCATCCAGTCGGGGCGGCACTTGCACTCCAGACCGGTCGCCTCGTCGGTCCACAGGTAGGTCTGCTCTGCCTGGCCGGGGCGGTTCAGCAGGAACGCCGCAGCAGGGTGGCTCCAGACCGCGCGGCCCATGCTGATCACCAGCTCGGCGTCGCTGCGGCTCAGCACCTGCCGGCTCATCGCCTCAGCCTCGAATGCGGCCCACAGCTCCTTGCCGGCCTTGGTGCGCCGGTCCAGGCCGTCGGGTGCGGTGATGTAGCGCTGGTCCCAGGTGTCGAGCTCGAGCACGTGGGTGTGCACCGCCGAGCCGATCACCATCGCCGGCGTCGCCTCGCGCTCCTTGCGCTCGGGATCGACGTAGGCGGCCCAGTAGTGCAGCGGGCTGCGTGCCACCTGATCGAGGTGGCTCTTCGATACAGCCGGGTGGCGGTGGTAGTCGCCGATCTCCATAGGCAGTCCGTATGCCGTACTCCACGACCTTACCAGCAGTTCCCGCGGCGTCATCGCTTCCCCCAGTACTTCTAAGTATTCCTCTCTGCGCGGACTAGCATCCGGCGGCTGCCATTGGTATTTCTTCCCGGCAGCTCAGGTCAAGCCCGATGAGTCTCACGCTTCGTGACTATCAATCCCGCGCGATTCAAGACCTCCGCATTGCTTACCGCTCAGGCGCACGCGCGCCTCTGCTGGTCGGCCCGACCGGGATGGGCAAGACCGTCATCTTCTCTGCGATCACTGCTGGTGCGACCGAACGCGGCCGCCGCGTCCTGATCCTGGTGCACAGGCGCGAGCTCATCCGCCAGGCGAGCGCCAAGCTCACCCACGCCGGAGTGCCTCACGGGATCATCGCTGCTGGCTTCCCGGCGTCAGACGAGCCGGTGCAGGTCGCGTCGGTTCAGACGCTGGTGCGGCGCCTAGGAGGCATCGACTGGTCCCCTGATCTGATCGTCATTGATGAAGCGCACCACGCCGTCGCTGGCTCCTGGTCACAGGTGCTCAGCCACTGGCCCGATGCGTACCGCCTCGGCGTCACCGCCACCCCGGTGCGCCGTGATGGCCGCGGCCTGGGTTCGATGTTCGATCGCCTGGTGAGTGGCCCCTCGGTGGGGGAATTAACTGCCCGAGGATTCCTCACAGAGGCCAAGATCTATGCACCTCGAATCAGATTCCAAGAGGCGAATCTGAGAGTCCGATCAGGGGATTACAGCCCTGAAACAGCAGCGCTTGAGCTAGATCGACCGACCGTCACCGGTGACGCAATCGAGCATTTCCAACGGCTTGGGTCAGGCTGCAGCGCGATCGCTTTCTGCTGCACTCAGCAGCACGCCGAGCACGTCGCATCACAGTTCCGCGCCAGCGGCATCCGGTCGCAGGTGGTCCTGGGAACCACCCCGACCGAGGAGCGCGAGCAGCTGATCCGCGACCTCGGCACCGGCGACCTGCAGGTGCTGGTCTCGGTGGACGTGATCAGCGAGGGCACCGACGTGCCATCCGTCGGAGCGGCGATCCTGCTGCGCCCCACACAGTCCGAGGGGCTCTACCTCCAACAGGTCGGCCGGGTGCTGCGCCCTGCCCCCGGCAAGCAGCACGCCCTGATCCTCGATCACGTCGGCAACGTCCACCGCCATGGCTTCCCCGACGATGCTCGCGAGTGGACCCTGGACGACACCAGACGCCGCGGCCGCGGCAGTGATGGCCCGGCGGCCCCGAGCGTTCGCACCTGCCCCAGCTGCTTCGCTGCCTTCCGCCCCCAGCTGCTCTGCCCCGTCTGCGGCACCTACACCGCACCACCTGCTCGGGAGATTCGGCAGCAGGCCGGTGAGCTCGAGGAGCTGAAGCGGGAGGCAGTGCGTCAGCGGGTGGCTGAGCGCAAGAAGGCTCAGACCCTCCAGCAGCTGATCCACCTCGGCCAGGCCCGCGGCATGAAAAACCCCGTGGGCTGGGCCAAGCACGTCTACTTTGCTCGGCAGCGTGCAGCGCAGCCGTGAGCAACCCTGAGACCGACCTGCAGCAGCGGATCCGCCTGGCGCTCGGCACGCTCGCTGAGCTCAGGATCTTCCGCAATCAGGTCGGGAGCTTGCCCGACCCCAAGACCGGCCGGCCCGTGCAGTTCGGCCTGGCACGCGGCAGCGCTGACCTGATCGGCTGGCGCACCATCACGGTCACCCCCGACATGGTTGGGCAGCGCCTCGCCGTCTTCACCTCGATCGAGGTCAAGACCCCACGCGGTCGCCTCACCCCTGAGCAGCACAACTGGCTCCACGCCGTCCGCACCGCTGGTGGGATCGCTGGGGTGGCTCGGAGCGTGGCCGATGCGTTGCAGATCACCGAAGTGCCGCTAGCCTTTCCCCAGCGAAACCCCAGCGCACCCCATGACGCAGCAGACGCCCAAGCGGCGAACGATCACCCTCGACCTGCCGCCTGACCAGATCGCCTGGCTCGACAACCAGGCCGGTCGGCTCATGTCGCGCTCCGCCTTCGTGCGGCAGCTCATCGCTCAGGCCATGCAGCGTTCGGCCGACGCATGAAGCGCCGCAACCGCATCGCCGAGCGATTCCTGGCCGAACTCAACGCCTGGCTGACGCCTGACCTCCTCTACCACTGCTTCACCGGCGAGACCGATGAGGAGGAGCTTGAGCGCATCGCCAAGCTCGATCACGCCCTTCAGTCATCGCTCCTGGCCAAGGTCGAGCGCCTTTGGCCTGAGCGCCTCGCCGAGATCGCCGACGCGCGCCGCAAGGAGCAGCAGGAATCCAACGCGCTCGTGCAGCACTACATCCGCAACTTCCACCCATGACGAAGGTCTCCGACCACGCCCAGGGCCGCTGGCCCGAGATCCTCAGCGCCCTGGCCGGCCTCACCTCCGATCAGCTCACCGATCGCCACCAACCCTGCCCCCTCTGCGGCGGCAAGGATCGCTACCGCTTCGATGACCGCGACGGCTCCGGCTCCTGGTTCTGCAACCAGTGCGGCGGCCCCACGCAGTCCGGTGGTGCCGGCAACGGCATGGAGCTGCTCATGCGCCGCACCGGCTGGGACTTCCCCACCGCTGCCCGCCACGTCGAGGAGCACCTCGGCATCGCCAGGCCAGCTCGCCGTGAGCCGCCCACCAAGGGTGCCGAGTCGGTCTGGCGCTACTCCGACACCTTCCTGGTCTGCCGCTTCCCCGGCAAGAAGATCCGCCCCCTCTGGCATGACGGCACCGACTGGCGCTGGAAGGCGCCCCCTGCACCGCGCCCGCTCCTGAACCTCGAGCAGCTGCGCTCCCGCACCGGCACCGTCCTGGTGGTCGAGGGCGAGAAGGTTGCCGACGCCGCTGCACGCCTCTACCCCCGCGCCGTGGTCACCACCTGGCCGTCCGGCTGCAAGGCGATCGACAAGGCCGACTGGTCGCCGCTCGCCGGCCGCCGCGTCATCCTCTGGCCCGATGCCGACGCCGTGGGCCAGCAGGCCATGGATCGCCTCGCGCAGCTGCTGCTCCGTCTCCCCGTCGATCGCGTCCAGATGGTCACCCCACCTGCCGACGCCCCAGAAGGCTGGGATCTCGCCGACGCCTCCTGGTCCGAGGCTGAGGCGCTCGAGCACCTCAAGGCCAACCTCTCCGACCCCCTCGAGCTCGACCCTGACCCTGAGCCCGAGCTGCAGGCGCCTGAGCCCGACCCAGAGCCCGAGCTGCCCGACCTCGACGCGAACGCCCACTACACCTGCCTGGGCTTCGACGGCGACGCCTACTACTACCAGCCGCACTCCACCGGCCAGATCATGCGCCTGGCCCGCTCAGCCCACACCTCCACCAACCTGGTCGCGCTCGCACCCATGGCCTACTGGGAGCAGCTGGCGCCGGGTGATCGTGGCGGCGTCAACTGGACACAGGCAGCCGCCACCCTGTTCGCCGTCAGCGCCGATCGCGGCGTCTACAACCCCGACCGCATTCGAGGCCGCGGCGCTTGGTGGGATGAGAAGCGCACCGTGCTTCACCTCGGCGATCGCCTGATCGTCAACGGCCGCAGCCGCCCCGTCCTCAAGCCCTTCGACAGCCGCTACCTCTACCAGCGCATGTCGGAGCTCAACGGCCCCGGCAGCGCCACCCCGCTCACCGACGCCGAAGCTCTGGTGGTCTGCGAGATCGCTGAGCGCTTCCACTGGGAGGTGCCGGCCTCCGGCCTGCTGCTCGCCGGCTGGGTCGCCCTTGCCCCGATCTGCGGCGCCCTGCCCTGGCGGCCCCATGCATGGCTCACCGCCGCGGCCGGCTCCGGCAAGTCGGCCATCCTCGATCGCTACGTGGCGCCCCTTCTCGCCGACATGGGCCTGATCGTCGCCGGCAACACCACCGAGGCCGGCCTTCGCCAGACCCTGCGCTGCGACGCCCGGCCCGTGGTCTTCGATGAAGCCGAGAGCAACGAGAAGGCCGATCAGGTCCGGATGCAGAACATCCTGGCCCTGGCCCGCGTCGCCAGCTCCGAATCCCACGCCACCCTCCTCAAGGGCTCACCCGGCGGTGACGTGACCCGCTTCAACATCCGCTCGATGTTCCTCATGAGCTCGATCGCCACCGCCCTCAAGCAGGGCGCCGATCGCAGCCGCTTCGCACAGCTCACCCTGCGCTCACCCTCCGAGCTGCCCAAGGAGCAGCGCCTGGCGCACTGGGAGGCGCTCGACCGCGACCTCGATCGCCACATCACCCCGGAGCTGGCCCTGCGGCTCATCGCTCGCACCGTGCAGCTGGTGCCCGTCATCCGCCAGTCGATCCGGGTGTTCTCCCGCGCTGCTGCCGAGCACTTCGACTCACAGCGCCTCGGCGATCAGTACGGCACCCTGCTGGCCGGCGCCTGGTCGCTCATGAGCAGCCAGGTGGCCACCGAGGCCGACGCTCGCGCACTCATCCAGCAGAACGACTGGGAGCCCTACAGCCAGACCACCGAGGTGCCCGACGAGCGGCGTTGCATCCAGCGCATCCTCCAGCACCAGGTCCGCGTCGAGACCGAGGAGAAGACCTACACCCGCACCCTCGGCGAGCTGGTCGAGCTGGCAGCCCACCAGGCCACCGACATGGACGTGACCGCTCGCAAGGCTCAGGACACCCTCGGCCGGCATGGCCTCAAGGTCGATCAGGAGGCCGGGCTGCTCCACGTCAGCAACACCGCCGAGGCGCTCGCCACCATCCTCAAGGACACCTCCTGGTCGCACAGCTGGGCCACGGTGCTCAGCCGGTTACCTGGCGCCACCAAGGCTGGCCCCGTCCGATTCAGGGGTGCAGGGGCCGTCGCAAGGGCCATTTCGTTACGGATCCAGGCCTTGTGACAGGGCCGGTAACGCCCGAAAACCGTTGCGCCGCAAGGGATTACACCGATCTGTAACGGTGTAACGGTTTTTCGCCAAAACATAGACCCTCTCTCTCACACACACACAGAAGGGAGAGAGCACCCTCTCAAACCCCCTCTTAAATAAATCTCTATTCAGAAAAAGACGTTACAACGTTACAGAGGGGGGCTAAGCCGTTGGGCCGCAAAGGATTTCGGGTGTAACGCTGTCTGTCACGGCCGGTTACAGCTGAAACACCCCGTTCGACCGCCTACCCTGCTCCTGGGTGGGAGTCGTTCGCTCCCTGAACCCCCGGCCGCGTCCTGCAACGGCTGGGGGTTTTTCTTTGCCGCTCCGCTCGCGCTGGATACCGTGGAGCCATGAGCACCCTGCGCCTCGACCTCGACGCCTCCGGCCTCGCACGGCTCGACGCTCGGGTGCGGCTGCTCACCGACACCAACCTCCGCTACGCCATCGCCAAGGCGCTCACCGAGTCCGCTCGAGCAGCGCAGACCACCCTCCGCCAGGAGACACCCCGCTACATCGACCGGCCGACACGCTGGACGCTCAACGGCACCTACGTCCGCTTCGCTCGGGCCAGCGACCTCACCGCCGAGGTCGGCTTCAAGGCCGATGCCCAGGGCCGCGGCAACCCCGCCGCTCGCTACCTGCTCCCCGTGGTCAAGGGCACCAAGCCTCAGCTCAAGGGCGCCGACCTCTCGGCCACCAAGGCCGCAGGCATCCCCTCCGGCGCCGTGCTGGTGCCGGCCCGAGGAGCGGGCCTGCTCAACGCCTCCGGCAACGTGCCGCTCAGCCGCTACGCCACGATCCTCAGCGGCGTCCGTCAGGGCACCGGCGGCCAGTACTTCATCGGCCCGGTCAAGCGGGGCAGCACCACCATGGCGGTGTTCGAGCGCAAGACCGGGTTCATCCCCCGCAGCTCGACGCTCGAGACCAGCACCAGGCGCCTGTTCACCATCGATCCCAACCCCAAGCCCAGGCGCGCTCAGTTCCCAGTGCGCCGTGTGCTCGAGCAGGGCTTCGAGCAGGCGTGGCCGGTGCAGGCCAAGGCCGCCCTGCAGGCTGAGCTGGCACGCAGGCTGGGTGGGCGCTAGGAGGCCCGGCAAGGCGCCTCGAGGGCGCGGGTCCTCCCCATGGCCCAGGCCGCAGGTGTTTCGCGAC
>JACCEC012579521.1_pt1 | contig 34377 bp, 35 predicted proteins | sample 7450121 | NCBI WGS metagenome assembly JACCEC01 (sample SAMN15323455, study PRJNA562643) | freshwater metagenome | isolation source: river surface water | place: USA:Blue River Watershed | collected 2017-08-18 | reverse complement strand
TAATTTTTGAATTACAACATGATTATTTTGTAAATATGCTCGGCTTTTGTTTATTTTTTGTTTAATGCTTGTTCAATTTCGCTGATTTCTGTTATTTTTTTCTCGTTTCCCCATTCATTATAAATAAATGTGACCAATTCCGCTAAATCTAATTTTTGTAGTTGAGGATTGGCAGGCATTTCTTGGTGATACAGCTTACCATTGACCATCATTGGAGCTGAACTACCGAATTTAATGATTTGGATAACCTGTCTTTTATCCTTTAAAAAATCGCTACCTGCAATTGGAGGATACAATGCTTTGAATCCACTACCATCTTTTTGGTGGCAATTGGCACAATTTTGTTCATATATTTCTTTCCCACCAATGAAATATTGTTCTAATTTTATTTGTTCTTCCGATTGGCATGAAAGTATGCTATATGCTATACAAAATAGGCTTATGAACAGCAATAATTTATTTTTCTTCAAGTAATACATCGATATCTTTAAGTAATTTGCTTACATCTTTTTCGTTAGTTCCATCATATACTCCTCTTACTCTGCGTTTGGTATCGACCAAAATAAATGCACCGCTATGAATAATTTCTCCCGCAGCAGCGGAGTCTTCTTTAGCTGGTACATAATAGGAATCTTGGGCAATTGTATAGATTTCTTTTCTATTACCCGTAACAAAATTCCAGGAAGTGTTTTTTTCGGTAATACCCAATCGTAAAGCATATTCTTTCAAGACTTGAACCGAATCGTGTTTGGGGTCGATAGAGTGGGAGAGAATACCAATTTTAGGGTTGGATTGATATTTCTCATAAACTCTAAGCATTTGTTTTTTCATTACCGGACAAATTGTTGGGCAAGTTGTGAAAAAAAAGTCTGCCACATAAATTTTATCCTGATAGGTTGCTTCTGTAATTTCGACACTATCTTGATTAACAAAAGAAAAAGGCGGAATGGTATGCTCAACAGAATCACCATTGACTACTGTTTTTTCTCCTAAAATTGGCAATTGACGTGTTGCAGATTGGCAAGCATCAATAATAAATACAGCAATACCAATTAATAATAGAAAATTATTTTTTTTCATGTTAAAAAAATAAAGGCAAAACCTTTCGGAAATTGCCTAGTAATAGTATTAATATTTAGATGCTAAGGCTTTCGCTTCATTAGTTAAGACTTCGAGAGCAATGCCCTCTTTTTTTAGTTGCTGGAGCTTGCTTATTTTTTCCTCATTATCAGGCAAATCACTTACTTCGCCAATTTTTTGCATCCAAACTTCCATGATGGCATACGAAGAATCTATTTTTGCGATAATAACTTTAGCGTTGATAGTATCTTTATTCGCTTCTGCTTTTTTTATAATATTTTCTTTAGAATCTTCCAAATTCATACTTAATGGCATGATTTTATCATGGAGGTCAAAAACTTCTTTTTTTAGCTGAGTGGCTTCTTCTTGTTTTTGATTGGTGCAAGCTATCGTAGTAGCAACCAATAGAATAGAAATTATTTTTTTCATTGGATAAAAAATTAAACGTTTTGAATTCCCAAAATTTCGATAGCACTATGAATTGCACTTTCCGAGGGACTTTCGCCGCCTATCATTTTGGCAATTTCAACGATTCTTTCGTCTTGGGTAAGTGTTTTTATTTTACTGACAGTTTTTTCTGAGCGATTATCTTTATACACAAAGAAATGTTTAGTACCTCGTCCTGCAATTTGGTGCAAGTGCGTGATGGCAATTACTTGGATATTTTGTGCCATTTCTCGCATCATTTTTCCCATTTTAACAGCAACTTCTCCAGATATACCCGTATCAATCTCGTCAAAAATGATGGTTGGTAAAGAGCGTTTATCGCCCAAAACATATTTTATCGCTAGCATCAATCTCGAAAATTCACCACCGGAAGCAACATCCTTCAATTGTCGAGGTGTAATCCCTTTATTGGCACTGAATAGAAAATTAATTTGGTCTATTCCATCACTTCCAGCATCGATAGTTGTATGTTGAATTTTTAGACTTGCATTAGGCATCCCTAGTTCGAACAATAATCCAACCACACGTTTTTCTATTTCACTAAGTACTTTTTGTCTGCTTTTAGAAAGTTCTTCGGCTAACTTTAAAGCACTTTCTAAGGCTTTATCAACTCGTTCTTTTGCTGCTGAAAGGTTTTCTGATAGATTTAGTACTTTTCCTACCTTTTCTTCCAAAATTGCTTGGATTTCCAAAAGTTCGCCATTGGTTTTGACAGCATGCTTTTGTTGTAATTTGTAAATCAAATTCAGTCTTTGTTGAATATCATTGATTTTTCCACCATCTAACTCAATTTTATCTTCTTCTGTTTCTATATCTCTTGCCAAATCCTTCAGGTCTAATAAACACGTCTGAATTCTATCTTTATATTGCTGATAATCAGGAGAATAACTCGCAATTGGATTGAGTGTATTAATGGTATTTTGTAATGTTGAAAGTGCCGAAAATTCAGAATCGTTGAGCAATTGTAGGGCAGTTTTTAGTTTTAATTTTACTTCCTCTGCATGCTCTAAAATATTCAATTCTTGTTCCAATAATTCTTGTTCATTGGGGTCAATTTTGGCTTTTAATAATTCGTCGAGCTGGAAATTATTATAATCGAATTCTTTTTTATTTTTTTCCGCTTCTTCATTCAATTGATTATAAGCCTCTAAGAGTTTCTTATAAGTTCTGTATTTTTCTTGATATTCCGTAACTTTATCATGGCATTGAGCATAAGTATCGATAATTTGTAATTGATATTCGTTTGATCCTAATAAAATAGAATCATGCTGAGAGTGAATATCCATCAATTGTCCCGCAATTTTTCTAAGTGTTTCGAGCGTAACAGGCGTATCATTGATAAATGCCCTGGATTTGCCAGTAGGGGCGATTTCTCTTCTTACCAAGCAAGTTTTTTCAAAATCTAATTCTTCAGAATCGAAAATATTTTGAATATAAAATCCTGAAATGTCGAAAGTCCCTTCAATGACACATTTTTCATTTTCATTATAAAGTGTCTTCACATCAGCTCTGTTTCCTAAAAGTAAGCCAATTGCTCCTAACATAATGGATTTTCCTGCACCTGTTTCTCCAGTTACAATGTTAAAATGAGCATCAGGGCTGATTTCAAGATGTTCGATAAGGGCGTAATTTCTAATTAATAGATGAGAAAGCATGAAATTCGATAGGTTTTTGTTATTACTTCAAACTTCTTTCCAATGATTTGGTTCAACAAATTTAGTCTGAAATTTACGAAAGCATGCAGATATTTATTATTTTTTTGTAAAGAACTTATGAAAATTAGATTTGTTAATCAAAAAGCCTTGATTTTACGTGAGTTTACTCTTTTTTTGAATTGTTAATGCTAAAAATAATGGACTTGTTAAATAAATCTAACACACTATTACTCTAATCAAAAAATGATTTAAGTTAAATCTAAAAAAAATACTTCCATTTAATTACTAGTGGTATCAACGGCGGAATCATCAAAACTTCCCAACGAATCTACCGTAAATACACCTCTGGTTTTTTTCATGGTATAATGTGTAAAATCTTGGTCTGCCTCCATACCTATACCATGAATTTCCTCTTTTAGCGTTTTGATAGTAAACCTCGTATCTGTATATATTTTCTTTTGAATTGGCGTCCAATTCAACAAGTCGGTCGAAAGACTTTGTTGTTGTAATCTATTGAAAAAGAATACATTACCCATTACTTTATATATTCCTAATCCTTTGACATATTTTCCCGAATCTCCTCGAAGAGAAGAATATTCTACTCCATTTTTATCAAAAAAAGTCACATAAACTGCTTTTGGATAAACCTCGTCACCAGATTCGTATTTCAATTGAATAGCAGTGGTAAGTTTTACTTTTGTTCTCCCTGAATCACCGAATAATACCCTCAAATTTTCGGTACTCATAGATGGACCGTTGTACTTAATATATATATTCTTTTTCTTATCTCCTTCACAAGAAAAAAGAAAGATTCCCAACGAAATACACGAAAATAGGTAAAAAATACGCAAAAAGTAATTCATTTTTCCTAATTAGTCAATTTTAGGCTTTAAGAACCAACGGGTATCAACCATCGAAAATCCGACCGAAACTTTGATGTAATTTTCTCTTACTAGCCCATTCCCGATGATGCCTCTATTGCCGAATGCCACAGCAAAATCGAAATAACTGACACTTCGGTAGGCTAGGGGTGTTGAAATACCCAAAGATATATTATTGTCCTTTACTTGATAGCCATTTATTAAGTAAGGAGTTTTACTGAATTGATATCCCAGACGATAAAAGACTTGGTTGAAATATTTAGTAGATGAATATTTAGGTAATAATTCTATTCCAACGGCAATTTTTTCGCTTCCAGTTAGATTTGGGTCATTCTTCCCGAAGAAGTTTTGATAATTTTTCCAATCTTGCTTAGAATATTCCACGGCAAAAATCCATTTGTAAGGACTTTCCAAACTGATTCCTATGCTGCTACGGGCTGGTAAAGAAATACTACCATTAGCAATAGACAATGTATCGGGTTTATCGATAATTTGCGGGCCATTTCCTTGGTCATATAAAGTACGGAAAGTACGGATATTTTCCCCTTTTAATTTACTATTTATCTCGTAAACTCCCCCTATATTGACATTCCATTTATCATTAATTTTTTGTTGATAGGCAAAGCCCGATTTCATCTGAAATCCTGAAACTGAAGTTCGATTGGAATATCTCAAATAATTATCCTCACTATTATTCAATACCAATTGTGAAGTGGTGTCACTTTTGAAAGTTCCAAAATAAAAGCCTGTTTCAACCCCTACATAAAGTTTTTTGGCAATATTAAAGCCATTTGCCCAAGTTGCTTTGGATAATCCGCCTTGATTTTTGAAGATGTGGTTGATGAATCGATTCGTTCCAGGTATAGTTGGACTAATTCTGACTTCGCTTTCTACAGCAGTATATGGTTGAAGAGAAATGCTTGTAGTCCAATATTTTTTTACGGGGAAGGCCATATTCAAATGATTCAAATTCATCCCAAAATCATTTTGAGAAAGCGTTCCATTGCTAATTGTTTTATATTGTCCAGCAAGCCCAGTGTTTAGAGCAACATATCTATTTTTTGCCAACAAAGCGGGATTGATACTATTGATATAAATACCATTTCCAAAAGTTAACCCTGTACCTCCCATTGCCTCATTAGCAATTGAATGACCAGACAATACATCACCTACACCGATGGCAGAGTAAGGGGAATTGGCATAAATTCTTGAGTCTTTTTGTGCAAATGAATGAGTAAAAATCAATGTGCTGATAATCAAGCAGCCTAAAAAATTATTTTTTTTCAACATTGTATTTGAGTATTCTGTTCAGCCCTATCAAAGTCAAATCGGGTATCAAACTTGTATTTGTATTTTTAATTTTATTCTTTTTAGAAAAATCTTTTGCAAAGGTCGCTTTTTTTATTTGACTTTCAAAGAAAGTAGCATCTCCACCGCAGAAGATTACCTGATTTATTCCTAATTTTTGGTAATTTTCTATCATTCCTTCGATTTCGGCAATAATTCCATTAATTACCCCACTTTGGATACATTGTTCAGTACTTTTACCTACCAATGGTGGGTTTTCGATAGCATTGACCAAAGGGAGTTTCTTAGTAAACGAATGTAATGCCTCAAATCGTATTCGCATCCCTGGAGAAATAATTCCGCCTTCAAAGGTATTTTCTGACGAAATATAATCATATTTAATGGCGGTACCGATATCTATTAATAAAACAGCTTGATTCGGGAATAAAAAATTGGCTCCGACTGCCGCTGCCAATCTATCCATTCCCAATGTATTGGGTGTATGATACGTATTTTGAAGCGGAATGGGAAGGGAGGCATTCAACTCAAAATATTGTATATTTTTTGTGTCCAATATTGTCTCTATCCAATCTGTACTTTGACTTACGGAAGAAATGAGAGCGTATTGAATAGGCATGATTGATAATTGTTCGAGCATATTTTCCCAATTATCTGAGGTATTCGCCTTCAACAATTGATTATTTTCGAAAATACCCCATTTAATGGCAGTATTTCCTATATCAATTACCAGATTCTTCATTCTTTTTTTTACTTTTTTTCTTTTTGGGCGGTTGCATATTTTTTGGTCTTTGGGTAATTTCAATCGGAAGGTTTAATAACTCTCGAATGACAACCGAAGCACATGCTCCTCCAAATGCAGCTGGTAAATATGAAATTGTACCATAAGCAGAGCGTTTGAAATTACTTCCGTCTGTTAAAATCAACGACTCTCGCATCACTTGCTCCGTAGAAAAAACAGCCTTTATGCCTTTGTTGAGACCTAGTTTTTTTCCTCGTTTTCGGATATAAAAGGCAAAAAGACACTCATAAGTATCAAATAAATCGGCTACTCGGAGTTTGGTAGGGTCAACTTTACCACCCGCTCCCATAGAACTTACAATTTTGAGATTTTTTTCATAGGCGGTACTCAATAAAGTGAGTTTAGGCGTGACACTATCGATACAATCCATGACATAGTCATAGGGTTTTTCAAGTATTTCAACACATTTTTCTGGACTCAAAAACTCTTTGACCACATGTAGTTTTAATTCAGGATTAATTTCGAGCAATCTACTTGCCATGATTTCCGCCTTGGATACTCCGTGATTGGTGGCAAGTGCTGGTAATTGTCTATTTCTATTGGTGGGGTCAACCACATCTCCGTCCACGATGGTCATTTCACCAACGCCAGCTCGGCAAATAAATTCAGCTGCAAATGAGCCAACTCCTCCTAAACCTACTACCAATACATGAGAATTTTGTAGTTTTTCGATTCCTTCTTTTCCAACTAATAATTCCGATCGAGATAACCAAGCGGGCATTTTAATGATTAATTTTTAGGTTAATAATTATATTTTGTTATTCTATTTTGATAATTTACAAGTTAATTACCTTTGAATAATTTGTAAAAATACTATATTTCAGGTCATTTTCGCTTATGTTTTTTAAAAAAGATGCTTTTTTATAGATTTCTTGGATAGAAATGGCACTATCGTCTGTTTCTAAAAATATTTTATCTATCGGAATTGTAGAAAATATTTTTTGTGCATTAGATTGTTCTTGTAATAATGCTACTCCAAAAGAAAGATAAAAGCCTCGTTCAATTAGTGTTTTGGCAATAGTAGCATTGGCATTATACCCATGAACAATGAGTGGAACTTTAGGTCGAATAATTTTATTAATCGAAACTAACTCACTAAAACATCTCACACAATGAATAATAATTGGTTTTTTTAGTTCTTCTGCTATACGGATTTGTTGGATGAAAACTTTTTCTTGCATTGGCAATGATGCTCCTTTAAGTCTGTCTAAACCTATTTCTCCGATGAATTGTACCGAAGAGTGAGTCGCCCATTTTTTAAGTATTTCTAATTGTTCATCAATAGCTATATCAGCAATGTACCAAGGATGAATGCCAAGCGAATATTTTGAAGAGGAATTGAACTGAAAATCGATGTCGTCCCACTCGTTTGGAATGATGACATTATAAATATTTTCTTCATTCTCTTGATTTTTTGTTGAATGAGTATGTATATTTAGAAAATTCATGAAAAAATAATAAAAAATGGAGTTAATGTTGAAATGTGTGCCTTTTTCCGACCTAAACATAAACGAATTATATGCAATAATGGTTTTGAGGCAAGAGGTTTTTGTTTTGGAGCAAAATTGTGCTTTTGTGGATGCCGATAATAACGACCAGAAAGCTTGGCATTTGATGTACTTCGATGAAGAGAATTGTTTGGTAGCCTATACAAGATTGTTTGACAATGATGTTTATTACGAAGGGTTTACTTCAATCGGAAGGGTAGTAAGTGCTGCCAAAGTGAGAGGAACTGGTATTGGTAAACTTTTGATGGAAACTTCAATTAAAAAATGCTATGAATTATTTGGGAATTTCCCTATAAAAATTGGGGCTCAAAGTTATCTAAAGAATTTCTATCAATCTTTAGGCTTCGAGCCCACGGGTATTGATTATTTAGAAGATGGCATCGAACATACGTATATGATTCGCTTGGCATCAAAGTGAATTATCATCTGTTTTTGCTTCAATAATTTTTTGAATTGAAACTGAAACATTTGAAAAAAAATCATAGCCCGTCAGATTTTCAATAGCATCTACCGAAGTGCGGTAATTTATCCACGGGGTATTAGAAACATTGTCTTTATTTGGGATATTTACGGCAATAGTTCGGGTATTTTCTGATACTCTATTTATGTCATTATTGCCATTTGGTAAAATTAGTATTACTTTCCAAAAATTTGTTGGAACAGTTATATTACCCTCTGCAATAGTATTAGTTTTACCACCATTACTACCTGTACCACCTTTTCCGTAAACCCCAGCAATGATATAAAGTTCATTTCCTTCCGAAGCTAATTTTCGGCAATAACTTTCGAGTTGTTCCCATGTATTTCTATTATTATTAGGAGCTTGTGGGGCAATATTGGTCATTAGAAAAGTCTCATCATTGTCGCTTGTACTTCCATCTCTGTCATCCGAAGGACAAAGATGTCCTCTATCAAATCCAGTATTGGTATAGTCTGAGGTATTAGCCCAAAACCATGTTTTAGGGAGAGAATTATCGGGTCTAAAATTATTAGTTCTAGAAGCATCTCCTTTCCATGCGGTACTTAAGTGCCAGCTTACCCAATTGGCAGTTCCTTTACTTCTATTATACGAGAGGGTATAGGTGTTTTTTTGCATCAGATAATTATTATCTTGATTGCCCGCCTCACTCGGATTTCCCATTGCCAAATTATCATCTCTAGTAGCTTTTGTGGGGCTTGTTGTTCCTCCAGACAAAATGCTTAGGTCATCGATATTGATTCTATTGGCTCCCCCAGAGATTTTTCTAATTTCAAATCGGATTTTTCCAGTAATGTTAATGCTAAAACTTGCTTGCTTCAGTGTTGTTCCATTACTCGAAAGGGTATTGCCATTTTTTGCCCATGATGTACCGCTATTGGTAGAATAGTAAAGAGCCAGCTCGCTATCATCATCGCCAGAGTACGCCCCATACTTAAACTTTATTTCCTTTACATTCTGCATATCAAATTCCATTCTTAGAAAGCCTTTTTCCTTGATTCGAACTGATTTTAGTCCATTTTTAGTGTCATTGTTAGTACTCCCAATTAAGGCATCGCTTAGGAGAAAGTTGCCTATTTGAGATGAAACCAAAGCGTCAGAATAACTCGATTTTGAGAGGTTCTCGAAATTTTCGGTAATTTCTTTGGTGGAATTGCTATTTTGAGGAGTGATTTGACTGATACAAGAATCGAGCAAAATCGCTACCAATAAAAGATAAATATGAGATTTACGCATAAAATAGAGTTAATAAAAAACGCAAAGCCAATGCTGTATTATTGGCTCTGCGTTTGTATTGGTTTGAATGATGAAAACTTAGTCGATAATTTTAAATAATCGATTCCATCTGATTTTGTTCAATAATCCAGCGTTACTATCGATAGACATCCATATAAATATCGCTTTTCCAACGATGTGGTCTTCGGGTACAAAGCCCCAGAAACGAGAGTCATCAGAGCCATGACGATTATCACCCATCATAAAATAATAATTTTGTTTGAAAGTATAAGAAGTGATAACCTTTCCGTCGATAACAATTTTTCCATCAACATATTTAGCATCGCTATTTCCATCAAAAGTAGTGATGATTCCCTTATATAAGGCAATATTTTTCGCATCTAACTGAATAGTTGCTCCTTTTTTAGGAATCCAAACTGGCCCAAAATTATCTCTATTAAATTTGAATAGAGCTTGGTTGTGAGGAAATGTCGGATATCTATTGTCTAAAGTATCGCTTTTCGCCATAATCATAGGAGTGATTTTTTTTACAAAATCGAGTCCTTTCATATCTTCAACCGATTTGGCTGACGCAGTGACATAATAAACCGTTTTATCGGTTAAACGCATATCTTGCTCATACTCAGTAATTTCGTATTTTTTAAACACTTTTTCATTCACTTGAGTAGTGGTCTCAACGGCGTATTCCATCTGCATTTTTTCAGGATTATCGCTTGCTTTTCCATTGATATATACTTGTCCTTCACGAACTTCAAGCATATCTCCAGCAATTCCTACACAACGTTTGATGTAATTGGTACGTAAATCAACTGGATATTTATCAAATCCTCCAAACTCATCGGGTCTTTCAGGGCATCCGGGATAGTTGAATACTACTACATCTCCATTTTTTACTGAACTGAAGCCCGGCAAGCGAAACATAGGAAGCTGGATTAAGTCAGAATAAGAAGGTAAATCCGTGAACCAAATTTTTTGATGCGTTAGAGGAAGTTGTAAAATTGTTTTTGGAGTTCTTGACCCATAATGTAATTTACTGACAAACAGAAAATCATTAATCAACAAACTCTTCTCCATAGAAGCTGTTGGAATGGTATAAGCCTCTAAGAAAGCCCATCGAATAAGGGTTGCTGCCACTACAGCAAAAAGGACAGAATCCCACCACTCTCTCAAAGCGGATTTTTTCTTTTTTGTATCGTTTGTTTGTGCCTCTGTCATTTGACTTGAATTTAACGAAGGATGAATATATAATAATAGATTAAGATTGAATACCCAACAAATGACTCATACCAAAAATTCCTTTTTTATCATGCAACCATTCTGCTGCTATCACAGCACCTAAGGCAAATCCTTGGCGACTATGAGCAATATGTGATATCTCGATTTGATCTACATCAGAAATATATTTGATGGTATGCGTGCCAGGAACTTTCCCTTCTCTGGATGACCAAATAGCAACTTGATTGCTTTCGGGAATATTATTATTGACCCAACTATCTTTGCCTGGCAGATTTTCAATAATACCCTCAGCCAATGTGATGGCTGTGCCGCTTGGTGCATCTTTTTTCTCTGTATGATGAATCTCGTTTGTCGAAACTGTATAGTCTTTGTAAGGACTAATTAGTTTTGCCAATTGCTTATTCAGCTCAAAAAATAAATTTACTCCAATGCTATAATTAGAAGCGTAGAAAAATGCTGCTTCATTTTCGATACATAATTTTTCGATTTCGGGCTTATGCTTGAGCCAGCCAGTAGTACCGCAGACTGTAGGAAGACCAAATTCCATACAATATTTTAAGTTTCCGTAGGCTGATTCTGGAGAGCTAAATTCGATTACGGCATCTGTATTTTCTCTCGAAAGTGTCAATAATTCAGCCCGATTTGAGATATCAATTTTGGCTGAAATTTCATGTCCTCGCTGCAAAGCTATCTGCTCGATTACTTTGCCCATTTTTCCATATCCTAAGAGTGCTATTCGCATAAATATTGAATAATTTTTAATTAAAATCGTAAACTGAGACTAACTCCGTTTACGTTTCCCCACAGACTTGGTTGGCTGTCGGGTTTAAATTGAATTGAAATGTCATCATTCATATCAAAACCCTTGAGATGAGCTGAAACATTAGCTTGTATTGCTTGTAAAGTCCATCCTAATGCAAAAGCTACGATAGATAAATCTCTTTGTCTATGATAACTTTTCACTGCAGGTTCAATTTGGGTCTTTACAAATGGTCCGATTAGAACTCCCTTTATCGGAATATATACTTCTTTTTTACCATCAACTACTATTTCACTGAGATAGCTTTTATAGAAAGTATATTTCTGATGATTCCAACGTATGGCATAAATTCCACCTGCTGCGGCAGCATAAACAATAGGAATCACCCAATAATCTTTATTGCTAGCTTGCCCCCAACCGGGTATCAGCAAGGAGCGTATGAGAGCTTTTCTAGGGAAATTATGCTTACTTGCCGAATCGATTGTATGAATAATCTTTGAGCTAACAACCAACTCTTTTTGCTTCAGACTATCCGAGGATAGCCCAAAAACAGCATCGGAATGACTATCATTGCTTTTTTGGGCTATTGTTGCATAGCTTATCAAAAAGGCAAATACAGTGATAATTTTAATCATATAATTGGATAAGTATTGAAAACAAACAACAATTTGTTTTCAGAACCTTTAAAACGATTACTCCGAAACTTTTATTGCATATAATATCTTTTCCAATTCTTCTTTGGAAGCAAAGGGGATTTTGATTTCGCCTTTGTGTTGTTCATTGGCTTTTACCAAAACCTTAGTACCGAAATACCCTTGCAATTTGAATTGTAGAGACGAAATTTCGTGTTTGACAGATTGATTTTTAAAATCATTCTTACTATAATCAGGAACTACCAAGGTAAGTTTTCGTACTTCTTCTTCGACTTTTCGTACCGACCAATTTTCTTGAACAATTTTATTGAATAATTTGATTTGGTTTTCTGGATTTTCAACATTTATTAAAGCACGTGCGTGTCCCATCGAAATTTCACTATCACGGACTGCGGCTTGAATCACATCAGGTAGTTTTAATAATCGAAGATAATTATTGACTGTTGTTCTGTTTTTACCTACTCTTTCTCCCAATTCTTCTTGCTTCAATTGAAATTCACTCAATAAGCGGTTATAGCTCAGGGCGATTTCAATAGCGTTTAAATTTTCTCTTTGAATATTTTCTATAAGAGCCATTTCCAACATTTGTTGGTCGTCGGCTGTACGAATATAGGCAGGAATTTTACTTAGTCCAGCTAATTTAGATGCTTGTAAACGCCTTTCACCAGAAATTAATATATATTTACCTGCACCAGCATCTTTTACGGTAATAGGCTGAATGATACCTAATACTTTGATAGATTCGGCTAATTCTTGAAGAGCTTCTTGGTCAAAATGTGTTCTTGGTTGATAGGGGTTTGTTTCTACCGATTCGATTGCAATTTCATGCATCGAACTCATGGATTCGATGGCACGAGGCATTGCCGGAATTTTGCCTTTTTCGTCACTTGGAGTATCCGAAAGCAATGCACCTAAACCTCTGCCAAGCCCGGTCATTCCTTTTTTTGTATTTGCCTGCTTTAAGTCCATTTTGTGTTAATTTTCTATTTGGTGTGATTATAAATTATGATTCGGTCTGAATCTTACCATTCTTAATTAAAATTTCTCTTGCCAGATTTAGGTAGCTGATAGCTCCTTTACTTTCTGCATCTTGTGCCAAGGCAGGAACCCCATAACTCGGAGACTCCGAAAGTCGGATATTTCTCGGTATAAGCGTTTGAAATACCATATTGCTAAAGTGGGTAGTTACTTCGTGTACAACTTGATTCGATAAGCGAACTCGCAAATCGTACATGGTTAACAATATTCCCTCAATAGTCAAAGCAGGGTTTAATCTTTGTTGAATTATTTTGATGGTATTTAATAATTTCCCTAATCCTTCCAAGGCAAAATATTCACATTGAACTGGTACAATGACGGAATCCGCAGCCGTTAAGCTATTGATAACTATCAAACCGAGTGAAGGAGAGCAGTCAATTAAAATAAAATCATAAATATCTTTTACTTCCATCAAGGCACTTTTCATCCGCTCCTCCCGTTTGGGAAGATTAATCATCTCGATTTCAGCTCCTACCAAATCGATGTGTGAGGGCAATAAGTCCAAATTCGGAAAATCTGTCCGAATTATGACATCGCTGGGACGTATTTCATTGACCATACACTCGTAGATACTATTTTCTACTTCTTTCGGATTAAGTCCTAGTCCGGAAGTAGCATTTGCCTGCGGGTCTGCATCAATGATAAGCGTACGAAATTCTAAAGCTGCCAAACTGGCCGCTAAATTGATAGTGGTGGTGGTCTTTCCGACGCCACCCTTTTGATTGGCGATTGCGATTATTTTTCCCATATTTATAGATTATTAGAGAAAATTACTGCGTCAAATATCCGACATTTAATATTAAGAAACAATAAAATGTTCCACGCTGTGGAAAAAATGTTCCACGCTGTGGATTGATTTGTTGATAAAATATTTGATTTTTTACATAAAAATATAAAATATAAATACGTAATCATTTGATTATAAGTGTTTTAATAATTATTAAAAAGCTTCATTTTATTTGCTTTATTTTTTTGTTAATTTTTTAAAAAATAAAAAAATATATTTGCGTGGACGAGTTTTCAACAATCGGCAGTATATTTGTGTATGAGATATGTAGTCAAATGTGCTTACAAAGGGACTGATTTTCATGGTTGGCAGATTCAACCTAATGCGTTTAGTGTGCAAGAGGCTTTGGAAAATGCACTATCAACCTTTTTCAGAACTAAAATCGAGATAACAGGAAGCAGTAGAACTGATACGGGGGTGCATGCCGCCGAACAATTCGCTCATTTTGATATTGATTTTGAAATATCAGATATAAAACGTACTTGTCATGCTCTTAACGCAATTTTGCCTTTAGGGATTGCTGTTTTAGGTATTTTTCATGTAAATGATGATTTTCATACACGTTTTAATGCTACACATCGGCGTTATTTGTATCGAATTAATCAGGTGAAAAACCCTTTTTTTATTGATTCGTCGTATTATTTCAAATTGCCACTTGATTTGGGAAAAATGAATATGGCTTCTGAGATTCTTTTAAAACATACTGATTTTCAGTGTTTTAGTAGAGTGAAAACAGATGTTGCTACATTTAATTGTAAAATCGATTTAGCATGTTGGGAAATGAAAGACGGTTTTTTACTTTTTCACATCAGAGCGGATAGATTTTTGAGGGGAATGGTAAGAGCCATTGTTGGAACTATGATTGAGGTGGGAACGGGTAAAATATCGTTAGAGGATTTTGAAGAAATTCTTTTGTCAAAAAATCGGTCGAATGCTGGAATGGCTGTACCTCCTCAGGGCTTGACGCTTGTGGAGGTGGGATATACACATTTATTTTCTTAAAAACACAAAATGAAGAGAGAACTAATTCAGGTAAATTCTAAAGAAGAATTGGAAGATACCAAACAACTTTTTAGAGAATATTCGGTTTTCTTGAATGTAGATTTATGTTTTCAAGGTTTTGAGAATGAATTGGCTCAATTGCCTGATAAATATGCTGAGCCTAAAGGTACGATTTTGCTCATGAAAATAGATGGTCTGGCAGTAGGGTGTGTGGCTTTACGTCCTTTAGCTGAGGATGTTTGTGAAATGAAGCGTTTATTTGTAAAACCTGAATATCAGAGTTTGGGAATAGGAAGAGAATTAGCCGAGGCTGTTATTGTTCAGGCAAAGAATAAAGGATATTCATCTATGAAATTGGATACATTAAGGCGACTAAGTGCTGCCAATAAATTATATAAGGCATTGGATTTTGTAGAAACAATACCATATAATGTGAATCCAGAAGAAGACGTTGTATATTTTGAGAAAAAACTATAAAAATGGCAATTATTGGTGAAAATATACAAGAGGCAATTCGTATTTTGGCTCAAAATGATTTGATAGGCATGCCCACCGAAACGGTTTATGGATTGGCTGGAAATGCTTTTTCGGCAACAGCTGTTTCTAAAATATTTGAAGTTAAAAATAGACCAACATTTGATCCGCTCATTGTTCATACTTCTGATTTCTCAAGAATAAATTCTTTTGTGAGTCATATCCCCGATAAAGCTTATGAGTTGGCAAAGAATTTTATGCCAGGTCCTTTGACTTTATTGTTACCGAAAAAAGAAACTATCCCAGATTTAGTAACTTCAGGTTTAGATTCGGTTGCCGTACGTATTCCAAATCATCCCTTGGCAATTTCTCTTCTAAAGCAGCTTGATTTTCCGCTTGCTGCCCCAAGTGCTAATCCTTTTGGATATATTTCGCCTACAACTGCACTTCATGTGGAAAAGCAATTAGGGACTAAAATTAAATATATTTTGAATGGTGGTGAGTGTGTGGTTGGTATTGAGTCTTCTATTGTTGGATTTGAGGGAGATGAGGTAATTGTATATCGAAAGGGGGGATTGGCAATTGAGTCCATCGAGTCGGTTGTAGGAAAGGTGAGGGTGATGGAGCATTCAAATTCAAATCCGCAAGCTCCCGGAATGCTGAAAAGTCATTATGCTCCTCGGACCCCTTTTTCACTTGAAAATCAACATTTTTTAAATAATAGTCATCTTGAAAAAGTTGGATTTTTGGCTTTTTCTCAAATAAATCCAAGTTTTTTGCCCCAAAATCAATTGCTTTTATCTCCCGAAAAATCCCTTAATGAAGCGGCTAAAAACTTATTTTCTTATATGAGAGAATTAGACGAAAGGGGATTTGATATCATTTTTACGGAATTGCTGCCCGAAGTCGGATTAGGTCGTGCAATTAATGACCGTATCCGTCGGGCAACTGTTCCTACTCATTAATCCAATAATTGAAATGTAAATTCTACTCGACGGTTTTTGATGCGATTTTCTTCATTGGTATTTGGTGCTAGGGGTTTTTGATGCCCGCTACCTTTGATTTGCATTCTACTATCTGCGATTCCTTTATTAAATAGGTAGTTAGATACTACTTTTGCTCTAAAATATGAAAGGTTTTGGTTTACTCTTAAATCTCCAAAATTATCGGTAAATCCTTCTATTTGTAGCATTAATTTTGGGTTTTCCTTCATAATTCTAACTAATTGGTCGAGTTGCGGATAGGCTTGATTGCTAATTTTTGCACTACTTTGCTCAAAATTTATATTACTCAATTGAAAATTTTGTTGCTTGGTAATTATTTGACTGATTTGTTGCGAAAAATCTTGAGAATTTAGCACAATTGGGTCAGCTTCTTTTTCTATTTCGATTATTTTAGTCGGAATAGGATTTACTTTCTCTTCAATTTTTGTCGTAATCGCTTCCGAAATAACCGGTGTTGGCTTTATCGGTTTTGCAATCGATGTATCTGTTTTGATAGGTTTTGCTTTTTCTGTTTGTACTACTGGCTGCGTGATAATTGCTTGTGTTTCGGTTTTGCTTATTTCTGCTTTGACTTTTGCTTTTAGCCACGTGTCTAAATGAAAATTTGCCTTCTCGGCAATACTCAATCCCGAAAATGATTCTATGTGTTTTTCGTAATTATCTGCCAAAATTTCAATTTGATATTGCCCTTCAGGATTTAGTTCTGCTTCAAATTGATTATTTTTTGTATTATATCGAGCGAAAAAACTTTGGTTTAAATTATTTTTGATAGAAATATTGGCTTTTTGAATTTTCTCTTTGCTTTTGTCGTCAAATACCTGAATTGTGTACTGATATACTTTCTTCACCAAATCAAGGGTCAAAATTTGATTTTTTAATTGATTAGAGTTAAAATCAACGATTTTATCCTCGTAACCATCTAATTTGATACTTACAACATAGTTTTCGTCAGGATTGTACTTGATATCTGTTTGGTTGGCTTGTATGATTTGTTTTTCTTCCGACTTAGTTTTATTGTTGAATGTAATAAGAGGTTGTATTGGCGTATGTGAATATTTATCTAAACATTGAATTTTGAAGGTTTGAGCAGGAATTTCTGATAATCTAATACTAATTTTTGTTTCATTCGGACTGAAATTCAAATTTCCATCATAACTTAAAAATCCCTTTTTTTCGGCAATAATCCTATATTTTTCATTTTCTTTTAACGACACAAACCATGAATTTCCATTCGGATTCTTTTGAATTTGAGTATCGCCTTCGTTTGAAGTAATTTTGATATTTACCTCTCCAAGAGCTGTATTTTGCTTATCAACCAGTACAATTTCGTATTTTTGATTGACTTTTTTATTCATTTCGATGATTTGTTCAATATTTCCCGATTTAATAAACTCTTTGCTATTGAGCGTTTGAGTCAGACTTTGGTATCCCTCAGCTTCTATGTAAATTTCATAAACGATTTCTGGAGAAAGATTTAATTTAAAACCTAACTCATTTGGCTGAAATGTGACTGGTTTTTTAGTTTCTTGATTAATGATAGTGTATCGATTCGGAATAATGTTATTTTTATTTTTAGAATCAATGAATTTGAACTGCACTTGGTAGTTGGATTTACTAAGTTTTATCTCTATTTTTCGTTCTTTCTCTGTATTATTGATGTATTTTGGTTCTTCTATCACAGCATTGTAACCTTCAGAGCTAATTTCAAGGCGATAGCTTTCATTCGGGTTAATATTTACTTGGAATGGCTTGTTAGGATTAGAAAATCCAGCAACAATTGATTCATTAGGTCGAATAATTGTGAATTTAGCATCTATTGGTTTAAGTGTAAGGGCATCAAGTACTTGATAGTTGATTTTTTGAATAGCCTTATTCATCTGTATTGTGATGAGCCTACTTCCCCTTGTTAAAGTGCCGATTTGCTTAGAATAGCCTTCTGCTTGAATATCTGTGAAATACTCTTTATTTTTTTCTAATTGAAGTTTGTATTCTCCAGTCTTGGGGTTGAGTTGCGTTTCGACTAATTTTTTCTCATTATCATAAATTTTTACGGAAGGGTTTGGTATCAATTGTTTACTTACAGCGTCCATAATTAAGATAATACAATTTTCAAATGTACTTTCCATCAATAATTTTACCTGAATTTTCCCTTCAGATAAATTGACTAAATTTATAGTTTCTTTTTTTGATTCATAGTTTGGAGCGGAGGCTTCGATGCTGTAAAGTCCTTTTTTTACAGACCGATAAATCAAATCGTTTTCAGTATTTCCTTGTAAAGTTTCAGGGGAATTTCCTTCAAAACTTATCTGAATATTAGCAGGAATACGCTTCTTTGAGTATTGGTCAAAAGTGCCAATGGAGAAAAACGATTCTAAAGGCAGTTTTATTAAATATTCTTTTTGACTCGAAGCCCTAATGTCATACTTCAGAGTTACGAAGCCAGGGTGACTGATACTCAATTGATAGTTTTTTGCAGGATTTAGAGCGACAAGGGCATCTCCGTTTGGTAATGCTTCATCGAAGATAGTTTGATTGTCATTTTGATTGATGATTTTAAGCTGAACATTTTTTATTCTCTGTTCTTTTTCATTATCAATAATAGTAAATTTGATTCCATTATTGGGTTTTTGTAGTTTAATTTCTTTATTGTATATTTTGCTTGGTTCGCCAGTTTCTAGTCCAAACGTTTCTTTGTAAGGAAGGTGTAAGGGTGAAAATATTTCTATCGTGTACTCGCCGGACTCTGCAAATGTAATATTGAAAATTGGTGAATTTTTAGAAGTTTTGCCAAGAAATTCTTTGCCTTGATGGCTAATCTTAAAAGAAGCTTCGATGTTTTCATTGCTCTGCTCGTCCAGAGTATGTACGATTAAGGTGGCGGTCGGTTTTGGATTTAACGAGAAGATAACATTCAAATCTTTCTCAAATGGATGTTCTGGGATTTTCAATGTCCTTTCTTGTGTATGATATCCATCCAAAATAACACTAATTTTATATACTTCGTGGAGTTTCAGCTGAGTACTAAATTTACCATCACTTTCTTTAATTGGCATCACATTTCCTCCTTTCTGTGTTACAACGGTGAATTTTGGATGTAGCTGTACATTCGTTTTAACATCTTTCGCCATCAAATATACTGTGTAATCATTGTTATTGGGAGATTTTGTAGTTGATTGTGCCTGACCTGCCAAAGAGGCAAATATGAAGAGAAAAAGAAGCGTCCATGACAAAATAAAGTGATTCAATGTATTCATTGTATAAGCTAAGTTCGATTTTAATGAAAAACCATGCAATTTATAACGGTTTTTGTAAAATGAATTGTATTTTTTTTTCAAAATTTGTTTTTTTGTTTTATGAATAAAAAAATAATTTTACTTGAATCGGCATATTTGCCACCAATTTGTTATTTTTCTTGTCTTTCGGACAAATTAGAAATAATGTTAGAAAGCAATGAATATTATGAAAAACAAACATATAGAAATAGGGCTTATATTCTGGGACCACATCGAGTAGAAATGCTAACGATTCCTGTTATGTATGGTAATCAGAAGCAGTTGATAAAAGATATTAGACCTGATGAATCACAAAAATGGCAGCAACATCATTGGCGAACCATTCAAACCGCTTATGGAAAAGCTCCTTTTTATGAGTTTTTTGCGGATTATTTACAAAAGTCTTATCAAAAAAAATATACTTTTCTTTGGGATTTTAATTATGATTTACTGACGACTTGTCTTAAATTATTAAAATTAAAACCGACAATTTGTCAGACAGAAACCTACGAAAAAGTATATGCAGCCGAAATTTTGGATATACGTGGAATGATATTTCCCCAAAATACAGATTTTAAGGCTCTGGGATACGAAGAGAGTCCATATAGGCAAAATTTTGGCAATAATTTTGTAGGAAACCTATCTATAATTGATTTGTTATTTTGTAAGGGCAACGAATCAAGCGAAATATTAAAAAAATCTAATAAAAATTGAACACTCTTTACAAATAAACCGTTATATTGCAAATAATATTACCAAAATATTTGTAAAAGTTCTTTAGTGATAATTACTGAATCATTATAGCATTAAATAGTATAGAAATCACCATTATCGTAAATTATAAATTTTATTCAATGGAGCCTAAATTTTCACAAAAAGTTAAAGAAATCATTACCTTAGCTCGCGAGGAGGCTCTTCGTTTAGGTCATGATTATATCGGAACCGAACATTTGATTTTGGGGATGATTAGGGATGGTGAGGGTATAGCTCTTAATTTGTTGAGAGAGGCAGGTGTAGAACTTGATGAGCTGCGAATGACTATCGAACAAGCTACCAAAGGTACCGCTACCAATAATGTCAAGAACTTGGCAAATATACCGCTTACCCGCCAATCTGAAAAAGTACTAAAAATTACACATTTAGAGGCAAAAATCTTCAAGTCTCAATTGATTGGTACAGAACATCTATTGTTGGCGATTCTTCGAGATGGTGATAATCTTGGTGGACAGATTCTGCAGAAATTTCATCTAAATTATGAACAAGCTCGAGACATGCTGGAATATCAATTGACGGGTGAAAAACCTTCCATGGAAAGACCAGAAACAGATGATGATGATGAGAGAATGTTTGGAAATACGGGTGGATTTTCTCAAAGAGGGGAGCAAAAAAGTCCTGAAAAATCAAAAACTCCAGTTTTAGATAATTTTGGTCGAGATTTAACAAAGTTTGCTGAGGCGGGAAAATTAGACCCTATTGTAGGTAGAGAAAAAGAAATCGAGCGTGTGGCTCAAATTCTATCTCGTCGTAAGAAAAATAATCCTATATTGATAGGTGAACCTGGCGTAGGTAAAACTGCTATCGCTGAAGGCTTGGCACTGAGAATCGTACAGAAAAAGGTTTCAAGGATTTTGTTTGGAAAACGTGTAGTTACTTTAGACCTAGCATCATTAGTTGCAGGTACTAAGTATAGAGGTCAGTTTGAAGAACGAATGAAAGCTGTCATGAATGAATTAGAAAAATCACCTGACGTGATTTTGTTTATTGATGAAATTCATACGATAGTCGGAGCGGGTGGAGCAAGTGGTTCACTCGATGCTTCAAATATGTTTAAGCCTGCCTTAGCGAGAGGCGATATCCAATGTATTGGAGCTACAACACTCGATGAATATCGTCAGTATATCGAAAAAGATGGAGCTTTGGCAAGACGATTCCAAATGGTTATGGTAGAAGCAACTTCTATTGATGAAACCATAGAAATCTTGAATAATATCAAAGATAAATATGAAGAACATCACCATGTAAATTATACCCCTGAAGCATTGGAAGCTGCCGTTAAATTATCAGAAAGATACATCACGGACAGATATTTACCTGATAAAGCCATCGATGTATTAGATGAGGTAGGTGCTAGGGTTCATATTAATAATATCTCTGTTCCTGAAGATATTGTGATGTTGGAAGAACAAGTAGAGCAAATCAAGAAGGAAAAAAATCAAGTTGTCAAGAGCCAACGATATGAGGAAGCAGCTCAATTGAGAGATAGAGAAAAGAAACTACTTGAGCAACTAGAGGCTGCTAAACTGGCATGGGAGGAAGAAGCAAAAACTAAGCGTTATACTGCTACTGAAGATAATGTCGCTGACGTAATTGCTATGATGACGGGTATTCCGGTCAAACGTGTCAATATGAATGACGGTGAAAAAATCTTGAATATGGGTGATGCCCTTCGAGGTAAAATTGTCGGACAGGATACTGCTGTTGAAAAATTAGTAAAATCGATTCAAAGAACTAGGGTAGGCTTAAAAGATCCGAAAAAACCAATTGGTTCGTTTATTTTCTTGGGACCCACAGGTGTCGGAAAAACTGAATTAGCTAAAACATTGGCAACTTATCTATTTGATCGTGAGGATGCTTTGGTTCGGATAGATATGAGTGAATACATGGAGAAGTTTAGTATTTCTCGATTAGTTGGAGCTCCTCCTGGATACGTTGGCTATGAAGAAGGAGGGCAATTGACCGAAAAAATCAGACGAAAACCATATTCTGTCGTTCTATTAGATGAAATTGAAAAAGCTCATCCTGATGTTTATAACATCTTGTTGCAAGTGCTAGATGATGGTATTTTGACAGATAGTTTGGGGCGTAGAGTTGATTTTAGAAATACAATTATTATAATGACTTCAAATATCGGTGTAAGAGATTTGAAAGATTTTGGAACAGGAATTGGTTTTGCAACGAAATCTCGTCAGGATAGTCAAGATGAAATGGTGAAGAGTACGATACAAAATGCGTTGAAGAAAACTTTTTCACCTGAATTTTTGAATAGATTGGATGATGTCATTGTATTCAATTCTTTAAGTAGAGAGGATATTCATAAAATAATTGATATTTCACTGTCGAAACTGATTGCTCGTATTGCTAATATCGGTTACCGAATCGAATTGAGTGAAAAAGCTAAAGATTTCTTGGCTGAAAGAGGCTACGACCAACAGTACGGAGCAAGACCTTTGAATAGAGCTATTCAAAAATATGTAGAAGACCCTCTCGCAGAAGAGATTCTAAAAGGTGATGTTCAGGAAGGGGATAAAATTTATATTGATTATCCAGGAGAAGGTGATGTATTGGTGTTTTCGAGAACTCAAAATACGGAAGAAATCGAAAAATAATTAAAAAGACAAGAGTCGGTTTTTTTTAAGAAGACCGACTCTTATTTTTTAAGATTGCCATTACAGCGATAACAACCCAAACAATATTTACAAATGCGGAAGGGTAGGCATGATGAGCCAAAGTATTAACGATAAAAAATATGCCTCCGATTAAATTCGCCCAGATGTATTTGGTGTCATTCGATTCAATTTTCCCTTGAATATTCAAATAATAAGAACCAACAATTAGAATAGAACCTATCCAGCCGATTATTTCTACTAAAATATCAATCATTGCTTTTAGATAAAATTTGAAGACAAGCTTCTTGGTCAAGTAATATTTGCTCTTTAAGACTCTCTATATTATTAAATTTTATTTCTTCTCGGATATATGATACCAATTCTACCTTGATTTTTTCTCCATAAATATCATCTTTGAAATCAAAGATGTTCACTTCTTGTGTTCTACCGATACCATCGACTGTTGGGCGGTTTCCTATATTCATCATCCCTGAATACCAAGCATTTCTTAAAAAAACTTTCACGGCATAAACACCATTCGAGGGTATGAGCTTATATGTTTCGCTTACTTGTACATTAGCAGTAGGAAAGCCAATAGTCCTACCTAGTTGTCTGCCTTTCACAACGATGCCATTAAAGCTATAATGTCTTCCAAGTAACTCATTAGCAACTTCTATATCCCCATTAGAGAGAGATTCTCTAATCTTAGTTGAACTGATGGTAAGATTTTCGATTTCTTGTTTAGGTATTTCCTGTATCTCGATTCCAAATTTTAAAGAGTTATTTTGTAAATATTCAAAACTTCCTTCTCTATTTTTACCAAATCGATGGTCGTATCCAATGACAAGCTTTTTGGTACCAATCTGTTTAATTAAGATTTTTTGGACAAATTCGTCGGAGCTTAGTTCTGAAAATTCTCTTGTAAATGGAATCAGAAGTAAATGTTGTACACCGAATTTTTCGAGTAAATCGATTTTTTCTTCGATGGTACTTAATAATTTTAAATCTTGGCTATCCTGCGAGACAACTGTTCGAGGATGAGGCCAGAATGTAATTACAACAGATTCACCATGAATTACATTTGCTTCTTTTTTGAGAATTTGAAGTATCTTTTGGTGTCCCAAATGTACACCATCGAAAGTGCCACTTGTAACAGTTGCATTTTCGATGGGTTCAAAATCTGAAAGATTATAATATATTTTCAATACGCTTAAATTTTAGGTATTAATTGACTAAAATACTATCCCTAGGAGGTAAACTTTCTAAAAATGCCTCTATTGTTTTGGCATCTTCAATCTTAAAATCACCGATTCTTGTTCGTCTCAATGCACTCATGTAAGCACCTGAATCTAATAATTTCCCAAAGTCTCTTACCAAACTCCTTATGTAAGTTCCTTTTGTACAGACAATTCGAAAATGTATGGTAGGAAACAAACTATCGTCAATTTCAAATGTTTTTACTGTTACTTTTCTGGCTTTTATTTCGACTTCTTGTCCTTTTCTTGCGGATTCGTATGCCCTTTTGCCATTAATTTTAACGGCAGAATGGGCAGGAGGAATTTGTTCTATTTCTCCACTAAGCTGCAGAATTACCTGCTGAATCAAGTCTTTGGTAATATGATTGATAGGATATTCTGCATCAAAATCCGTTTCTAAATCTACCGAAGGGGTTGTTTTACCCAAAACTAAAGTGCCTGTATATTCTTTTTCTTGTGCTTGGTATGAGTCGATTTCTTTTGTTTTTTTACCTGTGCATAGAATTAATAATCCTGTGGCAAGTGGGTCAAGCGTGCCTGCATGTCCCACTTTTTTATATTTACCAGCCCAACGAATTTTATTGACAACATCGAAGGATGTCCATTTGAGAGGTTTATCAATTAAAATTACCTCATTTCTTTCGTCTGTCATACAATATTCAATTCAAAACCGAAGGCTAAGAGGATTAAAATCAATAATCCCACTGCAATTCTGTAATATCCAAAAAGTTTAAAACCATACTTTTGGAGGTAATTAATAAAAAACTTAATTGCTAACATGGCTACAATAAATGCTACCAAATTTCCGATAAGTAATAACTGAATTTCATTTGAGCTGAAAGTCAATGAACCACTTTTGAAGGCTTTCAATAATTTGTAAGCAGCGGCGGCAAACATTGTCGGAACAGCCAAAAAGAATGAAAACTCTGCGGAATCTTTACGAGATAAGCCTTGGTTCATTCCTCCAATGATAGTAGCAGCTGATCTCGATACTCCCGGAATCATGGCAATACATTGAAATAGTCCTATTTTTATAGCATCTTGGTAAGTAACATCGTTTTTAGTTGCCATTTTCTCGAAGTATTTGTCAATAAATAGCAAAATTACTCCGCCTAATACAAGCATTAAGGCCACAACAAATACACTTTCAAGTAATAAATCAATTAAATCATTTACCAAAAAACCGATAATAGCAGCAGGAATAAAAGCTGCTAATAGTTTTTTGTAAAATTCAAAAGATTGAAAAAAACGCTCTTTATAAAGCACAACGACGGCCAAAATAGCTCCAAACTGTATATTTACCTCAAATACCTTGGTAAATTCCAAACTATCAATGCCCATGAATGAGGAGCCGATAATCATGTGTCCTGTTGAACTGATAGGTAAATATTCAGTAATTCCTTCAATAATGGCTAGGATGATTGCGTGTATTAGGTTCATTAATTTTTTTGGATTTTATTTTTATAGCTAATTAATAATTGGTTAAAGTATCAGAGGGTAATTTATTTTTTCTTGAAAATAGGAATGAATTGGAATAAAAATCCTATAAATGCCAATGCAGGGCCCAAAGTTAGTCCCAAAAATCCAAATCCGAATTCTTCTTTGTCTAAAGTCATTACAAAAAATCCTAAAAATAATATGCCTAAACCTATGAGCATAAACAAGTAGTTGCTTTTGCCAAAGGGTAGCGAATCATTCGTTTCAGTTACTGCTTCTTTTATTTTTTTTTCCATAAGTATGCCCCTTTATTCCCCTAAGAGGACTTAAATCCTTAGTGATATTTCATGTGTGGGAATAAATACATGAAATCAATATAAATCGTCTAAATCTGTTCGTAAATATTTGTACATGGCCTGAAAGGTACTCACCAAGCCTATGAGTATTCCTAAAATCACTACTCCGATTGATAAAAATAACATTTTCGATAAATCATGTAAGCTTGCCAAAGCTTCGATTTCTGAATTGGCAATATTCTGAAAAATCATCAGAAAACCAGCCGCCAACAAACCCGAAACAAGACCTTGCATAGCCCCTCGCCATAAAAAAGGCTTCTGAATAAACCAATCGGTTGCACCAACCAATTGCATGCTATGAATGATAAATCTTTGCGAATATAGTGCCAATCGAATAGTATTATTGATTAGAATTACAATCGCAATCAATAACAGAATGACTATTGAGGTAATAAAAAGGTATGCTTTATTAGCATTTGAATTGATTTTATCCACATAATCTTTGGCATAATCAGCTTCAAAAATACCATTTATTTGCTCTAAATCAGTTTTAATATTTTTTAGAGATTGTTCGGTTAAATATTCTTCTTTTATTTTTATACTAAACGCATCTCTATATGGATTTTCTCCCAACAAACTTTTATAATCTTCACTTATTTCCTTGAAAACACGTTCAGCTGTGCTTTCTTTTGATATAAATTTAATTGTATTGTCTTCGTTTGTAGTAGAAATATATTTTTTTAGATTAATAACTTGCCGTACGCTGTCACGTTGTTGTACACTAATAGATTTATCAAGATAAACCTGAATTTCAAGATTTTGCTTTATATTTAATAGAAACTGTTTGGTAGTCAGAGCTATCCAACCACTGAAAGCGACTAAAAATAAAGCTGCTGTCAGACTGATGATTATCATAAGACTCGGGTAATTACCTAATTTTCTGTTTCTTTTTTGCATATAAACTTTTTAATAAAGCTATGAATGAATATTCCCTATGAGGGAATTCGAACATTTTTTGGCAAAGATAAATCATCAGAAAGACTTTTCTTAGCATTTAGTAATTTTTAACATTATAGGGGAAGGCTTATGCTTCGCCGGCCTTAATTCTTGCTACTCTTTCCGGCATATTCTGCTCAATAATATTTTTTACTACTTCAGTAATTTCTTCAACAGTAGTATCGGGACTGAAGTAGATAGGTTCTTTGAATTTTACCTTTAATTCCGTATTTCTTTTTTTGTAGCCAAGCCCTGATTTATTAAAAGCTCTTCTGAAACCATCAATCACAACTGGCACAACGATTGGATTATTTTCTTTGATGATATGTGCTGTTCCTTTTCTAATGGGTGCATAAGGGCTGGTAGTTCCTTGAGGAAAACTAACCACCCAGCCGAATTTTAAGCCTTTAGCAACATTCTCTCCTGCACTTGTGTCTAATTCTCTTTTTACATTTTCGCCTTTGGCTCGCCATGATCTTTCGACCAAAATTGCTCCTGCTAAGCTAAATATTTTGGGTATTAATCCTTCTTTCATGGTTTCACTTGCTGCCACATAAAATACTCTAGCTCTCGGAGCTACTAGAGAAATAGGAAAGACACGATTGCCAAATCCCCATTTTACTGAACAAAAGATATGGTAGAATGTAATGACATCCGCAAAATATGTCTGGTGGTTTGAAATGAAATAAACATTTTGATTAGGAAGGTTTTCGATGTATTCTGTACCTTCAACTTTGAGTTGGTTCGCAACGGCAATTCGCCAATAGGTAGGAATTCCTGCTATGAAAATAATTAACCTTTTCAGAATTAACCAATTGCCGAAAGGGTCTTTCTCGAAGATTCCGAAAATATCTATATATGAAAGTAATCTCAGTATAGGATTAGTACTATCGTTTGGAATCGGTAGAAAGTTTTTAAATATTTTTATCATATCAGAATAAATCGGCTAGCTTAAGTATTTCGGGATAAATTTATAAAATTTTACCGAATAATCCTAAAATAAAATAAGAACCTTCTGTTAGGAAAGTTCTTATTTTGTGCTATTTTTTATATAAATGTCTAGCTATCAAAACATTGACTAGTTAATTTCTTCGCTCTATTTCATCCCTTAATTTAGCAGCTTTTTCATATTCTTCTTCACTTAGTGCTTTATCCAAAAGTTGGTGCAGTTCTTCTAATGTATAATCACTCAAGCCACTTTTGGTATATTTTGCTGGTCGAGTTTCGGTATCTATTAACTCGTCTAATTCTATCTCTTCTTGGTCTTGTTCAGCAATAATTCCAGCTTCATTCAAGACTTTATCAGTTGCATAAATCGGAACTTGAAAACGAATTCCTATTGCCACTGCATCTGATGGGCGGGCATCTATTGTTTTTTGTCTGATACCGTCAGAACAAAGTATTTTAGAGTAAAAAATTCCTTCTTTTAAATCAGAAATTACTACCTCTTCAACGGTATAGTCGAAAGCTCCTGCAAAAGATTTGAATAAATCATGTGTCATCGGTCGATTGGGAGTAATTTTTTCCATTTCGATGGCAATGGCTTGTGCCTCAAACATACCAATAATAATTGGCAATCTCCTTGAACCTGATTCTTCGGCGAGTACCAAGGCAAATGAGCCTGTCGATGATTGACTAGGCGAGAGTCCTAATATTTCTAATTTTATCTTTTCCACGTTGCAAAGATAGGAATTTTATCAATTTTTTTCTCGAAAAAAAACGAGAGATTTTTTTGGGATTGTCAGAAAGTAAGAATATTAGCCCAAAATTCTTTTTATTTGGATATTTTGGGCTAAAGTCTGATTATTTATTCGCTAAAACTGCTTTTGTAAGTTTAGGCAATACTTCAAATACATCACCTACAATTCCATAATCTGCAGCTTTGAAGAATGGTGCTTCTGGGTCTTTGTTAATGACAACAATAACCTTAGAAGAGTTAACCCCCGCTAGGTGCTGAATAGCTCCAGATATACCGCAAGCAATGTATAAGTTTGGAGAAACTTTCACACCTGTTTGCCCTACGTGTTCATGGTGAGGTCTCCAATCCAAATCGGATACAGGTTTGGAGCAGGCTGTTGCAGCTCCTAAGGCATCTGCCAAATCGAGTAGGGGTTGCCAATGTTCGCCACCTTTCATTCCTCGTCCACCTGATACTACTAAGTCAGCCTCTGGCAAAGAAATACTACCTGATGCTTTGATAGTTTCGATTACTTGTGCTGCGAAATATTTTTCATCTACTGATAAATTTAGTATTTCTACTGTAGCACTTTGCTGGCTTATTTCGGGTTGGACAGTGTTTTTTCGGATACTGATGATTTTTGTGTCACTATTGAGACGAACTTCAGCAAAAGCTTTTCCCGTAAAAATACTTGTTTTTACGATTAATTGTTCGCCGTCTAATTTAGGTAAATCAATCACATTGGAGGCAACGCAAGCTTTCAATGCTCCAGCCACTCGGGCTGTAACTGCATCCGCAAAAGAAGATTTTGCAGAGACAATGATTTTAGCACCTAATTGTTTCGCCAATTGAATCAAAACTTTAGCATTCGCAGTAGCACTCTGATTTGCTTGGTCTGATAGTTTTACTTGATATACTTTGCTTGCCCCAAAATTCCCTGCTTTGGCTAATTCACTTTCTGATGCATCACCAACAGCGAGAACATGAACTTCTGATGCTGTCATTTGGGCAAGTTTCGAGGCGTAAAAAATAGCTTCTTGTGAAGTTTTCTTGAAAGATCCTCCGTCTAATTCCGAAAATATTAATACCATAGTCGTATCGTTTTAAAGATTTTATAGCTTTATATTACTTTTGCTTCATTTTTTAACAATTCAATGAGTTGTTCTGCATTTTCAGCATCAATCATTTTACAAGCACCTTTAGGAGCTGGAAGGGTGTATTGTAAAGTTTCCGTTAGAGGCTCTCCATTGGCAGCTATCACTTTTAGTGGTTTATTTTTTGCCGAGATAATTCCACGCATATTTGGAATTTTCCATTCTGCAATTGGCTCTTGACAACCCAATACTAGAGGTAATGACGCACTTAATTTTTCTTTTCCACCTTCAATTTCTCTTGTCAAAATCGCAGTATTTCCGTCAATATCCAATTGCATGACAGGCGAAAATGATTGAATATCAAGCATTTCTGCAACCATACCATGTACTACTCCAGAATTATAATCACTTGTTTCTCTACCCATTAAAATCAAATCATAATTATTTTCTTTGGCAATGTGGGCGATTTGTTCTGCAACAAAATAGGAGTCTGTCGGCTCGGCATCGATTCTGATGGCATCATCCGCACCAATTGCCAATGCTCTTCTTATCTGAGGGTCTGAATCTTCTTTCCCTACATTTAACACAGTAATTTGTGCTTGGAGAGATTCCTTCAATTCTACGGCTCTTGCTAAAGCATAATCGTCGTAAGGACCAATAATAAATGTAACTCCCTCTTTATTGAATTTGGTATCTCCATTAGCAAAGCTGATTTTGGAGGTTGTGTCGGGTACGTTCGAAATACAAACTAATATTTTCATGTTTTTAGAGTGTTTTTGATTCTGTTTTTATTTCAATCATCAAATTTATTGAGATTTCTCACTAATTTTACAAGTAAATAAAATTGTTATGCTTGCATAATAATTTGTTACAAATCTAACTTAAACCAAGTGTCTATGCAAGAAGAACGTTTAAAAATTTTATTAGCTTATTTAGAAGAGGATTCTAGTGATCCTTTCAATATTTATGCCTTGGCTTTGGAATATCTGAAATTTGATAAAAGTCAAGCAAAGCAATTATTCGAGCGATTACTGAAAGAATTTCCTGAGTATATTCCAACCTATTATCATGCAGCAGCCTTATTTGCAGATTTAGGAGAATTGAGTAAAGCAGAAAATACGTATATAGTAGGGATTGAAAAAGCTCATCAAACGCAGTCTTTCAAAGCGTATGATGAGCTGAAAAGGGCTTATCGAATGTTTCAGGACGAGTTAGATTAATACGAAAGCTCGCCTGTTTCTTGATTTTTGTTTTTGCCGAATAAAGCTCTGAATGTATCCATCATATATAAGATGTCTATTAGGCTATTTTTAGCTTTTTTCATTAAATGCACTTGGGTGCCTGTAATGATTTGGGTTTCGATATTATTAAGTATTAGTTCGATACTTTCGATATTTTCAGTGAAATTATCTACTACATACATCACAAATCTATTCTCTAAGCTAGCGTCTGCGAAGTAAAATACTAGATGCAAATCTTCGTCAACCAAAAATGTAGTTGTTTTGTCTGCATCGAAACTTTTAAACATTTCATTATGATCAACTAGGCAATCGATGATGCTTACATCATCTGAAATTATTCTTAATGTTGGCTGGATATTCATGTGTTTAATTTTATATTTTTCGAAATAATATTTTGTTCTTGATTCAAAAGTAGTGAAAGAAATTTAATTTCCTACATACAAAATATTGTTTTTTCTTGGTAAAATTATATTTTAAAAATAAAAAAAGTATAAAATTTGGTTTTATTTTTGGCTTTTTTTACAAACTATTGATGCAATTCTATAAAATTAGATGATATTTTTTTGGGTTTTTGTAGAAAAAATATTGATTATCTAAAAATTGGCTAAAATTTAGCGAAAAACAAAAAAAAATTAACTATTTAACTTTAGGAGAAATTGTGCTTGAAGTGGAATATTCGAAAAATAAAAAGGGTCTTTGATATAACAATACAAAGACCCTTTAGAACAATTAAAACACAAAATTCATACCAGTATTCCAGCTGAATTTTGCTTCTTGTACTACTTTTATTGGCTGAACTACTTGTACAAAAAGATTTACGGGGAATTTTTTATGTTGAACACTTGCGATAGAAGATACGAAAAGCCCTTCGAATGGGATTTGGTTATAGATGTAAAATAAATTGGGTCTAACATCTAAATTAATTTCTTTGTATAGTTTTATTTGGCTAAAACTACCTGCCAAACTAATAAAGTTTCCATTTTTGATGGCAGTTGGGTCTAATCCACGACTTCTCCAATAAATTAATTGTACTGATGAATGTTTTGAGAAGGGATAGACTATCGCAGTTTCAAGAGCTCCGTACTGATTTGTTTTTAGTTCTTTCCCACTTGAATTGAAGAAAAGTGAAGCATTTAGCCCAATTCTGAAGTTTACTTTTGGAGTATGAATGACATATCTTGCCCATTGGTTTACTACCCATGGTTTTCCATCTAAGCCGTAATTGAATTCGGGGCTAAATGAGAAGTTTCCTTTGTTTATTAAAAATGTACTCATCAGAGCTGGTCTGCCTAATGAGAAGGCAGGAACGGGAGAGATACCATTATTGTTGATTTGGATAAATCCATGAAATTGCCATTGTTTTTTTAGAGAATCGGGCTTGGTTTGTGCAAATGCAAATGTGCTGAGAAAAAAGCAAAAAATGCTTATTCTTAAAGAACTCATGAATGTTTAATGGTTAAGGATAAAAAATATGTTTGATTTACTTATAAAGTAGTAGTGCAAATTACGTCCAAAAATTGTATTCTTCTAATATTGGAAGAAAAAAAGCATCCAATTTTGAATGCTTTTTTTGAAATAATTTTATTTTACTATTGAATCTATGAATTGTAATAATTCTTCTGCAGCTTTCAGCGATTGGGTGGTTGGTTTGGTATCCGAATCTTGGATGATTGCCAAAAGATTCCCCAATTTATTCTGTGCTATTTCTAAATCTTGTAGTTGCTTGATAGAAAGTTTACTTGATTTGGAAGCCAATTTATTCAATATCTCTTCTCTTTTTTTGTAAATAATCAATGAAATTAAATGTTGCGTTTCTAAATCTTTGGCTAAAGTCGATACTCGAGGGTCCATCAAAACTTTGAATTCATGTGTAAATGACTGATTATCAATAGTTAATTTTGCCGTATATTTTCCTGGCAAGACCCAAGGCGAACTTGCTTCGGGGGCTGTATTTTGATAGACTGCCGAAATAGGGAAACTTGGTGGCACTTGTAAAGGTGTATAGTGCATATCCCACAAAAATCTATGTGAACCTTTAGTGGCAGACAAGATTTGTTGTGGACGAATCCAATAATCTGGAATATTTAATTTAGGTAATTCATATTTTTGGTCTTTATTTGTGAATTTTCTAACAACATTTCCCAACGCATCGATAATTTCCAAACTTACATTTTGTGCCTCTTGATTCAAATAATAATCAAACATGGCACCATCGGGGGGATTTTGTCCTTGAGGCTCTTCTTGTGGCATTGGTGTATCCGTATAGGTACTCCAACGTACACGATAGGCATTTTGTGGTTTATAAAAAATCGATGTTTCTTTGTTGTTTTGGGTACATAGTTGCCGAATTGGCGTAATATTATCCAAAATCCAAAAACTTCTTCCATGCGTACCAACGACTAAATCATTATCTTTCACGACAAGGTCTCTTATACTAGTTGCTGGCATATTCAATCTTAAGCTTTGCCAATTGGCACCATCATCAAACGAAACATAGACAGCATTTTCTGAACCAGCATACAAAAGACCTTTAGTAAAAGGGTCTTCACGAACTGTATTTATTGGTTCATCTGGCAATCCGTTGACAATTTCCGTCCAAGTATTTCCACCGTCTTTGGTTTTGAAAATATGAGGTTTCAAATCGTCCAAACGGATACGATTGACCGCAATATAAGCTACATTTTTATCAAAATGACCAGCATCAATCTGAGAGACTTTTGCCCAATCTCCTAAATCTTTTATTTTTTTCCAAGTTTTACCTCCATCTGTGGTGAGGTGCATCAATCCATCGTCTGTGCCTGCCCAAATATAATTCATATCCATAGGCGAGGGGGCTAAAGAATAAATGACTCCCCGACGAGGCATTGTTTTTAGATTTTCATCTGCGTAAATTCCAATGCTCGCTGGAATTACATCGTATTTTTCACGACTCAAATCAGGACTAATGATTTGCCATGAATCTCCGCCATTGAGGGTTTTGAAAAGAACATTACCTGCAAAATATAAAGTTTTTTTATCAATTGGCGAAAACATCACGGGAGCTGTTCGGATAAAACGATATTTTCCTGAACGAATGGCTTCTGGAGCGATATTTTTGGTTTGTCCAGTTTTTTTATCATAACGTGTAATTTTTCCACCATAGATTAGATTCGGATGAAGTGGGTCTGCTGCCACATAGCCATATTCCTCCACACCTACTGGATGCCAATCTCTGAAAGTAATAATACCATCATTCCCTCTCGAAGAGATTCCTACGGAGCCGCTTTCTTGCTGTCCTCCATAAACATTGTAAGGAAATTCATTGTCTGTGCTTACATGATAAAATTGTGCAGTAGGCTGATTGTACCAAGAAGAAAAGGTTTGTCCACCATTGAC